>Ga0081539_10000361_pt1 | contig 100144 bp, 74 predicted proteins | sample TabmetS4T2R2_FD_71023 | JGI IMG/M metagenome (GOLD analysis project Ga0081539, IMG submission 71023) | Tabebuia heterophylla rhizosphere microbial communities from the University of Puerto Rico - S4T2R2 | ecosystem: Host-associated > Plants > Roots > Rhizosphere ... | reverse complement strand
GCCGCCACCGTCTACTGGGCAATGATCATCGTCATGGGCCGCCGCCTGGCCCGTCACCAAGCCGCCGGACGAGTCATCCCGCAACCCGCCCGCGCTCCCTGAACCGGTTATTTACCAGGCTCTGAGGTACGCGGCGACGGTCTCCGCCATCGCGTCGCGGGCCGGGGCCAGGTACTTTCGCGGGTCGGTGGGCGCGCCCGCGCCCGCGCGGACCGCGGCCGTGTAGGCGACGTTGAGCGCGGTGCCGACGTTGACCTTGCGGATGCCGCCCCGCACCGCGCGGCGCAGCTCGTCGTCGCCGACGCCGGAGGAGCCGTGCAGGACCAGCGGCACCGGCACGGCCGCCCGCAGCGCCGCGATCAGGTCGTGGTCGAGCGCGGCCTCGCGGCTCGTCATCGCGTGCCGCGAGCCGACCGCCACCGCCAGCCCGTCGACGCCGGTCGCCGCCACGTAGGCCGCCGCCTCGGCCGGGTCGGTGCGGGCGCCGGGAGCGTGCGGGTCGCCCGCCTTGCCACCGATCGTGCCGAGCTCGGCCTCCACCCACAGGCCGTGCGCGTGGCCGAAGGTGGCCGCCGCGCGGGTCGTGGCCACGTTGTCCGCATAGGACAGCCGGGAGGCGTCCACCATGAACGACCCGAATCCGTGGTCCGGCGCGGCCTCCCACAGCTCCCGGGTCACCACGTGGTCGAGGTGGAGGGCGGCGTCGACGCCGGCACCGGCGGCGACGGCCCGGGCCGCGGCGGCCAGCGGCGCGATCCGTCCACCGTGGAACCGGACGGCGTTCTCGCTGATCTGCAGGATGACCGGCCGCCCGGCGAGAGCGGCGCCCGCCACGATGGCCTCGGCGTGCTCCAGCGTGACCACGTTGAACGCGCACACCGGGCCGGCCGCGACGAGCTTCGCCGTGGGAACGAGCGCCATCAGGCCTCCTCGAAGCCGAGCGCCTCGGCCATCGTGGGTTGTGCGCCGGTGCCACCGGCGGCGCGCGTGGATAGGGCGCCGCACGCGACCGCCAGCCGGAGGCTCGATTCCAGGTCCCGGCCGCCGAGCCAGCCGGCCAGGAAGCCCGCGTCGAAGCTGTCGCCCGCGCCGACCGTGTCGACCGGCTCGACCGGCGGGCTGGGCACGCTCGTCGGGATGCCGTCCCGCCAGGCGACCGCGCCGGCCGCGCCGCGCTTGACGACCACGAGGCCGGCGGGGGTGGCGCCGAGCGCGCGTGCCTCGGCCTCGTTCGGGAGCAGGATGTCGACGTACGGGAGCTTCGCGTCCCAGGCCCCGGAGGGGTCGTCGTTGGTGTCCAGCGAGGTGGTGACACCGGCGCGGCGCAGCGACGCGAACCAGTCCGGCAGGTCGGCGGCCAGGCGCGGCTGGAGGAAGTAGGAGCTCACGTGGACGTGGCCGGCCTCGACGTCGACGTCACGCGCGGTGTGCAGCGGCAGGCAGCCGGGATACGTGAGGATGGCACGGTCCTCACCGTCGGCGAGGACGACCGTCAGCGCGGTCGGCGTGGCCGGGTCGACGACGCAGCCACTCACGTCGACGCCCCGCTCGGCGAGCGCGGAGAGCATGTAGCGGCCGGCCGGGTCGTCGCCGACCCGGCCCGCGAACGCCGTCCGCAGGCCCAGGCGTGCGGCGCCGCACGCCGTGATGGCGCCGGAGCCGCCGATCGTCAGCGCGGCGCCGTCGACCAGCCGCTCCCGCTGCCCGAACTCCACGGGCCGGGTCACGCCGGTCAGCACCACGTCCGGGTTCGCGTCGCCCACCACGAGAAGGTCGAACGTCATAGGTGCACCGCCGCGCGGAGGGGCTCGGGCAGCAGGTCGCCGTGGGCGCGGGTGAGGTCGTCGCAGAGCGCCCAGATCTGGTCCAGCGTGAGGTTGGCCGCCGCGTTGGGGTCGACCATCGCCGCCTGCCGCACGAGGCGCGGGTCGCCGGTGACCGCGGCGGCGACGGTCAGCTCGCCGACGCTGACGTACGGCCGGTTGACCGCCGCGAGGTGGGCGGGCAGCGCGCCGACCATCTCCGGCACCGGGCCGCCACCGTCCACCGCGCACGGCACCTCGACCGCGAAGCCGTCCGGCAGGTTGGTGATGTGGCCGAGGTTGGCGACGTTGACCACGATGCGGCGCGGCGTGCCGGTCTCCATGCTGTGGATGACCTGCGGCGCGTACTCGGTGGTGTCGCGCTCGACGTCCAGCCCGGTGCCGTCGGCCACGGCCCGCCGGTTGGCCGCGTACTCGGCCAGGTTCTCCTCGCTGATCCGCAGGTAGTCGCCGACCGGGATGCGCAGCCGGGCGATCTCCTCGTCGTGGCCGAGGTACCAGGGCACGTACTCGGCGGAGTGCTCGCTGGTCTCGGTGGGATAGCGGCCGAGGCGGCGGTACATGTCCACGCGCACCCGCCGCCGCAGCTCCGGGTCGGCCGCGATCGCCTTGTCCAGCGACGGGTACAGGTCGTCGCCGTCCCGCTCCCACCGCAGGATCCAGGCCTGGTGGTTGACGCCGGCGCTGTGGTAGGTGACCTCCTCGTACGGCACGTCGACGATCTCGCAGAGCCCCCGCACCGTCCAGTACACGGAGTGGCACAGCCCGAGCACCTTCAGCCGAGGCGCGACGGCGGCGAGGTAGGTGACGTTCATGGCCATGGGGTTGGTGTAGTTGAGCAGCCACGCGTCCGGGCACAGCTCGGCCATGTCAGCGGCGATGCCGGCGAGCACCGGGAAGGTGCGCAGCCCGCGGAAGATGCCGCCGACGCCGATCGTGTCGCCGATCGTCTGGCGCAGGCCGTACGAGGCGGGCACCTCGAAGTCGCGCCTCGTCGCGGCGTACATGCCGACCTGGATGGCGTTGACGACGTAGTCGGCACCGTCGAGCGCGGCCCGCCGGTCGAGTGTGGACACGATCTCCGGCCGCGCGCCGAAGTGGCCGGCGATCCGCCTGGCGAGCGCCTCCGCCGTCTCCAGCCGCTCGGGGTCGATGTCGTGCAGCACGATCCGCGAGCCGGCCAGCTCGGGGAAGCCGAAGATGTCGGACAGCAGCTCGCGGGTGAACACCACGCTGCCGGCGCCGAGAAACACGATGGATGCCATGGGACCTTCCGATCAGCGGTTGAGGCCGGTGAACGTCATCGAGGCGACGAACCACCGCTGGGCGAGCACGAAGCCGACGAGCAGCGGCATCGTCGCCACCACGTTGCCGGCCATCAGCAGCTCGAACTGGGTGCGCCGGGTGCCCTGGAACGTCGTCAGTCCAACCTGGAGGGTGTACCAGCGCTCGTCGCTGATGGCGATCAGCGGCCACACGAGGTCGTTCCAGGAGCCGAGCAGGGTGAAGACGGCGAGCGTCGCGAGGGCGGGCCTGGCCAGCGGCAGCACGACCCGCCGGAACGCGCCGAACGTGCCGCAGCCGTCGAGCCGCGCCGCCTCCTCAAGCTCCCGGGGCAGCGACAGGAAGAACTGCCGCATGAGGAATATGCCGAACGCGGAGGCCAGCCACGGCACGAACGCGGCGGCGAGCGTGTTGGCGATGCCGAGCCGGCTGAACATGAGGAACGTCGGGATCATCAGCAGCTGGATCGGCACCATCACGGTCGCCACCATCGCGAAGAAGCCGAGTGTGCGGCCGGGAAACCGCAGCCGCGCGAAGCCGTACCCGGCCAGCGAGCAGAGCACGAGGTGCCCGGCGATCGAGATGGCGGCCACGACGGCGGTGTTGAGCAGCCACCGCAGGATGTGCGACTCGGCGAAGAGCGCGTGGTAGCCGGCGAGGCTCAGCTTCGTGGGGATGAGCCGGGGCGGAAAGCGGTTGATGTCCGCCGATGTCATGAACGACGTGAGCACCATCTGCAGCAGCGGCAGCGCGAAGATCAGCGACAGCGGCATCAGCAGCAGATGCCAGGGGCTGAATGGGAGGCGCCGCCGCTTGACCGTGGTCGCCATCAGAACGCCTCCACCTTCGCGCGCCGCGAGTACAGGATCATCGCGACGGTGAGCAGCATCGTGAAGGCGAACAGCCCGTACGCCACCGCCGACCCATACCCGTAGCGCTGGGTCTGGAAGGCCAGCTCGTAGACGTAGTACACGACGGTCTGGCTGGCGTTGAGCGGGCCGCCGCGGGTCGTGGTGAAGACCAGGTCGAAGAGCTGGAGCACGGTGATCGTCTGCCACACGCCGGTGAAGACGGTGACCGGTCGCAGCGCCGGCACCGTCACGTGCCAGAAGACCTGCCAGCGGCTGGCACCGTCCACAGTGGCCGCCTCGACCAGGTCCTTCGGGATGTCCTGCAGCGCGGCCAGGTAGATGACCGCGACGAAGCCGATCTGTCCCCACAGGGCGATCAGGCAGATCACGATCAGCACCTGCTTCGGGTCTTCCAGGAACTGCTGCGGTGGCAGGCCGAGCCGGCGCAGCAGCTCGTTGGCGCTGCCGAACTGCGGGTTGAACACGTAGCCGGCCAGGATGCCGGTCGCCGCGGCGGAGGCGACGAACGGCACGAAGATGCACGTGCGGTAGAACCGGATCAGCGCGATCGGCTGGCTCAGCGCGATCGCCACGACCAGCCCGAGCACGATGGACGACGGCACGAACAGCGCGGTGAGCAGCAGCGTGTGGCGCACCGACTCCCACAGCTCCGGGTCCTCGACCATCCGCTGGTAGTTGGCCCAGCCGAGGTCGCGGGCCGGCGCGATGCCGTTCCACCGGGTGCGGGAGATGAGGAACGCCCACACCGCCGGGAAGATGGACAGGCCGACGACCAGCAGCGTGCCGGGCCCGGCGAACGCCCAGCCGGTGGCGGCCCGCCCGGCGGTGCGGCGCCACCGCCGGGGTCGGCCGCGCGGCACGCTCCGGTGGTGCGTGACGCGTGCCTCCAGAGTGGACTGGACCATCTGGCTACCGGTCTTCCAGCGCCGGCTTGGCCCGCTGGGCCGCGTCGTCCAGCGCCGCCTTGGGCTCCGCCGCGCCCTGGAGCACCTTCGCGATCGCCTCACCGACGTAGCGGGACATCTCCACGTAGCCGGTCACGGTCGGGCGGGGCTGCTTGGCGTTGGCGAGGTTGTCGAAGAACTTCTGGGCGCCGGGCGCGTAGTCCTTCACGTACGCGGCGAACTCCGGCGTGCCCTGCTCGGAGGCGCGCAGCGGGAGGTTGCCGAAGGTGAGGTTCCACTTCGGGTCGATCTCCTTGCTGGTGAGCCAGCGGATGAAGTCGCGGGACGCGCCGGCCCGGTTGGGGTCGTCGTGGTCGAGCAGCACCCACAGGTCCGGCCCGGAGACGGTCTCGTGGTTGCCGTCGAAGCCGGGCATGAACGTGACGTCGTAGTCGACCTTGTGCTCCTTGAGGTCGAAGAGCACCCACGGCCCGGAGATGATCATGCCGACGTTGCCGGAGTAGAAGAGCTGGGCGTACTTCTCGTCGGTCTGGTCGAGGTACATCGACTTGTCGTCGACGGCGAGCTGGCGCAGGTACTCCAGGGCGGCCACGCCGGCGTCCGAGTTGAACGCGGGCGCGCCGCCGTCGTCCAGGATCTTCCCGCCCTTCTGCCAGAGCAGCGGCCACAGGTGCCAGGTGGTGTCCTCGGTGCCGGCGACGGAGTACGCGGTGCCGTAGATGTTCTTCGACGGGTCGGTGAGCTTCTTCGCGGCGGCCCGGAAGTCGTCCCACGACCAGTCGTCGGTCGGGTAGGCCACGCCGGCCGCGTCGAAGAGCTTCTTGTTGTAGATGAGGCCGAGGTTGTCCACCAGCGCGGGTACGCCGATGACCCGGCCGTCCACCGTGGCCGTCGCCCGCGCGGCGGCGGGGATCTCCTCCCACGCCATGGCCGGCTCGGCCACGAAGTCCTTCAGGTCCTGGGTGCGGCCGCTGCCGCCCAGCTCGGTGGCCCAGCTGCCGAAGGCGTACGAGATGTCGGGGTAGGTGCCGCTGGTGAAGCCGGCCGAGAGCTTGGTGAGCAGCTCGTCGGTCGTGGCGGCGCCCCCCGACACGTTGAGCGTCACGTTGGGGTGGAGGGCCTGGTACTCCTTCGCCAGCCCTTCCAGGATCTTCTCCGCGTCGGCTGACTGACCGGTCCACCAGGTGAGCGTCACCTTGGCGTTGGGGTCGTAGCCCTCGGCGGCGTCCTTGCCGTCGTCTTCGGGGGTGCCCGACGTGCATCCCGCGAGCGCGAGGACGAGGGCGGTTATTCCTGCGGCGATCTGCTTCATGCCAACCTCGCTACTGAGTCAGGACAACCGATCTGGTGAGCAGGCGCGGGTGGTCGGGGTCCAGACCGCGCCGCTGCGCGAGCCTGAGCGCCAGCCGGTGCACGAGCACGAGCTGGGCGAGCGGGTCGCGGAATGGTTCGTGGTAGACGGCGGCGCCGGCACCCGCGGCGGTCTTCGTGATGCCGTCGGGCACCTCGCCGAAGGCCCAGACCAGGCTCCGGGACGTCGCGACCGCGACCGGGCCGTGGCGGAAGTCCATCGCGGGGTACGACTCGGACCACGCCTGCGCCGCCTCGCGCAGCTTGAGCGCGGCCTCGTGGGCCAGGCCGACCGTCCAGCCGGTGCCGAGGAAGACGAAGTGCTCGAAGGCCGCCGGGTCGACCGGCAGCGGCGTCGCGAGCGACGACCGTCCATCGTGGAGCATCTGGGAGTGCGGGTGCCCGAGCGCGGCGCGCGCGCCGGCCAGCAGCGTGGTGGGAAAGCGGGTCTGCACGACGCTCTGCTCGTCGGCGAAGCCGAGCACCAGCCGCTCGTCGGCCAGCTCGTCGACCGCCTCGCCCTCCACCGCCGTGACCACCACCCGCCGGGTGCCGGCCGGCAGGTCGCGAAGGGCGGCGAGGACCTCGGTCGTGGTGCCGGACCGGGTGATGGCCACGACCCGGTCGTAGCGGCGGCCGGCGGGCATCTCCGAGGCGTGGGCGGCGTCGGTCTCGCCGAGCCCGGCCGCCTCCCGCAGCGTCGCGTACGACTGCGCGACGAAGGCCGAGGTGCCGCAGCCGATGGCGAGGACCCGTTCGCCGGGGGCGGCGAGCGCGTCCCGGAACCCGTCGACGAGGGTCAACGCGGTCTGCCAGGTGTCCGGCTGGCTGGCGATCTCCGCCGCGGTCGCTGTCATGGCGGGAAACTATGCTCGGGCGTGAGCGAAGTACAAGACTCCGCTCACATACGCGCATCGTGGGTTGCGCGTTTGAGCGCCGGCCGAAAGCGAGTGTTGCCCCATGGCCCGAAGCACCCTCCGCCGCGCCGACCGGGTCAGCGGCATCCTGGAGCGCCTCGCCCAGGGCGGCTCGGTCGACGCCGGGCGGCTGGCCACGGAGTTCCGCGTCTCGGCCGCGACGATCCGCCGTGACCTTCAGATGCTGGAGGACCAGAAGCTGCTCTCGCGCACGCACGGGGGAGCGGTGACCGTCGACGTGGCCTACGAGCTGCCGGTGCTCTACCGGGGCGGCCACCACCGCGAGCAGAAGCGGGCGATCGCCCGGTGCGCGGTCTCCCGGCTGCCGCACGGGCCGCTGACGCTCGGCTTCACCGGCGGCACGACCACCTACGAGGTCGCCCGCCTGGTCGCCGAGCGGTTCGACCTGACGGTGGTGACCAACGCGCTCAACATCGCGGTCGACCTCGCCCTCCGGCCCCGGCTCAAGCTGATCATGACGGGCGGGGTGAGCCGCACCCAGTCGTACGAGCTGGTCGGACCGCTCGCCGACCGCGCGCTCGCCGGCCTCAACATCGGTGTCGCGGTGATCGGTGTCGACGGCATCTCCGCCCGTGGCGGCCTCACCACCCACGACGAGATCGAGGCGCACACCAACGCCGCGATGATCGCCCGCGCCGAGCGCGTGATGGTGGTGGCGGACGGTTCCAAGGTGGGGCAGATCCACCTCGCGCGCATGTGCTCGGTCGCCGAGGTCTCCGAGCTGATCACCGACTCGTCCGCCGACCCAGCCGCCCTCGAGGCCATCCGCCGCGGCGGCACGGAGATCGTCATCGCCGACGCGTGAGCGGGCCCGGCCGCGCGGCTGCCGGGCCCGCTCGTCGAAACAGCGTCAGCAGGTCGCCAGCATGCCGCTCAGCGCTGTCCTCTCGGCGCTGTCGACGCTGAGGCCGTAGTAGTACTTCACCTGGATCCAGGCCCGTGCGTACGTGCAGCGGAACGAGGCCAGCGGCGGCTGCCAGCTGGCCGGGTCCTGGTCGCCCTTGGACTGGTTGACGTTGTCGGTGACCGCCCACAGCTCGGGGCCGCCGAGGTCGTTGGCGTACGTCTGCCGCCGCGAGGTGGTCCAGGCCCACGCTCCCGACCGCCATGCCTCGGCGAGGGGCACCATGTGGTCGATGTCGACGTCCGACGGGTTGGTCCAGGTGGCGCCGTCGTACGGGCTGCGCCACGAACCCGACGTGGGGTAGCAGCTGCTGTCCACGCTGACCCCGGTGCCGTCCCGCCTGAGCACCTGCTCCCGGGTGTTGCACGTGCCGGTGATGGTGATCCAGTGCGGGAAGAGGTCACGGTCGTATGTGGACTGGTGCGACTCGGCCGCGACGGTGAGCGCGGCGAGCCGGCTCACGGCGGTGCTGTACGACGGGATGTTGGGCGGGGTGGCGCTGGCCGGGGTGACGGCGAGCGCGAGGAGCGCGACGACGGCGGCGAGGGTGGCGCCGCCGGCCTTGAGGACGCGAGCCATCTTGACTCCTGACTGTCCACCGACGCGGCCGGACGGGGGTTGTTCCGGCTGGGGACGCGGCGACGGATACATAGATCAATGTCAGATTTATTGGCATGGACCCCACCAATCCCGAAACGCCGTCGTGAACGTCACGTGAATCGTCGACCCCTTCACGGCGGGTATACCCAGCGGGCATAGCCCGCGCGTGATGGTCCCGCCGCCGAAGATGGGTATCCGCGACCAACCGAGCAGGGTGAGGCCGCGGGAGCGACGGTCGGGACCACGGCGGACGTCGCGGTAGCTCAAATCTCTATTGTGGACGGACGGCCGAGGTGGTTCGGCGGGGGACACGGGGGTGTAAGGACGCGGCCATCTGGGGGCCACGGCCGGGTCCTAGCGTCGCGGTATGCGAATTGGTTCCCTTCGATCCGCCGCTGGCATCGCCGCGGTCGCGATCATGGCCGCGCTGGCCGTGGCAGCGCCGGTCCGCGCGGCGGGTCCGTCCATACTGGACGGGATCGCCGGGCCGGCGGCGGCCGCCGACCTGGAGGTCATGACGTTCAACCTCCGCTACGCCAGCACCAGCACGCCGAACTCGTGGGCGCAGCGGCGCCCGGTGATGCGCGCGATGCTGGCCAACGAGCAGCCCGACCTGATCGGCACGCAGGAGGGGCTCGCCGCCCAGCTCCGCGACATCGAGGCCGACCTGGGCGCCCGCTACGACTTCATCGGGCAGGGCCGCGAGGGCGGCACCCGGGGCGAGTACATGGCGGTCTTCTACGACAACACCCGGCTGGCTCCCCAGGCTTACCAGCACTTCTGGCTCTCCGACACCCCCGAGGTGGTCGGCTCGAACACCTGGGGCGGCGGGTCGATCCGCATGGTCACCTGGGTGCGCTTCCTCGATCTGGTGACCGGCAAGCGGTTCTACGCGGTCAACACCCACCTCGACAACGCCAGCGAGTACGCCCGCCAGCGCGCCGCGCAGCTGATCCGGGCCCGCCTCGCCGCGCTCGAGCCGGCGCTGCCCATCGTGCTGACCGGCGACTTCAACACCGCGGCCGGCTCGGGCAGCTACGTGTACAACCTGCTTGTCGACCAGGCCGGCTACCGCGACACATGGACCGGGGCGGCGGTGCGCGGCACCGCGTACGGCACGTTCCACAACTACGGCGGCCTGACGCCCGGCGGCGCGCGCATCGACTGGATACTCACCACGCCCGGCGTCACCTCGCTCGCCTCCGCCATGAACACCTACCGGAGCGGCGGCCAGTACCCCAGCGACCACCTCCCGGTGCAGGCGCGGCTGCGGCTGCCCTGACCGTCAGCGCTGCTGGCTGAGGCAGGGCTCGAGCTGGCTGCCGTCCTGGTTGACGCACGGCACGTAGCCCGCCTCACGCAGCGCGACCCGGGCCGAGTCGGTGTTCATGTACTCCAGGAAGGAGGCCAGCACCCCGTCCGCGGGCGCCTCGCCGTACGTGTACAGGTACTCGATGGTCCAGAAGGGGTAGCCCTCGGCCACCTCGCCGACGTCCGGCTCCTTGCCGTCCAGCCGCACCCGGATCGCGCGCTGGTAGTGGGTGGCGGTGGGCGCGTCGGCGTACCCCATCGCGCCGCTCAGCCGGTCGACCGTCTCCAGCAGCTGCCCGGTGCTGCCGGCCGTGCAGCGGAGGGTGGCGGCCTTCGGGATCTGGTCCTTGGCGGTGCAGTCGCTGGAGGAGTCGGTGGGTTCGGCGGCGCCGAGCACGTACGTCTCGAAGGCCCGCCGGCTGCCGGACCGGTTGTCCCGCCCGACCAGGCGGATCGGCGTGTTCGTGCCGCCCAGCTGGGACCAGTTGACGTACTTGCCGGCGTAGACGTCCTTGAGCTGGGGGAGGGTGAGGCTGTCGACGCCGGCGTCGGCGTTGACGACGATCGCGAAGATGGCCAGCGCGGTCGGCCGGGCGCGGAGCATCGGGTAGTCGTCCGGCGCGCGGCCGTCGGAGAAGGCGAGCAGCTGCCCGCGCACCGAGGTCTCCGCGTCGCGGAGCTGCTGGAGGCCGTCGACGCTGCCGGTGGCGTTCACGGTTACGTTGGCCTCGTCGCAGGCCTTGAGGTACGCGTCCTTCGACCCCTCCGCGGCCTCCCGGAACGCCGTCGAGCCGACCAGCGTGAGGTCGCCGGACGCGCACTCGAACTCCCGCTGGGGCAGGCGCACGATGCCCGGCTGGACCGCGAGCACCACCGCGAGCGCGCCGGCGAAGAGCAGGGCCAGTCCGGCCAGGACCGTGGTGCGGGTGAACCGGCGGGGGTGGGTGTCGTCGATGATCCGGCCACCCTTGATCCGGCCCTGGCAGTCGAGCTCCTCGCCCGTGCTCTGCCCGGACAGCAGCACCACGAGCTTGAACCGGTCCTTCGGGTTGAGGTGGAGCGGCGGCAGCACGACCGCGTGGTCGTGGACCTCGAAGTCCTCGTGGTTGGCGATCAGCTCGCGCCACTGCTCGTCGGCCCGGTCGGGGCTGCGCGCCTCGGCGATCTCCGCCCGGATCACCTCGCGGTCCGGAAACGGGATCGTTACCGGCAGCTCGTAGTCTGACTCGGTGATGTCCAGCGCGCCCGAGTTCTTGATCCGCAGGCTCACCATCGACGGGTGCGGGATCGGCTGGCCATCCTCGTCGACGAACTTGATCGGCTCGCCCTTGCCGCCGCGGCTGAACCGGCTCGGCCAGTTCGAGTCGCTCAGCGTGCGCACGTTGAGCCGCTTGGCCTTGATGAGGAATCGGTCGGCGAAGAGCAGCCCGACGTTGACGACGAGGCCGGCGACGAGGCTGATGATGCCGTAGTCGCCGAGAAGGGCGTCGGACAGCCACTCCGCGAGCGCGGTCCACAGGCCGCCCATGGCTGGTTCGCTCCTCGATAGTGGACGGTGAAGGCGCGAAGCGTAGCTCACGTTGGTGACGCGCAGGTGGCGCGGAGGCGGTTACGATGATCATCCATCCCGGGCCCTTGCGCGGGCGGCGGATGGGGTCGAGGGTAAGGACCGGCGGTTTCGCCGGCTGGCCGGCGCCGCGACGCGGGTCACGACCGGTCGGGGAGCGGTATGAACCTGGAGCTGCAAGGCATCGTCGACACGATGGCCGCGCGGGTCGGCCGGCCGGCGGTGATCGAAGACCGCCGGCACCGGGTCGTCGTCTACAGCGAGCAGAACGGCACGATGGACGACGTCCGCAGGTCCTCCATCCTGCGGCGGCACACCAGGCCCGAGGTGATCTCGTGGCTGCGCGGCTTCGGCATCCTCAAGGCGCGCGTGCCGGTGCGCACCCCGGCCTGCCCCGAGCTCGACCTGCTGCCCCGCCTCTGCGTGCCGATCGTCCACCAGGACCGCCTGCTGGGATACGTGTGGTTCATCGACGACGGCGGCATGACCGACGCCGACATCGACCTTGTCACCCGGGCGACCGGCGACCTGTCGCTCGCCCTCCACCGGGAGAACATGCTCGGCGAGCTCGCCTCGCAGCGCGAGGCCGAGGCGGCCCGGACCCTGCTGTCGGACAACCCGCTCACCCGCGAGGAGATGGTGAAGTCGCTGCTCGCCGACGGTGTGGTCACCGCCGACGGCCCGGCCACCGCGATCGTCGCCCAGTTCGTGCCGGCCCGCGGGCAGGTGCTCGACGAGGACGCCGGCATCGCGCTGGAGCAGGCGCTCGTCGCCACCCGCCGCTGGCTCGGCGTCCGCGACGCGCTGCACCTGCTCCGCCACGACCAGGGCGTCCTGCTCGTCCGGGGCGGCCAGGTCGGCGGCCGCCCGTCCCCCGACGCCGCGGCCGGGTACCTGCGGGAGGTCCTGCGAAACGCGGCGGGCGACCTGCCCGAGGTGGCCCGCGTGGTCGTCGGCGTCGGCGCCCCCCGGCCCCGCCTCGCCGACGCGATCCACTCCTACGACGAGGCGGTCCAGTCGGCCCGCGTGGGCGTGCGGCTGCCGGCGCTGGGCCCGCTGATCTCCTGGGCCGACCTCGGCATCTACCGCATGCTGTCCCAGATGGAGGGTCGCCACCTCGACGTGGCGACCGCCCACCCCGGCCTGCGCCGGCTGCTCGACGACGAGGCCAACCAGGTGCTGCTGGAGACGCTGGAGGCCTACCTCGACCTGGCCGGCAACGCGCACGCCACCGCCGAGCGGCTGCGCCTGCACCGCACCACGCTCTACTACCGCCTGCACCGGGTGGAGCAGCTGGCCGAGACCGACCTGAAGGACGGCAACGAACGCCTCTGCCTCCACCTGGCCCTGAAACTCGCCCGCCTGACCGGCGCCTACCCCACATCGATGTGAGCTACCGCGACGTCCGTCGTGGTCCATGCCGTCGCTCCCGCGGCCTCACCCGTCCGCCGCTGGTCACGCCCACCCCACCGACCCGGCCCGCCCCCTGCCGGCGCGGGCCAGGGTCGGTGCGCGCGCGACGTGGATCCACTATGGACAGCGGTCAGCCGCGGCAGGTGGTCGCGCCGCGGACGGTGTTCGGGGCGCCGAAGTCGCTGGGGCGGGAGCTGTTGCCCGAGCACATCAGGGCGCCGTTGACCCGGTTGCCGACCAGCACGGGGCCGTACGGCCCGGCCAGGCGGCTGTAGCGCTCGTTGGCGGTCACCTGGGTGTTGCCGGTCAGCGCGACCGCGCCGTTGAACGTGCTGCCGACGACGGTCACGTCGCGGGTGGTGCCGGTGACCTGGACCGCGCCGCTCACGGTCGAGCCGAAGACCTGCACCGCCTGGGCGCGGTTCGCGACGAGGGTGCCGCTGACCGTGCTCCGCCGGACCACCAGCGAGGCGCCCGCGCGTACCGTCACCTGGCCGGCCACCTGGGCGTCCGTCAGGCAGGTCACGCCGGACGTGACGGTGACCGAGCCCTGGCGGCCGGTCAGCGTCCGGGTGCACGCGGGGGAGGCGCCGGGGATCACGGTGGCGCGGTAGCTCGCGGCCGGGCCGACGTTGCCGGCGGGGTCGATCGCGCGGTGCTCGACGAGGTGGGTGCCGAAGCCGGGCACGAAGCGGCCGCTCGGGTGGTCGTCGGGCAGCGTCTGCTCGAACGTGGCCCGGGAGAGCCCGCCCGTGCCGAGGTTGCCGTACGTCAGCGCCTTGACGTTCGTGCCCGAGTGGCGAAACTGGAACGGCGACGTGGGCATCGGCTGCTCCGGGAAGCCGAAGTAGTTGTACCAGCCGTCCTTGTCCAGCCGAAACTGGCCGACCACGTACCGGTCGCTCTGGTCGTCGCGCGGCTCGAGCCACATGTCCCACCCGTCGAAGTAGACCGGGTGCTCCAGCGCGCCGGGCAGCGTGGCGAGCGGCGTGGAGAGCCGCCGCGGCGCCGTCGGCAGCGTGTTGTCGACGGTCCACCCGACCGAGTCGGAGGCGCCGGCCGGGTCGGTCGCCGTGGCGACGAGCTTGTGGGTGCCGGCGGAGAGGCCGAGCGCGCCGAGGTCGAGGCGGCGGCTGTCGCGCGGCCGGGGCACCGCCGTCCCGTCGAGCGTCCAGGTGACGTCGAGGACGCGGTCGGCCGGGTGGTTGGTCTCCACGAAGACGACCTCGTCGCCGGCGACCGGCTGGCTGGTCATCGTCGAGGAGGTGATCTCGGCGGCCGCCGGGGTTGGTGTCACGCCCGGCGCGCCGACCGTCCACTCGCGGGTCTGCGTGAAGCGCGGCCCGTTGTACCCGGAGTCGGTGGAGCTGTTGCCGGTGGAGGGGTTGCGCACCCAGTCGATCCCGTCCGGCCCGACCGGGTCGCGCACCTCGACCCGCACGGCGGTGCCGGCGGGCAGGTTCAGCGCCGCGAGGTCGAGGCTGTCGGCCGTGCCGACGACGGTGCCGCCGACCCGCCACGTCACCTGGAGCTCGTGGTATCGCGGATGGCCGGTCTCCACCCACAGCACGCCGTCGCCCGGGACGGTGCCCAGCGGGGTGTGCTGGAGCGCCATCTGGCCGGCGTTGCGCCGCCCGGTGATGCGGGCGACCATGTGCTCGAGGCCGATCTGGTCCCAGTCGAAGCCGATCCACCGCATGATGGAGTGCTCGCTCGGCCGGCGCTGTCCACAGGGAAACATGCCGCCGCCCTCGTGCGGCTCGATCGTGCCGCCGGACAGGCTCTCCTCGCCGACCCACCGCCACCACTTGTGCTGGTCGGCGACCATCTGGGCCGGGTCGGTGTACAGCGTGTGCTGGAAGTCGCTCGGCTCGCCGCCGGTGTAGCAGGGTCGCACCACGTCGCGGGAGGAGTACGGGTACTCGTCGGCCATGGTGCCGAGCGAGTGGCCGAGCTCGTGCAGCGAGATCAGCGGGCCCTGCGGCGAGCCGCCGGAGGTGGTGGCGTTGGTGCCGCCGATCCCGCCGTATGTGAACGTGTTGAAGATGGCGAGCGTCTGCAGGTTCTGCGAGGTGCGCGGGATGCCCAGCGCCGGCACCACGTACGAGTCGAGGATGCGGTTGTGCGCCTGCGTGCCGGTCTCGCACGGGTTCACGCCCGGCGGGTAGTACGCGGCGTCGCCTGCGCACCCGACCGGCGCTCCACCGTAGACGGTGCCCCGGGCGAGCGGGTCGGCGCAGCCGTTCTGGAAGATCATGCGGAGCGCGGTGCGCTTGCCGTCGATCGGGCCCTCGCGCACGCCGGTGTCGCGGATCGTCCCGTCGGGGTGGCGCACCCGCCCGTCGGGGTCGCAGCGGACGCCGTAGTCGATGGAGGCGATCTCCACGGCGTACACGTTGACGTAGTCGCGGTACGAGCGGAACGGCTCGGTCGCCCACATGACCGCCAGGTTGCGGTCGACGTCGGCGAGGAAGATGCTCTGCTGGTCGGCCTGGTAGCCGTCGCCGAGGATGACGAGGTTGAGCCGGTCGGTGGCCGGGCCGGTGACCTGGATCGGGTGCACTTTCGGCTCCGGCAGCGGCTGCTCTTGCGCTCGCGCCGGGGTGGCGACCAGCAATCCCCCCGCCACAGCCGCCATCATCAGGAACGCTCTGTGTCGCAACGGACCCACCTCACCCCAGGAGAAGCTCGCGAATACGAGTATCCAATGTGGACGCGTCGAGGCCGCCGGGCCAGCCGCGCAGCAGCGCGCCGCCCTTGGCGACGAGCGCCACGGCGCCCGGCTCGCGGACCGCGTACGACCGGGAGATCGTGCCGTCCGCGTCCACCACGACGGGAAACTCGGCGCGGTGCGCGCGCAGGTAGGAGTCGAGCGCGGCGGGCTCGTCGCCGGTGACCACGCCGACGAAGACCACCCGGTCGCGCAGGCCGCCGGCCAGGTCGCTCAGCGCGTCCTGGCGTGCGGCGCAGGTGGTGCACCAGGAGCTGAAGAACAGCAGCACCACCGGCCGCTGGGCCCAGAGGTCGGCGGCGGCCAGGCTCGTGCCGTCGGTGAGCGTGCCGGTGAAGACGGGCGCGCTCGGCGTGCCGGGCGGCACGGGCCGCAGGGCGAGGCCGGCCGGGACCGGTCCGGGCAGCGTGGCCGCCCCGCCGGCCGGCGTCGCCGGGTCTCCACCGTCGCACGCCGCGACGCCGAGCACAACGGCCAGGAGTACCGCCACCATCCTCACGACGGCACCACCGCCACGAGCGCGTCGGCGTTGGCCGTGAGGGGGATCGGCGCCTCGTCGGCGACGACGAGCTGGTAGCCGTCCCGCGCCGGCACCGCGACCGGCACGGCGAACTCGCAGTAGGTCGGGACGCGGTCGACCTCGAGGTCCTCCTCGAAGGTGCGCACCGCCTTGCCGGGCGGCAGCTCGCCGTCGGCCAGCGTCTCGCCGTCGCCGTCGACCACCCGGTACGGCGCCCGGTTGTGGAAGAACGTGTACGCCCCGGTGCCGGCGCAGTCGACGCCCTCCTCGCGGATGTTGATGTCGCGCACGAGGACCCGGACGGTCGTATCCGGCGCGGCCTCGCCCCCGCAGCCGCCCACGGCGGCGACGAGCAGCAAGGCCACGCCGTGACGCAGGATCAAGCCTTCTCCACGTGGCACGTCCGGGTGACCGTCTTGGTCGGGTCGCTGACCGACGTCGCGGTCAGCTTCGCGAACCCGCGTGGTACCGCGTCGGCGGTCGCGCCGACCGAGACCTTCACGGTGGTCTTCTTGCCGTACGGGACCGCGGCCAGGGCGTTGGGCACCTCGACCCGCCAGCCGATCTGCCCGATGTCCGCGGAGATGCGGTAGACGTCCGACTTGAGGTACTGCGTGGCGCTCTCCGGGTGCTGCTGGCCGCCGGCCGACCAGACGCCGGTGTTGGTCAGCTCGAACGAGCATGTGACGCCCCGGTTGGTCGGCTTGCCGCTGGTCGTGACGCGGCCGTCGCCCAGGTCGACGCCGTGGGTGCTCGGGCCGCCGGTGCCGTCGAGCGACCGCACGGCCACCGTGTACGAGAGGATGCCGGCCGCGTCGCGCTTGAGGTCGAGCACGTAGAAGTGCAGCCGGTTTGCCTCGTCGACGTACTCGTACTCGCTGCCCGAGCGGGTGCCCGCGTGGAAGAGCGCGTCGGACAGCTGCCGGTAGTCGCCCATGGTGATCTTCTGCGGGGTGCCGTTGGGCTGGTAGAAGTCGATCATGTCGATGTCCTGCGGATTGGCGTCGATCACCCACACGAACGGCGCGCTGTCCGCGTTCTTGGTCTTGCTGATCAGCACGCCGCTGTCCGGTGTGAACGAGTCGGCGCCCATCCGGTCGACGACCTCGACCATGTAGTTGTTGTAGCCGCCGCCGTCGCAGAGCGGGTTGGCGCTGGTGTCGCAGGCCGGCGAGTTGTCCCGGTTCATCGCGATGTTGACGCCGGTCAGCCCCTTCGGCCCGGCGTCGACGGCGCGCGCGGTGACCTGGGCGACCACCAGCCCGGACGACGCGAGCGCCTCGCGGGAGAGCCGCAGCACGTTCTCCTCGCCGAGCAGCCCGATCTTCACCTTGTCGCGGACGGCGTGCAGCGAGCCCATCGAGCCGCCGTTGACCGGCGGGATCTGCCACCGGGTGTGCGGGCCGCCCGGCCCGTTGAACGACCCGCGCGACATCATGCTCCAGATGCCGGTGTACGCGCGGCGCAGCGGCACGCCGTACGGGTTGTTGTAGTTGTCGCCGATGGTCAGCAGGTGGCTCAGCTCGTGCGCGTAGACGGCCATGCCGGAGCTCTCCGCCTGGGTCGACGAGCCGCCGCCGGCGTTCGGCCAGATGGTCGCGGCCGCCTTCCACGAGGTCCACTCCACGTACCGGGTGCGCGCGTAGTTGGGCAGGGCCGGGTCCGGCGGGCCCCACGCGTCCGGCACGTCCTCCTTGGTCTGGAAGATCATCTGGCCGAACTCCTGCCAGGTCGACGACTCGTCCTGGCCGGCGGAGAGGATGAAGACGAGCTCGAACGAGTCGGCGACCGCGTCGCCCACGGCCGCCCGCCACGCGCCCAGCCCGTCGGTGCGGATGTTGCGCGCGCACTGCTCGCCGGCCGGGCAGCCACCGGGGTTGAAGCCGTTGTCGATGCCGTACTGGTAGGACTTCGACGGCATCTGGTAGGGGCCGAAGCCGGTCAGGTCGACGCCGTAGCGCCCGTTGGAGTCCTGCATCCAGTACTCGTGGAGCGTGTGCCCCTTGTTGAGCGTGCCCGGCGTGTTGAGGAAGTCACGGTAGAACGTGGGCACCTGGTCGCGCGGGATGTTCTGCGCGGTCGCCTGGGGGTTGCCGAAGACCGTCGAGCGGGCCCGCTGCGTGACGACGAAGGGCTGGTCCGGGTAGTCGAGCGTGACCAGCGCGATCCTGAAGTTGCGCACCGACCCGGTCACCGACGGGTCGGCCCAGTTCTTGCCCGGCACCGCCGTCCAGTCGTCCCAGGTCATGGTGTCCGGGTTTTGCCAGGCCTGCGGGTCGAGCACGTCGAATGGGCCGGTGCCGCCGGCCGGGTTGCCGGGCGCGGCGGCAGCCGGGGTGGCCACGGCGCCGGCGAGTACGGTCGCGAGGACGGCGGCCAGGGCCGCTCGCCGCTTGAACTGAAGGCCCATCACGCCACCCTTCACGGAGGTGATCGTGAATTTATGGGCACAGATAGTAGCGCGTCACTGTACATCTGCCGGTAGATCATGGGCGCGGTTTCGACATCTGACTGATCCCACCCCGGCCGCTTTGCCATAACGTACGCACAACTGGCATAGGGGAGGATGCATGAGTCGCACCGGCAGGCTGTTCCGCGTGGCCGTTGCCCTGCTACCGGTGGCCGCCGCCGCGGTCCTGGGCGGGACGAGCCCCGCCTTCGCGGCGGACGTTCCGTCGATCGTCGTCTCCGGCGGCGTCACCCAGCCGGTCTTCGGCTACACGGACGCGATCCGGGAGCGGCTGTTCATCGATTCCACATTCGACAGTGACCGGGACGGGCTGCGCGACATCATCGCGTTCGACGTGATGCGCCCGAGGGCGACCCTCGACGGCCTCAAGGTGCCGGTCATCATGGACGCCAGCCCCTACTACTCCACCCTCTGCCGGGGCAACGAGGCCGAGTGCAAGGCCGACTTCGACGGCGACGGCCTGCTCGACAAGTGGCCGCTCTTCTACGACAACTACTTCGTGCCCCGCGGCTACGCGATGATCCTGCTGGACATGGTCGGCACCAACAACTCCACCGGCTGCCCGACCACCAACGCCAACGAGGACAACCTCAGCGCCAAGCAGGCCATCAACTGGCTCAACGGCCGGGCCACCGCCCGCAACGCCGCCGGCCAGATCGTCAAGGCCGACTGGCACAACGGCAAGAGCGCGATGATCGGCAAGTCGTACGACGGCTCGCTGGCCATGGCGACAGCCGTGACCGGCGTGAAGGGCCTGACCACCGTGGTGCCGATCAGCGGGCCGACCGAGTACTACGACTACGTGCGCAGCAACGGCGTCGTCACCCGGGGAAACAGCTACGTGGCGTTCCTCGCCAACGCCGTCACCAACCCCGACCGGCGGGCCTACTGCCAGCCGACCCGGGACCGCATCGCCGCCGAGGACGGCGACGAGACCGGTGACTACACCGCCTTCTGGAACGAGCGCAGCTACGTCAAGAAGGTGCCCAACATGACCGCCAGCGTGCTGCTCTACCACGGCCTCAACGACGACAACGTGCGGCCCGACCACTTCAGCAAGTTCTGGTACGCGCTGGCCGAGAACAACGTGCCGCGCAAGCTGTGGCTCTCCCAGGAGGGGCACGTCGACCCGTTCGACGTGCGCCGCGCTGTCTGGGTGTCCACACTGCACCGCTGGTTCGACTACTGGCTGCACGGCGTCGCCAACGGCATCATGGACGAGCCGCGCGTGGACATCGAGCGCTCCGCCGACGTGTGGGAGACCTACGCCGACTGGCCGGTGCCGGGCAAGGCCGACACCGAGGTCTTCCTGCAGCCCGGTGCCGGCGGCGCCGGTGGGCTCGAGCTCGTGCCGGTCGCCTCGCCCGCCACACAGTCCTTCGTGGACAGTCCTACCCAGAGCCAGAACACGATGATCCTCAACCCCGACGTGGCACAGCCGAACCGGCTCGCCTACCTGTCCGCGCCGCTGACCGCTCCGCTGCACATATCGGGCACCCCCGTGGTGCGGCTCCGGGTGACGGCCGACCAGACCGACACCAACCTCGGCGCGATCCTCGTCGACTACGGCGCCGCCGAGCGGGTCAACCACCGCGCCTCGGGCGAGGGCATCATCACGCTCGACACGCAGGACTGCTGGGGCGAGACGAGCCCGACCGACGACGCGTGCTACAAGCAGACGCAGAAGCGGGTGGCGACCTCCGACGTGGAGCTTGTGACGAAGGGCATCCAGGACGCCCTGAACCGCCAGTCGATCCGCACGGCGGTGCCGCTGGTGCCGGGCCAGGCGTACAACTACAGCTTCCCGATGCTGCCCGAGGACTACGTCTTCCAGCCCGGCCACCGGATCGGCCTGATCGTCGTGGGCAGCTACCCGCAGTACTCCAGCCAGGCCGACCAGACCCGGGCGAACCTCGACGTCGCGCTCAAGACGAGCAACGTGGTGCTCCCGGTGGTGGGCGGCACGGCCGCCGCGCACGCCGCCGGCCTCTGACCGTTCGTGCCGGTGGCGTGCCCGTCGCGCGCCACCGGCACGGCACATTGCCCGGCGTCGCTACCATGCCGCCGTGGCTCGGTTCCAGATCCATCCGCAGCCCAGGCCGCCGAGCTTCCACCCGCAGGAGTGGTCCCTGACGGCCTGGTCGAACGCCGGCGGCCGGGTGCCACGCCGCCCGGTCCGGGTCCGCTACCGCTACCCCCGCTTCGACAGCCCCGCCCGCACCGGCCGCGACGGCGTGGTGCTGCTGATCTTCACGCTGATCGGCAGCCCGGTGCTGCTGGTGCTCGGCGCCTTGGCGCTCGACGGCGAGGACACGCTCAACGACTACGCCGGCGCGGCGCTGGCCTTCGGTTTCGTGGCCTGGTGGTGGTACATGATCGTCACGCACTTCGCGCGGGCGATCCGCAGCGCCGGCCGCCACACGGTGCGCGGCGTGGTGGTCGCCTGCCAGGTCCGCACCTTCCACCACTGGGAGACCCGCGAGCCGTACGACGTCCACTTCGTCGGCGTCGACGACGGCACGCGCGACGAGTGCCACGGCTGGGAGGTCCCGCACGAGGTGTACCAGGCGGTGGTCGACGGCACACCGGTGGAGGTGGTGGTCTCCGGCGACCGCCGTTACCTCTACACGCTCGACACCACTCCCGTCGACTGAGCCGGCGCACTTTCCGCTCGTTAAGTCGCGGACCCGTTCCACCGCTGGTTCTGCGGGTACCGCCGCCGGGCACCCGTTGGTTCGCCATTCACCGCGGGCTCCCGACCGACGAAGCTGGTGCTTGGAGGTGATCATCCGTGGCTGCGGCACCATTGGCCGTCCACGAGGACGACCAGACGATCCAGTTCGCGGAGAGCGCGCCGTACGACGAGTACGTGCACGCCAGCACGCTGCACACGCTCCAGCGCACGATCAGCGACGACGCGGGCGAGATGTCGTTCCTCGTGGTCAGCCAGATCATGGAGCTGTACTTCGGCCTGATCCGCTACGAGCTGCGCGAGGCGCAGCGGCTGGTGCGCGACGACGACGTGTGGGGGGCGCTGGAGCCGCTGCGCCGGGCGGGCCTGCACCTTGAAGGCCTCAACGCCTCCTGGCGCACGCTGCGGTGGATGTCCCCGGCCGACTTCAACCGCTTCCGCGGCCAGCTCGGCGAGGCGTCCGGCTTCCAGTCCGCGATGTACCGGCACATGGAGTTCGCGCTCGGCCTCAAGAGCGAGCCGCTGATCCGCCCGTTCCGCCGCCAGAAGGCGGTGTACGCCGAGCTGACCCGCGCCATCCGCGAGCCCAGCCTGTGGGACGAGGTCGTCGGGCTGCTCGCCCGGCGCGGCGACGACATCCCGGCCGCCGCGCTCGACCGCGACCGCACCCGCGACCACGAGCCGCACCCGGCCGTCGAGGCCGCCTGGGTGCGCGTCTACGCCGAGCCCAACCCCGGCAACGACCTTTGGCTGCTCGCCGAGGCGCTCACCGAGGTCGGCGAGCAGTTCATGGACTGGCGCTACCTGCACCTCAAGGCCGTGCTGCGGACCCTGGGCGACAAGCCGGGCACCGCCGGCTCCTCCGGCGCCAACTGGCTGCGCCGCAGCATGGCGCGCCCGGTCTTCCCGGAGCTGTGGTCGGCCCGGACCCACATGTGAGGGCGGCGCGATGACCTCCGAAGTGGACGCTCGCCGCCGCGACGAGGCCGACCCGGGCCACCGCGAGCTTTTCCACATCCCGCCGGGTACCGCCTACATGGCGGGCAACTCGCTCGGCCTGCAACCCAGGGCGACCGTGCCGGAGCTGCTGGCCGACCTCGACGACTGGGCGCGGCTCGGCGTCGAGGGACACCTGGAGGGCGGCCGGCCGTGGCTGCCCTACCACGAGCTGCTGACCGAGCGGGCGGCCCGGCTGGTCGGCGCGCTGCCCACCGAGGCGGTCGTGATGAACTCCCTGACCGTCAACCTCCACCTCCTCATGGTCTCGTTCTACCGCCCGGCGGGCGAGCGCACCCAGATCCTGATCGAAGACACAGCCTTTCCCTCCGACAGCTACGCGGTACGCAGCCAGGCCCGCTTCCACGGCCTCGACCCGGACACCGCCGTGGTACGCCTCGCGCGCACCGAGGACGTGGTGCCCTACCTGGCGGCGCACGGCGACCGGGTGGCGCTCGTGCTCCTCGGCGGCGTCAACTACCTGACCGGCGAGCTGCTGGACATCCCCGCGATCACGCGCGCCGGGCGGGCGGCCGGTGCCGTCGTCGGCTGGGACCTCGCGCACGCGGCCGGCAACGTGCCGCTGCGCCTGCACGACTGGGACGTCGACTTCGCCGCCTGGTGCTCGTACAAGTACCTCAACGGCGGTCCGGGCGCGCTGGCCGGCGCGTTCGTGCACGAGCGGCACCTGGCCGACCGTTCGCTGCCGCGCTTCGAGGGGTGGTGGAGCACCGAGCCGGCGACCCGCTTCGCGATGGCCCCGGTCGCGCGGCCACCGGCCACAGTGGACGCCTGGCAGGTCTCCAACCCGCCGATCTTCTCGATGGGCCCGGTCCGCACGTCGCTGGAGATCTTCGACCGGGTCGGCATGGACGCGTTGCGCGCCCGCAGCCTGCGGTTGACCGGGTACCTGCGGGAGCTGCTGGACGAGGCGGTCCCGTTCCTGGAGGTGGCCACGCCCCGCGAGCCGGAGCGGCACGGCTGCCAGCTCTCCGTGCGGATCGCCGACGGCGGGGCCGGCGACGTCACCCGCCGCCTGCGGCAGGAGCACGGCGTGATCGCGGACGCCCGCGAGCCGGACGTCGTGCGGTTCGCGCCGGTGCCGCTCTATTCCACGTACCACGACTGCTGGCGCGCGGCGCGGGCGCTGGCCGCGGTCACGAAGGAGGTGTGAGGTGACACAGTCCGACGTGGCCGTCGTCGGTGCCGGCCTGTGCGGCTGCCTGCTGGCGTGTTTCCTGGCCCGGCGCGGCTACCAGGTCACCGTGTACGAGCGGCGGCCCGACCCGCGCACCAGCCGGCCCGAGCGCGGCCGTTCGATCAACCTGGCGCTGTCCGAGCGGGGGCTCAACGCGCTGCGCCAGATCGGCCTCGCCGAGCAGGTGATGGCCGACGCGCTGCCGATGCGCGGCCGCATGATCCACCCGGTCGAGGGCGAGCTGGACTTCCAGCAGTACAGTGTGGACGGTCAGCGGGCGATCAACTCGATCGGCCGCGGCGCCCTCAACAACGCGCTGCTCGACGCCGCCGAAAAGGCACCAGGCGTTCGGGTCGCCTTCGGCCACAAGCTCGTCGGGCTGGAGCCGGCCACCGGCGAGATGGTGTTCGAGACCGCGTCCGGGAAGGTGCGGGCGGCGGCCGGCGTGGTGCTCGGCGCCGACGGGGCCGGCTCCGCGGTGCGCGGCCAGCTCCTCGCCCACGACGCGCTCACCGAGTCGCTCGACTTCCTCGACTACGGCTACAAGGAGCTGAGCATCCCGCCGGCCGGCGGCGACTTCGCGCTCGACCCCGGCGCGCTGCACATCTGGCCGCGCGGCACGTCGATGATGATCGCGCTGCCCAACCCGGACCGCTCGTTCACGTGCACGCTCTTCTGGCCCAACGGCGGCACCCGCAGCTTCGCGTCGCTGAGCAGCCCGGCGGCGGTCGAGCGGCACTTCGCCACCCACTACCCGGACCTGGTGCCGCTCGCGCCCAACCTCGTCGACGACTACCAGCACAACCCGGTGGGGCTGCTGGGCACCGTGCGCTGCGACCCGTGGCACGCGCGCGGCCGGGTCGGGTTGATCGGCGACGCGGCCCACGCGATCGTCCCGTTCTACGGCCAGGGCGCCAACTGCGCGATGGAGGACGTCGTAGAGCTGGACCGGTGCCTTTCCGACACCGGCGGGGACTGGACGCGGGCGCTGCCGCTCTTCCACGAGCGGCGGCGCGACGACACGGCGGCCATCGCCGAGATGGCGCTCGCCAACTTCGTCGAGATGCGCGACAAGGTCGCCTCGCCCGTCTTCCGCCTCGGCAAGCGCGTGGAGCACGCCCTGGAACGCGCGCTGCCAGGTCGCTACGTCTCCCGGTACGAGCTCGTCTCGTTCTCCAATACGCCCTACGCCGAGGTGCGCCGCCGTGTTCAATGGCAGCATCGGGCCGTTGGCGTCGCCGCGCTGGTGGCCGGCGCCGGGCTCGCGGCCGTGGGTTTGCGGAGGTGGGCGGCGTGACGCTCTGGGATCCACGCCTCGCGACCACCGGCCGCCCGGTCGGTTCGCTCGGCCAGCTGCGCAACTTCGTCGGCGGGCAGTTCGAGTCCGGGCGGGCTTTCACGAAGGTCTCGCCGGTCACCGGTGAGCGGATCTTCGAGGTGGCCGAGGCGGATCGGTCCACGGTGGACGCCGCGGTCACCGCCGCGCGGGCCGCCCTGCGGGGACCCTGGGGCCGGCTGGGGGAGCGGGACCGGGCGGCGGTGCTGCGCGCCATCGCCGACGAGCTCGACCGGCGCTTCGACGACCTGGTGACCGCCGAGGTCGCCGACACCGGCAAGCCGATGAGCCAGGCCCGGACGCTCGACGTGCCGCGCGGGGCGGCCAACTTCCGCGCCTTCGCGGACATCGTCGCCACCGCGCCCACCGAGTCGTTCACGACCGTCACAGCCGCCGGCGGGCGCGCGCTCAACTACGCGGTGCGCAAGCCGGCCGGCGTCGTCGCGGTCATCGTGCCGTGGAACCTCCCGCTGCTCCTGCTCACCTGGAAGGTGGCGCCGGCGCTCGCGTGCGGCAACGCGGTCGTGGTCAAGCCCTCCGAGGAGACCCCGGCCTCCGCGACGGTCCTGGCCGAGGTGATGGCCGCGGCCGGCGTCCCCGACGGCGTCTTCAACCTGGTACACGGCTTCGGCCCGGACTCGGCCGGCGAGTTCCTGACCCGCCACCCGGGAGTGGACGCGATCACGTTCACCGGCGAGTCGGCCACCGGCGCGGCCATCATGCGGGCCGCCGCCGACGGCGTGAAGGCGGTCTCGTTCGAGCTGGGCGGCAAGAACGCCGGGCTCGTCTTCGCCGACGCCGACCTCGACGCGGCCGTGGACGGCTCGGTCCGCTCCAGCTTCACCAACGGCGGCCAGGTGTGCCTGTGCACCGAGCGGCTGTACGTGCAGCGCCCGGTCTTCGACGAGTTCGTCGAGCGGCTCGGCAAGCGCGCCACCGCCCTGCCGTTCGGCTGGCCGTCCGACGAGGACACCGGCACGATGCCGCTCATCTCCCGCGAGCACCGGGAGAAGGTGCTCGGCTACTACGACCTGGCCCGCGCGGAAGGCGCCACGGTCGTGGCCGGCGGCGGGGTGCCGGCGCTCGGCGACGCCCGCGACGGCGGGGCGTACGTGCGGCCGACCGTCCTCACCGGACTGTCCAACGCCGACCGCACCAACCGCGAGGAGATCTTCGGACCGGTCTGCCACGTGGCGCCGTTCGACGACGAGGAGGAGGCGTTCGCGCTGGCCAACGACAGCAAGTACGGCCTGGCCGCCACGGTCTGGACCCGCGACGTCGGGCGGGCACACCGCGCCGGCGCCGGGCTGGACGCCGGGATCGTGTGGGTCAACACGTGGTTCCTGCGCGACCTGCGCACCCCGTTCGGCGGGATGAAGGCCTCCGGGGTGGGGCGCGAGGGCGGCACCCACTCGCTCGCCTTCTACTCCGAGCTCACCAACGTCTGCGTGGACATGTCATGACCGCCGCGGCCCTCCTGACCGAGGCTTACGAGACCGGGGTCCCGTGCCCACCGCTGCGCGGGACGCACATCCCGGTCGGCGACGTCGACGCGGCGTACGCGGTGCAGCGCGAGCAGGTCGACGCCTGGCTCGCCGCCGGCCGCCGCCAGGTCGGCGCGAAGATCGGCCTGACCGCGCGGGCGGTGCAGGAGACGTTCGGCGTGTTCCAGCCGGACTTCGGCGTGCTGATGGCCGACGCGGCCGTACCCGACGGCACCGAGATCGCGCTCGGCCGGCTGCTGCAGCCGAGGGTGGAGGCCGAGGTGGCGTTCGTGCTCGGCGCCGACCTGCCCGAGCCGAGGGTGACCACCGTCGACGTGATCCGGGCGACCGACCACCTGCTGCCCGCCATCGAAGTGGTCGACTCGCGGGTCGCCGGCTGGGACATCTCCATCGTGGACACCGTCGCGGACAACGCCTCCAGCGGCCTCTTCGTGCTCGGCACCCGCCCGGTCCGGCTGTCCGACGTGGACCTGCGGCTCTGCGGCGCGGTGCTGGAGCACGCCGGCGAGCCGGTCTCGGTGGGCGCCGGCGCCGCCTGCCTCGGCAACCCGCTGCACGCGGTGGCGTGGCTCGCGGCCACGCTGGCGGCGGCCGGGCAGCCGCTGCGCGCCGGCGACGTGGTGCTCTCCGGCGCGCTCGGCCCGATGGTGCCGGTCACGCCCGGCGCGGCGTACGAGGCGCGGATCTCCGGGCTCGGCTCGGTCCGCGCCTGCTTCGACAAAGGGGTCGCGCGATGAACGACCTGGCCGAACGGCTCGACGCGGCGGCGCGTGACGGCGTGGCCATCCCGCAGATCGTCTCCGCCGCCGGCCTGGACGCGGAGGCCGCGTACGCGGTGCAGGAGGCGCTCGTCGCGCGGCGGCTGTCCCGCGGCGAGCGTCCCGTCGGCGTCAAGCTGGGCCTCACCAGCCGCGCGAAGATGGCCCAGGTCGGCGTCGACGAGGTGATCTGGGGCCGGCTGACCGACGCGATGGCGGTAGCCGACGGCGCCACGGTGGACACGTCGCGGCTCATCCACCCGCGGATCGAGCCGGAGGTTGCCTTCCTGCTCGACGCCTCGGGCGAGGCCGCCGCGGTGGCGCCGGCGCTGGAGGTCATCGACTCGCGGTACGCCGACTTCAGGTTCTCGCTCGCGGACGTCATCGCCGACAACTCGTCCGCCGCCGCGTTCGCCATCGGGGGGTGGAAGCCCTTGCCCGACGGCCTGGACAACCTCGGCGTGCTGCTGGAGGTCGACGGCCGGGTCGTACAGATCGGCTCGACGGCGGCGATCCTCGGTGACCCCCGGCGCGCGCTCGCCGCCGCCCGCCGCCTCGCCGGCCCGCCTCCGGAGGCCGGGTGGGTCCTGCTCGCCGGCGCGGCCACGGCCGCGGTCCCGCTCGCGAAGGGCGCCTACGTGCGCGCGGTGGTAGAAGGCCTCGGCACGGTGGCGGTGCGGGCGTCATGATCGTCGACGGCATGGCCCGCCCGCGCGGCCGCTTCCCGCACGTGAAGGTCGCGGGCGGCTTCGCGTTCGTGTCCGGCACCTCCAGCCGCCGGCCGGACAACACCATCGCCGGCGCCACCGTCGACGAGCTCGGCACGACCACATTGGACATCCGCGTGCAGACCCGCGCCGTCGTCGAGAACGTCCGGGCGATCCTGCGCTCCATCGGCGCCGACCTCGCAGACCTCACCCAGGTCACCACGTACCTGGTCAACATGAACGACTTCGGCGGCTACAACGAGGTCTACGCCGAGTTCTTCGACGAGACCGGCCCGGCCCGCACCACCGTCGCCGTACACCAGCTGCCGCATCCGCACCTGCTGATCGAGATGCAAGCCGTCGCTCTTCTACCGTAGGGAGTTGCCATGTCCGAGGTCGCGCGCCCGGTGAGCTTCCCGAGCTGGCTCGCCGAAAACCAGCACCTGCTCAAGCCGCCGGTGGGCAACAAGCAGATGTTTCCGACCGGGTCGGACTTCATCGTGATGGTGGTCGGCGGGCCCAACCAGCGCACCGACTTCCACGTCGACCCGTACGAGGAGTTCTTCTACCAGATCAAGGGCAACATGCACCTCAACGTCATGACGCCCGACGGTCCGGACACCATCCACATCGAGGAAGGCCACATGTGGGTGCTGCCGGGCAACATGCCGCACTCGCCGCAGCGGCCGGAGGAGGGTTCGGTCGGGCTTGTCGTGGAGCGGGTGCGCGAGGAGGGCACGCTGGAGAAGTTCCAGTGGTACTGCCCCGAGTGCGGCAACCTCGTCCACGAGGTGGAGCTTCAGGTGCGCGACATCGTGGTCGACCTCCCGCCGGTCTTCCAGGCCTTCTACGGCGACGAGGCCGCCCGCACCTGCGACAAGTGCGGCACGCTGCACCCGGGCAAGGGATGAGCCTTCCCGTCTACGACGTGCACACGCACGTCGTGCCCAAGGGCTGGCCGGACCTGGCCGCCGAGTGCGGCGGGACCGGCTGGCCCTGGCTCCGCGTCGACTCCGAACGCGCCGCGATGCTGATGCTCGGCGAGCGCGAGTGGCGCCCGATCCTGTCCGCCTGCTGGGACGCGCCCACCCGACTGTCCGACATGGACGCCGACGGCATCGACGTCCAGGTGGTCTCGCCCACGCCGCTCTTCTTCTCCTACGACCGCCCGGCCGCGCAGGCGGTGAAGGTCGCCCGCATCTTCAACGACCTCGTCCTGGAGTGCGCGGCGGCGGGCGGCGGGCGGCTGGTCCCGTTCTGCCAGGTCCCCCTCCAGGACCCGGATGCCGCCTGCGCCGAGCTCGACCGCTGCCTGGCGGCGGGCCACGCCGGTGTGGAGATCGGAAACCACGTCGGCGACCGCGACCTCGACGACCCGGGCGTGGTGGAGTTCCTGAAGCACTGCGCGGACGTGGGCGCCCCGGTCTTCGTGCACCCGTGGGACATGCCGGACGGCCCCCGGCTCGACCGGTGGATGGCCCGCTGGCTCAGCGGCATGCCGGCCGAGACCCACCTCTCCCTGCTGGCGATGATCCTCGGCGGCGTCTTCGACGAGGTGCCCGACACCCTGCGGATCTGCTTCGCCCACGGCGGCGGCAGCTTCCCGTACTGGCTGGGCCGGGCGGACAACGCCTGGCACCGGCGCGGCGACCTCGTGCGCGGCCGCTCCACACACCCGCCGAGCCACTACATCGGACGGTTCTACGTGGACAGTGTGGTCTTCGAGGAGCCCGCCCTGCGCCTGCTCGTCTCGGTGGCCGGGGAAGACCGCGTGGTCGTCGGCAGCGACTACCCGTACCCACTCGGCGAACGCCCGGCGGGCCAGGTCGTGCGCAAGTCCGGCTTCCTGACCGACGAGCAACGGACGAAGCTCACGAGCGTCAACGCCGCACGATTTCTGGGCGTTTGACGGCGGCTGACACCTTCTGCCACGGGCTCCGCCGTCTACCCGTCGCCGCGCCGGCTCGGCCGGCCATCCGTCAACTAGCGTCAATTTCCGGCAGAAAAAGCATTCCACGGGAAGAGTTCCAGGAATGCGCTGTAAAGCTTTGTGGGCTGACCGGCAGAAACGGATCTCGGAGTGCGGGCATAGCGCACAATCGACATGTGGATACGTTAGCGCGACCCGGTCCGACCTGCGGTTATCACGTGGTAGCCCGGTTTGAGAATCCGCTGAATGCTCCACCGGTTCCCTCGCCGTCTATGCAAGTTGCATTTCCGGGATTCCCATCCCATGGACGGCTGGAACGATCGATCTGGCCCGTGGCTTCCGGCGACATCAAGGTTTCGTGGCGGATTCGCCATCGGAGAGAGGTGTCCATGAGGAGGCGATTCATGGCGCGCGCGATGTCGCGGTGGCTGCCCACGGTGTGTGAGGACGCGGCCGCGGCGTTGCAGGCGCTCAACCCGGTCCGGCTCATGCCGGCCAACTCCCGCCCCACCGGTCCGGCCCCCGCCCCCGGCGCGCCGCGGCTGCGGGCCAACATGCTGGTGCACAAGCTCACCGTCGCCTCGCCGAGCCGGCGGCGCGGACCGGTCTCCGCTCGGCGTCCGGCCAAGCCGCCACCACCGCCGCCGCCACGGGCGACCGACATGGCGGTCCGCCAGGAGCTCGTCGTACACGCCTTCGCACCGTTGGACGGTCCGCGGCGGGATCACGCGTACGAGGAGATCCGGCGCCTGTGGGCGGCGGTCCGGAGCCTGCTGCGCGCGACCGAGGGGGTCGGAGGCGGCGGCCGTCCCACGGATCTCCCGGACGAGTGCGCCGAGCTGCCCGCCGGTCCGGTGGTCGCGGCCCAGCAGAGCGCCGATCGGCGGGTGCAGGCGATCCTGCGCCGCGAGCACGACGTGCTGAGCCTGTCGATCGGCTGGCTGGCCGATCCGGACGCGCCGCCGCGTACCTGGGCGGACTGGGAGGAGCAGTGGGCCGCCGTCGCCGCCGGCGGCACTGACGAGATGATCGGCCTGGTCCGGCTCTACATCGGCACCCATCCCGCCGCCCGGCGCGGTGGCCCGCCGGTGCCGCCGTCCGTCGAGCTGGCGGCGGAGCTGGCCGCGGGCCTCACGCCGGACGGCGAGACACTGTGGAACGACGGCGTCCTGGTGGACGGGTGCGCGCTGTGGGAGCTGCCCCCGTTCGACGGGCAGGCGCGAAAGGAACGCCGCGTTCTCGCGCTCGCCACGCCCGACCGCGAGGGCCACATGAGCGCGCTCGCCTGGTGGCGGGGCGAGGCGGAGATGGCGCCGCTGGTCAGATACCTGCTCGACGCGGCGAAGGTCCGCTACCAGCTGCGCGTACGCCAGGCCGCCGACGCCTCGCTGCGCGCCGCCCTCGCCGGCCGCGCCACCGTGACCGAGATGACCGTCCTGCTGACCCGGCTCGCCGACATGATGCTCACCGTCGAGATCGCGAGGTCCAATATGGACACCGTGCTGCGGACGATCGACCCGTGGGGCGGCACCCCGTCGGGCGGGCTGTTCGCCGACGACCGGGGGTGCGCGGCGTGGCTGGAGTCGCTGCTCGCCGACGACGTCCGCTACATGTCCAACGCGCACCGCCGCGCCCAGCACCTCCTGGACCGCGGCCGGCGCACGGCCGCCGCGCAGGCACCGACGCGGCCGGTGATCGGGCTCGTCACCGCGCTGCCCGAGGAGTTCGCCGCGATGGCGTCGCTGATCGACGGCGAGGAGGAGTGGTCGGTGGCCGGCGACCACGCCGAGTACGTGTGCGGGACCATCCCCAGCGCGTCGCTCGGCCGGCCACACCCGGTCGTGCTCACGCTCCTCACCGAGACCGGCACCAACTGGGCGGCCACCGCCGTGGCAAACATGCTGCGCAGCTTCGAGTCGGTCGACCAGGTCCTCATGGTCGGCATCGCGGCCGGCGTGCCGATGCCGTGCGAGCCGCACCGGCACGTGCGGCTGGGCGACATCGTCGTGGGGACGTGGGGGATCGTCGATTACGACCACGTGGTCGACGAGCCGGCCGGCGTCAGCCTGCGGCAGGGTTTCCCGCAGCCGTCCGCCCTGCTCGGGCAGCGGGTGAAGGCGCTCGCGGCCGGCGAGCTCCAGGGCCGGCGGCCCTGGGAGGAGGAGCTGGCGGTCCTGCTCGGTCGGCTGCCCGGATTCGCCCGCCCGGACCCCGCGACCGACCGCCTCTACGCGCACGACGGCGACGGCGCCGGCGAGGTGCGGCACCCCGACCCCACCGCCTCGGGTCACCGCCCCGGGCTGCCGAAGGTCCACGAAGGACGGATCGGCTCGGCCAACCGCTCCCTGCGCAACGCCGCCCGACGCGACGCGCTGGCCCGCGAACACGACCTGCGGGCGATCGAGATGGAGGGCTCCGGCATCGGCTCCTCCGCGTTCGCCGGCGGGCGGGACTGGCTCGTCGTCCGCGGCATCAGCGACTACGGCGACCAGCGCCTGGGCCGCCTCTGGCGCCCCTACGCCTCAGCCGTCGCGGCCGCCTACACCCGCGCCCTACTGCGCCGCTGCCCGCCCATCACCCCCCACGGCGGACGCACCCAAGGCGTCGAGTCGGCCTAGACCTTCAGGGTCTCGAAGAAGAAGAAAAACCACTTCCCGGGTCCGCGTCAGATGCGGACCGCCGCTCCCGCCGGAGACCGCGAGAGAGGTTTCGGAGTCGGGGTGAACCCTGGCCCACGTGACGACGGAACCCTTTCCAAACAAAGAGATTTGGGCTACTGCGATGTCCGTTGTGGTCCAGGCCGTTGCTCCCGCGGCCTCACCCCGCATGGACCTGCGCGCGCGGGGATGTCGTGGTAGCCCAAAATGGCCGAAATGTGCAATGCCGCCGCACCGCTGGTGACGTACCGTAATCAGCTTCGGGGCGTCGGTGTGGATCTAGAACGGTTAGGGTCGATATATAGCGCCCTAACCGTTCTAGATCGCGAACCTGGTGCCCGGCTATCCGGCGCGGTGGCTACTGCCTGCGACCGAGGCCCGTCTGGCTCGGTCGGCGCCGGCTTGGCGGACCAGGACATTGTGTACAAACGCCGACCTCAATCCCGAAAGCTCTATAGGGAGCATCCGGGGTCAGGGTGGTGTCTGCCTTCGTGGCCTCGAGACCGGTCGTGGTCCATGCCGCTGCTCCCGCGGCTCCACCCGTCCGCCCGCCGGTCGCGCCCCACCCCGGCGGCCGCATCGGGCCCAGCTGGGTATGTGCGCGGGATGCCTTTGCTCTGCTTCCCTGGAGTGGTCACCCCCATCGGCCCACCGCTGGCGGGGATGGCGCGTTGCCCACTGCCCCACGCACGACGGCGTGGACGCATTGATGCGCGCAGCTCGACAGCATTCCCGGGCAGACCAGCCGAAGCGAGTCACGAAACCGCCACGACGCGCGTAACCCCTAATCCAGAGGGTCTCTAGGAGACCTTTCGGGGGTTGAGATCAGCGTTTGTCCACAATGTCCTAAGCCACCACGCTGGCGCCGACCGAGCCAGGCGGGCCTCGGTGGCTGGCAGTAGCCGCCGCGCCGGGTAACGGGCACCATGCTCGCGATCTAGAACGGTTAGGGCGCTATATATCGACCCTAACCGTTCTAAATTCACACCTACGCCCCGGATCTCGTCACGCTACGTTACCGGCGGTGCGGCGGCACTGCACATTTCGACTATTTTGGGCTGCCGCGATGCTCCTCGTGGTCCAAGCCGCCGCTCCCAGTGGCCGCACCCGTCGGCCGGTGGCCACGCGCCGAAGGATCCCGGTCTCCAGGGGCACGGCCGGAGAGCGGCGTTTGGCCATCCCCGCGGGGGTGTGGGCTTGGCGCGCGGAGGTGGCAGCGGGGGCCGGGGATCTCGGCGAGCCCCTGGCGAGCCGCCGGCTGCCGCGGTCTCCGGCGGGAGCGGCGGTCCGCAGCTGACACGGACCCGGGAAATGGTCTTCTCTGAAAGGGACCGGCTGGAATGGACGAGTGGGCTACCGGGCGAGGAGGAAGTCGGCGACCGCGGTGGCGAACGACGGGCTAAGGGCGGGGATGTGGCTGCCGTCCCTGATCGACCACAGCTCGGCCCGGGTGCCGCCCCCGCAGCCGTCGTGCCAGGCCGTCACGGTGGTCTCGGCGCCCGAGAGCGTGGCGTCGAGGTCGATCGGTGCGGTGGAGGTGTCGGCGCGGTCGGCGCAGCCGTCGAGGCGGCGCCACAGCGCCAGCGTGCCCTCGGCCGAGGGGTATGGGCGGCGGGCGTTGGTGCTGCCCTCGTAGAGGATGGTGCGGTCGGACGTGCCGTGGATCTGCAGGACGCTGACCGGGCGGGACGGCTGGCACTGTGCCGGGTCGGCCGTGGCGGCGCCGGCCAGGGAGACGACGGCGGTGACGCGGTCGGCGTGGTCGCAGGCCATGCGGAGGGCCATGAAGCCGCCGTTGGAGTGGCCGACGAAGTAGACGCGCGCCGGGTCGACCGGGTGTTTCGCGGCGACCGTGTCGATCAGGCGGACCAGGTAGGTCGAGTCGTCCATACCGGAATTGAAGAAGTCGCAGCAGGCGGGCGTCGCGTTCCAGAAGCGCTTGCCCTCCTGGTTGGTGGTGCCCTCGGGCATCGCGTACAGGAAACCGCGGCGGTCGGACTCGGCGGTGAGCTTGAAGTATGACTCCTGCTCGTCGGCGTTGGACGTGTATCCGTGCAGGAGCACAACGAGCGGGGCTTTCTCGGCGGCAACCGCCGGGACGTGCAGGCGGAAGGGGCGGCCGTCGAGGTCGAGCGTGACGTCGTCGGAGGTCGCCGCGCCGGGTGTCGAGGAGCACGCGGCCAGCAACAGCAGCGCTACCAGCAGGAGCCGTCTCATGGGTGACAATGCTGCCCGAAGCTGTCGGACATGCGCCATGGCGCATTCAAGACACTGGTTGTAGCCCCGCCGTGACACATCGAGCCGCATCCTTACGTCTAACGTGCTCGCGGTGTGACCCTCCACAAAGTACAGCCAAAGCGGTGTGATCTAAATATTTAACTCTCTTGTGACAAACCGCCGCTAGGGTGCGGAGCCATGATCGACATGCGGGAAGGGGTTGGGGGATGAGCGGAAACCTTGCCGTGCCACTGATCATCGGGATTGCGCCGTCGGAGGCCGAGCGCCGGCACCTCGCCGACCTGCTCGGCGGGACCGAAGCGTTCCTCATCGTCGCCAGCATCGAGCAGGCGCGCGAGATCCTCGACGCGGCTGTGCCCCGCACGACGACCGAGGAGACCTCGAAGAAAGACACGCCAGACCTGAGCGTCGACTCCGACCGGCGGGTGTTGCGATGGCTCGACCGTGAGGTCGAGCTGACCCGCCTGGAGCACGACTTCCTGCACCGGCTGCTCGGCGCGCCCGGCCAGGTCTGGACCTACGAGCGGCTCCACCAGGAGGTCTGGGGCAACCAGCACCTCGGCCGCGGCTCGGACATCCACTCGGTGGTGCGGCGGGTGCGGCGCAAGCTCGCCGAGCTCGGTTCGGCCGCGACAATCCACTCCGTGCGCGGCGTCGGCTTCCGGCTCACCGCGGTCTGACAGACGAAGGGCCCCGCCCGGCCGAAGCCGGGCGGGGCCGGAATCCGTTACGGGGTCAGCACTTGACCGGCAGGAGCGTGAAGTCCTCCACCGTCGGCGTGCTGGTGTTGATCCTCGTCTGGCGCGTCTGTGGCTTCCAGCCGTCCTTGGCGACGATCATCGTGAGCGGGTTGTTGCGGCGGTCGAGCCAGTACGCGTACCTGCCCTGCGCGTCCGTGGTGAACGTGAGCGACATGGCCCACGAGTCGACCTGCACCGTCGCACCCGTGATCGGCGCGGTGGCGGTGCAGCCGGCCCCGGTCACGGTACCCGTCAACTTGCCCCAGGTGGTCGGCTGCTGCACCTCGAAGGTCACCGGGACCGGCGGCACGGCGTACGGGGTGTTCTCCCCGATGGCCACCGAGCCGGAGTACGTGCCCGGCTGGTCCACGTTCGCGGTCATCGTGACGGTGACCGTGACCTTCTCGCCCGGCGCCAGCGTCGCCTCGGTCTTGTCGATCGAGAACCAGCTGACGTCCGCCGCGCTCGCGGCGCACTCCTCGAAGCCGGGCAGCGCCTCGCTGTCGTTCGTGGCGTTGAACTGCCCCGAGGAACCACCGATCTTGTAGAAGCCGCACGCCGCGCCGCCCCGGTACCGGGGGGTGTTGGCGTTCGGCAGCGCGGACCAGGCGTTGGCGCCCGGGTCGTAGGCGAAGCCGGCGTTGCTGATCGCGCCGGCCTGCGAGCCGCCGACGACGAGCAGCTTGCCGTTGGCCACCGCGTACGAGCTGGCCCAGTTGTCGGCCGGCGCGTCCGCGACCGGCGTCCAGCTGCCGGCACCCGGGTCGAAGGCGAAGGTCGCCTTCTGGCCCACCGACGAGGCGTTGACGCCGCCGGTGCAGTAGAGAACCCCGTCGATCCCGCCGCACGAGACGAACGCGACCGACAGCGGGTACGCCGGCAGCGTCTCCCACGCGTCGGTGACCGGGTCGTACCGGACGGTGCTGTTGGACATCGGCGTGCAGCCGGAGGTGGTGCAGCCACCGACGGCGTACAGCTTGCCGTCCACGACCGCCTGTCCGGCCGCCGAGCGCGGCGCCGGGTTGTCCGCCTTTTCCGTCCACGCGTTCGTGGCCGGGTCGTACGACCACGTGGTGCTGTCCGGCCCGGCGGCCGCCCAGCCACCGGTGGCGATGATCTTCCCGCCGGCCACGGCCACCGTCATGGCGTTGCGCGCGCCCGGAAGGTCCGCGATCGCCGACCAGGTCTGCGCGACCGGGTCGTAGACGAAGTTCTTCGCCGTGGAGGCCGAGCCGTTGCCGCCCCCGATCGAGTAGATCTTGCCGTCCAGGCTGACCACCCGGTTGTCCATCACGACGGCCGGGTAGTCGGCGATGTCGGTCCACGGCGCGGCCTGCGGGCCGTTGGCCGCGGCGCCCACCGCGGTGGCGCCCATCGACGCCTTCGCGGCGAACGAGGTCGGCACGTCGAGCCGCTGCTCGGGCGCGCCGCTCGCGGCGAGGATCTGCTCGCGGGTCATCCGCGAGCCGTCGGCGCGCAGCAGCTCGAACCCGCCGTCCCGCTCGCCGAACGTGACCTCCACGGGCGCCCCGCCGGTGTTGGTCACCGTGAACGTCTTGACGACCTTGCCGCTGGGCATCCGCGCCTTGCCGGTGACCGTGGCCGGCTGGACCGTGAGCTTGCCGGCCGCGAGCTGGAAGGCGGTGGAGGTGGTCCAGTCCGCCTCGACGTCGACCACGTTGGTCTGGCTGACGTAGCTGCCCGCCTTCGCGGTGAACTTGTGCGCGCCGGTCAGCGACGAGAACAGCCAGAAGAAGCCGTCCGCGAGACCGGTGTCGTCCGGCGTCGCCGCGGTGGTGGCCTTCTCCGCCGGCCGGTCGTCGCTGGTGACGGTGGCGCCGTTCACGTACCCGTTGTCGTTCTGGTCGCGGACGTGCCCGACCACCAGGCCGCCGTTGGTCGGCACGCAGGTGACCTGGCTGCCGATCAGGACGTTGTCGACCTCCCACCACCAGTCGAACGAGGCGTCGTAGTAGTGGAACCGCACCTGTACCCGCGCCTGGCCGGCGGCCTGCGGGATCGGGATCGTGGTCACCAGCGGCCCGCGCACGTTGGTCGTCTGGCGCAGCACGTTGGTCCAGGTCGTACCGCCGTCGACGCTGAGGTCCACGTCGGCCTTGTTGGTGCCCAGGAACCGGAAGTCCTGGTTGAACCGGATCACCGGCGCGGTGACCGCGGTGAGGTCGACGACCGGGCTGACCAGCGAGGTGTTCTGCGAGTTGCCGGAGCCGTAGTCGTCACTGTCGATCATGGCGAAGCCGCCGGTGCCGCCGGTCAGGTTGCCCCGGTTGCCGTCGTCGGTGAACTTCCACACCTGGCCGTTGCCCTGGTGGTCGACGACCGTCCAGCCGGGCGGCGCCGTGGTGCCGTCGAAGGTCTCGTACTCGCCGTCCGAGCCGTACTCGTAGCCCGGCGCGGTCGTGCAGGCGTTGGTCGAGACCGGCACCGCGACGTTGTCGACGACGTTCCGCGTGCCGACCACGACCTCCTTGGTGACGGTCTGGTAGCCCGGGTACTGCGGCACGTACGTCAGCGTGTAGGTCGCGCCCGCCGGCAGCGAGAGGCTGTAGCGGCCGTTGGTGGGGTTGGTGTAGTCGGCGGCGCCCGACGGCCCGGCGACCGACACCTTGGCGTACAGCGGCCAGCCGTGCCCCGAGCCGTCGGTCACCGCGCCGCTCACCGTGACCTTCGGGCTCGCGGTGAGCGCGACGTCGAGGGTCGTGGTCTGGCCGGTGGTCACCGTCGCCGGTACGGTCCGGCTCTGGTAGCCGAACAGGGTCACGTTCGCCTGGTATTCGCCGCTGGGCACCAGCGAGGAGAACGTGCCGTCGGCGCCGGTCTTCAGCTGGCGGTCCGCCGGCCCGGTCAGGGTGATGTCGACCCCGGCGAGCGGGCTGCCGGTCGCCGCGTCGGTCACCTTGCCGGCGAGCGTGCCGTTGTCGCCGACGGGTGCGGCGTCGAGCAGCGCGAGCGCGTCGAGGCGCCCCTCGCCGTACACGTTGTTGTCGTCCGCCGTGCCGCCGCACTGGGTGTCGAGCTTGTCGACGGCGGTGTCGTCGAGCAGCTGGCGCGTCGCGGTGATCTGGCCGACCAGGCTCGGCGCCGCCGACCACAGCAGCGCGATGGTGCCCGCGAGGTGCGGCGCGGCCATCGAGGTGCCGTTGGCGCTCTGGTACCCGTTGCCGGGCACGCTCGAGCGCACGTTGACGCCGGGCGCCGCGATGTTGGGCTTGATCTCGTCGTCCTGCCCCGCGCCGCGCCCGGAGAAGCTGGCGATGTTGTTGTTGACGTCGTACGCGCCGACGGAGTAGTTGGCGATCCGGCTGCCCGGCGAGCCGCTGGACCGGCAGCCCAGCGTGCCGCTGTTGCCGTTGGCCCAGGCGCCGAAGATGCCGGACGCCTCCCAGGCCAGCGTCACGTCCTCCATGAACGGGTCGGTGGACGGGTTGCGCGAGCCCCACGAGTTGTTGATGATGTTCGGCCGCTTGCTGACGTCCGGGTTCTGGCCGTTGAGGTCGCGCGGCATGAGCATCCACTCGCCCGACCTGACGAGCGCGTCGTCGGTGGGGCAGCAGCCGTTCGCCGCGATCCACTTCACCTCGGGGGCGACGCCGATCTGGTTGGCGCCGTCGAGGCCGGCCATCGTGCCCATCGTGTGCGTGCCGTGGCCGTCCGCGTCGCACGGCGCCGCGGCGCACGTGCCGGCCGCGTTGAACCAGTTGTAGTTGTGGTTGAACGTCCCGTCGCCGTTGTTGCCGCGGTACGAGTTGACCAGCGCGGGGTGGTCGTACTGCACGCCGCTGTCGATGCTGGCGACCGTGATGCCGGCGCCCTTGACGCCGTACCGCGCCCACACCGCGTCGGCCTTGATGTTGGCGATGCCCCACTCGACGGCGTTCACCGTCTTCTCGTCGGTGCCGGCGGTGAGCTTGGGCACCTCGTACGCGATCGGGGCGTAGAGGCCCTCGACCTCGCTGTGCGCGGCGATGCTCTGTGCCGCGCCCGTCGGGGCGCTGCTCACCTTGATGGCGTTGGTCGCCCAGAAGCTCTGGTACTTCAGGCCGGCCGCGTCGAGCTCGGCCCGGACCTTCTTCTGGCTCTCGTCGGCGGTCTTCTGCAGGGCGGTGACCACGGCGGTGCCGCGCTCGTTCCAGTCCTTGACGGCGCTGGCCTTGCTCAGGTCGGCCTTGGGCGCGAACCGGATCCAGAGGTCAGACTCGCTCTTGGCCTCGAGCAGCTTGGCGAGCTCCGGGCGGATCTTGTCGGAAACGGCGGAGTCGGGCGCGGCCTGCGCGGCCGAACCGGTCCCGGCCACGCCCGTCGCGACGACCACCAGTGCCGCGCCGGCGCTCAGCAGGGATCTGGCCAGGCGTAGTCGGCGTGTCGGTCTCAACATCGATGCTGCCTCCCCTAGTGAAGAGCCGCCGCGCGGTTCTCGCCGGAGGCCCGGTTGGACACTAAAGATCACGTAAGAGATCGATCAAGGACACTGCGTCAGCAAACTGTCACCAAAAGGTGAGCAGGATGCGGGCCGGTCAGCAACCTTGCCCCGTGGGAGCGGCCGTGCATATGATCGAAAGGTACGAAAGTGGCGACCCGCACACGCGGCACCCCGGGTACCCCTTGGCAAGGGTTCGGCAGCCCGGTCTCCGGCGGCGGGTCGCGCGTCATCGGTCGTCGGCGTGTGGCACCGCTCGACGAACGCCCGGTCACCCGTGACCGGCCGTTCCGCGTCGTGCTCCGAAATCGGCGATCTGGGCTCCTGGCGCTGTCCGGTCGGGGTGACTTACGTCCACCCCATCAGGAGGCGTTTCCATGTGCATCACCCACGACCAATCCGGCATCGCGTCCGCGCCCGACGTCCCGTCGCTCAGCCGCCGGGGAGTGTTGAGGGCGGCCACCGCCGCGACCGTCGGCGCCGCGGGCGTGCTCGCCGTCGCCGGACCGGCCGAGGCCTCGGGCGGTAGCCACGGCGGGTCCCGCCGGGTGCCGCTCGACCACATCAGCGTCCAGCTCTACACGCTGCGCGACCAGCTCGCGATCGACCTCGACGGCACGCTCGCCGCACTGCGGCGGATCGGCTACACCCGGGTCGAGCACGCCGGCTTCGTCGGCCGCACCGCGGCGCAGTTCAAGGCCGCGCTCGACAAGGCCGGGCTGCGCTCCACGTCCGGACACTCCGGCATCCCGCAGCCCTTCGACGCGGCGGCCTGGCAGGCCACGCTAAACGACGCCCGCACGATCGGCCAGCGGTACATCGTGCACCCGTTCTTCGGCGTCGACGCCAACGGCCCGATCCGCAGCTCGGCCGTGTACAAGGCGTTCGCCCGCGACCTCAACAAGGCGGGGGCGATGGCGAAGAAGGCCGGCCTCAAGTTCGGCTACCACAACCACCACTACGAGTTCTTCCGCCAGGACGGCGGCTCGCGCACCGGCTACGACATCCTCACCGCCGAGACCGACCCCGACCTCGTGCACCTGGAGATGGACCTCTTCTGGGTGGCCCGCGGCACGCACGACCCGGTCGACCTCATCCAGCAGAACCGCGGCCGCATCCGCCAGTTCCACGTCAAGGACATGAACGCGAACGGCAGCTTCGAGGACGCCGGCCAAGGCCTCATCGACTTCGCGCGCATCTTCCGGTACGGCCGGGAGGCGGGCATCGACGAGTTCATCGTGGAACGCGACGACGCCGGCACCCCACCCCGCGCCCCCGCCGACGCGATCAGCACCGCGGACGTCGGCTACGACTACCTCGCCGCCGTGCGGTTCTGAGGCACCCATGCGCAGACTAGCCATCCTGGCCGGCATGGCCCTGGTCGCCAGCGGCGCCACCGCCACACCCGCCACGGCCGGCGGCGCGCCGAGCCCGCCACCGGACAGCAGCTTCCAGAAGGTCACGCTCAACGACTTCCCGGGCGAGCCGATGAGCCTCGCCGTGCTCCCCGACAACCGGGTGCTGCACACCGCGCGGACCGGCGAGGTCCGCGTCCACGACCCGCGTACCGGGCTGAACGTGCTCGCCGCGGACGTGCCGGTGTACCAGCACGACGAGGAAGGCCTGCAGGGCATCGCGATCGACCCCGACTTCGCCAGCAACAGGTGGGTCTACCTCTACTACTCGCCGCCGCTGAACACGCCCGTCGACGACCCGGCCACCCCCGACGTCAACGAGGGCGACGCGCCGACCACGGGCACGGCGGCCGACTTCGCGCCGTTCAAGGGCGCGCTGCGCCTGTCCCGCTTCAAGCTGTCCGGCAACACGCTCCAGCTCGGCACCGAGCAGCGCATCATCGACGTGCCCGTGGACCGGGGCATCTGCTGCCACGTCGGCGGCCAGATCGGCTTCGACGGCAGGGGAAACCTCTATCTGTCCACAGGGGACGACACCAACCCGTTCGAGTCCGGCGGGTACGCGCCGCTCGACGAGCGGGCCGACCGCAACCCGGCGTTCGACGCGCAGCGCACGTCGGCCAACACCAACGACCTGCGCGGCAAGCTCCTGCGTATCCGGGTCAAGCCGGGCGGCGGGTACACCGTCCCGTCCGGCAACCTCTTCCGGGCGGGTACGCCCAAGACCCGGCCCGAGATCTACGCGATGGGGTTGCGCAACCCGTTCCGCTTCGACGTCGACCCCAAGACCAACCGGGTGTACATGGCGGACTACTCGCCCGACGCGGGTGAGCCCGACCCGACGCGCGGACCGGCCGGGCAGGGGCGCTGGATGGTCATCGACCGACCGGCGAACTACGGCTGGCCCTACTGCGCCACACCGGAACTGCCCTATGTGGACTACGACTTCGCCACCGGTCAGTCCGGCGCGCCGTTCGACTGCGCGCATCCGGTCAACGAGTCGCCGCACAACACCGGCCTCACCCGCCTGCCACCGGTCGCCGAGCCCGAGGTCGCCTACTCGTACGACGCGTCGGCCGAGTTTCCCGAGCTGGGCACGGGCGGCATCGGACCGATGGCCGGGCCGGCGTACGACTACTCGTCACAGAGCCGCTCGCGGGTCAAGTGGCCGCAGTACTACGAGGGCAAGCCGCTCTTCTACGAGTGGACCCGCGACTACGTCAAGGCGTTCACATTGGACCGTCGCGGCGAGGTGAGCCGCATCGAGTCGGTGCTGCCGTCGTTCGTCTTCGACAACCCGATGGACATGGAGTTCGGCCCGGACGGCGCGCTCTACGTCCTGGAGTACGGCGACGGCTTCTTCTCCGAGAACCCGGACGCCCAGCTCGCCCGGATCGACTTCGTCCGCGGCAACCGCACGCCCATCCCGAAGATCAGCGCCTCGCCACTGGCCGGGCTCGCGCCGCTGACGGTCACGTTCTCCAGCGCGGGCACCACCGACCCCGACGGCGACGCGCTGCGCTACGCGTGGGACTTCGACGCGAACGGCACAGTGGACTCCACCGCGCCGAACCCCACCTACACGTACCAGCAGAACGGCTCGTACCGGCCCACGCTGAAGGTCACCGACAGCACGGGCCGCTCCGCCTCGGCCGAGCTGCCGTTCGTGGTCGGGCCGATCGCGCCGCGGGTCACCATCGTGGCGCCGGTGGCGGGCCAGCCGTTCCAGTTCGGGCAGCAGGTCTCGTACGAGATCAGCGTCCTCGACGACGAGCCGATCGACTGCTCGCGCGTCGTCATGAACTACATCCTCGGCCACGACCAGCACGGCCACCCCATCACCACCGCCACCGGATGCTCGGGCACCATCGCCACGAGCAGCCCCGGGCACGGCGAGGGTGACGACCTGTTCGCGGTGTTCGTCGCGGAGTACACGGACGCCCCGAGCGACCCGGGCACCCCGCCGCAGACCGGCACCGCCCAGGTGATCCTCGACCCCACGCCCGCCACGTAGCGCGCCTCCTGGGGAAACCGCTGGCCGGGCCTTCGGGCCCGGCCAGTCGGCGCTCGGCACCCAGGAAACCCAGGAGCGACGTCATGATCGTTAGCCCGATTCCCGCGTCCCCGACGGCATGTCACACGGGATCCGGGCTAACGATCACGCGACGCGCCCGTCCCGACCAAGATCCCGACAAGATCCCTGCTTTTGTGGCTTCGATCGCGGTCTGAGGCAACAAAAGCAGGGATTTTGCTGCCTCGCCGGCCGCAGGCCGTGACCGTGACCAACGGCGGACGGGTGAGGCCGCGGGAGCGACGGCATGGACCACGACGGGCATCGCGGTAGCTCAGAATCTCCATCCCTAGGGTTTTCATCGGCGCGGGCGGCCCTGCCCGGTTCCTACGCTCGGAGAAAGGTGAACACCCGGTAACCAGCGGGGAGGCGAGGGGTGCCGCCACCGGCGAAGAGCATGCTGCTGCCGCCGGTCGCGGCCCCCGCCGCTCCGCTGACCCGGCCTGCGCCGGAGCTGTCGCCGCCTTCGCGGGAGAGGCTGCCCGGGCAGTCCACTGTGGGCAACGCGACGGTGGCGGCCGGGTTGGCGGGTAGGCCGCCGGGTGCCGTGCGACCGCCGCCCACGCTCGGCAACGCCGCCACGGCGGCCGCGCTCTCGTCGGTTCCACCGCGGTCTTCGACGTCGCCAGCGACGGCGCCGCCGGTACCACCGCTGGCTCTTTCGCCGACGACGGGGCCGCGGGTGCCGGCGGTGGCCGCGGCTCCGGTGGCCGTTGCGGTTCCGGTGGCTGGTGCTCCGGCGGTGGCCGCGCCGGCCCTGGCGGCTGGTGCTCCGGCGGCCGCGCCCGCGCCTGTGGCTGGTGCTCCGGCTGCCGCGGCTGCTCCGGCGGCGGCCGCGCCGGTGGCTGGCGTTCCGGTGGCTGCTCCGGAGAGCGTGCCGGCCGGGGGTCTCGACGTCGCGCCGGAGAAGGCGGCCGCGGGGCGGCGGAGTCCGGGGGCGGATCCGAAGTTCCAGGCGCTGACCAAGGACGTCGCGCGCAAGAAGAAGGCGGTGGCGTCCAGCCACCCGCCGGCCAAGGCCGAAGCCGGTGCCGCGCAGGCGGCCGCGGTGCCACCGGCGGACGACCGTGAGGCGCGGGGCAAGGCGGCGCACGCGGAGGAGATGAACGAGGCGCGGCCGAAGGAGTTCAACCGGGCCGAGTTCATCCGGGCGGTCGAGGAGGCCATCGCCAAGCGGACGCCGCAGAACCTGAAGGAGGCCGACGAGTTCGGCACGTCGGGCAAGACGGAGCAGGCCAAGGCCGAGGTCCAGGGCAAGGTGGGCGAAGGCAAGCGGGCGTCCGCCGAGGAGATCGCCACCACCACGGCCGCGCAGCCGCAGCCGGCACCGGACGCCAAGGCCGTCGTGCCGATGGCGGCGGACCGGCCGCCCGGCGCGCCGGGCACACCCCAGCCGGGCAACGCGATACCCGACCGGCTGCCGCCGGCGGCCACCGACATGTCGGCCGGGCCGGAAGAGGTCGAGGCGCGGATGGCCGCGGCCGACGTGACCGAGCCGCAGCTGGCGCGTTCCAACGAGCCGCGCTTCAAGCAGGCGCTGGGCGAGAAGCAGAAGCTGGACGCCCACTCGGCCGCGGCGCCGCCGGCCCTCCGCGCGGACGAGGCGGCCCTGCTCGCCGGCGCCGAGGGTGACGCCAAGCGGCTCGGCGGCGGGGCGATGGCGTCGATGGCCGGCACCCGCGCGGCGGCCGGGCGGCGGGTGCAGGCCGGCAAGGGTGGCGCGAAGAAGCGCGACGAGGACAAGCGGTCCCAGGTCACCGCGATCCTCCAGTCGGTGTTCGACGCCACGAAGACCGACGTCGAAAACATACTGTCCAATCTGGACCGCCAGGTCGACCACCAGTTCACGGTGGGGGAGAAGGACGCGCGCGACAGGTTCACCCGCGAGCACGGCGCGGACATGCGGCGGTGGAAGGACGAGCGGTACTCCGGGCCGTTCGGCTGGACGATGTGGCTGCGCGACTGGGCGCTGCCGCTGCCCGACGAGGTCAACCGCTTCTACGAGAACGCGCGCCGCAACTACATCTCCCGCATGCGCGGGGTCATCTCCGACATCGCCACCACCGTCGAGGTCGAGCTGCGCCGCGCCAAGGACCGCATCGCCGCCGGCCGCACGCAGCTGCGGGACGCGGTGCGCAAGCTCCCGGCCGACCTGCGCGCGATCGGGCAGGAGGCGGCGGGGGAGTTCGCGGAGAAGTTCACCGAGCTGGCCGACACGGTCGACGAGAAGGGCACCGAGCTCGTCGACACGCTCGCGACGAAGTACACCGAGGCGGTCAAGTCGGTCGACGACGAGATCGCCCGGGAGAAGGAGAAGAACCGGGGCGCGCTCGCCAAGGCGGTCGACGCGGTCAAGGGCGTCATCGACGCCATCATCGAGCTCAAGAACATGCTGCTCGGCGTGCTGCGCAAGGCCGCGCAGGCGCTCCGGGCGATCCTCGCCGACCCGATCGGGTTCCTCGGCCGGCTCGTCTCGGCCGTCGGTGGCGGGCTGAAGCTGTTCATGCGCAACATCGGCCGGCACATGGCGGCCGGGATCCTGGGCTGGCTGCTGGGCACCGCGCCGCAGGCCGGGTTGCGGCTGCCCGCCAAGTTCGACGTCCGCGGCATCGTGCTGCTCATCGCCACGCTGCTCGGGCTCTCCTGGGCGAACATCCGGAGCCGGATCGTCCGCAAGGTGCCCGAGCGGGCGGTGCTGGCGGCCGAGACCTCGCTGCCGGCCGTCAGCCGGGTCAAGCGCCAGGGCGTCGACGGCATGTGGGACGACGTCAAGGGCCGTGTCGGCGACCTCAGGAAGGAGCTGCTCTCCAAGATCATCGCCTACCTCGTGCCGACCGTCGTCATCGCCGGCATCACCTGGATCATCTCGCTGCTCAACCCCGCCTCGGCGTTCATCCGCGCCTGCAAGATGATCATCGACATCGTCCGGTTCATCGTGACCCAGGGCCGGCAGATCATCGAGTTCGTCAACTCCGTGCTCGACGCGGTCATCGCGATCGCCCGGGGCGGCGGCGGTGGCGTACCCCAGCTCGTCGAGCGCGCGCTGGCCCGATCCATCCCCGTGCTGATCGGCGCGCTCGCCGCGATCCTGGGCATCGGGGGGATCGCGGGCAAGGTCAAGCAGATCTTCCAGACCCTGTCGCGGCCGGTGAACAGGGCGATCGACTGGGTCATCGGCAAGCTCGTCGACCTGGTGAAGAAGCTGTGGGCCCGGTTGAAGCCCAAGGGTCGGCCCCGCCGCGACCGGCCTCGCGTGCCTCGCGCGCCGCGCCGGCTCCCGAAGGTCCCGCGCCGGCCACGGCGTGCGGGGCCGGGGCGCCCTTCGCGCCCTTCGCGGCCTTCGCGGCCTTCGCGTGCGAAGCGACCCGATGAGCGGGCGCAGCGGCGTGCGCTGGCCGCCGCCCTCCGCGAGGCGCGTGCCCTGGTGCGCCCCGGCGCGTCGATCCAGGAGATCCGGGCGGAGCTGCCGGAGATCCGCCACCGCCACCGCCTGACGTCGCTGCGGCTCGTCGTCGACGGCGTGACGGCCACGTCGACGTTCCTGCACTTCGAAGCGGTCGTCAACCCCAGCGCGCAGAGCCCCCGCGACGAGATCAGGCTGGGGCACCAGGAGATCCAGGAGACGTACGGGATCCTGGCCACGCACCAGGCGCAGTTCCAGCGCCTCGCCGACACCCGCGGGCTCGTCATCGACATCCGTGCCACCAACCCCGCGTCGGCCCCGTGGATCGAGGCCGGGGCGATCCCGAAGCCGGCCCAGGTCAAGGCCAAGACGATCCAGTACGAGGACACGCTCATCGGCGTGGACAGCGCCAAGCTGGGGCTGGTCGGCTTCTTCGAGCCCACCAGGCCGGCGCCGGGGTCGCGAGACTTCGAGGCCGCGAACGAGCGGTTCAAGGCGCGGCAGAAGGAGTACGGAAAGTACTACGACGACATGCAGGCCCTCCGTCCGCCACCGAGGAAGCGCGGCCGCTACATAGTGGTCGACCAGGTCGTCCACGGCTACACCGACAAGGGCACGCTGCTCCCGCTGGCCGGCGACAACGACCTGTTCCAGATCCGCTACCTCGAGGACGAGAGCCTCGTGGCGGGTTCGGCGTACCGGCGGCTGATCAATGAGATGATCGCGTCGAACATCGGCGTGCAGCACGGGGCGACCGTCAACTGGCATCCGCCGGAGCAGCTGGTCGAGGTCAAGATCGAGGTCATCCGGAAGGCGGCCACCGAGAAGATCATCCGGTTCCGCCCGCACCTGCCGCCCCGGCTCGTCACGTCCACGACGCCGATCGAGCCGGTCGACCGCGCGAGGTAGACGCTCCAGAAAGGACACCATGGCCGCAGGCTCTCCCACCGAACGGGCCGCGCTGCTCGCCGAGGGCAACGACCTGCTCGCCCGGCAGGAGGCGCTGTCCGCCGAGGACCCGATGGCCGCCGCCAACCTGCGCGACCGCTACACGGCCCTGGTCGACCGCTACCTCGCGCTGCTCCCCGAGGTCACCATCGCCCGCTCACCCGACACCGGCGAACCCGTACGCTGGCGCCTCGACACGGCCGGCCTGGACGGCTGGTACTGGCGCCACAAGGCCTCCGAGCGCGAAGACCCCGACCCGATGCCGGCCGGCTGGCTCGCCATGGCCGGCGCGATGCGCCTTGCCGAGCCGGTCGAGCACACCCCGTTCCAGGTGGTCCCGGGGCCTGGTGTGCCCTATGTGGTGCCGCGCCTGCTGGAGGTGCCCGGCGTCCGCGCCGTCGTCGCCCAGGTGGCGGTCGGTCGCCACACCGGGTGGGCGGTCACCTACTTCGGCGCCAACCCGGACAACGTCGAGCTGGTCAACACGTGGGGCAGCGACACCTATTACGTGTACGACGGGTCGGGTACGTGGCTCGGCTGGCACCAGAGCATCGACCGCGTGTCCGACTACGACTTCGACCTCGGGCCGTGGCTGGAGTCGGGCAAGCTGCTCTGGATAGCACCGGACGACGGGTCGGCAACGCTCCGCGAGGACGCGGAGGGTTGCCCTTATCGCGATCTGCCGGGTCCGCGGCGGATCGCCTACGTGCAGGACGGCGAGATCGAGTACGGATCGGCGAGCTAGCATTTCCCGGCCCGCCAATCGTCTATTCCTACGGCCGACGCTCATGTCGCGGGTGCCGAGATGTCGGCGTGGCTGTCCGGAGCGCGGCGGTCCGTGCGTCAAGATCGTGGGGTGGCACTGGCTGAAGACCTCGACACCTCCACCCTGACCGCCCGGCAGCAGCGCATTCTCGCCGCTATCCGCGACTGGGTGGTCAGGTACGGCTACGCGCCTTCCACCCGGGAGATCGGGGACGCCGTCGGGCTCGCGTCGACGTCGTCGGTCAGCCGGCACCTGCGCGTGCTGGAGGATCTCGGCTTCCTGCGCCGGGGGCGCACCGTCACCCGCCCCGTCGACGTGCGTCTCTTCCTCGGGGTCGATGCGGCCGAGCGCCGCGATCCCGCCACCGTCGGTGTGCCGCTGGTCGGTTCCATCGCCGCCGGCACGCCGATCCTCGCCGAGGAGATGGCCGAGGAGACGCTCACGCTGCCGCGCGACCTCGTCGGCAAGGGCACCCTGTTTTCGCTGCGGGTGCGGGGCGACTCGATGATCGACGCCGCCATCTGCGACGGCGACATCGTCGTGGTCCGGCAGCAGAGCGAGGCCTACAACGGCGACATCGTGGCCGCGATGATCGACGAGGAGGCGACCGTCAAGGTGTTTCGGCGCCGGGGCGGCCACGTCCTGCTCGAGCCGCGCAACCCAGCTTACGACGTGATCGACGGCGACCGGGCGGTCGTGCTGGGCCGGGTCGTCTCTGTGCTGCGCAGGATCTGAGAGAACGCGCTCGCGGGCGTAGCGCGAAATCATTCTGGATGCCGCGCCGCGGCGCCGGGTGCCGACCGGGCCACGAGATCAGCCGGTGATGACCGCGGCCGTCGCGGCGACGATGTCGGCGATCCGTTCGTAGTCGAGGGTTTCCGGCGTGTCCGTGGGCTGGTGGTGGTGCGGGTTGCGGAAGTTGGCCGTGTCGGTGACCTGGATGGCCGGCATCCCCAGGTCCCAGAAGGGTTTGTGGTCGCTGCGGGCGAAGTCGCGCACGAACGGCGCCACCCGGCCCAGCAGCGGCCCGAGCACCGGCAGGTCGACGGGGTCGCGGGCGAGCATCACCGCGTGGCGGCCGGCGGCGATGAGCCAGCGCTCCGCCGAACGCGGCCGCCAGCCGGCGGGCGCTTGCCCGGTAGAGCAGGATCGTCCACTCGCCGCGAAACTCGCGGGCCCGCATCCGTTTGATCTGTCCACGGTAGAGCGGGCCGAGACCGGGCGGCAGGCGCTGGCTGCGCGGGGTGGTGGCGGTGTAGCCGACGCACTCGAAGACGATGACGCCGCCCGGCTCGCGGCCGGCCGCGGACAGCTCGCGGGCCAGCGCGCGGGAGCCGTGCAGGCCGGGCTCCTTCTGGTCGAAGACGGCGAGCGTGATGTCCGGCGCCGGCGGCACGATCCGGGCCAGCTCCAGCAGGCCGGCGATCCCCGAGGCGTTCCACGTCGGTGCGGATCCGGGCCAGGTCGACCTTCCCGCGCAGGTCTTCCAGGAGGGCGGGCGGGGGAGCCAGCCGGGTTCAGCGGCGCCGAACATGCTGGACCGGTGCGCCGCTGCGCTCGGCGGCCTCGATCACCGACTGGAGCGCGGCGAGCAGCGCGCGCCCTGTCTTCAGGTCGAGCTCGACCGCCACGCGGGCGGACGGGCCGCGCTCCGGGTCGACGAAGTCGAGCAGCAGCGCGTGGTCGAACCGCGACCCCACCGCGTGGTCGAAGCCGACGTTGGCCGCGGTGACCGGAAACCAGCCAGCGCCACCCTTGGCGGCCCCGGCGGCGGGCACGGTCTCGGAGATGTTGGTGCACATGGCTAGCTCCCGGTCGAGAGGTGGCGGCCGAAGAAGGCGAGGACCTTCGCCCAACCGTCCATTGCGGACTCCGGGCGGTACGCGGCCCGGTTGTAGTAGAAGAAGCCGTGCCCGGCGCCGGCGTACCGGTGGAACTCGTACTCCTTGCCGAATTTCCTGAGCTCTTCCTCGTGCCGGTCGACGAGCTCGGGCTTCGGATACTGGTCCTGGTCGCCGAAGAGGCCGAGCAGCGGCGCGTCGAGGCCGGCCGTGTAGTCGAGCACCGGGACCGGGCGCTGCGGGGTGAGCTCGTCGGGCTCGGCCACCACGCCGCCGCCCCACAGGTCGGCTACCGCGTCGAAGCCGCCGGCCTTGCTCGCCGCGAGCAGCGCGTGGCGGCCGCCGGAGCAGGTGCCGAAGACGCCGACCTTGCCGCTGGCGGTGGGCAGCGCGCGCAGCCAGTCGCGGGCCGCGACGAGGTCGGCGACGACGAGGTCGTCGGAGGCGCCGCCGGCCGCGCGTGCCGCGGCGGCGACGTCGTCGGGGTCCCCGTGGCCGGTGCGGCAGTAGAGGTCGGGGCAGATCGCCGTGTATCCGTGGTCGGCGAAGCGGCGGGCGAACTCCCGGTACAGCTCGTCCCACCCTGGCATGTGATGGGCGAGCACGACGCCGGGGTAGGGGCCGGGCCCTTCGGGACGGGCCACGTACGCGTGGACGAGGTCGCCGTTTCCGGCACGGTACGAGGTGACACCGGCGAGCAGTCCTGCAGGCGCGTCGGTGCGCAGTGAGTTCCACACGGACAACACACTAGAGAGCTTTCGGAGTAGGGATGACGCGTTGGCCCGCCTGGCGGCGAAAACCCGTTCCAAACAAAGAGATTTGGGCTACCGCGATGTCCGTCGTGGTCCGGACCGTCGCTCCCGCGGCCTCACCCTGCTCGGTTGGGCGATCTCACCCCAGCCGGCTACGCCAGCCCTGAAGGCCTGGCCGGGTCTGATGCTTTGGTACGTGGCCAGTGCGGATGGGTGTGGCCGCGGGAGCAACGGCTCGATCAGACGGACATTGCGATAGCCCAAATGGTCGAAATGTGCGAGTGCCGCCGCACCGCCGGTAACGTAGCGTAATCAGGTCCGGGGCGTAGGTGTGGATCTAGAACGGTTAGGGTCGATATAGCGCCCTAACCGTTCTAGATCGCGAAGCTGGTGCCCACCTACCCGGCGCGGCGGCTACTGCCCGCGACCGAGGCCCGCCCGGCTCGGTCGGCGCCGGCCTCGCGGGTGGGGACATTGTGGGCAAACGCTGACCTCAACCCCGAACTGCGCTGCCAGGTCCGTGGGGCAAGCCCATGGGTGCGGTCCGTTGGGGGTTGGCTGGGCTCAGCGGTACCAGAAGTACGTTATCGGGGCGCTATTACGTGCTTCTGGTACCGCTGAGCGTGTGGCCGGCCCTCGATCGGCGCCTCGCCGGCCAATGATCATGGGATGCGTATAGACGGCGCCTGGGCTTGGCGCGCGGAGCTGGCAGCGGAGGCCCGGGGGCTCAGTGATTGACGCGCTGCACCGGCCGCACCATCAGACGGCCTCAGAAGAGAGTCAAGGGCTCCACGGGTATCGGCTGCGGGAGTGGCGCGAGGCCGGGCACCCGGGCTCGCACCTCGTCGTGGAAGCGGCGGGCGAGCGCGGGCGCGTCGGCGTTGTCGGGCGTGTGGACGAAGATGGTCGGCGAGCGGCCCTCGCGCAGCCACCCGGCGGCGGCGTCGACCCAGCGCCGCCAACCCTCGACGGTGCGGTCGGTGTCGTCGCGGCCGAGGTAGCGCACGATCGGCCGGTCGGTCAGCGCGCGGGTGCGCACCGGCACGCGCGGCTTCTTCATCCACGCGTCCCGCTCGGCGTCGCTGGTGGGCGGGCTTGCGAAGAACGCCGTGGTATCGAAGGGAATCCACTCCGCGCCGGCGGCGGTGAGCACCTCCTCCAGGCGCGCGGTGGCGCCGGGATCGGTGAAGAACGCGGGGTGGCGGACCTCCACCGCGTACCGGTGTGCGGCGGGCAGCCGGCTCAGGAAGCGGGCGAGCACCGGCACGTCGTCCGGCGCGAACGACGCCGGCAGCTGGATCCAGAGCGCGTGCGCCCGCGGCCCGAGCGGCTCGACCGCGTCGAGGAAGGCGCGCAGCGGCTCGCCGGCGTCCGCCAGGCGGTGCTCGTGGGTGACGGGTCTGGGCAGCTTGAGCACGAACCGGAAGTCGGGGGTGGTCTGCCGCGCCCACGAGGCCACCGTCTCCCTCGTGGGCGTGGCGTAGAACGTGGTGTTTCCCTCGACGGCGTCGCACAGGCTCGCGTAGTGTCGCAGCCGCTCGTGCTGGGGGAGGGGATGCGGGACGAACCGCCCCTGCCACGACCTGAGCGTCCACATCGCACAGCCCACGTGAAGGCGCACGGGCACAGCCTACCGGCGCCCCCGACCCGCTCGCCGCCGCGGCGGCCGCCGGCGGCGAGCCAACACGAAAAGAGCCGCCACGAGTACGGCGACGACGGCGCCCACGAGGGTGATGACCGGCCACGGGGCCGCCGAGCCGGCGGGCTCCGGGGCGGCGGCCGGCGGAGGAGTCGGCGGCTCGCAGACCACGGCCGAGGGCTCGGCCGGCACCTGGAGCTCGGCGTCGCACCGGGCCACCGTCGGCATGGCCATCTCGGCGGTCACCGTCCACCGGCCCGGTGCCAGCTGGCCCGAGTAGGTGAGAGCGCCGTCGCCGAGCGCCTTCAAGGGCACCGGCCCGACCCGCTGGCCATTCGCGGTCGCGGTGAGGATCGCGCTGGCCGACCCGGTCACCGGGTGCCCGTCCGTCCACTTGGCGGTGATCCAGACCGAGCCGGCGCCGTCTGAGTGGACAGTCAGGACGGCGCCGGCGTGCGCGAGATACATCAGGGTCCGAAAGCCTTGACTTCCAGCAGCCCCACCGACCCGGCGCCGCTCTGCAGCAGCACCCGCAGCCGGGTCGTGCTCACGCTGGTGAAGGTCACTCTGTTGTACTGGTTGACCGCCACGGGGTAGCCGCTCGCACCGGCCACGTCGACGTAGGCGCTGCCGTTCCAGGACTGGAGCTTCCACGACGCGGGCACGCGTACGCCGCCGTTGTCGTCGAAGAAGTACACCTCGGCCGAGGTGAGCGTCTGCGCGGCCGACCAGGTAAGCAGCGCCCACTGCTCACCGGTGTTGGGCCAGGTGCCCCAGCGCGGGTTGACGGTGTCGTTGGACTGGGTGGGCTCGGCGCCGTCGTTGATGGCCGCGATGCTCTCCCACGACGAGGTGTACGACGCGGACGCCGTCGCGGACAGTGCCCTGTTCTGGCTGGGCTGCGGTCCGGGATCGCCGCCCCCGCCGCCCTTGATGAGGAACAGGTTGTCCGCAACGTTGAAGTTGTTCGCCAGGTAGGAGCCGGCGGGCGGGTTGGTGTGGTAGTAGTCGTCGTGGTTGCAGTCCAGCCGGTTGTCGTGCGCGCGGTCGGTGCACTTGGTCTGGATGACCACGTTGGGCCCGTCCTTGTAGCACATGACGTCCCACTCGTCGACGCAGTGCGCGGCGCCGGAGGCGTTGGGCGCGTTGTTGTTGACGGCGCCGAGCGTGTGGCCCAGCTCGTGCGCGGCCACGCCGGCGCTCCAGCAGCCGTTGTCGGCCCGCGCGTACTCCGGGCCGGAGTTGGAGCGGTTGGCGTCGGTCTTGCGGGTGTCGCCGGCGAAGCCGCCGATTCCACAGTAGACGTTGGCATCGACGAACTCGAGGTACTTGCGGTCGGTACGCGCGTAGCCGGCGGCCTTGACCGCGTTGAGCAGGGGTGCCCAGTCGTTCGCGTTGAGCGCCGAGTCGGGGATCTGCACGTCGCGCACGACCGGGCGGCAGGCGCCGTTGACGGTCTCGGTCACGTACCGCACGTGGCGCTCGCCGCCGGTCTCGCGGGCGCTCTCGTTGAAGATGACGTCGACGCCCTCGGCCAGCGACCGGAACGTCTCCAGGTACTGCTGGTAGCGGCTCGTCGATCCGTGTATGTACAGCACCTCGACCCGGCGGCCGGACGTGCCGTCGCCCTCGCAGACCGCGAGCGCGCTGGCGGCGGCCGCGGGTGCGGCGGCGAGGGGCTGGATGCTGCGCTTGACGGACAGGCCCACCGGCGGGGTGTCCGGGCCGTGCGTGCACATGACCGGCGTGACGCCCTTGACCTGGAACAGGCCGGCGCACGGCCCCGCCGCGTCCGGGCGCAGTCCATTGTAGATCATGCCGCGCGCGGCGTCGTTGGCTGGCAACGCCGGGTCGGCCGCCTCCCCGGCGAACGCGCTGCCGCCGAGCAGTCCGATGAGGACGGAGATGGCGAAGGCACCGGCGAGCAGTGTGCCTCGCCGGCGGCGATGGGGATGATCGGGCATTCGCGGCTTCCCTTTCGGTAGGAGAAACGGCGCGCCGCCCGGAGGCGCGGGGGAGTTTTGTCATAGACAAGCAGCAAAGGTCATCAATGTCAAGACCGTCTATGCCGACATGCTGACGGACGAGCGAGGATCGACGTGCGTTGATCGAGGTGGCTGGCGCCTTAGCCGTGCCGATCCACGGCCGCCGGTGACTGTGCGGGTGGCGACGCCGTTCGCCGCGGGGCACAAAGAGATTTTGAGCTGCCGCGATGTCCGTCGTGGTCCGGACCGTCGCTCCCGCGGCCCCACCCTGCCCGGATCTGTGCACGCGGGGATCCTTTGGTGCATGGCCGGCGGCGCACGGGTGCCGCCACGGACCACGACGAGCATCGCGGTAGCCCAAAATGGTCGAAATGTCCGGTGCCGCCGCACCGTCGCTAACGTACCGTAATCAGATCCGGGCCGTAGATGTGGATCTAGAACGGTTAGGGTCGATATAGCGCCCTATCCGTTCTAGATCGCGAAGCTGCGCCCCTAACCCGGTCACGCTAAGTTGCGGGCGGTGCGGCGACACCCGCATATCTCGACCAAAGCATCCCCACGCGCACGGGGCTGGCATGGCCGGGCGGGGTGAGAGCGGGTGATGATCAACTAAGTGTTCACGTCGACATCTTCCAAAGATCACTGTGCTTTGCCCGTGTGTTTTGAAAGGCTGGCACAGACTCAGGCCACCCCCTCGCTGAGCTGGAGCGTTGTCCGTTGCCCCTCCATGGCCTCGCCGTCGCGGCGCCGGCGCCCACTGCCGCGCGTCCGTTCGGCGTCGCCGCGATCCGACTCACCACCGTCGCATGAGGAGTTCCATGAAACGCGTGTTCTGGGCGCTGCTGACCGTCGCGCTCGTCGTGGCGACGGGGGTCGTGCCGAGCACCGCCGGGGCCGAGGAGGCACCCCCGATCGTCGGCGGCGCGCCGACCCTCAACCTCCGGGACGGGCAGGCGCTGGACGGCACGTACACGGTCAAGGCCGAGCCCACCGCGGAGAACGACCCGGTGGTCTACATCGCGGTCGACGGCGCGACGGTCGACGCCACGCACACGGCCGGCACCGCGCACTTCGCGTTCGACATGGGCGGCAACGGCACCGAGGCGCGCTACCACAACTACATCACCGTGAACGACCGCCCGGACCAGGTCTTCTTCGCGGACACGGCCGGCGGCACCCCGGGCGTGCTCGACTTTCCCGGCGAGTGGCTGCGTTCGGGCGTCAACACCATCACGGTCCACGCCGGAGCGAACTGGGTCGACACCACCAACACCGCGGCCGTCGGTTACGAGCAGCTGCCGAACGGCGAGGGCGGCCGCTGCCCCAACTACGACGACTTCGCGCTCAGCAACATCGGCCTGAGCCTGCTCGGCGTGGTCATCGACGGCGAGCAGAACCTGTTCAGCTACAGCTTCGGCGACGGAACATGCGGCACCTCGACGCCGCGGCTGGCGCAGGCGCTGACGTTCGTGCTCTCCGGCGAGCCGGGCGGCACCACCTCCGGCCTCAGCCACGACCTCGACACGCGGACGCTGCCCAACGGCACGCACACCGTCAAGGCGGTCACCGAGTCGGGCGCGGCGACAAGCGTCACGATCGGCGTCAACAACCCGCCGGCCGGCTCGGCGAAGGTCATCCCGGCCGAGGGCGCGCTCGTCCGCGGCACCCAGCCGGTCATCGCGGCCGCGCCGCGCGACGGCGACGCGGGGGTCGACTCGATCGCGCTCGACGGCGCGCCCGCGCAGAACGCGGAGACGCTAGCGCAGGGCACGTCGACGTTCACCTTCACGGTCGCCGCCGGCAACTCCATCGAGGCGCGCTACCACAACTACCTGATGGTCAACGGCAACCGCGTGGACATCGGCGGCGACTACGGCGCCACGGCGGCCGAGGCGGTCGCGATCAAGCTGCCCAACCGCTACCTGCGCCCGGGCGAGAACACGATCCGGGTCGTCACCGGCGACTACAACTCCGGCAGCGGCGCCACCCTGTGCGCCAACCACGACGACTTCCGGATCACCCGGTCGACGGTGGGCCTGTCGCTGAGTACGGGCACGGCGGCACTGTCCAACGTGTACTACGTGACCGGCGGCAGCCGGACCGAGACGGCCGACGCCACGCTCGCGCTCGGCGACGGGACGTGCGGCACCAACAAGGACGCCGAGTTCGCCTTCAGCGTCTCCGGCGCGGAGACCACCCGCACGGTCGCCACGCTGGGCAGCGGCGGCGACGCGCACCTGCGCCTCTTCATCGGCGGCAACGGCACCGACAGCGGCTACCAGAACAAGGTGTTCGTCAACGGCATCCCGCTGAGCATGGGCATCTGGGAGAAGGAGGTCGCCGACCTCTCCTTCCCGAACGAGTGGCTCGTGCCCGGCGTCAACGTGCTCGACTTCGTCGCCGGCATCAACCCCACGACGGTCACACCGGACTGCCCGACCGGCAACTTCGACGACTTCACGATGCGCGACTTCGCGCTCGTTCCCGCGGGTGGCGCCGCGGCGGTCCAGCTGACCAGGCAGGTCGCGCAGACGACCGTGACGATCGGGTCGTCGACGTATCCGCCGGGGTCGCAGGTGACCACGTTCGTGGGGGACGGCACCTGCGGCAACACGTTCAACCCGACGCTGCGCAAGGAGATCCTCTTCGAGGTCGACCCGGCCCTCCCGGCGAAGGGCCTGCGCGCCGACGTCGACACCACCGCGCTCGCCGACGGCGGGCACAGCGTGACGGCGGTCAGCGGCGACAAGACCGCCACCCGCGCGTTCACGGTGGACAACACGGCGCCGGTCGTGCGGAGCAGCGTGCCCGCCGAGGGCCAGCGGCTCACCGCGACGGTCGCGCTCGACGTCCGGGTCGAGGACGCCACCGGCGTCGCCGGCACGCCCACGCTGACGCTCGACGGCAAGGCCGTGAAGCAGGGCGACCAGATCGGCCACGGCCTGCCGGCCGGCGCGCACACGCTGGCCGTCACCGCGACCGACACGCTCGGCAACACGGCCACCCGCGAGGTGCGCTTCACCAGCGCCAGCATCCCGGACGTGCCCACCGCGCTGGAGACGGCCGTCACCGGTACCAACGGGCCGTCCGCCAAGCTGTCGGCGAAGATCCCGGGCGAGGACGGGGTGCCGCTCACCGCCACCTTCACCAAGGCCGACGTGGTCGCGCCCACCTCCGGGTACCAGGGGGTGGCGGTCGAGGTGCCGACCACATTGGACGTCCAGCACGATGCGACCGTCGACGTCGGCTCGCTGCGCCCGCTCGACGGCCGCGCGATCGAGACGCCGTCCGGCCGCGACGTGGTGTTCCAGCGGTACGACGTGCCGCTCGCGGCCGGCCAGCGGGCCCCGACGCTCCGCTGGGAGGGCACGATCGACCCGGCGCGGGTGGTCGCCCTGCGGGTGTGGGACCCGGCCGGCAAGAAGTGGGACGTGCTCACCAGCTCCCGCGGCCGGGCTGGACAGTCCACTGTGCTCACCGCGCCGCTCGCCGACGCCTACCGGGACGGCGGCACGGTGCACGTGCTCGTCACCGGCGAGGACCCGTTCGCCGACGACCTGTCGCCGCGCGACGCCTCGGCGCAGGACGACAAGGACCGCTTCGAGGACCCGGCCTCGTACGACTTCGCGCTCGCCCACTTCACCGACACGCAGTACCTGAGCGAGGGCGCGGCCGGCGGCACGTATGACGACTTCGACGGCAACGAGGAGGAGTCGGACGTCCAGGCCGCCGAGGAGCAGGCCATCTTCGCGGCCGCGTACCGCGGGACGACACAGTGGATCGCCGACAACGCGACCGGGCGGAAGATCGCCTACACCGCGCACACCGGCGACATCATCGAGAACGACTACTACGACCCGCTCGCCGAGAACCCGGACGGCTCGCTGCAGCGGCCCGGCCTGAACGAGCAGGTCGACCGCGAGTTCGCGCGCGCCTCCGGCTACCAGAAGGTGCTCGACGACAAGGGCGTGGTCAACCAGGTCATCGCCGGCAACCACGACAACCAGCTCGGCGCCGAGACCGGACCGACCTCGCGCTTCAGCCGCACGTTCGGCGCGGACCGCTACTACCAGGTGGCCGGCTCGTGGCCGGCGGGCACCGAGTACCACGCGTGGGACGAGGTGACCAACGCCGACGGCAGCGTCACGCCGGGCAAGGACAACCAGAACAACTACGTGCTCTTCTCCGCCGGCGGGCTGGACTTCGTCGCGGTCGGCCTGTCGTACGGCGTGACGCCGAACGAGGCCAAGTGGGCCGACTCGGTCTTCAAGCGGTACAAGGACCGCAACGGCATCCTGCTCTCCCACGACTACCTGCGCCCGTCGACGAACCCCGACGGCCGGGGGGCCGCATTCTCCGCGCCGGACGGCTCGCCGCTCTACAAGCTGGTGGTGGAGAGCAACCCCAACGTCTTCCTGGTACTCGCCGGCCACGAGCACGGCGTCGGCACCAACGTGAAGCCGAAGGTGGGCGTCACGGTCACCCACGACGTGGTGGAGCTGCTGGCGGACTACCAGTTCTACACCGTGTCCGCGGGCGAGCTGTGGCCGAGCCTCGTGGACGCCGCCGGAAACGTCGACCTCGACGGCGACGGCAGGGTCGACCACAAGGCCACCGACCGGCTCCAGTTCGGGGCGAGCTTCCTGCGGCTGCTCCAGTTCGACGTGGACCGTTCCGAGGTACGCATCGACACGTACTCGCCGCTGCTCGACAACTTCGGCGCCACCGAGTACGACATCCGGGCCGACGGCAGCCAGACCCGGCCGCGGTACAACGGCGCCGAGGACAACCTCACCCTCCCGGTCGACCTGACCACGCGGAAGACGTCGTTCGCGACCGACTCGCTGGCCGCGTACGTGCCGAACGGCGTGATCGGCACCGACCAGGTGACCGCGAACGGCACCGCCTCGGTCACCTGGTCCGGCCTGCTGCCGGCCACCTCGTACGCGTGGGTGGTCACCGCCAGGAGCGCCGACGACGGCGTGGCGGTGGCTCAGCCGGCGGTCTTCCGCACCGCCAAGGGCGTCCCGACCGTGACCGCCACCTCGGCCCCGGTCAACTGGGGCACGGCGGCGAAGGTCACCGTCAAGGTCGACGCCGCACCGGCTCCGGTCTCCGGCACGGTCGAGCTGCGCGAGGGCGGCACGCTCCGCGGCGCGGCGGCGCTCGTCGGCGGCGGCGCGACGTTCACCCTGCCGGTGGGCCTGGCGGGCGGCGACCACACGCTCACCGCGTCGTACTCCGGCAGCGACTACCTCGACCCGGCACAAGGGACGGTCACCGTGACCGTCAACCTGCCGCCGGCGTGGAGCGCCACGAAGGTCTACAACACCGGCGACCGGGTCACCTACCAGGGCAAGGTCTTCACCGCCTCCTGGTACTCGAAGAACAACAAGCCCGGCGACCCCAACGGGCCGTGGCAGGAGCTCGCCATGACCGAGGAGGGCGTGGCGATCTGGACCCCGTCGCGCGTCTTCGAAAGCGGCGACATCGCGACGCACGACGGCAAGCGGTGGCGGGCCCGCTGGTACACCCGCAACCAGAAGCCCGGCGACCCGACCGGCCCGTGGGAGGAGATCGCCCCACCGCCGCCGGACGGCAGCCCGGCCGCCTGGACCCCGACGACGGTCTACGACACCGGCGACCGCGTCACCTACCAGGGCAAGGTCTACGAAGCCAAGTGGTACAACCGCAACCAAACCCCCGGCGACCCGAAGGGCCCCTGGAAGCTGATCACCTGACCCACGAGCCTTTCTTCCAACCAGATTCGCCCCGGTCCGCGCCAGTTGCGGGCCGTATGCTCCCGCGGGCACCGCTCCGGCCGGCGGCGAGCTGGCGCTCGCCGAATTCCCGGCCTCCACTGCCGGCTCCGCGGCACAAGCCCCGCCGGGAGTGGGTGCGGCGGCAGAATGTGCCTATGGCGGGATTGTTGGCGGGGGTGGGGGCGGAGCGGCGGGAGGAGCTGCTCGACGACCTCAACTACCTCAACCTGGGGGAGATCCGGACGTTGTGTGACCGGTTCGCGATCCCGTACCGGATCGTCGCGGGGAGCAAGGTCACCCAGGACACCGACCGCAAGCCGGTGATCCTGCACCGGGTGCGGCATTTCCTGACCACGGGCGAGGTGCCCGGCGCCACGCGGCTCGCCGCCGACATCGTGCGTCCGGGCGGGCCGCCGGCGGTGCTGCGGGCTTCCGACCGGCTGTACTACCGGTGGTACAACAAGACCTACGAGCCGGTGCTGCGGCTGCTCACCGAGCTGACCGGCGGGCGGTTTCGCAACGGGGCGCTGGCCCGCGTGCTCGTCATGGAGTACTGGACGAGCGGCCGGGCGCCGACTTTTCGGGAGTTCGCCGACGCGTGGGTGGCGGCGACGGACCAGCCGCGCCGGCTGCTGGTCGATGAGTACGCGTATCTCACCGATCTGCGGCGCGGCACGGCTGGTCCGGACTGGAAGCTCATACGCCGGCGGAGAGCTGAGCGGTTTCTGTCGACCGTCGACGGTCTGACTCGCTAGGGGCGGCCTCGACCGGCGCGGGCTGGTCGGCCCGGCGCAGGACGGCCAGGCAGACGGCCGCGAGCGTCAGGAAGATGGCCGCGCCCACGCCGCTGACCACGTTCAGGCCGGAGGTGAAGGCGTCCCGCGCCAGGTCGAGCAGGTCGGCCCGCTGGGTGGCGTTGGCCGCGACCGCGAGGCTCTCGTTCATCGCCGCCGCCACGTCGCCCGGCAGGCCGGTGGGCAGGCCGCCGGCGACCTCGCCGCGGTAGACGAAGGTGGCCAGGCTGCCCAGGGTGGCGACGCCGACCGCGATGCCGAACTCGCCGCTGGTCTCCATCACCGCGGCCGCCGAGCCGGCCTTCTCCGGTGGGGTGGCGCCCATGATGATGTTGGCGGTCAGGGCCATCGGCAGGCTCATGCCGGCGGCGGCGAGCACCAGGCCGCCGATCAGCCAGGGCACTCCGCCCTCGGCCGGCGTCCGCGCCATCACCGTGAAGCCGGCGGCCGAGACGACCAGGCCGGCGGCGACGACGGTCGAGGTGCGGAAGCGCTGGGCCAGCCGCGGCGCGACCTGGAAGCCGGTGATCATCACGATGTTCTGCGGGATCAGCCACAGGCCGGCGGTCAGCGGCGAGAAGCCCTCGACCAGCTGCAGGTACATGGACGAGACAAGGCTGACGCCGGCCATCACCAGGCCGCCGAACCACATCGTGGACAGCGCCGCGCTGAACCTGCCGTTGGTGAACAGCCGCAGGTCGAGCAGCGGGTGCTCGAGGGTGCGCTGCCGGCGCACGAACGCCACGCCGAACGCCACGCCGGCCACGGTCGCCGCCAGCGCGGTGGGGTGCACGCCGTCGCGGGCGATGCTCTTCAGGCCGTAGATGACCGGCAGGATCGCGGCCAGCGACAGCGCCACGCTCGCCATGTCCAGGCGGCCGGCACGCTCGTCGCGGTACTCGGGCAGCACGACCGGGCCGAGCACGAGCAGCAGCACCATGACCGGGATGCCGAGCAGGAACGCCGAGCCCCACCAGAAGTGCTCCAGCAGCGCGCCGCCGACCAGCGGGCCGACCGTCATGCCGCCCATGAAGCAGGCGAACCAGATGGCGATCGCCTGTCCCATCCGCTTCGGGTCCGGAAACATGTTCCGGATCAGGGCCATGGTCGACGGCGCCAGCGTCGCGCCGGCCACGCCGAGCAGCGCGCGGCTCGCGATGAGCATCTCCGCGCTGGTCGAGTAGGCGGCCGTCACGGACGCCACGCCGAACGCGGCGGCCCCGATCAGCAGCAGCCGCCGGCGGCCGATGCGGTCGCCGAGCGTGCCCATCGTGACCAGGAAGCCGGCCAGCATGAACGAGTAGATGTCGAGGATCCACAGCTGCTCGGTGCTGGACGCGCCCAGGTCGCCGCTCATCTGGGGGAGCGCGAGGTAGAGCACGCTGACGTCCAGCGACAGCAGCAGGGTAGGCAGGGCCAGGATCGCGAGGCCGAACCAGGCGCGGCGCGTCGCCGCTTCAGTGGTCGATGTGTTCATGCCCGGTATGACGGCCCGGGTGCCGCGAACTCATCGGACCGGCGTGAGCGGCACCGGTGTGGGGCGTGTCACGGTGGTGGTGAGCTCGATCCGGCGCCCCTCGGCGGCGGAGTCGAGGAGCGCGGTCATCACCTCCAGCACGTGCAGGGCCAGCTCGCCGCTGGCGCGGCCCTCGGAGGTGACGAGGTCGACGAGGCCGATGCCTCGGCCGGCGCCCACGTAGCCGGCGGACGGCACGAGGGCCCGCCAGCCGGTGCCGCCCAGCTCGAAGAGGCGGGTCTCGCCGTCGAACTGGTTGGGGTCCGGTACGGACAGCGTGCCGGTCTCGCCGTGCACCTCGATCGGCGCGGCGTCCGTCGCCACCGAGTCGAAGCTCGTCGTGATGGTGGTGAGCGCGCCGTTGGCGTGTTCGAGCACGCCGGTGACGTGGCTGTCGACCTCGACCGGGATCCGCTCGCCCGCGCGCGGTCCCGAGCCGATGACCCGCTCGCCGCGCAGCCGGCTGCCCGCGCCGGTCACCGCGCGTACCGGGCCGAGCAGGTGGACGAGCGCCGTGACGTAGTACGGCCCCATGTCCATCAGCGGGCCGCCGCCGGCGACGTAGTAGAAGTCGGGGTTGGGGTGCCACCGCTCGTGGCCGGGCGTGACCATCACGGCGGACGCGGCGATCGGCCGCCCGACCAGGCCGGCGTCGACGGCGGCGCGCGCGGTCTGCGTACCCGTGCCGAGAACTGTGTCCGGGGCGCATCCCACCCGCAGGCCGGCCGCGGCGGCCGCGTCGACGACGGATCGCCCGTCTTCGAACGTGACGGCGAGCGGCTTCTCCGCGTAGAGGTGCTTGCCGCCGGCGATCGCGGCCAGCGCGATCTCGGCGTGCGCCGCCGGGATCGTCAGGTTGAGCACGGTGTCGACGTCGGCGCCGTCGACCAGCCGCTCGACGCTCACCGCCTCGGCACCGGGAAGCTCGGCGGCGACCGCCTCGGCCCGGGCGGCGTCGAGGTCGGCCACCGCGGTGACGCGGACGCCGGGGTGGCCGGCGAGCGTGGTCAGGTACTGCCGGGAGATGACGCCGAGACCTACGATGCCGACGCGGTGCGGCTCGCCCACAGGATGCCCCTCTCGATGACGGTGCGCACGCTCGGGTGCTCCAGCACGTCGAGGCTGTGCCCCGGCGTGGTGACGACGATTCGGCCGGCGCCCCACCGCCGGGTCCAGATCGCCGGTGACGTGATCGGCCGGTGCCACGGGTGCCACGGCTGGGTCGGGTGCGTGGTCGTGGCCAGCACGTCGACGAGGTCGTCGTGCAGCACCCAGTACTGCTCGGTGACCAGGTCGAAGTCGTCGACGCCGGCCGTGATCGGGTGCTCGCGGCCGAGCGCGGTCATGTTCACCGTGTACGGCAGGTAGTTGTCCTCCTGCCCGCCCTGCCGCTCGCACGGCTCCTTGCCCGGGTGGGTGGCGAACTGGCCGCCGACCAGCTGGAGGTAGTCGGAGGAGGCGCGGTAGGAGTCGACGATGCCGCCGTGCCAGCCGGTGAGGCCGGTGCCGGCCTCGACCGCCGCGCGCAGGCCGGCCACCTGCTCGCCGGTGATCTGCGACATCGTCACGCACTGCAGGACGAGGTCGGTGGCGGCCATCTCGGCCGCGTCGGCGTACACCTCGGGGGAGTCTTCGACGCGCACGGCGTAGCCGGCCCGCTCCAGGAACGGGACGAACATGTCGGTGGCCTCGACCGGCCGGTGTCCCTCCCACCCGCCGCGGACCACCAGAGCCTTCGACGTCACGCTCAACCCCCTCGCAACTGCCTGCCGACGAGCGCGAGCGGCGTGTGGAATCCGGCCCGCACCGCGGCGGCGCCCGCCTCGGCCGCGGCTGTGGCGAGATCCGCGTCAGACATTCCTTGATCTTATAGGGCGCTCCGGGCAGCCGCCCGGCGGGCGGCCGGCGCCCGTCCACCGACCACATTGGACACCAGCGTCTCCGTGACCGGGCGCCACCAGCGGCGCGGTTCGGCGCGGCCGAGTCGATGGTACGGCGCGCCGGGCAGGGCGGGCGTCGTCACGGTGCCGGTGCGGGATCCCAGGGATTGACGCTCATAGACATCCAATGTTTACTCGGATGCACAGTGTGGCCGCCCGCTTCGGCACGGGCGGTCGACGCGTCCAGCCGAGCATCGGCGGCCCGGCTCCCTGCCCAACCCACCTGAGCGGAGGAGCGTACGTGTTGAAACGCCTGGCGGCCGGGTTGGCCGTCCTCGTCGGAGCGGCGGTCGTGGCACCGGCGTCGCCCGCGGTGGCCGCGCCGGTCACGAACATCCTGGTCTTCTCGAAGACGGCCGGCTTCCGGCACTCGTCGATCCCCAACGGCATCGCGGCGATCCAGCAGCTCGGCGCCGCCAACGGCTTCTCGGTCACGGCCACCGAGGACGCCAACCAGTTCACGACCGCCAACCTGGAGCGGTACCAGGCGGTGGTCTTCCTCTCCACGACCGGCGACGTGCTGAACGCGACCCAGCAGAGCGCCTTCCAGTCGTACATCGCGAGCGGCAAGGGCTACGTAGGCATCCACGCGGCGGCCGACACCGAGTACGACTGGCCCTGGTACGGCGGGCTGGTCGGCGCGTACTTCGCGTCGCACCCGGCCATCCAGCAGGCCACGATCCGGGTCGAGGACCGGTCGAACGGGATGACCTCGCACCTGCCGGCCGACTGGACCCGCACCGACGAGTGGTACAACTACCGCACCAACCCCCGACCCAACGTGCGCGTGCTGATGCGCCTCGACGAGAGCACCTACGCCCCGGGCGGCGGCGCGATGGGCGACCACCCCATCTCCTGGTGCCAGAGCTACGGCGGCGGCCGCTCGTTCTATACCGGTCTCGGGCACACCGAGGCGTCGTACACGGAGAGCAACTTCACCGGCATGATTCTCGGTGCGATCCAGTGGGCCGGCGGCGCGACCACCGCCACCTGCACGCCGGTGAGCGACCCGGTCACCGGCACGTCGTGGCGGGCGCGGGCCAACAGCCGGTTCGTCACCACCGCCGCCGGCAACCTGATCGCCAGCGCCACCACGGCGTCGACCAACAGCGAGCGGTTCGACATCGTCGACCTCGGCGGCGGCAACGTGGCGTTCCGCTCGAAGGCCAACGGCATGTACGTCTGCGCGGAGAACGCGGGTGCCGCGCCGCTCGTCGCCAACCGGGCGTCGGTCGGCGCGTGGGAGACGTTCGCGCGGGTCGCCAACTCCGACGGGAGCGTGAGCTTCCGGGCGCAGGCCAACGGCCGCTACGTCGTGGCGGAGAACGCCGGCGCGGCCGCCCTCGTCGCCAACCGCACGTCGATCGGCGCGTGGGAGAAGTTCGACCTGGTGAGCTAGGCACGACGGAGGGGCCGGCCAACCCGGTCGGCCCCGCCAAACCTCCGGTCCGCCGCGGTTGAGAGTCTTAATAGGCTGTCCACGGTGGACTCGGACTGCCGCGGTGGACGGATGCGCGTACAGTCAGCGCTCATGATCTTCTCTCGCCGCCGTGCCGAGCCCCCGTCCGCGCCCGATGCCGCGATCGCCGCGTTCTGGCAGTGGTGGCCGGGCGCCCGCGGCCACGTGGAGGCGGCCGTCACCACCGGTGACTGGGCCGACCTGACCGACAAGATCAACGCGCTCGTCGCGGCCATCCACCCCGACCTGCACTGGGAGTTCGCGCGCGGCGCCCGGTCGGCGCACGCGCTGGTCGTCTCCCCGGCCGGCCGGGCGGAGCTGCGGGCGGTGGCGGCGCGGTGGGCGGCGGGCGCGCCCCAGCCGGACGGGACGTGGGAGTACCACACGTCCCGCCAGCCCGACCCCAACGCGTTCGGCGCGCGGCTGCGGATCGGCGAGGCCGAGCTGGCGATGGAGGACCTGCGGTACGGGTTCGCGGTCGAGGGCGGCCGGCAGCTGCTCGACGTGACCGTCTACCACGCGATGTTCCCCGACCTGCCCGAGGAGGTGCGCGGCCAGGTCGCCTTCCTGTCGCTGGACTGGCTGCTCGGCGAGGAGGGCGTGGAGCGCTGGGTGGGCGCGGTCGAGTTCGGCGGGGCGCCGCCCGCCGACGCCTACGCGCCGGACGAGCTGCGCGCGGCCGTGGAGCGGCAGGCGGTCGAGCACAAGGAGCCCGTGTGGGTGATGCTCACCGCCCAGGACAAGAAGGGCTGGCCGGTGCTCGCGACCGCGCAGAAGGCGATGCTGCCGGTGCGCTTCCCGCGCTTCGACACGCACGTGGCGGTGACGCTGCCGTTCCGCGAGACCAACGACGGCGGGCTGCCGCTCGACGGGTCGCTGACCGCGCTGCGCGCCTTCGAGGACGAGCTGACCGGGGCCCTGGGCGCCGACGGCGAGCTGCTCGCCCACGAGACCAGCCGGGGCACCCGCGTCCTTCACTACTATGTGGACGGTTCGACCGGCGCGGCCGCGCTCGTCGAGGGCCGCCTCGCCGGCTGGCCCGAGGGCCGTGCCCAGGCGAAGGCGGCCTACGACCCGGCGCTGGAGGGCGTCGCCCACCTCAACACGACCTGAGCCGCGGGTCAGGACGCCGCGCCGGTGGACCGTACCCACTGGACGGCGTCCGCGACGACCACGCCGTCCGCGGCGTCGCTCAGCTCGACGCGGCCGTCGAGACCCGCGCCGAACGGGAACGTTCCCAGCGACACCCACTCGCCGCCGCGCGGGCCGGGCACGCCGCGCACCCGCTGGTTCACCGCGACCGGCGTGCTGCCCCCGGCGTGGCGGACGACGTAGGTGGCGTTGGTCGCGCGGTTGGAGGCCGCGCTGTACGAGACGCGCACCTCGTAGCGGTCGTCGCCGGGGATGGCCGGGCGCCACCGCACCGACGAGGTGCCGTCGCCGGCCGCGTGGGAGGCGTAGTTGGCGCCGTAGTAGCCGGCCACGCCGGTGCCGCTCGTCCAGGTGCCGGCGACGACCTGGTAACCCTGCTCGCCGTTGTCGATCGTGATGTCCTCGCGCACGTCGGCCGGGCCCGGCGCCTCCACGAGGCTCAGCTCGTCGAGCGAGATCAGCTGGCCGCCGCCGCGGCCGGGGCCGGCCAGCGTGAACCGCATCCGGTGCCGCCCGGGTCCGAGCCGCAGCCGGTCCAGCCGCACCACGTCGTACCCGTCGGCGCTCTCCGCGGTCGTGTCGATCGCCGCCACCCGCGGTGCCCGGCCGTCGAGCGTGACCGCGACGAGGCCGCCGGCCACCGGGCGGTAGTAGCGCAGCCACACCTCGTACTCGGCGCCGCGGACGACGTCGAACGGGTACTCGATGTAGTCGCCGGCCGCGCGCGGCGTGTAGACCGCGCGGACGCCGTCGCGGGCGGTGGGCTCGCGGACCACCGTGACCGTGCCGCCGGGCCGGCGGGCGTCCGGCGCGGTGCGGCCGAGGTCGTGGCGGCACTCGGTGAGGCGCGGGCCGCGGGCGAGGCTGTCCCGCCCCTGGGTGAGCCACTCCAGGTTGAACCGGGCCAGCGCGATCCGCCTCGGGAAGCTGGCGATGTCGCCCTCGCAGCCGTACACGAGCACGATCGTGCCGTCGGAGAGCCGCGCGAGGTCCGAGTAGTAGGAGCGGTTGGGGTTGACCACCCGGCTGTACCGGAACGAGTGGCCCTCGTCGTAGCTGACCGAGACCGTCATGTTCCACCGCATCGGCGCGTCCGGCCGGCTGAAGAGGACCCGGTTGACGTCCCTGCTCCGCGGGCCGCCGGTGTACCGGACGACGCTGGCGTCGACGGCGTTGAAGACCCCCGTGGCACCGTCCAGCTTGGGCGGTGACCAGGTGAGGCCGCGGTCCTGGCTCACCGCGAAGATGCGCTGGCGGTTGCCGCCCGCCGCCGCCCGCCCGTTGACGACGACCGAGCCGTCGTCGCGCTGCACGAGGCGGGCCTCGTTGATCGGGTAGTCGGTCGACACCGGCACCTCGCCGGTCGCCCGCCAGGTGCGGCCGTGGTCGTCGCTGTACAGGCCGGCCATGCCGTAGAAGCGCTGGGCGACGGTGTTGCCGACGATGACCCGGCGGTGCGAGACGTTGAGCAGCAGGCGGCCGTCGTCGAGCTGGATACCGTGGCCGGGGCCCGGGCCGTGCAGCGCCCAGTCGTACGGGAAGTGGTCGAACAGCCCGGCCAGCGCGCGCGGCTCGCCCCACGTCCGACCACCGTCCACGCTGGACACCACGAACAGGTCGCCGCTGTCGCCGGAGCACGTCGTGTTCTCGGGGAGGCGCTCGGAGAGCATGTAGAAGAGGAACACCTCGCCGGTGACCCGGTCGGCGACGAAGGCGGGGTTGCCCCACGACTGCCCGTCCACCGAGGGCACCACCGTCTGGGTCGCGCCCCACGTCTCGCCGCCGTCGGGGCTGCGCCGCACGAGCAGGTCGCGCGGGCCGGCGTCGCACACCTCGTAGCGGCCTTCCGTGGCGACGAGGATCGTGTCGTCCGGGAGCACGACGAGCCCGTGCACGTGGTAGTTCTCCAGCGGGTCCACCGTGGCGTCCCACAGCGTGGTCTCGTGGAAGTAGGGGGTGGTCGTGGGCGGGGCGGCGAGTGCCCGGGGACCGACCGCGACCGTGGCGGCGCCGGCGGCGAGCCCGATGGTGAAAGTCCGTCTGGCGATCACTGAGCGCTCCTATCAGAGCAGGTATGGACCGAGGGGGGCGACCACGCGGGCGAGCTCCTCGGTCTCCGAGGGGGTGCATGGCGCGAGGGGTGGTGCGGCGTGCGGCGGGCACAGGCCGCGCCGGGCGAGCAGCGCCTTGACCGCCGGCACGCCGGGGCGGACCGCGTGCAGGCCGGCGAGGCGGGTGTTCAGCAGCTGGAGCCGGTCGAGCTCGGCGCCGTCGCCGCTCTCGTGCGCGGCGAGCAGGTCGAGGGCGAGCCGGGGGGCGAGGTTGGCGGTGCCCGGCACGACGCCGCCGGCGCTGGCGCGCAGGGCGGCCGCGAGCCCCCGCTCGTCGCCCTGGCTGACCGTGAAATCCGGGCGGGAGCCGGCCGCCTTCACCAGGTAGGCCAGCATCGCCGGGTCGCCGGACGAGTCCTTGACGCCGACCACGTGCGGCAGCGCGACGAGGCCGTCCACGCTCGACTCGACCAGCGGCGTGGCGTACTTCGGCGCGTTGTACGCCACCACCGGCAGCCCGCACCCGGCGAGCGCCGCGTAGTGGGCGACCACCTCGTCCGGGCGGTGCCTGAAGTAGGTCGGTGGGCTGACCACGAGCGCGTCCGCGCCGGCGGCGGCCGCCCACTCGGCCCGCTGGCGTACCTCGTCGGTGCCGGCGGCGGTGACGTTGACGAGCACCACGCCGCCGTCGACGAGGCCGTGCCACCGGTCGACCATGGCGGCGACGTAGGCCGGCACCCGGTCGGGGCGGATCAGCGCGCCCTCGCCGTTGCTGCCGAGCAGCATCAGCCGCCGCACGCCGGTAGCCGCCATCGCGTGCAGCAGCGGGCTCGCGGCCGCCGCGGACGGCGTGCCAGGCCGGTCCATGGGCGTCACGAGGGGTACGACGAGGCCGCCGAGCAGGTCTTTCACGCGACACGCTCGGTGTTGAGCTCCAGCGCGGCGTCGACCAGCGTGCGGGTGTACTCGTGGCGGGGTGAGCCGAGCACCTCGCTGGCGGGGCCCTCTTCCACCAGCTCGCCGCGCCGCATCACCGCGATCCGGTCGGCGATCTGGTGCACCACACCGAGGTCGTGGGAGATGAACAGCATCGACAGGCGATGGCTCTCCCGCAGGTCGACCAGGAGCCGGAGGATCTGCGCCTGCACGGATACGTCCAGCGCGGACACCGCCTCGTCGCAGACCAGCAGCCGCGGCTTGACGGCGAGCGCCCGCGCGATGCTCACCCGCTGGCACTGCCCGCCGGACAGCTCGCCCGCGTGCTGCCGGGCCACGCTGGAGTCGAGCCCCACGTCGTCCAGCAGGCGGTGCACGGCCTTCGTCCGGTCGCCTTCGGGCGCCGACACCGGATGGGTCCGCCACGCCTCGTTGATGATGGCGGCGGCGGTCATGCGGGGGTTGAGGGACGAGCGCGGGTCCTGGAAGACCATCTGGATGGCGCGTTGCAGCGCGGCCGGACGGCGGCCGACCGGGCCGAGGCGGTGACCGTCCAATGTGACCACACCGGAGTCCGGCCGGACGAGGCCGATGATGGCGCGCGCGGCCGTGGTCTTGCCCGATCCCGACTCGCCGACCAGCCCGACGGTCTCGTCGGCCGCGACGGCGAGGCTCACCCCGTCGACCGCGACGAACCTGTTGGACCGCCGGCCGAAGCTGACCCGCAGGTCCCGCACCTCCAGCAACGCCTCACTCACTCTTCAACAGCTCCTCGGCGAAGTGGCACGCGGTCCAGCGGCCGGGCGTGATCTCCCGTACCGCCGGTTGCTCGCTGCGGCACCGGTCGCGGGCCAGCGGGCAGCGCGGGTGGAACGCGCACCCCGCCGGCCGGTGCGCCGGCGTGGCCGGAGTGCCGGGCAGGGGATGGGCGAGCGCGGTACGCGTCCGGATGGCCGGCACGCTCCGCACCAGCGCCTGGGTGTACGGGTGGGCCGGCCGGCCCAGCACCGCGGCGGTGGGGCCGCGCTCGGCGACCCGTCCCGCGTACATGACCACGACCTGGTGCGCGACGTGGGCGACGACCCGCAGGTCGTGGCTGACGAGCAGCATCGCCAGGCCCTCGTCCTCCTGGATCGACCGCAGCAGGCGCAGGATGCGCGCCTGCACGGTCACGTCGAGCGCGGTGGTGGGCTCGTCGGCCAGCAGCAGCGCCGGGCTGCCGGCAAGCGCCAGCGCGATCATCGCCCGCTGGCGCATCCCGCCGGAGAACTCGTGCGGGTAGCCGCGCAGCCGCCGCGCCGGGTCCGGGATGCCGGCCCGGTCGAGCAGGTCCAGCACCCGCCGGCGTACCTCGTCGCGGGGTTTGCCGTCGCGGCGCAGGATCTCGCCGACCTGGCGGCCGATCGTCTGGGTGGGGTTGAGGGCGGCGAGCGGGTCCTGGAAGATCATCGCGATCTCGTGGCCGCGCAGCCGCCGGCGGCGGGCCCGGTCCGCGCGCAGCAGGTTCTCACCCCGCCAGAGCAGCTCGCCGCCGGTCCGCGCGCCGTCGGGCAGCAGGCCGATGATCGCGCTCGCGGTCATCGTCTTGCCGCTGCCCGACTCGCCGATGAGGCCGACGGTGGTGGCCGGCGGGACGTCGAACGACACCCCGTCGACCACCCGCAGCGGCCCGGCCCGGCCGGGCAGGTCGACGACCAGCCCGGCCAGCTCCAGCAGCGGCCCCGTCGAAGACTCGGCCGCCGGCTGGTCGGCCAAGCGAGCGGCTCTCATGACCCGTTGACCTGCGCGGTGGCGAAGTCGGGCAGGCCGTTGGGGTCCGGCGAGAAGCCCTGCAGGCGGTTGTTCCAGGCGTAGGCGTACTTGACGGCCATCGGGAACATGCCTACCGCGTCCTGCCAGATGATCTGGCTGGCCTCGCCGTAGAGCTTGGTGCGCTCGGCCTCGTCCGGGCTCGAACCGGCCTTGCTCAGCAGCTGGTCCAGCTCCGGGTTGCAGTAGCCGTTGCGCTTGGCGGCGCAGGGGTAGAGGCGGCCCAGCGTGTTCGCCGCGTCGAACGTCGGGTTGGACAGCTGCTGGAAGTTGATGTCCCAGTTGAGCGCCAGCAGGTCCTTGGTGAAGACCGCCTGCTCCTTCTCCAGCAGGTCGACCTGGACGCCGATCTTCTGCAGGTCGGAGACCACCGCCTGGTTGAACTGCCGGAACTCGGCGTTCGCGAACTGGAGCCGCAGCTTCTTGGAGAAGTCGAAGCCGGCCGCGGTCAGCGCCGCCTTGGCCGCGTCCGGGTCGTACCCGACGGGCTGCTGCTTCACGTAGCCCAGCGTGATGGGCGAGACGGGCGCGTCGGAGAGCGAGCCGGTCTGCGGGTACAGCTGCTTGACGATGGTGTCGAAGTCGACCGCCTGCCACAGCGCCCGGCGCACCTTGGCGTCCTTCAGCGCGGGGATCGACGAGTTGAACCACATCGTGAACACGGCCGTGCTCGGCACCGTCTCCACCGTGAGCTTCGAGTCGCCCTGCAGCTCGCCGAGCTGGTCGTCGGGGATGCCCCACACGACGTCGGCCTCGCCGGTGCGCAGCGCGGTCAGCCGGGCGGCCAGCTCGGGCATCTTCTTGATGGTCACCTTGGACACCTTCGGCGCGCCGCCGTAGTACTGGGCGTTCGGCACCAGCGCGAGCGTCTGCGACGGGGTGAACGAGTCGACGGTGAACGGACCGGAGCCCACCGGCTTCTGGAAGAACGCGGTGTCGTCCGGCCCCACGCCGGCCGGGATCACGTAGAAGGTGGCGAGCTTGCCGGGCACCGCCGCGTCCGACTTCGTCGCCTTCATGACCACCTGCGTGTCCGAGGTGGCGGTCATCGTGTACCCGGTGAAGTTGGCGGTGTTGGTGCCCTTGAGGTCCATGAAGCGCTTGAACGAGGCGGCGACGTCGTTCGCGGTGACCGGCTTGCCGTCGCTGAACCGCACACCCGAGCGCAGCGTGAACGTCCACTCGGTGGCGTCCGCGTTGGGCTTCCACTCGGTGGCGAGGTCGCCCTTCAGCTTGCCGTCGGTGCCCGGCCCGACCAGGCGGCTGTAGATCTCCCGGGCGGCGAGCTGGGTGCCGGTGCCGCCACCCTGCGCGCCGTGCGGGTCGAGGCTTTCGATCGGGTACGTGCCGGCGACGGTTATCGAGCCGGACCCGGAGCCGGATCCGCCGCCGGTGGTGGCGTCGGAGCACCCGGCGAGCACGACCGCCGCGACGGCGAGACCGTACAAAAGGGACTTTCTCACGGTATGCGCTCCTAATCTTCGTGGGGAGAGTCAGTCAGTTCAGGTGGCCGCGGCCGTACCGGGCGGTGAGCTGGTCGCCGAGGATGCCGATGTTGACGATCAGCACGGAAAGCGCGATGCCGGGCAGCGCCGAGATCCACCACGCGGATTCGAGGTACTGCTTGCCGTTCGCGATCGTCTGGCCCCACGACACCGCCGAGTTGGGCAGGCCGATGCCGAGGAAGCTGAGGCCGGCCTCGGCCAGCACGACGAGCGCGAACTCCAGCGTCGCCAGTGCGACGACCGGACCGATGGTGAAGGGCAGGATGTGGCGGCCGAGGATGGCCCGGCGGGGCACGCCGAGCACCCGGGCGGCGTCGACCCAGGCCCGCTCCCGCAGGGAGAGCGCGATGCCGCGGGTGACGCGGGCGAAGGAGATCCAGGCGGTAGCGGAGAGCGCGGTCACCACCAGCAGGACGCTGCGCTCGAACGCGCCCGCGATCACGATGGTCAGCAGGATCGCCGGGAAGGCGAGCAGGATGTCGATGCCGCGGGCCAGGATCGTGTCGAGCCAGCCGCGGAAGTAGCCGGCCACGGTGCCGACGGCCACGCCGACGACGCAGGCGACAAGCACGGTGCAGACGCCGATGACGACCGACGTGCGCGCCCCGTACACGATCTGGGCGAGCACGTCGCGGCCGAGCGCGTCGGTGCCCAGCCACGCGGTGCCGGTGGACACCTCCGACCCGGGCGAGCGCAGCCGGTCCTGCAGCGAGGTGTGCACGGGGTCGTAGTCGACGAACAGCGGGCCGAGGCCGCCGACCAGCGCGTACAGGCCGAGCACGAAGTAGGGGACACGGCCGAGCCAGCGCCGCGGGTGCGTCCGGGCGACCGTCACCGTCTGGAGCTCGAGGGCGGCCGTCATGACACGCCGTCCAGCTTGATGCGCGGGTCGAGCTGCGTGTAGAGCAGGTCGGCCAGCAGGTTGAACACCATCACGACGCCGGCGATCAGGAACGTGGCCGCCTGCACCACCTCGTAGTCGCGGCTGGCGACCGCGTCGACGATCAGCGAGCCGAGCCCGGGCCAGGCGAAGACGTTCTCGACGATGACGGCGCCGCCGATGAGGCCGCCCATGTGCAGGCCGACGATCGTCACCACGGGGATGAGCGAGTTGCGCAGCGCGTGGCCGGTCAGCACCTGCGGCTCGGTCAGGCCCTTGGAACGGGCCGTCTGGATGTACGGCTCGCGCATCGTCTCGGCCACGCTGGTGCGGGTCAGCCGGGCGACGATGGCGGTGAACGGCAGCGCCAGCGTGACCGCGGGCAGCACGAGGTGCCGCGGGGTGCCGGAGCCCGCGCTGGGCAGCACCCCCAGCGTCAGCGCGAAGACGAGGATCAGCATGATGCCGACCCAGAACGTGGGGAACGACTGGAGCGCGATCGTGCCGCCGGAGACCACGCGGTCGAGCAGGCGGCCGGGGCGCGCGCCGGCGAGGAGGCCGAGCGAGATGCCGAGGACGACGGCGATGAGCGTCGCCGTCAGCATCAGCTCGACGCTCGCGGGCAGGCGCTCCAGCACCGCGTCCATCGCCGGCCGGCCCAGCCGGTACGAGTCGCCGAAGTCGAACCGGGCCGCGTCGGCGAGATAGCGCCCGTACTGGACGATCTTGGGGTCGTCGAGGCCGAGCCGCGCGGTCAGCTCGTCGATCTGCTGCTGGTCGGCGTCCGGGCCGAGCAGGATCGTGGCCGGGTCGCCCGGGACGACCCGCACGATGAGGAAGATGAGCGAGGCCGCGCCCCACATCACGAGCACGCCGATGAGCAGGCGCTTGACGACGACCCGGATCACGACGGCCGCCCGGGGTTGGGCCCGATCGAGTCGCCCGGCACGAACGTGCACGGCAGGCTCTGCCGCTCCGGCGCCTCCCGCCGGTCTTCGAGCAGCTCGATCAGCATGCGGGCGGCCTCCCGCCCCATCTCCACGCGGGGGAGCGAGAAGCGGGTCCAGTCGCGCCGGTCGGGAGTCCACGATGGAGGGTCGCCGAGCAGCGCGATCGAGCAGTCCTGCGGGAAGCGGACCCGGGCGGCGGCGGCGATCTCGTCGAGCGCGGTGGTCAGCCGGGTGTCCTCCGTGGGCTCCACCAGGACCGCGGTCACGCCGTAGCGCGCGATCCAGTGCTCGAGGTGCTCGGCGGTCAGCTCCGCGGGGTCGGCCAGCGCCTGGATCAGCGACTCGTCGACCGCGAGCCCGGCGGCGGCGAGGCCCTGGCGGTAGCCGGCCTCGCGGTCACGGGTGGGCTCGGTGTCGTCCGTCGCGCGCAGGTAGAGGATGCGCTCGTGCCCGTGGCCGGCGAGGGTGGTCACCATCGCGCTGGTCGCGGCGACGTAGTCGGCGGCGACGTAGGAGATGTCGGCGTCCGGCAGCTCCCGGCGGCCGAGGAAGACGAACGGGAAGTCCTCCCGGACGAGCGCGGCGAGCTCGTCGCGTCGCACGTTGCGACCGAGCAGGACGCACCCGTCGGCGATCCGCAGCCGGTTGACGCCGCCGGCGTAGATGGAGCGGTCGGCGGCGGAGGTGACCGAGCTGAACAGCAGCAGGTCGTAGCCGAGCGCCGCGGTCGCCTCCTCGACGCCGACCAGGAACGGGTAGTAGAAGTCGCGCTGGTCGACCGGGAAGACCGGCTCGAACGTGTAGATGCCGAGCAGGTGGTTGCGCTTGCCGCGGAGTCGGCGGGCCGCGACGTTGGCCGTGTAGCCGAGCTCGGCGGCCGCGGCCAGCACGGCCTGCCGGGTCGGCTCGGCCACCTGGTCGCTGACCGCGCCGCCGCTGATCACGAGAGATACCGTCGCCTGGGAGACGCCGGCACGGCGGGCGATGTCGACCTGGGTGGGCCGGCCTCGGCGCGGGGATGGGGTCACCGCAGCTCCAATTAATACGTATTAGAAGATCCGGTGGAGCCACCGTACTTGGCGTGTCCCGCCAACGTCAACAACCTGTTTCGGTCCTGTTGCCGCCCCGTTGACGTGCGGAAAGCCGTCGAGTAGCGTCACAGGCGGTTGATCTTAATACGTATTAATAAGATCAGGAGACCCCCGTTGACTCATCAGCTCAGTAGGCGGGCCTTCACGCTCGGTCTGGCGGCGGGCGCCGCCGCGACTGCCCTGCCGTCGAGCGCGTTCGCCGCCGGTGCCGCCGCCCCCTTCTTCGCCGAGACCACGCTCTGGGACTCCGCCGTCGACCCGCTCGCCAGCTACCACGTGCACGCGCTCACCGCCCTGCCCGACGACACGGTCCTGGCCGTGACCGAGGGGCGGTACGAGAACTGCGACGCCGGCCCGCACGACATCCTGCTGCGGCGCAGCACCGACGGCGGGATCACCTGGACGCCGACACAGACGCTCGTCGCCGCCACCGAGGGCCAGTGCTGGGCCAACCCAACGTTCGTCGTCGACCGCCGCACCCGCGAGGTCTTCCTATTCTACAACTGGTGCGTGCGCCTGCCGGAGAACACGAGCTGCTCGGCCGACTCCAGCACCATGTACGTCATCTCCAGTGTGGACGGTGGTCAGACCTGGGGCGCACCGCGCGAGCTCACCGACCTGTTCGCGCACTTCCCCTACAACTGGTCGATGCACGGGCCGGGGCCGGGGCACGGCATCCAGCTCGACACCGGCCGCCTGCTGCTCACCGTCTCGCACCGCACGATCATCACCGGGGTACCGGCGAGCGAGCGCAACTACGGCGCGTCCACTCTGTACAGCGACGACCACGGCCGCACCTGGAAGTCCGGCGGCGCGGTACCGATGGGGCCGGAGTACCCCACGGTCGGCGAGTCGCGGCTGGTGCAGCGCGAAGACGGCACCGTCCTCATGAACAGCCGGGCCGGCTCCGGCGCGAACTGGTCGCGCAGCGTCAGCGTGAGCGAGGACCGCGGGCTGACCTGGTCGGTGCCGCGCCTCGACGACGGCGCCGGGCTCTTCAACGGCGTCGACGCGGGCCTGCTGCGGCTGAGCCGGGGCCGCGTGCTGCTCAGCCGGCCGGACGCGCCCATGCGGTGGAACATGACCGTCTCGGTCAGCTACGACGACGGCGACACGTGGCGGTACAGCCGGGTGGTCAACCCCGGCCGCTCCTTCTACTCCGACCTCGCCCGCCTCTCCGACGGCACGATCGTGCTGCTCTACGGCTGCGACGGCGACCTCGACGGCACGCCGCGCCGGGTGGCCGCCGCCCGGTTCAACCTGGAGTGGCTCACCCAGGGCCGGGACAGCCTCGCCACCGGGCCGGGCGTGACCGCGCGGGATCTCGACCTCGGCCGCATGGCGCCGCTGGCCCGCCGCTCGGGCGGCACCGTCGCGGTCGTACGGGAGGCCACCGCCCGGCACGGCGCCCGTGCCGCCTACACGCCCGGCGCCGCCGGCGACTTCGTCGAGTACCCGTTCGTGGTGGGCCGGTCCGGCGAGTACGAGCTGTGGCTGCGCTACTTCCGCACGCTCGACGGCGGTGTCGTGCGCGTCACGGTCGACGGCGCGGCGCCGCGAAACTCCACAGTCGACATGACCGCGTGGCGCAGCGCCGGCTACGACGTGCTGCGCCTGGACAAGACCTGGCTGCGCGCCGGACCGCACGCGATCCGGTTCACGCTGGCCGGCCCCGGGCGCGGCGGCGGCACGGCGGTGTCCGTCGACGAGCTGAGCCTGGTGCGCGCGCCGCACCCGGCCGACGTCCGTCCCGACGTGACCGTCGACAATGGAGAGCTGGGCTTCACGCTCGTCGCCGGCTCCTGGCCGAGCAGCCGCGGCCTACCCGGCTACTACGGCTTCAACTACCTCTCCCACGGCGCCGGCGCCGGGGCCAGCGCGGTCGACTGGCGGCCGGCCCTGCCCGGCGACGGGCGGTACGAGGTGCTCGTGTCGTACTCGGCGGGCACCAACCGCGCGACGAACGCCACCTACACCGTGCACCACGCCGAGGGCAGCACCCCGGTCGCGGTCAACCAGCAGGTCGCCGGGGCGCCCGCGCCGCGCGGCGGCGAGTGGGCGTCGCTCGGTGTCTTCCCGTTCGCCGGCGGGATCGACGGGCACGTCGTGCTCACCGACGCCGCCGACCGCACCGTCATCGCCGACGCCGTCCGCTTCCTGAGGGTCGATCAGTGAGCCCTGTCGTACCCAGTACCGAGGCCGCGGTGGCCCTGCGCCCCCTTCCCATGCCGGACAGCCGGCTGGCGGGCGGGTTCTGGGCCCCGCGGCTGGCCAACAACCGCGCCGCCATCCCGGTCGTGTACGAGCGGCTCGTCGCCGCCGGCCACATCCGCAACCTGCGGATCGCCGCCGGTGAGGAGGCCGGCGCCGTGGAAGGTGCCGCGTTCCGGGACTCCGACGTGTACAAGTGGCTGGAGGCGGCCGCCTGGGCCGGTCTGGACGCGGGTGACCTGCCCCGCACGATCGCGGCCGCCCAGCGCCCCGACGGCTATCTCAACTCCGTCGTCCAGGTGCGCGGGGACGAGCCGTACACGCAGCTGTGGACGAGCCACGAGCACTACTGCGCCGGCCACCTCTTCCAGGCGGCGGTGGCGGCGGCCCGCGCGGGCGGCGACACGACGCTGCTCGACGTCGCCACCCGGTTCGCCGACCACCTCGCCGCCACGTTCGGCCCGCACGGGCGCACCGAGCTCGACGGGCACCCGCTTGTCGAGACGGCGCTCGTCGAGCTGTTCCGGCAGACCGGCGAGCCGCGCTACCTCGACCTGGCCCGGCACTTCGTCGACACCCGGGGGTACGGCCGGGCCACCAAGCCGGGCTTCGACCCGTCGCCGTACGGCGACCCCGGCCACTACGCGGACACCGAGCCGGTGCGCGAGGCCGGGTCGCTGTCCGGGCATGCGGTCCGCGCCGTCTACTTCGCGGCCGGCACCACCGACGTCGCGATCGAGACCGGCGACGCCGAGCTGCTGGCCGCCGTGCGCCGCCAGTTCGACGCCGTTCGGCGGCACAAGCAGCACGTGACCGGCGGCGTCGGGTCGCGCTGGGACGGCGAGGCGTTCGGCGACGACGACGAGCTGCCCGCCGACCGCGCGTACGCGGAGAGCTGCGCCGCGATCGGCATGCTGCAGTGGGCGTGGCGGCTGCTGCTGGCGACCGGCGAGGCCGGGTACGCCGACCAGGTCGAGCTGCTGCTCTACAACGCGGTGCTGCCGGCCGTCTCGCTCACCGGCGACGAGTTCTTCTACGTCAACACGCTGCACCGGCGCACCGGGGCCCGCGGCGACGTGCAGCGCTCGCCCGCCAACGGCCGGCGGCCCTGGTTCAACTGCGCCTGCTGCCCGCCCAACCTGCTGCGCACGCTCGCCAGCCTGCCCGCGTACCTGGCCACCGGCACCGGCGACGGCCTGCAGATCCACCAGTACGCCCCGAGCTCGGTGTCCGTTGGCGAGTTGGCCGTGGACGTCGACACCGCCTACCCGTGGGACGGGCGGGTCGTGCTGACCGTGCGCGCCGCACCGCCGGGGGAGGCGGAGCTGGCGCTGCGCGTGCCGGAGTGGGCCGAAGGGTCCACGTTGGACGGCGAGCCGGTAGCGGCCGGCGGTTACGCCCGGTCGCGCCGCGTGTTCCGGCCCGGCGACCGCCTCGTCCTGGAGCTGCCCATGCCGCCCCGGCTGATCCGGCCCGGCGACCGGGTCGACGCCCTGCGCGGCTGCGTCGCCGTCGCTCGGGGCCCGCTGGTGTACGCGATCGAGCAGCCCGACCAGCCGCCCGGTGTCACGCTGGAGGACGTCCGGCTGGACGCGGGCGCGCCGATCGGCACCGGGCACCGGCCGGACCTGCTCGGCGGCGTGACCGTGCTGCGCGCCGGCGACACGACGCTCATCCCGTACTTCGCCTGGGCGAACAGGGGACCCCACGCGATGCGGATCTGGATACCGGAGGTCAAGTGAATGACGTCGTACGATGACGCGCAGGGGCGGCTGGCCCGCGGCTGGAACACCTGGGACACGCACAGCCTGCTGACCCAGGTGCTGCTGCCCGACGGGCTCGCGGTGTCGCTCGGCCTCAAGGAGTACTACCGGGGCAACGTCCTGCACCGGGTCCAGATCGGACGGCGCGAGGACGACAGCGAGCGGGTGCGGCTCGGGCCGCACGCGATCGACGGGAGCTACACCGCGGTCACCGTGCGATGGCGCGGCGTCGAGGTGCTCGTCGAGAGCGCGCACGACGGGCCCGACCTCGTGCTGCTCGCCACGCCGCTCGCCAACCAGGCCCAGCCGGCGACGCTGACCGTCGCGGTGGGCCTGCTGTGGAACCGCCCCGGCGCGGTGCGGCGGTCCGGAGACGGAATTACGGCCGAGCTGCCTGGCCGTGCGGTCACCGTCTCCGCCACCGCGCCGGGGTACCACGACCCGTACGTCGACCTGGCCGGCCCGTACCTCGCGGTGCGGCTCGACGGCCCGGTCGGCGTCTCGACCGGCGCCCCGCGCGACCTGGCCACCATCCAGGAGCTGGTCGCGGGCGCGCGCCTCGCCGAAACGGAGGACGCGCACCGGGAGCTGATCCGCGACGCCATCGCCTGGAACACCGTCTACGAGCCGGCCGGCGAGCGGGTCGTCACCACCGTCAGTCGACTGTGGAACGTCGGCAAGCGTGGCGGCTACGCGCTCTTCTGCTGGGACAACTACTTCAACGCGCTGCTCGCCGGCCTGTTCAGCGCCGACCTCGCGTACGCGAACGCGGTCGAGATGACCCGCGCGCTCACGCCGGCCGGGTTCGTGCCGAACGTCGAGCAGGGCACCGGCCGGCGCACCTACGACGGCTCCCAGCCGCCGGTGGGTTCCCTGGTCGCGCTGGAGCTGTACCGGCGGTTCGGCGACCGCTGGTTCCTGGAGGAGGTCTACCCGGGCCTGCTCAGCTGGAACAGGTGGTGGTGGAAGACCCGGCGGGACGGCGAGCTGCTCTGCCTCGGCTCCACCGCGTTCGAGCCGGAGTGGCCGTCGCCGCAGGACATCCCGCGGATCGACCAGCACTTCGGCGCCACCTGCGAGAGCGGCTGCGACGACCACCCGATCTTCGCGGACATCCCGTACGACCCGACGGTCGGCCTGCTGATGGCCCACGACGTGAGCCTCAACAGCGAGTACGCGATGGACTGCGCGGCCCTCGCCGAGATCGCCGCCACGCTCGGCCGCGACGCCGAGCGCGACGAGCTGCGCGGGCGCGGCGCCGCGGTGGTGGAGGCGATGGAGCGTCTACTGTGGTCGGAGCAGACCGCCTCGTACCGCAGCCGCCGCACCGACACCGGCGAGTTCACCGCGGACATCTCGCCGATGAGCTTCTACCCGCTGCTGGCCGGGGTCGGCGCGGGCGGCCGCGACCGGCGGACGGTCGAGCGCTACCTGCGCGACGAGCGCTACTTCGGCGGCCGCTGGGCGGTGCCGTCCACGCCCCGCACCGACGCCGAGTCCGCCTCGCGCAGCTACTACTGGCACGGGCGGGTGTGGCCGCCGATGAACTTCCTGGTCTACATCGGACTCCGGCGGGCCGGGCTGGCCGAGGAGGGGCGCTGGCTCGCCGAGCGCAGCGCCGAGCTGGCGATGAAGGAATGGAGCGAGGCGCGTCACGTGCACGAGAACTATTCGGCGAACACCGGCGAGGGCTGCGACAAGGCCAACAGCGAGCCGTTCCACTCCTGGGGCGCGCTGCTGAGCCTGATCCCGCTGATCGAGAGCGGATCGGTCAGCTACTTCGGAGGGGAAGCCTGATGCGCGCGGACGTCCTCGTCGTCGGCGGCGGTCTCGGTGGTGTGGCGGCGGCGCTCGCCGCCCTGCGCCGGGGCCGGACCGTGCTGCTCACCGAGGAGACCGACTGGCTGGGCGGCCAGCTGACCGCGCAGGCGGTGCCGCCGGACGAGCACCCGTGGATCGAGCGCTTCGGCTGCACCGCGAGCTACCGCCAGCTGCGCGACGGCATCCGGGAGTACTACCGCCGCTGGTACCCGCTCAGCGACCGGGCCCGCGACGCCCGCTTCCTCAACCCGGGGGAGGGCACGGTCAGTCCACTGTGTCACGAGCCGCGGGTGGCCGCCGCCGTCATCGACGCGATGCTCGCCCCGTGGACCGCCGCCGGCCGGCTCCGGGTGCTGCTGCGCACCCGGCCGGTCGCGGCCGACGTGGACGGTGACCGGGTGCGCGCCGTCGTGGTCGAGGACGCCGACGGCAACCGCGTCGAGCTGGCCGCGCCGTACGTCCTGGACGCCACCGAGCTTGGCGACCTGCTGCCGCTGACCGGCACCGAGCACGTCACCGGCTTCGAGTCGCGCGACGAGACCGGCGAGCCGCACGCGCCGGCCGAGGCGCAGCCCGACAACATGCAGGCGTTCTCGTGGTGCTTCGCGCTCGAGCACAAGACCGGCGAGGACCACACGATCGACAAGCCCGCCGAGTACGACTTCTGGCGCGGGTTCAGCCCGGACTTCTGGGGCGGCGACCTCGTGTCGCTGACCGCGCCCGACCCGCGGACGCTGGAGCGGTACCCCCGCAGCTTCGTGCCCAACCCGGCCGTGGACGGCGACGTGGTCGCCGACCAGAGCGTCAGCGCGGGCGACAGCGAGCTGTGGGTGTTTCGCCGGATCGTGTCCCGCCGCACGTTCCCGGCCGGGATGGTCGACAGCGACGTCACGCTGGTCAACTGGCCGATGATCGACTACTTCCTCGGGCCGCTGATCGGCGTGGGGGAGGCGGAGCAGGCCAAGCACCTCGCCTCGTCCCGGCAGCTCAGCCTCAGCATGCTGTACTGGCTGCAGACCGAGGCGCCCCGCCCCGACGGCGGCACCGGCTGGCCCGGCCTGCGGCTCCGCGGCGACGTGCTCGGCACCGCCGACGGCTTCGCCAAGGCGCCGTACATCCGCGAGTCCCGCCGCATCCGCGCCGAGTACACGGTGGTCGAGCAGGACCTGTCGCTCGACGTCCGGGGCGAGCACGGCTCGGTCGTCTACCCGGACAGCGTCGGCGTCGGCGCGTACCGGATCGACCTGCACCCCTCGACCGGCCTGGACAGCTACATCGACGTCGGCGCCACCCCGTACCACCTGCCGCTCGGCGCGCTGCTGCCGGTGCGGGTCGACAACCTGCTGCCGGCCGGGAAGAACATCGGCACGACCCATATCACCAACGGCTGCTACCGCATGCACCCGACCGAGTGGAACGCCGGTGAGGTGGCCGGCGCGCTCGCCGCGTACTGTCTGGACCACCGGACAGCTCCCCGGCAGGTGCGCGACGACCCGCGGCGGTTCGCCGACTTCCGCGCGTCCCTGGTACGCGAGGGCGTGGAGCCGGAGTGGCCGCGCGTCGGCGGATACTGACCGGCGGGGCGAGACGGGGAGGCAGTGGATGTCGGCTGGCTGGGACGCGATCGACGGGGCGCTCGCCCGCCTTTACCCGGGCGTCGAGCCGCTGCACTACGGCACCGTGATCAAGTGGCGGCTGGGCGGGCCGGACCCGCTCGACGGCCTCAGCGTCTACGCCCGCGACGACCACTGGCACTTCGTCAGCTACGGCATGTCCGAGCTGTACGAGAAGGAGTCAGACGACCCCGAGGAGTCGGGGTGGGGCTTCGAGCTCACGTTTCGGCTCGCGCGGGGCAGGGAGACCGAGCCGCCGGTCTGGGCGGTCAGCTTCCTGCAAAACCTCGCCCGGTACGTGTTCGGCAGCGGCAACCCGTTCGCGCCCGGCCACCACCTCGACCTCAACGGGCCGATCTCGCTGGCCGAGCCGGACACCGCGATCCGCGCCATCACGTTCGCCGACGACCCCGAGCTGGGCGTGATCGACACCCCGCACGGGCGGCTGCGCTTCCTGCAGGTGGTCGGGCTGACGCTGGAGGAGTACGCGACGATCGAGCAGTGGGACGCGGCGGCGCTGCTCCGGGCGCTGGCGCCGCACCTGCCGCTCCTCGTCACCGACCTCGCCCGCGGCACGCTCACCGACGACGCCGCGGTGGCCGCCGCCATCGCCGACGGCGTGCGCCGCGACGGCTCGTCGACCGGTTCGATGTACGTGCACGAGGCGAGCTGGGAGAGCGGGCCGGCCGCCGCCACCACGCTCACCTTCGGCGCCAACGCCGCCGCCCGGGTGGGGCGGGTGCTGGCCGCCCGCCTGCCGTTCGGGCGGGGCCTGCTGGTCGACGGCCCCAACGGCGCGGTCGGCTTCGTGCCGGGTGAGCGGGTGGCGGTCGTCGACCGGGGTGAGGGCTTCGCCGAGATCCAGGTGCCGCCGCCGGTGCTCGCCGACCTGGCCGCCGCGCTGCGCCCGGTCGCCGGCACGTACCGGCTGCCGAGCGCGCCCGAGCTTGCCGTGCGCATCGTGAAGTCGCGGATCCGCGACCCCGACGGCAACGTCGTCGCCGAGATCGGCTGACCGGGCGCTCAGACGGGGAGCGACACGTCGATCGCCGTGCCGGCGCCGGGCGGGCTGGTGACGTGGATCGTCCCGCCGAGCGCCTCCACCCGGTCGCGCAGGCCGGTCAGCCCCGAGCCGCGCGCCGGGTCGGCACCGCCCGCGCCGTCGTCGCGTACCCGGAGGGTGAGCGCGCCGCCCGCGGCGTCGAGCGTGACCTGGAGGTGCGTGGCCCCGGCGTGCTTGGTGGTGTTGGTGACCGCCTCGGAGACCACGTAGTAGGCGGCCACCTCCACCGGCTCCGGAAACCGCGACGCCGTGCGGACGTCGAGCTCCACCGGCACCCCGGCCCGGCGGGCGATCGTGCGCAGCGCGGGGCCCAGCCCGCCCTCGGACAGGATCACCGGGTGGATGCCCCGGGACAGCTCGCGCAGCTCGTCGAGCGCCTCGGTGAGGTCGCCGGCCATCCGGTCGAGGTCGGCGCGCACCTCGGGCGGCACGGCGCTCTCCACCTGCCGCAGCTCCAGCGCGAGCGAGACGAGCCGCTGCTGCGCGCCGTCGTGCAGGTCGCGCTCCAGCCGGCGGCGGGTGGCGTCGCTCGCGGCGATGACCCGGGCCCGGGAGGCGGCCAGCTGGGTGCGGCTCTCCGCGTTCGCGACGGCGATGGCCACGATCTCGCCGAACTCCGCGAGCCGCCCCTCCGCGCCGGCCGGGAAGCTGGCCCGCAGCACGGTGAGCGCGCCCCACGTGCGGCCGCCGGCGACCACCGGGATCACCAGCTGGTCCGCCCCGGCCGGCGCGGAGCCGCTCCGCGCGACGACCGTGCGGCGGCCGTCCGGTTCGCGGCGCTCGATCGCGGTCGAGTCGGCGCCGAGCAGGCGGCCGACCTCGTCGACGACGGTCGCGAAGACCTCCTCCGGTGGCACCTCGCGGGCCACCTGGGTGGCCACCCGGCGCAGCGCCGCCTGCTCGGCGGAGAGCCGCGCGGAGTGCTCCGCCGCCCGGCGCAGCCGGGCCGCCAGGTTGCCGACCACCACGGCCGTGACGAGGAAGACGCCGATCGCCGCGGCGTTGTCCATCTCGGCGAACCACCAGCGCCGGCTCGACGGGAGGAACAGGTGCCCGAACAGCACCGTGCTCACCACCGACACCACCGCCGCCGGCCCGGCACCCCAGCGGACCGCGACCGGCAGGACAGCCAGCAGGTACAGCACGAGAAGGCTCATCGCGGGCAGGTGCGGCTCGAGCAGGGCGACCACGGCGGTGACCGCGGCGACGCCGACGGCACCGGCCAGCAGGCCGCGGAGCCAGCGGGTCGTCAAGAGGCCTCCGGCACCAGCTCGCGGACCGCGCCGGCGGACAGCTGCGCCTTCCACACGAAGCCGGCGGCCGGGCTGAGCGCGATCAGGTCGGCGTAGTCGTCCTCCCGGCGGGTCGAGATCAGCACCACCCGCGCGCGCAGGTCGGGGTGGCGCTCGACGAGCTGGCGGGTCAGGTCGAAGCCGCTCTCCGCGCCGAGCGCGATGTCCACCAGCACCACGTCCGGGCGCAGGCGGTCGGTCTTGTCGAGGGCGTCCGCGACCGTCGTCGCGGTGCCCACCACCTCCAGGCCGTCCCGCTCGAGGCTCGTGCGGGCGACGGCCAGGAACCGCTCGTTGTCGTCGACGATCAGGCAGCGCCGTACCATGCCCACGAGCATGTCAGCCGGCCCGCCACCGGCGCATTCCCGGTAGCGGGTAAACCGTTCTTCACCTGGTGGGGGGCAGCCTGGGTACCGGCTAGCCGGTACCCGGAAGGGAGGCTGGCGGCGAAGCGCGGAAGGCGCCTTCGCTGCCAGCCTTTGGGTATGAGCGCTATGACTTCCTTCGCCCCGCCGGCGGTCTACCCGCGGGCCGTGACCCGCCGCCGCCGCGTCCCGAGCTGGCTGAAGACCTTCCTCGCGGGCGGCGCGCTGTGGGTGGCGACCGTGCTGATCACGTTCGCCACCGGAAACGTCAACCTCGTACCGACCGTGATCCTGCTGGGCAGCTTCCTTGTGCCGGTCACGTTCGTGGTGTTCGCCTTCGCCCGCGCCGACGGCGTGCTGACCCCGCAGCGGATCTTCACCGCGTTCGTGGTCGGCGGCGTGCTCGGCGTCCTGGGCGCCTCGGTGCTGGAGTCGGCGCTGCTGGGCAAGCCCTCCGCGCTCGGCTTCGTCGGCGTCGGCCTCATCGAGGAGGCGGTCAAGCTCGGCGCGCTGTGGCTGCTCGCCCGCCGCCTCAACCGCTACACCGTCCGCGACGGGATGGTGCTCGGCGCGGCAGTCGGGTTCGGGTTCGCCGCGCTGGAGAGCGCCGGGTACGCGTTCACGTCGCTCTTCACGCCCAACGGCCTCTCCCTGCTGAACGTGGTGGAGACCGAAGCCCTGCGCGGCGCCCTCGCCCCGGTCGGCCACGGCCTGTGGACGGCGATCCTGGGTGGCGCGCTCTTCGCCACCGCCGCCCGGTCGCGCAACGGCCGGCCGCGGGCGCGCGGCTCGGTGTTCGGCTGGTACCTGCTGGTCTCGGCGCTGCACGCGCTGTGGGACGCGGCCGGCATCGTGGCGGTGTGGCTGACGCTGCTGCTGACCGGCACCGCCAGCCAGCTGCGGATGGTCGAGCTGGGCCAGGAGCCGGGCGTCACCCAGGCCCAGGTGCACGTGTACACGCTCCTCGACTGGGGCCTGATGGCCGGGGTCGCCGTGGTGGGCCTGCTCCTGCTGTGGGTCCGGTGGGCGATGCGGGGTCGGCGGGCGCCGGCCGATGGTCGATAATGCCGAACCATGACGGACGACGGCGCGGCGACCCCGGTGCGGGTCGCCATCGCCGATGACGACGTCCTGCTGCGCGAAGGGCTGGCGAGCCTCATGGAGCGCTCCGGCCTCGAGGTCGTGGGGCAGGCCGGCGACGGTGCGGCGCTCCTGGCGCTGGTCCGGGAGACGAGCCCCGACCTCGCGGTCATCGACATCCGCATGCCGCCGACCCACACCACCGAGGGCCTCGACACGGCCCGCGCCATCCGGCGGGAGCACCCGGACACGGCGATCCTGGTACTGTCCGCGCACGCCGAGTTCGACCACGCGATGGAGCTGCTGGCCAGCGGCCGCGCGGTCGGCTACCTGCTGAAGAGCCGGGTGAGCGACGTGGCCGAGTTCATCGACACGGTGGGCCGGGTCGGCCGCGGCGGCTCGGTCGTCGACCCGGCCCTGATCCAGGAGCTCGTCACCGCCCGCCGCCGCAACGACCCGCTCGCCGCGCTCAGCGCGCGGGAGCGCGAGGTGCTCGCGCTGATGGCCGAGGGCCGCTCCAACGCCGGCATCGCCCGCCGCCTGTGGCTGACCGAGGGCACGGTCGAAAAGCACGTGCGGCACATCCTCGCCAAGCTCGACCTCGCCGAGGCCGGCGACGACCACCGGCGCGTGCTGGCGGTGCTGGCCTTCCTGGACGCCCGCTGAGACGCCCGCGCGTTGACGCCCCGTCCGCGCCGTCGTAAATTTGGTGTCGCGGTGGCTCGGCGGCCGCTGCTGGTCTGTCCACAGTGGCCTGACGACCCAGGTGCGGCGGCGCGCCCTGTCCCCCTTCGATCCGCTGAGCCACGCCTCGGTGGGAAGGAGCGCACGATGCGCCGTCGCCTGCTGGCGCTGCTGGCGTCCGCCGCCCTCGTCCTCACCGCGCTCGCCGTGCCGGCGACCCCGGCGGCCGCCTCCGAGGGTTACCCGGTGCTCGTCTTCTCCAAGACGGCCGGCTTCCGGCACGACTCGATCCCGGCCGGCGTCGCGGCCATCGAGCGGCTCGGCGCGGAGCACGGCTTCGCCGTCGACGCCACCGAGGACGCGGCCGCCTTCACCCCGGAAAATCTCGTGCGGTACAAGGCCGTGGTGTTCCTCTCCACGACCGGTGACGTGCTCGACGCGGGGCAGCAGGCCGCGTTCGAGGGGTACATCCGGGGCGGCGGCGGCTTCGCCGGCATCCACGCGGCGGCCGACACCGAGTACGACTGGCCGTGGTACGGAGGGCTCGTCGGGGCGTACTTCCGGTCGCATCCGGCGATCCAGGAGGCCACCGTGCGCTTCGAGGACCGGGCCAACCCGTCGACCGCGCACTTCGCGCCGACCTGGACCCGCACCGACGAGTGGTACGACTACCGCACCAACCCGCGCGCCGACGTGAAGGTGCTCGCCAGCCTCGACGAGTCGAGCTACGACGGCGGCGGCATGGGCGGCGACCACCCGATCACCTGGTGCCAGCGCTACGACGGCGGCCGCTCCTGGTACACCGGCATGGGACACACCGCCGAGTCCTTCGCGGACGAGAGCTACCTGAGGATGCTGCTCGGCGGCATCCGGCTGGCCGCCGGGGACGCGGCGGGCGACTGCCGGCCGGAGACCGGCTACACGCCGCTCTTCGACGGCACCCAGGCCAGCCTCGACCAGTGGGCGCACGCCGGGCCGGGCGGCTTCACGCTGGAAAACGGCACGATCAGCTCGGTCGGCGGGATGGGCCTGCTGTGGTTCCCGGTCCGCACGTTCAGCGACTACTCGCTCAAGGTCGACTGGATGATGCCGGGCGACGACAACGGCGGCGTGTTCGTCGGCTTCCCCAACCCGGGTGGCGACCCGTGGGCACCGGTCTCGGCCGGCCACGAGATCCAGATCGACGCCACCGACGCCGATCCGACCCGCACCACCGGCAGCGTCTACAGCTTCAAGGCGCCGGACACCGCGCTGCGCGAGGCCAACCTCAACGAGCCCGGCGAGTGGAACTCGTACGACATCCGGGTCAGCGGCCAGCACGTCGAGGTCTACCTCAACGGCGTGAAGATCAACGACTACACGAGCGAGCGGGCGATCTCCGACGGCTACGTCGGCGTGCAGAACGACGGCGACGGCCTCGACATCAGCTACCGAAACATCCGGGTGCGGGCTGGCGGCACGACCGGCGAGGACCTGGCCCACGGAAAGGCGACCCAGGCGTCCACTGTGGAGCCAGGCAGCTCGCACGTCCCCGCGAACGCCGTCGACGGCGACGCCTCGACCCGGTGGGGGAGCGAGCACAGCGATCCACAGTGGATCAGCGTGGACCTCGGCGCGACGTACGACCTCAGCCGCGTCCGGCTCAACTGGGAGGCGGCGTACGCGAGGTCGTACGAGATCCAGGCGTCCACCGACGGCGCCGACTGGGCCCCCGTCTACAGCACGACTGACGGCGACGGCGGCATCGACGACGTCGAGGTCGCGGGGGAGGCCCGCTACGTGCGGATCTACTGCGCGGAGCGGGGCACCCAGTGGGGCTACTCGCTGTGGGAGCTCAACGTCTACGGCGCGCCCACCGGCGGCGCGGACACCACCGCCCCGTCGACGGACGCCTCGGTGGCCGGCGCGGACTTCGGCGGCTGGTACATCGGCCCGGCGACCGTCACGCTGACCGCCTCCGACGAGCCGGGCGGCAGCGGCCTGGCGTCGACCCAGTACCAGGTGGACGGCGCGACGGCGTGGACGGTCTACAACGGACCGTTCGAGGTGGCCGGCGACGGCGAGCACGAGGTGCGCTACCGCTCCACCGACAAGGCCGGCAACGTCGAGCCGACCCGCACGGCGGCGCTGCGCACCGACGGCACGCCGCCCTCCACGACCGCGACGTTCGCCCCCGCCAACGACAACGGCTGGCACGCCGGCGCGGTGCCCGTGACGCTCGCCGCGACCGACGGCGGCGCCGGTGTGGCGGCCACCGACTGGTCGCTCGACGGCGGCCCCTGGACCGCATACACCGGGCCGGTCGACATCAGCGGAGACGGCACGCACGAGCTGCGCTACCGGGCCACCGACGCGGCCGGCAACACCGAGCCGCTCCGGGCGGCGACCGTGAGGATCGACGGCACGAAGCCGACCACGATCGTCTCGGGCGTCGCGGAAGGCGCGCTCTACGGCGACAGCCAGGATGTGCGGATCACCTACCAGGCGGTCGACCCGACGTCCGGCATCGCCACGACGGCCGGCACGATGGACGGCGCGGCCTACCCGAGCGGGCGGCTCCAGCCCCTGTACGACCTGGGGTTGGGCCCGCACGAGATGACCGTGACCGCCACCGACGCGGCCGGCAACCGCACGACGGCGACGGTCCGCTTCTACGTCACCACGTCGTTCCGCGACGTGCGGGGGCTGCTCGACCGCTTCCGCGCGACCGGCCAGCTCTCGGCCACGGCACACCGCAAGCTGTCCAACAAGCTGGACGCCGCCCGCACCTCCGAGGCGGCCGGCGACGACGAGCGGGCGCTGCGGCAGCTCGCCGCGCTCCGCGAGCTGGCCATCGACGCGGCGCTGGTGCCGGACGGGGGCGTGCGCTCGGTGCTGGCCCGCGACGTCGACGCGCTGGCCGCCGTCATCCGCGGCTGATCCGCTCCACGGTGGAGCGGGCGGCGGCGCGGAAGGCGTCGTCGCGGTGGCCGAGGCCGCGCCGGGTGCGGCTGTCGAAGTCGCGGACGAACGGGCACCACGGGTGCTCGGCCACCGCCCGCAGCTCGGGCAGCGCCGCGGCGGCCGCCGCGCCCATCTCGGCCAGCACGTCGAAGGCCTCTTGCCACCGGTAGCCGGGCGGCCGGGGCGTGACGTCCTTCAGCAGCGGCGGCAGGAGGCCGTCGGCGTCGCCGGTGAGCCGCCAGATCGCCTTCGCGGCGGGCACCCGGCAGCGCGAGGTGCGGTCGTCGAGCAGCGGCCGCAGCAGGGGCACCAGGGACGCGTCGCCCAGCTCGCCGGCCAGCCGCGCGGCCTCGTCCCCGGTGTACCGGGGGCGCTGCTGGCGGAGCTGGGCGGCGGCGAGCTCGAGCACCCGCCGCACCGACGGCGCCACCTCGGCCGGGTCGCCGCTCAGCCGCCACAGCGCCCGGGCCAGCCCGATGTCGTCCGGGTGCGCCGCGACGGCCGCGCGCAGCTCGGGCAGCAGCGCCCGGCCGTGCTCGCCGAGCGCGTCGAGCAGCGCCACCGCGTCGGCCGTACCCATCGCGGCGCGGGCGGCCTCCAGAGCGGGCCCGGGGTCGCCGCCGATCCGCACGGCCGCCGCGCGTTCCTCCACTGTGGAGCCGAGCAGCGGCAGCGCGTCGGCCGCCGCCGGCCCGATCGCGGCGAGCGCCGGCAGCACGAGGTACCGCCCGTACTCCTCGACGAGCCGCGGCACCAGCGGGGCCGCCGCCGGACCCCAGTCGGCGACCAGCAGGCGGATGTGGTTGGCCCAGTCGGCGGCGCGGGTGCCGCGCAGCGCCTCGACGAGCGCGGGGTCGGCCGGCACCTCGATGCCGGCGAGCACGTCGAGGACGTTGGCCGGCGTGACGAGCGCCCGCCAGCGCGGGTCGCCGAGCTGGAGCAGGGCCGACGCGGCACCCACGCTCGCGGAGCCGGCGAGCGCGTCCGCGGCCGGGCGGGCCGCCTCGCCCGCCTCGTGCAGCGCGGTCGCGGCGAGGTCGCGCACCTCGACCGACCGGTCGGCCAGCGCGGCGGCCAGCACCGGCACCAGCGCCGCGCGGCTTTCCCGTAGCACCCGCACCACCCACACCGAGGCCTTGGCCGCCTGCTGACGCACCGATGTGGACGCCGACCCGAGCAGCATCGCCAGGACCCGCGCGGCGTCGGCGTCACGCTCGCCGACGGCGGCGACGAGGTCTCCGAGGGGATCACTCCACCACCAGCACCTTTCGAGCGGCTCCCCGTCCGCCCAGCCGGCCCGCACCGCCTCGGTGGCCGCCTCCGACCAGGGCAGCTCCGAACGGGCGACCGCCAGCGCCGCGGCGGCCCGCACCGGCACCGGCTGCTCCTCGCCCAGCAGCCCGGCGGCCAGGTCGGACTTCGGGTCCAGCCACTGGGCCGCGGCCAGTACCCGCGCCTTGGCCTGCGGGTCGTCCTCGGCGGCGAGGCGGGCGCGCAGGGCGGGCAGGCTGGCCTTCTTGCGCTTCGGGCACTGCGACAGCGCGAACGCCACGCCCGCGCGCACCTCCGGATCGGCGTCGCCGAGCAGCGGCAGCAGCCGGTCGACCTCCGCGCTCACCGCGGCCCGGACGGCGGCGATGTGCTTGGTGCGCTGGTTGTTGTACGCGGCCATCTCGCCCAGCAGCCACGCCAGCTCGCCCCGGTGGTGCGTACCGGCGCCGACCAGCAACTCGGTCAGGAACGGCACCACCGGCGCCGACACCGAGTAGGTGGTGCCCTGGTGGCAGGCGATCCCGCCGAGCTGCCGCCGCGCCTTGTCGGCCGCCTCGGCGTCCGGCCCGCCCATCGCCCGCAGCAGGTCGGGCACGTCGCCGGCCGGCCCGTACGCCCCGTGTAGCGCGACCCAGTCCACCGCGTCGAGTTCGTCAAGCACCGCGCGAATGTAGCTCAGTACTGCAAGGCGGTAGCTACGTCCTGGCCGATGCGCTCGACGGCGGCGAGGTCGAGTCCGTAGTGGACGTACCGGCCGTTGCGCTCGACCCGCACCAGGCCGAGGTCGCGCAAGACCCGCAGGTGGCGGGAGACCTGCGGGCGGGTCATCGAGAGGCGGTCGGCGAGGTCCGCGGTGGTCATCGCCTGGCGGGCGATCAGCCGGCACAGCCGCACCCGGCGCGGGTCGGTGAGCCCGAGCAGCCGGCTGCGGGCCAGCGTGACACCCACGTCGGGCGCGTCCACCGGGAAGTGGACGACCGGCGCCAGGCCCGGCTCGTTCTTCACCAGCAGGTGCGGCGCGCCGTACCGGGTCGGTATCAGCGTGACCGGGGTGCGGGCCGGGCTGACCACCGCGTGGTGCACCTTGTCGAAGACGACCCGCGCCGGCCCGGTCGCCGGCGTGACAAGGCGCGCGCCGGACGGGCTGAGCGAGAGCAGCGCGGCCGCCGGTCCCTGGTCGGCGAGGCGTTGCCGCACGCGGTGGCCGGCGGCGGTGAGCAGCGGCTCGGTGCGCGCCCACAGGTCGGCGAAGAAGACGTCGCGGCACAGGTCGACGAAGGCGTGCAGGTCGGCCCGCACCGCCTCGGCGTCGCGGAGCAGGTCGTCGGCCAGCCGCAGGTGCGGCTCGGGCAGCCGGGAGGCGGTCTGGCGCAGGAGCGCGGCCTGCCGCGGGTCGCGCAGCACGCGGCCGAAGTCGAAGCCGGAGTAGCCGCTCGCGCACGTGTACGCGGTCAGCTCCGCGAACGTGTCGAGGTCGGGGCCGTCGAGCCCGGGGTAGAAGCCGCGCCACCGCAGGGCGTTCCACAGTGGAGCGAAGCGGCGCAGGCCGGCGCGGAAGGCGGGCGGCGCGGCGCGGGTGACCTCGTCGACCCACCGGGCGTGCTCGGTGTGGTGGTCCGGCCCGGTCAGGACGTGCAGGCACGCGGCCAGCTCGGGCAGCGGAGCGACGGCCACGCTGAACCGGTCGGGGCCCACCCCGCCCAGCACGATCACCACCGACATGGCACCTATTGTCCGGCGAACTCGGCCCGCGCGGCCGCGAGCAGCTCCGGCTCGGTGAGCAGGTCGGTGACCACGCGGGCCAGCCCGGCGGCCGCGACCTGGGTGCGGTCGTGGGCGAACGGTGTGGCCGCCGCCTCCCGCATCGGCTCCGAGTGGCTGGGGGTGCCGGCCTCGGCGACCTGTATGTACGTGTGGATGACCGGCAGCAGGTGCGAGATGTTGCCGATGTCGGAGGAGCCGGCGGGGCTGCCCGGGCCGTCGGCCGTGATCTCGACGCCGAGCGCGCGCACCGCCTCGCCGAAGCGCTCGGCCAGCACCATGCTGTTGCGCCGCTCCGCGTACCGCGGGCCGGTCTCGCCCACCTCGGCCCTGGTGCCGGTGGCGAGGGCCGCGCCGTTGGCCGCGTCGGTGATCCGCCGCACCAGCGACTCCACCGACACCGCCGTCGTGTCCCGGGCGTAGAGGTCGACCGCGGCGTGGACCGGCACCACGTTCGGGGCCTGCCCGCCGTCGGAGACGATCCCGTGCAGCCGCGCGGTCGGCGGCACGAACTGGCGCATCGCGTCGAGCGCCTGCAGGAAGAGCTGTGCGCCGGCGAGCGCGCTGCGGCCGAGCCACGGCGATACGGCGGCGTGCGCGCTCACCCCGGTGAAGTCGACCCGCAGGTGCGCCGCCGCCAGCCCGGGCCGGGCGGTCAGCGAACGGTCGCCCGGGTGCGTCATCACCGCCGCGTCCACCCCGGCGAAGACCCCCGCCTCGGCCAGCCGGATCTTGCCGGCCCCGCCCATCTCCTCGCCGGGGGTGCCGATCACGGCCACGGTGCCCGGGTGGTCGGGCAGCGCCCGTACGGCGGCGATGGCCGCGGCCGCGCTCCCGGCGGCGATCAGGTTGTGCCCGCAGCCGTGCCCGACGCCGGGCAGCGCGTCGTACTCGGCGAGCACCGCCACATACGGCCCCGGCGACCGTCCTCCGTGGACGGCCACGAACGCGGTGGCCAGCCCGCCGACCGGCGTCCGCACCGCGAACCCCTCCTCGGCCAGCCAGCCGGTGAGCAGCTCGTGCGCGTGGAACTCGGCGAACTTCAGCTCGGGTCGCGCGTGGATCGCGAGGCTGACCTCGTCCATCCGCGGCCGCAGCGCGTCGAGCGCGGCGACCAGATCGTCAAGCGTGGGTGACATGCCCCACAGCCTGCGGCCCCGGACGCGGCGGAGCCCGCCCATTGCCGCGCCCGAGGTAACCGTGCGCCAGAGCTCAGGTGGCGATGCCCACGACCTGCTTGACCGTCTCCGGCTGGTCGACCATCTGGAGCATGTGGTGCGCGACGTCGGCCCGCGGCACCGAGAAGCCACCCCGGATGTTGCGGTTGAGCGCGACCCGGTAGCGGCCGGTGAGCGGCTTGTCGTTGAGCTTCGGCGGGCGGGAGACCGTCCACTCCAGACCGCTCTCGCGCAGGATCTGCTCGGTGAGCGCGAGGTCGGCGTAGTGCTCGCGATAGAGCGCCCGCGCGACGCGGCTGAGCAGGTGGCGCATGAAGAAGCCGTCGCCCGGGTCGTGCTTCGGCGGCGCCGGCTGGCCCGGCACGGGCACCGGCCCGACCGGCGCGGCGCTGACCACCACGACGCGCCGCACGTGCTCGGCCTGCATCGCCTCGACCACCGCCCGGGTGCCGCGCGAGGTGACGCCGATGTCGGTGCGCGGGTCGCGCGGCCCCAGCCCGGACAGCACCGCGTCCGCGCCCCGCACGGCCGCCCGGAGCGCCGCCATGTCGGGGTCGGCGAGGTCGACCGTGACGGCCCGGACGCCCGCCGGCAGGTCGCGCGGTCGGCGGGCCACCGCGGTGACCTGGTGCCCGGCGGCGACCGCCTGCTCCACGATGTGCCGTCCGATGCCGCCGGTGGCGGCCACGACGGTGAGCTTCATCAGCTGAGTCATTTCGGTGCGTGTCCTCTCGCTGCCGTACGATATGAGAACCATAGTATTTGAGTTTGGGGCCGAGACAATATGACTCCCGTAACATCTGGAAACCAGCGTGCCCGGCGGCAGCTCACCAACCAGATCAAGGACTCGCTCCGCGACCTGCGCAACCAGCTCTCGATGCTCAACCGCCAGGTCGGCACCCACCTCGACCTCAAAGACGTCGACCTCGACTGCCTCGACCTCGTCGCCCGCCACGGCCCGCTCAGCCCGACCGCGCTGGCCCGGCGGGCCGGCCTCCACCCGGCCACGATGACCGGCATCCTCGACCGGCTGGAGCGCGCCGGCTGGGTGATCCGCGAGCGCGACCCGGCCGACCGCCGCGCGGTCACGGTGCGGGCCCTGCCCGAGCGCGGCCGCGAGGTGTTCCAGCTCTACGCCGGCATGAACGGCGCGATGGACGACATCTGCGCCGACTACGACGAGGCGCAGCTCCAACTCCTCGCCGACTTCCTCCACCGCACCACCGAGGCCGGCGCCACCGCCACCGGCGACCTCGCCACCCGCCCCAGATAGGTGGTCTTGGAGGTCGGGTGCCGCGGGCGTTCCGAGAAGAAGATTTCCCGGGTCCGCGTCACCTGCGGCCCGCCGCTGACGCGGACCCGGGACATCTTCTCCAGAAACGATCCTGGATCGCTCGCCGCGGACCAACCTCGACCCCGGAAGCCTTTCTGGACACTCGCGGGCCGTCGATCGGGGGGTTATCCCCCGGGTGAAGAGTCGGGCTGGCCGGAGTGACCTCGCGCGGAGCGGTTGGCACGGTGGGCCCCATGAGAAAACGTCTTGTATCGACCGTCGCCGTGGCGCTCGCGGCGACCCTGTGCGTGGGCGCGGCGCCGGTGGCCGCCGCGCCGCCGTCGCCGCTGGCGCGTGACGTGGAGGCGTTGCGCGCGACGGGCGTCACCGGCGTGCTGGCCCGGCTGGAGGGTCCGCGCGGTGTGGAGGTGGTCCGCGCCGGTGTCGCGGACGTGGAGACCGGCCGGCCGGTGCCGCGCGAACCGTACCTGCGGATCGGCAGCCTCACGAAGACGTACGTCGCGGTGGTGGTGCTCCAGCTGGTCGGCGAGGGGCGGCTCTCGCTCGACGACCCGGTGGAGCGGTGGCTTCCGGGCGTCGTCCGGGGCAACGGCAACGACGGCCGCGCGATCACCGTGCGGCAGCTCCTGCAGCACACCAGCGGGCTGTACGACTACTCGCACGACCTGGCCCTCGACTACGTCACGGCGGAGTCGTACCGGCGGGGGAGGTGGAAGGTCTACTCCCCGGAGCAGCTCGTCGCGATCGCGACGGCCCACCCGCCGGGCACTGGCTGGGCGTACTCGAACACCAACTACGTGCTCGCCGGCATGGTGGTGGAGGCGGTCATCGGCCGCGGCTGGGAGCGTGAGGTGCGCGACCGGATCATCGGCCCGCTCGGCCTGCGGCACACGCTCACGCCCGGCACCTGGCCGTTCCTGCCGGAGCCGCACGCGCACAACTACCACCAGTTCGGCGTCGGCGGGCCGCTGGTCGACACCACCGTCGCGATCCGCGGGCTGGACAGCGGCGCGGACGGCTCGATGGTCAGCACCGCCGCCGACACCAACCGCTTCCTCGGCGCCGTGGTCGGCGGCCGCCTGCTCGCTCCGGCGCAGCTGGCGGAGATGCGGCGGCTCACCGAGCTGCCGCCGGAGGCCGGCTACCCGGCGGGCACGGCGGACGGGCTCGGCCTCTTCCGCATCCCGCTCTCCTGCGGCGGCGGGTACTGGCGGCACGGCGGCAACGGCTTCGGGTACAACATGGAGGCCGCGGCCACCGACGACGGCCGCCGCATCACGGTGTCGCTGTTCAGCCACACCTTCGACCCGGACGTCGCCGAACCGCGCCAGAACGCCCTGTGGGACCTCGTCGACCGGGCCCTGTGCCGCGGGCGGGCGTGACGACGATCCTCGATCCAACACAGGCATGGTCATCGTGCTGGCGACCTCCGGCGAGAACCCCGGTATCCGGCTTCCAGCTCCCCACCCGTTAGGCGACCTCGACGTAGTCGAGCTCGGCCCAGCGCGACAGGAACTGGAGGCGCAGCGTGTTCCACCCCGCGTTGAGCGTGACGTCGACCGGCACCTGGCGGTAGGTGTCCCACCCGGTCTGCGGGTAGTTCACCACGATCTGCGCGCCGCCGTTGACGGTCAGGCGGTGCTGGGCGTCGCCGAAGCCGGCCGCGTAGCAGACGTACACCGTGTAGCCGCCGCCGGTCGGCGCGTAGACGGTGAGGTCGACCCAGCTGTCCGCGTAGTCGATGTACGCGGCGACCGCGCCCTGCGAGGCGTTGGCCGCGCCGGTGCGCACCGACGCGTGGTTGAGCACGCCCCGCTCGGCCTCGGTGCGCACCCGGCTGCCGCGCACCACCGGCAGGTCGTTGGCCCAGCCGAGATCCGCGCGGTACATGCCGCGCCCGCCGCCCGGCAGCCACCCGTGGAAGAAGATGTCGCCACCCGCGGCGTCGACGTCCGCCCCGCCCGGCCCGCTGACCGCGCCGTCGAGGGAGGCGGTGGTGAGCAGCGGCCGGAAGGCCTTCGCGTACGGGCCGGCGATGCCCGCCGACGTGGCGTAGCTCGTGTGGTAGCTGGCGTTGCCGTACGGCCCGGCGGAGTAGAAGAGCACGTACCGCGAGGCCCGCCGCACCAGCACCGGCGCCTCGATGACGCCCGCCTCCTCGGCGCGGTCGTTGCGGAGCAGCTCCGTCCGTCCACCTTGGAACGTCAGCCCGTCCGCCGCCACCGGCTGCAGCCAGATCGACGGCGGCTGCCCGATCGCGTTGCGGTCGTCCTTGTAGAGCAGGTAGCGCCGCCCGTCGGTGTCGACGAAGCTGGACGCGTCGATGTCGCCGGCCTCCCCGGTCTCGCAGACCAGCGGCCCGGTGCCGACCGGTGCGAACGGCCCGAGCGGCCCGCTCGCCAGCGCCGCCCCGACGCACTGCCGCCCGGCGGCGCGGCTGCGCGCGGTGTAGTAGAGCAGGTATCGCCCGTCGGCCCGCCGCGACACGTCGGGCGCCCAGGTGAGCCCGGTGCTCGCCCACGCGCCCAGCGCCGGCAGGGCGTCGCCGCGCGCGGTCCACGGCCCGCCGGGTGCGGGCGCCGTCGCGACCGGCACGTTGGCGCCGCTGTTCGTCGAGTACGCGTACCAGGTGTCGCCGAACCGTGACACGTCCGGATCGGGAAAGTTCCGGTCGACCACGAGGGCCGGCCGGGTGGTGGCGGCGTGCGCGGGCACCGCCGCCACCACCACGCCAAGGACCAGAACCGAAGCCACGGCCATCAGTCGTCGCATCGTGACACCGCCTCCCCAGATCGGCTGATGTCGATACTATAAACCTTCTTTCTAGAGACCTTTCGGAGTCGGTGTGACCGACGTCTTCGTGGCGTCGAAACCCGTTTCAAACAAGGAGATTCGGGCTACCGCGAGGTCCGTCGTGGTCCCGACCGTCGCTCCCGCGGCCTCGCCCTGCGAATGCGGGTGTCGCCGCACCGCCGGTAACGTAGCGTAATTGGCTTCGGGCCGCAGGTGTGGATCTAGAACGGTTAGGGTCGATATGGTGCGCTAACCGGCGTTCGTCCACAATGTCCTAAGCCGCCAGACCGGCGCCGACCGAGCCGGGCGGGCCCCGATCGCGGGCAGTAGCCGCCACGCCGGGTAACGGGCACCAGGTTCGCGATCTAGAACGGTTAGGGCGCTATATCGACCCTAACCGTTCTAGATTCACACCTGCGGCCCGAATCTGATTACGCTACGTTAGCGGCGGGGCGGCGGCACT
>Ga0081539_10000360_pt1 | contig 100156 bp, 72 predicted proteins | sample TabmetS4T2R2_FD_71023 | JGI IMG/M metagenome (GOLD analysis project Ga0081539, IMG submission 71023) | Tabebuia heterophylla rhizosphere microbial communities from the University of Puerto Rico - S4T2R2 | ecosystem: Host-associated > Plants > Roots > Rhizosphere ... | reverse complement strand
AGCGATGCATCTTCTTTTTCTCAAAGCAGCCTTCTAAATGAGCAAAGAACCAGATGGTGATGAGTTCCTGATCGGTAAAGTCCGGCACACGGTTATTGCTCAAGCGTTGATAACAAGTCGCGGCCGAAGTATCGTACACGCGGCAGACAAACAGGTAGATTTCAATCAGTAGGTTTTCCATCGCAAGAAAATTCTACTGAAGCTGCCGTTTGTCTGTCTTTCAACTACTGATTCGCATTAATGAAGTCTTCACCGCACGCCGTCGCCTGATCCGTCCCGCCGGCGCGCGCCGGACAACTTCCGTTCACGGCATCAATGCCGCGGGTTATCTGCGCCACACTGACGGGAGTTACACCAAAGCCTACCACGTCTCGATGCCCGCGACTCTCTACGCCGAAGGAGAGACGGTTGAGCGCCTCTACAACGACTGGGCACGTGCGCTGCAAAGCATCAAGCAACACGGCTGCATCGTACAGCTTCGCCACGATGCTTGGCCCGACAGGGGACGTGCCATAGCCTCCCACATCAGGGCGCAGGCGCACGCGAAAGATACATACATGCCCGCGCGGATGCTGCACACCGTCGGGTTGACGGGCACGGAGTCTGCTGCGCGCGGGGCGCAGTATCAGGATGATCACCTAACTTTGTGGGTGCGCGTTCCCGTGCGTCATGCCAACGACCCGTCACGCGCGCGGCTGAGTTTATTAGCCAGCTTCTTACCCGCGCTCCCAAAAGAGATTCGCAAACAAGGCTTCGCGGGACTCCTGCGCTCGGCGATGAGCGCATGGACGCGAACTAATGTCGAAGCCTTGTGCGTGCGCTCGCGCCTTGATGAAGAGGCCGCGTGCGAGGCGGCGAGCCAAGTCTTCGCGTCGGTCGAACATATGTGCCCGCTCGAACTCCGCCCCTTTACCCGCGAGGAGATGTGGCACGAAGTCTATCGCTCGCACCGCCTGAACGAGCGAGCCACCCCGACTCTGCCTTTGGTTGAAACGGCAGACCTGCGGCAATACTTGTGCGGTGAAGAGATAAGGGGCAGCGGTCACTTCATCATGCACGGCGATTACCCGGTCGCCGTCGTCTCGCTGTTCCGTCCGCCAACGCCTGTCATCTCTGCCGGGATGCTGCGCGTGATGACCGCGAACCCGAATCTGATCTTCCGCCACACAACAATCGTCGAATACCTGACGCTCGAGCAAGAGAAGGCCAAGACGCATCTCAAGAACCAATTCAAAGATTTGAGCCGCGCGCAGACGGCAGTGGCGCGCAAGTCGCCGACGCCCGGTGACGACGACCCGGAAGCCCTCGCCGCCCAGCAAGACATCAGGCATCTGCGCGAGGAGATGGCAGGCGGGCGCGAGAGCCTGATCGAAGCGCGCGTGTACGTCGTGGTTTACGGCGAGCGGGCGCGGACTCGCGCAGAGTTGTACGACTCGATCAAAAGGCTAGACGACTATTGCCGCCACGTCGTCTCGGCGTTGGGTCGCATCCCCGGTGCGGACGCTGCCCGCGAAGCTCCGGCGGCCCTGCGCGCGCTCTACCCGCAGACGGTAGCGGGCGAGGCGAGTGCCGAGCGCAGCGGGCGTGAGTTCACCGAGACTACGCGCGCGCTCGCACGGCTCGCCCCGTTTGAAAGTGTGTGGCGCGGCTCACGTCGCCCCGTCACGCTCGTGACCACGCCTTCAAACCATCTCATCGGCTTCGACCTCTTCGACGCAAGCGAAGTGCCTTCGCCTCTGGGCCTGCTGCTCGCCGGCTCGCGCGGCGGCAAGAGCGTGCTGCTCTCCGAGATCATCACCAACGCGCTCGCCACCATTAAGAAGCTGCGCGTGCGCGTCGTGGACTACGGCAACTCGCAAGAGCCGCTCGTGGCCGCGCTCGGCGGTCGGCATTTGAAATTCGACCCGCAGGAGAGAGCGACCATCAACGTCTGGGACTACCCCGGACTGGAGCTGGGAGAGCCGCCGACGGAATTGCAAAAGTGGTACGTCGTGCAGGACGCACTGCAACTCGCCCGCGTGGACACTACTGACACCAGCAGCCCTTACGCCCGCTTCGCCGAGGACATCCTCACCCTGATGGTGCGCGAGGTCTATCACAACGAAGTGCCGCGCAACGCGCCGGGTAAGCCAAAGCACGAGCCGCGTCACGAGCACCTGCTGGAGATGCTCGCTACCTACAGGTTCGACGACGAAGAGGCGGACGCCGTGAGGACGCAGCTACGGATCGCGCTGGAGACGTTTCGCGGCGACCCGTTCATTGACGCGCCGACTTCGCCTCAGTTCGCCGCCGAGTCGCCGCTCGATGTTTACGAGATGAAGTCTCTGGAGAGTTTCTCCGACCGAGTGCGCCAGTCGCTGGCGTTCCGCATCGTCGCGCGCGTGATCCAGTCGGAGGGACACCGCGAGCCGGACGGCACGCGGACGAAGATGCTCCTAGCTTTTGACGAGATGTGGGAGTACACGCGCAACTACCCGAAGGTCGTCGCGGCGATTGATCGCTATGCGCGCACCGGCGGCAAAGAGGGCGTACTCACTCTTCTCGCCACGCAGGCGTTTAAGGACATCACGGGCACGCCGGAAGCGCCGAACCCCATCGGTCACTCCCTCATGTCGAACGTCGGCGTCAAGTTCATCGGCGTCCAGACGGGCGACTACGCGGACATGATCCGAAAGTTCAAATTCAGCGACGCGACAGTCGCAGCAATTGATTCTATCAAGAACATACCGGGGCGTTACTCCGAGTTCGTCGGTATCTGGGGCGCAGGCTCTCACCAGCAGGTGCAGAAGTTCCGCGTCGTGCTCAACTCATCCCTGAAACTCTGGACGTATACCTCGAACTCGGATGAGCGCAACGCCCGCAGGCGCGTGCAGTATCTCAGACCCCACTGGCATCCGGTGCAAGTCCACATGTGGCTTGCGGAGCATTATCCGCAAGGCTTGGTAGCCGCAGGGCTGACGCAGATTGACGAGGAATTGCTCGACGCCGAAGCGGTCGCGGCTTAGTTCATGCGTGCGGCCAGAGAGGCTAACGGAGAAAGGTTTATACGGATGAGATGCACAGGACTAAGGAAACAAGTCTTAACAGGGCTGTTGCTGGCGCTGCTCGTCTTTCCGGCTGCGACTGTCAAAGCGCAGTGGGCGGTTTATGACGCGGCGAACCACAGCGCGCAACTCACGCGCATGGCGCAGGACGCGGCGCGCTGGGTGCAGACGCTCAATCATTATCTCGAAGAAATCCGCAAGTACGAGACGATGATCGACAAGCAGGTGGAGCAGATCACGAGTCTCGGCAACATCCTTCACACTGTTGATGAGCAACTGGCGCGGAACAAGAGCCTGATCTACACCATCAGCAGTTTCGGTCAGACCATCCGCCAGATTTTCCAGTTGCAACAAGACGTTCGCGCGATGGTCACGTGTCGCATCCTCGCGGTGCAGCGCGTCTGGCAGCGGATGCAGCAGGGCATCTTCGACCCGCAGCAGAACATGCGCGACCTCGAAGACTACCTACGGAACTCAATCGGCAGGGCGGCGGAAAATCGCGTCGCGTATCTGGAGCTGCTGCTGGCTCAAGACGCCGAGTTCAGCGAGGCCGTCTATCAGCGCGAAATCGCATACGGCAGACTCGCCCGCGCCGAAGAGGCGCAGAAGGCTCTGGAGGAGGCGCTCACGCAGGAGACGCGGAAGCCGCCCGCCGAGCAGCAGGGCGTGGACAGTCTGTTGAGACAACTCGCCGACTGCAAGCTCTACATCGTCCAACTGACGCAGCAGATAGCCGACTACACCAAGATCATCAACGCGAAGATGGCGCAGTACGGCGTCAAGCTGGACGCGCACGCGCGCTTCGGCGCAGCCGTCCAGCGCGAGACCGAGGCGTGGACGGAGATGACACGCCTCAACGACGAGACCTTGCGAAGTCTCGGCGTGCTCTTCGATCCCAACAACCCCGTCGAAGAGGTTTACGCCTTCCCCGAAGAGGAGTACGAGCCGTTCATGTTCCGCTAAAAAACGCGCCCGGCGAATAACCTACAAGGTCGAATGGCACGAGGGGAAGTCCGAGACGAAGACGATGATGATGCAATCGAGAAGAACAGGTGTGCTCGCCAAAGTTCAGGCAATAGTTCGCGTATGTCTTACCGCGAAGTCCGTGCTGCGCTTTATGCTGATTCTGACTTTGGCCTTACCTCTACTACTGACTGTGTGCGCCGACACCACACTCGCTCAGTCTCCGACGCCGACCGCTAGCCCGACGCCACAAGGCACATCAGCCGGGCCGCCACAGCAAGTGCGTGATCTGACCGACATCGCGGTGCGCTTCGTGCCGGCGGTCAAGCGCGTGGTCGAGGGCGCGATGCTCCGGCGCTACACGTTCCTTGCGACCGTCTTCGCCCAGATCATCATGTTGGTCGCGCTCATCAAGCTGCAAGGCGAGAAGCCGGGCGGTACGCGCGACTTCTTCGCGCAGGTGGCGCGCTTCATCGTCATCCTGCCGCTTATCACATTGGGGCCGTGGCTTGTCAGCTACTTCTACTCGCTCGGCTACCATCTGGTAGTACCGCTTCGCGTTCCGCTCGAAGCCTCGGCCCGCGAGTTCAACGACTCCTACTACCGCTTTACGATGGGCATGTTCACCGCGACGGATCGCGGCGGCGTCTATCAGCCCATGCCGACTGGCACAGAAGCTATCGTGGGCGTCCTCTCCGACCGCGAGTCAACCGCGAAGACCGTGGATCAACTAATTGACCCGGCGAAGTGGGACATGACCAAGCTCTTCACGGGTCTCAACATCACGCGCGGCATCATCAGCTTCGCCATCTTCATCCTCGTCGTGCTGACCGGCTTTCTGATGATCGCCTTCCGGCTCGCCTTTCCTTGGATGATCGCGCTGAGTTTAGACAAGTCGCTAGCGCACGAGGTGAGCTACAGGTTCGCGCGCGGGGTCGTGGTCTATACGCTCGTCTTCCCCATCGTCCTCCACATCATGGCGATCATCGCCTACAAGATCGGGACGTTGGGGATGGCGATATATGACGGGACGCCGATGTACAACGTTGACCCGCAGACGGCGCAGCTCATCGCCCGCCCCGACGTTGATCCGACCTTCTGCTTCGGCGTCGCCGTCTTCATGATGGCCGTCTCCGCGCTCTGCCTGGTCGCGTCGCCCGTTCTGTCATGGAAGATCGCTTTCGGTCAGACCTTCGAGGGCGTCGCCACGGTCGCCTCCGGCTGGATGGCGGCGATTGTCGGTACAGGGATCAACTTCGTCAGCGCCAGAGTCGGCGCAGCCCTTAACAACATGGCGGAGCGGTTACAGGTCGAGACCTCGGCCACCGCCGGACTCATCACCGCACGCGCAGACTACAACGCGACGCTCAAAGGGAACGCCGCAGGACTTCACAACCAACTCGGTCAAATCGCTGCCAATCGTGCGGGCACTGTGATGACCTACGACGCTGCCGCGCAGAGGGAACAGACAAACCTCCTTGCGGCTTACCGTAACAGCGTCGCGGGCGTCGAGATCAGCAAGCAGGCACAGTTGGGCGTAATCGAGGCCGACCGCTCACAGTCGAATCGCGGCGTCAGCAATCAGACGGCGCGCGACCAGCAGCAGGCGCTCATCGCAGGGCAGATCGGGGATAACAATGTCGAGCAGAGTTGGTGGAACTTCGGGGCCGACGCGACAGGAGCCGCTGCCAGTGTCGCAACAGCTAAGAACGGCGGCGGCGCGGGCGTGGGAGGCCCGTCCGTCAGCGGTCTCGCCATGCGCCCCAGCACGATCATGACCGAGAGCAACAACGTGGACATTCAAAGGTCGGGCAGCATCGGCATCTCAAGCGAATATCTGGCGCGCACCGCCCGCAGCAACGACACATACGCGCAAGACCGCGAGGACGTGGAGACGACTCGCGCCTCACAGACCGAGGGCGCGCTCGCCACACAGTATGGAGCGCAGTCGGGTGCCATCGGCATCTGGAACGCGCAGGTCAACCGCGCCGCCGACACGCAAGCCGCGATGGCAGGCCGTGCCGCCACCGAAAGCACCTCGATGCTCGACGAAGCAGCCGGGATCAAACTCGGCGGGGCTGAGGACAGTATCGCAAAGGTGCGAGCCGCCGGACTGCAAGCCGCGGAGTGGCATCGCATGGCGCAGATCATCGGTCAGGTCTCGCACGACATCACCCGCCGTATCGAGGAGATGGGTCAGTACCACTTCTAACGTCGTCCGACATGGAAAGTTGGTCTTTAGGTACGCCGCAAGTTTCATGAGAGAGGTTTAGTGAGATGCAATCGAACTCGACGACAGAGCGTGTCGCTTGGTCTTTGCGGGAGATCGCGAATGCTACCGGCTTGAGCCTCGGCTTTTTAAGGAATGAAGTGCGGCGCGGCGGACTGCGCGTCAAGCGTTTCGGGCGCAGGGTGCTCGTGCTGGACGAGGACTTGAGAGTTTATCTGTCGGAAGGCAGCCACAAAGAGGATGAGAAGGCGGCGTGACCAGCGCCGCCTTCCTCCTGGAACTTTCAAAACGTGCCTAAAGGAGCAATAAAAAAAAGCGGCTCGCAAGCTACCGGCTTCGAGGAAGCTAGAGACCGGAGGCGGCTCGTGCGGGGGGTGAGACCAGTCGTGTAACCGAACGCGGCTTCCGGTTGAAAGAAAGGCGAACAAGAAAGTCACCGGAAGAGCGACGAGCAATCGCGCTCAAGCGTTCGGTGACACCCGGAGCGCGAGCTTATGACGGTTTATAAACGAGGCAGTGTTTACTGGTTCGAGTTCTTCTTTGAAGGGCGGCGCATACGTAAGCCGACGAAGACCGCTAACCAGCGCGTGGCGCGCGAAATCGAGGCCGCGTACCGCGTGCAGTTGGCGAAAGGCGAGGTCGGCATCGAGGAGCGGAAGCCAGTCCCGACCTTCAGCGCGGCGATGGAGGAATTTCTCGCGTGGTCGAAGCACGAACACGCCGCGCACCCGCAGACGCACAGGCGCTACGAAATATCGAGCAAACCCCTGCTCATATTCTTCCGCGACAAGCCGCTCGACCGCATCAAGCCCGACGACGTGGAGCGTTACAAGACGTGGCGGATCAGGCAGAAGAAGAACCCGCCCGGCAGGAAGTCCGAGAAGCCTCAACAGAAGAAGGCGTCGAAAAAGGCTGCCGGTCCGAAGCGCGAAGCGACCATCAAGCCCGCGACGGTCAACCGAGAGCTGGCCTGTCTCAAAGCTCTGTTCAACCGCTTCATCAAGGACGACATGGTCACCAAGAACCCTGTCTCGCGCGTGAAGTTCCTCGCCGAGAACAACGAACAGATGCGCGTGGTCACGCCCGACGAAGAGAGGCTATACCTGCTCGCGGCGTCACAACCGTTACACGACATAGCCGTGCTCATGCTGGAGACGGGGATGCGCCCCGAAGAAGTCTGTCGCATCCGGCGCGAGAATGTACACCTCGGGCGGGGCTACCTGTTCAACCCCTACGGCAAGACCAAAGCGGCCAAGCGTAAAGTTCAGCTCACCGACCGGGCCACCGCCGTGCTCGCCAGACGGCTTGAAGAAGAGAAGGGAGAGTACATCTTCCCCGGTCGTTGGAATAAAGACGTGCCCGTTGTCAAAGTCAACGGCGGTCATGCGGCGGCACTCCGGCGTTCCGGCGTGCGACGTTTCCGTCTATACGACCTGCGCCACACCTGGGCGACGCGGGCGGCAATGGCGGGCGTTGACCTCGTGACGCTCGCCGCGATGCTCGGCCACTCAAGAGTGCAAATGGTCATGCGCTACGCGCACCCGACCGAGGAGCATCAGTTCAACGCAATGAAGAAAGTACAGTCCTTCGTCGCGGGAGGGCTTAAGACGTAGATGATTACAGACTGTCACTCATATGTACAAAATATGCTGAAACTTAAAACTCGCGGCTAGCGACACTCATGTCACTGCCCGCCCCTGGCGGCAACAGTTGCGGCCTCTATCTCTTCATCTTGATCGTCGTCTGAATCACTACCCAGCCGTTTGTGTTTTATCCACCTCACCGTTGACGGAAGGTGAGAGCCTAGCTTTCGTATGAGTTCGAACACGTCGGGTCGGACCAACAGATCACAACCTTCGAGCATGAGGTTCTCCTCATCCACCGAGTCGCCGACCGGGCGCACGCCCCAACTGCGGAATACGACGGCAGGCGTACCAGACGTGTCGGTCAACGTGAGCGGATTCTGCCACGACGCGGGTGCCCGCAGCTTCATACGAGCTACGACACCGGGCTGTAGCGACAAGATAGGGGATCTGCCAATCAAATCATTCACAGGGTCTAGCCCAACCGCACAGCCGATGAACCCGTCCGGCTGCTCAGGAATGAGATCGTAGGGTGCCCACCACAAATCGGCATTCCCCATCGCGAACGGAATTTCTGTCGGATCGAAGATGCCGGGCACGCCGGGGAACTGGACGCCTGCCATCACTGTTATGAGTCCGTCGCAGGAGAACATACCTGTCTCGCCCATCCGTAGTTGGCGCTCGAAATAGCCGCAACGATACCAACCGGCATACTCATCCCCGTCAGCAACGGGCGTTACCGCTTCGACCCCTTCTCGCTGGTCAGACGGCAGCGGTAGCGGCGGGCGCGTACCTCGACTATGCCAGTTGGCCACGTGAAGGTGGACTCGGGGCAGCACCATTGAGCCAACATGCGAGCGTGAGCCGTCAGTCCATTCCTCGTCGTGTGAAAGCTGGTCGTCTATGCCGTTCAGCACTTCGTGAAATACGCCTTCAAAAAGCTCCTGCTCCCAGAACAGCATCGGCGTCGGCGGCAGTTCTCTGCGCACCCGGCTGTGGGCGGCTTTGTACCTAGACTTCGCCCGCTCCTTTATCAATTTATGACCTTCCCACAGATGATCGAACCTGCGAGCGACCTGTTGCGGAAAGTCCTCCCAAATTTGGGCAATGTGCTCAACGCGCTCGCCCCAATCAATTGAGAGAATCCATTCCTGCTTCTCTTCAGGCAACGGAGATGACATCGCAATTACGCGCCGGCGGGGCGGCGCGCCAAGTTCTTCTCCCGCCCGCTCAAGCAGCGTTTCAGCGAGCAACCGCAGACCGAAGATATCTGAGCCGGACAAGGCTTGGAGTTCGTCGCGCAGCGCGAGTGTCGCGGGGTACGGATCGGCCTCCGCCTCGACAAGCGCGTGCAGTACGAGCAGGGAAGAACTGATAGGGGTATCTACACTCAAAAACTCCCTTAGTGGCCGCACGAGCGAGTGAGGGTCTTGATTGGCAGCGGCCGCTATACCTGCGAGTGCGGTCGTTTTCCTGCGCAATTCCGGATGGCTCACTCTGGCGAGAAGCAGCAAAGTGAGTGCTTCGCTCAACGTCCACGCCGCGGTCTCTTCCGGCACATAAATTTCGTCGAAGACGCTGTCATCGTTTTCGTTATCCGGCAGCCGATGCCTGACGACCTCGTAAGCGGCGTCCCATGTTCGGAACGCGATTTCGGGATCGCGCTCCTGCGCCGCACATAACTCGACGAGGTGACGTGTGATACCTAGTATGTAGCCGCGATCATTGAGCAGGTGCGCCACTTCGTTTGCCAGTGTCCGGGCGGCGTCTGGCTCGGACAAGTCGAAGGCCCGTGACGCCCACGGCAAGTGTTCGCGATCACCGAGAAAATTCCACCCGCCGTTGCCCCTAGAACTTGCGTAGGCGAGCGCGTATGTCACCGATGCCGCACGCATATAGCCGTGACGCTCAAGACCGGCAGCGAGGTCGGCTAGCGGCGTCGCCCCAATGCCGAAGTAACTCTCGCGGGCGAAATGGCGTATCAGCCGGATCGCCTGCTCCTCATCTCCACGGTTAAGCAACTCTACTAGACGGTAGCCGAAGGCATTGACGAAGCGGTCGTCGCGATCCGCAGACCTCTCGCTGAATGATCGGCGACTCAGCCTGATGCTCGCCATCAAACGGAGTGGCGGAGCATCAACGGGAAAGACTGGCTCGTCTTTAAACTTAGAGAGCGGATCGGGTTTCTGAGAATAGTCCCGCTCTTTCTCCACGTCCGTACCAATGGAGCGATCAACGGCAGGCAGGTGTACGCCTCTCGCTGCGGCAAACGCTTCAACCTTGGCGTAAGCCGCCGGGTTGAAGTGCTCCGAGTCTCCGTGAACTTGTGCGGCGAGTAAGCGCAGGGCGTGTTCGCCGGTAGCCGCGTCCTGATCATAGAGTCTCGCTATGACCTTCAACCGGGCGTCGGCATCTTCTACTCGTTCGTTAAACGGCAGCGTCGCTTCAATAAAGAAGACGAGGTGAGGATCGCCTGAGGCGCGAACATCATCGATCAACTGCTCGGCAGCATTCTCGTGTCGCCAATCGATTATTCCACCATATTTAACTAGCGAGCGGGCGAGCAGCACGGCAGCGCCGACCGGATCGACCTCGCCCAGTGCCCCAACCCAGTAAGCAGGGGCGTGTTTCGTCTCCTTGCCGTCGGTGTGCTCCACCACCGCGTTGACGAGCGGTTGAAGGGCGGCGAGCGCAGAACAGGCGCGTGCCTTGTCGAGTTTAGCGAGGGCGGGCGCGCTCTCTATAAACTCGAAAATAGTCGTGTCTTTTCGGAAGCCGTATGCGGAGAGGTGAATCGACGCTGATCGCCACAACTCCCTTGCCTCTTCAACATATCCGCCCGTAGCGAGCGCGCGAACGACGAGCAATTCCAGACTGGCGTGTACGTCGTACAGCTCTCCGCCCCGCTCGACATAGTCGAGTTGACTCCTCATCGTGCGGACAACGTGCTCATTCAGTCGGGGATCGGTGATAAAGGCCATCAGCACCTCTATCAGCGCCTCGGGCGTTAATGGCCCGCTGGGCGAACGCTGGAGGTATGTTGTCGTCCCACGAGAGATTTTTTCGAGGTGACCGAGCGCCTCGCTCCAGGCTGCCTCATCACGAATTATGCGAAGGCCTCGTGAAATCGTCTCGTGAATGACGCCGTGGATACGATACAGGTCGCAGGCGCGCGGGGTGCCGACGAAGGGGCGGGTGTCGCTGGCGAGATCAGCGAACGCCATAAGAATGCTTGCTTGCGCCCCTAGTTGGTCGGTGCCGAACTGTGCTTCAGCTCGCGCCAGCGAGATGACGAAGCGCAGCCAAGCACGATACCAGCCGACCCCGATGATCCGACGAGAAACCAAATCAAGTTCCTGCGGACTCGTTACCGCCGCAATCTTGACGCCCGCGACCCACTGCCTCATTGCCTCAGTTTCAAGATGGTAGCGCTCACCGTTTAGAGCAATATCAACGTTGCTCAGAGCAGGCAACAGTCGTGCTACCTCGCTTTCGTCGGCCCCGAGCCCGAGGCACTCGGCAAGCAGTTCCATTGATTGGCTCTCGCGGGCGGCACGCGTTGCGGCTTCATGCGCAATTCCGTCCTGTCCCGCGCCGGCTAACGCGCGCGCGAGTTCTATCAAGACGACACTTCGCACCTCGTTTGCCATCCGCGCCTCGGCAACTATGCGCGAGAGGGTATTGACTCCGCAGAACTGCACTACCCGCCTGAGCAGAGGACGAAGATATTTGGTAGGCGGGGAATCGAGCTGTTCCAAGTATCTCGCCAGACGCCCGAATACCTCCTCGCCGTGTTCAAGACGGAGTATGCCGTGAGCCTTTGCGACAGCGAGCGTTTCCCAATCACCGTCGGAGGATGACGCGGCTCCGCCATGACGCCCTTCGGTTTCTTGATCTAAATCGAGGTATGTTTGCCACGGTGGGACTTCGCCGGCGTCATCACACAGCGAGCAGAAGATAAGTCCGAGCGACGTTGAGAATGTCGGTCGGCCATCAAGTAACAACCGATCATTAAGTGCTTTGGCCCCGAAAATCGCCGCGTAAGCGCGACCGAATGACTCAACGTCCAGCAGCTTCTGCTCGAAGCATGTGACGCATGAACGGAGGAGTTCAGCGCAACGCGCGAGCGCCGCCCAGTCCGTCTCATCCGCGGCGACATACGTCGCGAGCTTCAGGTTCTCCTCTACCGCCCGCCTTGAATGCCCTGCGTAAACGCTGGAAGATACGAACTGGGCATCTATTATCTCCAATGCCTCTCTGTTGCGCCCGGCTCGCCTTAAACAAGGAATCAGGAATCGGTACGCCTTGGCGTCCTCGTAGAAGCCACGCCCCTTTAGCCACTCAATTACGGGAGCAATAACGTCTGCGACCGAGCCGCCGCCCTCTTTGAGGCGCTCGACTATGAAGCGTCGAAAACTCTCATGGTAAATGCGAACGCCGCCCTGCGCGGAGAGCCGTGTTAGGACCGGAGACAAGTATGAAAGTGCCGCAGGAATGTGGCGAGCTAGCGCGGGGAAAATGGCTTTTAGGTCTTCCTCGGTCACCCCGAAGTCAATCAACCCGAGCAGGTCGGCGACGACATCGGTCGTATTACCCTTTTCTAAACCGTTGAGCAGGTATCTGTAGTAACGCGATATTTGCCCGTCAATGAGCGGAGCATCACGCAAGGAGGAAACGGGATCGAACGCCGCGCTAGCGTTGATCCCGGCGAGAGTCTGGCGACAAAGGAAGGTCGCGTATAGTGGGTTGCCTTCGGAGCGCTCCAGCAACTGCTCAAGGAAGCCATCTACGGTGTCGCCAAGCCCCACGCTATTGAGAGCCGACGGAACGCCCAAGTTATTAGACAAGGCCGTAACCTCGGCAAGCTCCCATCCGGGCACCACGATTGTGTCCGCGCCGGTGTGCAGCGGATCGAGGTGTGCGCCGGGCTGCGAGCCGACGACCAAGCGAATGCCGTTCGGCAGGTCGAGAGCCGCCAGTTCTTCGACGATGTCCACGTCCTCGGGGGACAGATTACTTTGTTCTGCGAATACCCGCGAGATGTGATCCACGCCGTCAACGATCAGTGTTGCCTCGTCAATAATCCCTTGGTCTATGCCCTTTCTTAACAGCTCTTCAAGTTCCCGCGGCCCGGCTGAGTAAATCGGGCGATGTATCTCACGCAACGCGGGTCTAGCCCGGATGAGGTCATAGATCAGGTTGGCGAACAGCACGTTGGTGGTGATGCGCCGCTGCACCTGCTGGTCTCCCGGCTCCAGATAGCAATAATGGCGTGCGACCACACGCCCTTCATTTTCCAGCGCGTCGGCGAGGTCGGTGAGCGCCCATGACTTACCCGAGCCTGGCGCGCCGATGAGTATGATTCGCTGGCGATCTAGACTATCGCGTAGGGCATGATGGAGCGTGGGGCGCTTTACCTCTACCGTTTTCACGACGGGGAATTCTTGAGCCACGCGACCGAAGTCCTTGCGGAGTTGGATTTCGGCTTCGACCTCAGATGGCGTGAGCGTTTGCATCCGGGCCCTCGCGCGCGCGGCCAACTGCATCAACTGCGTGGCGACATCGACCGGATTCCTCATGTGGTTCGGATACCGGCCCACACCAATAGTGTCTGTAAGCAGATCGAGTAGAAGCCGTTCGAGTTCGTCCGGAGCCGCGGGGTTGGTAGAGGCGGGAGGACATTCTAGCTCTATGATGAATCGTGCCGCGAAGTCGTGGAATTCTTGACGCGTAATGTCCGTCGCGTCCCTCAACCGCCGCCACGTAGGGACTACGGAGTCGGGCCAAATCAAGTCCGCGCGCAATCGGAAGGTTTTGGTGGGATAGCCGTCGAAAGTAGATACGGCGGCGACGGGTTCGAGTAAGTTTCGGAACTCCGCGTCCGTAGGCTCCTTCCAAGTCGCGCACAAGCGGTACTCGTCCGCCGCATGCTCGCCCGCGTCGCGGTAGCACCTGACTAGGCTATCTATCTCTAAGTTCCGACGGGTAGTGGTCAGGTCTTGCAACTCGAAGGTCAGCTCCGCGTTCTGACTCGACTTGATTTGCTTTCGAGTAAGTCGCGCGCCGCTGCGGACGGATATGTCGTCGAAACGGTCATCGGGCCCGGTCTCTTTATGATCTACGGTTACCGCGTCATACCTATGCGCCAGTGCGGACGTGAGGTGGTAAGCCGTCACTAAATCTTGGTAGTTGTAACCACGGTGGGCCGGCCCGAGACTGCTCAATCTAAACTTCTCCCCTCAACTACGTGCCGCGGTTCTCGCAGACAAAAGAGAATTATAGCCGATGATGAGATGAGATTCATTCCGGGGGCGGAACGTACACTCGGGGATTTATCAATCGTTATACGATCATGCAGGAATGCCGACCGGGGAATCCAAGGTGGAAGTTATAGAAATCCCAGCCGTGCAGTCACTGCCAGCGACTAACGGAGAATTGATCTAGGTGAAAAGAGTACCCACAAAAGTCCCCACAGTGACCTTTCACGGTCGCCGCGGAGATTTTTGTGTGTCTGTAATTGTTGGAATCAGGAGGGATATTGAAGGCGGCGGTCGGAATCGAACCGACGAATAAAGGTTTTGCAGACCTCTGCCTTACCACTTGGCTACGCCGCCGAAAAGCAGGGTGAAGGATAAGGCGGAAGGATGAAGTCAGGAGTTTTTCATCCTTCATCCTTCCGCCTTCATCCTTGAACTTTGGAGCGGGAGACGAGATTTGAACTCGCGACTTCGACCTTGGCAAGGTCGCACTCTACCACTGAGTTACTCCCGCTCGGCGAGAAACAATTTTAGTGATTGCCCGCCCGTTGTCAAGCGGCCAGCCCTTGCGCCCGACAGTCCGCGCGCCAGGCCCGGGCCCGCGCGGTTTGACAATGCCGCCCCGCCTGCTTAATTTGCTGGCCGCAACTCGCGCCGGTGCGCGCCATTCTTCCCTGGAGGAGTCACGCCCATGCTCGCAAAACGCTCCCTGCTGTCGCTCGTCGCTTGCTGTCTGCTCTGCGCCGTGGCGGCGCGCGCGCAGTCTTACCGCAAGCCGCCGCAGGCCGTACTCGACGTGCTCAACGCGCCGGTCACGCCGTCCGCCTCGCTCAGCCCCGCGCGCGACGCGATGCTGCTCGCGACCGGCGTGCGCTACCCGCCGATCAGCGACCTCGCGCAGCCAATGCTCCGCCTCGCGGGCATGCGCATTAACCCGAATACGAACGGGCCGCATCGTGGGGCTTACTTCGTCGCGCTCTCGATCAAGCGCGTTGCTGACGGCGCGGAGACGAAGGTGAACTTGCCCGCGGGCGCGCAGATTGACATGCCGCGCTGGAGTCCGGACGGCAAGCAGTTTGCGTTCAGGAATACGACGCCGGGCGGCATAGAGTTGTGGGTGGGCGACGGCGCGACGGGCCAGATCAGACAACTGAAGGGCGTGCGCGTCAACGCCGTCTACGGCCCGCCCTATCAATGGCTGCCGGACAACCGCACGCTCGTCGTGCAACTCGTGCTCGCGCGCCGCGCGCCGCTCGCGCCCGCGCCCAGCGTACCGCGCGAGCCGACGATTCAGGAGAGCACGGGCCGCGCGGGCGCGATCCGCACTTACGAAGACCTGCTGAAGAACCCTTACGACGAGGAGCAGTTCGAGTACTACGCCACGGCGCAGCTCGCGCTCGTGGACGCCGCGAGCGGCAAGGTGACGAACGTGGGGCAGCCCGGCATCTTCGAGACGATTGACCCCGCGCCGAACGGTCAACTCCTGTTGACCGCGCGGCTGCACAAGCCTTTCTCTTACCTCGTGCCGGCCGATGATTTTCCCAAAGAGGTTGAGGTGTGGGACATGAGGGGGCAGGCGGTCTATAAGCTGGCGAGTTTGCCGATGGCGGACAACCTGCCGGTGGACGGCGTGCCCGAAGGGCCGCGCGAGTACGAGTGGCGGCCGACCGCGCCCGCGACGCTCGTCTGGGTCGAGGCGCTGGACAAGGGCGACCCGAAACAGAAGGTGGCGCACCGCGACAAGATCATGACGCTCGCCGCGCCGTTCAAGACGCAGCCGGCTGAGCTTTATCAAACTGAGCAGCGGTTCGCCAACATACAGTGGGGCGAGCGCGAAGACCTGGCGCTCGTCACGGACTACGACCGCAACACGCGCAAGGTGCACACGGTCGCGCTGCACGCAGACCAGCCGCAGGCGGAGCCGCGCACCATCTGGCAGCGCAACGTGCAGGATCGCTACAACGATCCCGGCTCGCCCGTCACGCGCGTGCTGCCCAACGGCCACCGCGCGATCCTGCAAAACGGCGACGGCATCTACCTCAGCGGTGCAGGCGCTTCGCCCGCGGGCGACCGCCCGTTCCTCGACGCGATGAATCTGAAATCGCTCCAGACCGTGCGCCTGTTCCGCAGCGACAACCAGAGCTACGAGACCTTCTTCGCGCTCCTGAAAGACGACGGCACACAGTTCATCACGCGCCGCGAATCGCCGACCGAGCCGCCCAACTTCTTCATTCGCACGACGACCGCCCAAGTGCAAGACCTGCTGCCCACGGCGGCGCAGCCGGTCGCGGGCGCGTTGAAGGAGGCGTTATATTCTTCGACCAGCAAGCCGCTCACGAATTTCCCCGACCCGACGCCGCAGTTGCGCGGCATCACCAAGCGGCTCGTGACCTACCCGCGCAAAGACGGCGTGCAGTGCTCGTTCACGTTGTATCTGCCGCCGGACTACAAAGAGGGCACGCGGCTGCCGACGGTCGTCTGGGCCTACCCGCTCGAATTCAACGACGCGGCGACGGCCGGGCAAATCTCCGGCTCGACGCAGCGCTACACGACGATTACGGGGCCGTCGCACCTCTTCTTCCTGCTCGAAGGCTACGCCGTCTTAGACAACGCGACCATGCCCGTCGTCGGCGACGACCCCGAAAAGGTGAACGACACTTACATCGATCAGATCGTGATGAGCGCGCAGGCGGCGATTGATAAGGCGGTCGAGTTGGGCGTGACGGATCGTGACCGCGTGGGCATCGGCGGGCACTCTTACGGCGCGTTCATGACGGCGAACCTGCTGGCGCACTCCGATCTCTTCCGCGCCGGCATCGCGCGCAGCGGCGCGTACAACCGGACGCTCACGCCCTTCGGCTTCCAGAGCGAGCGCCGCATCCTGTGGGAAGCGCCGGAGCTTTACCTGAAGGTCTCGCCCTTCATGTACGCGAATAAGATCAAAGAGCCGCTCTTGATGATCCACGGCGAGGCGGACGACAACCAGGGCACGTTCCCGATCCAGTCCGAGCGCATGTACGCGGCGATACGCGGCACGGGCGGGACGGTGCGCCTCGTCATGCTCCCGCTCGAAGCGCACGGCTACGCGGGGCGCGAATCAATCGAGCACGTGCTCTACGAGATGATCAATTGGTTCGACAAGTACGTGAAGCACGCGCCGCCGCGCGCGCAGGAGCAGAAGGCGGCGACGCAATAGTGAGTCACGACAGGTGCGCGAGCCGGTTGCGCGCCTTGACGATCTGGCGCGCGACGCGCGCGGCCTCGGCGGCGAGCGCGTCGCGCCCCTCGGCCGCCGCCTCGTCCGCCGCGAGCTTCAGTCGGTAGAGCCTGTCTTGCCTGATCCGCTTCAGGCCGAACTCGACTGTGCGCAACTCTTCTTTGAGATTGACGAGGCGTGCGGCCAAGTCCGCCAGGTCGTCGCCCGCGTCAGGCGCGGCGCAATAGAACTGCAACTGCTCGTCGCCGAGCAGCGTGTGCAGACTGTCCACGTCGCCTTCGCGGTAGGCGCGGCTCGCCTCGGCCATGATCGCGTGGCGGCGGCGCGCTTCCTGTTCGCCCGCCGCGTGGTCAGGATGAAACAGGCGCGCTACCGACCAGAACAGCTTGCGCAGAGTCGTCTTCCCCGGCGGCGTGTTCGTTTGTGCGGCGGCCGGCTCGTCCGCTGCCTCCTCAACTTCGACGCCGAGCACGCGCCGTTCGGCCTCCCTGATCTCGCGCTCCAACTCGGCCAGTTCAGCCAACTTGCTCCCAACCGTCTGCGTGTAGCGCGCTTTGAAGGCGCGAAATTCCTCCTGCAAAGCGGACAACTCCGCACGCCGTTCGGCGAGCAGGGTTTCGAGTTGCGCGACCTCTTGCGCGAGATCGCCCGGCTCAGGCCGGGCCGCGGACGGATGAAGGGTAAGATTCGGCATGACGGCGCGCGTTAGTGTAACAGGAAGCAGCGCGCGCGTTCACCCGCGCAAGCGCAACGCAACGGTGCGCGGGATGCCTTGCAGGTCTTTGTGCACGTCGAGCAGCGTCCAGGTGCGCGGCTCGATCAACTGTGCGACAGCCGCGTGCTGGTTGAAACCGATCTCGAAGAGCAGGTGACCACGGGGCGCGAGGTACTGCGGCGCGTCCGCGACGAGGCGGCGGATGACGGAGAGGCCGTCGCCGCCGGGCGTGAGCGCGACGCGCGGCTCGAAGTCGCGCACCTCGCGCTGCAAGCCCGCAAGATCGTCCGCGGCGACGTAAGGCGGGTTGGACAGGATCATCGTGAAGCGTTCGCGTGCTGGATCGAGCGCCGCGAAGCAGTCAGAGACAATCAGTCGCAGGCGCTCCTGTACGCCGTGCCGCGCGGCGTTGCGCGCCGCGACGGCGAGCGCGGCCGGCGAGATGTCCAGGCCCGTGGCCTCGGCGTCCGAGCGGTCGCTGAGTAGCGCGACGGGGATGCAGCCCGAACCCGTGCCCACGTCGCAGAGACGCGGCGCGCGTGTCCCGCGCAGCAACTCAAGCGCCGCCTCGACCAGCAACTCTGTCTCCGGGCGCGGGATGAGCACGTCGGGCGTGACCTCGAATTCGAGGCCGTAGAACTCCTGCCGCCCCGTGATGTACTGCAACGGCTCGCCGCCCGCGCGCCGCTCGATGGCGAGGCGAAAGAGCGCGAGCGCGTCCGGCGCGAGCACCTCCTCGTCGTGCGTGAAGAGGAACGAGCGGTCGCAGCCGAGCGTGTGCATCAGGAGCGCCGCCGCGTCGCGCCGCGCGTCCGCGCCGCCCGCCGCGCGCAATATGTCGGCGGCGGCGGAGAGCGCCTGCGCGACGTTCGTGCCGGGTTGTTGTTGGCTCGTCATCGTGCCCGCAGTTATAATACGTCCACCCCGAGACCGACGAGAACAAACTGGCCCGCGCGCGTCTGACAGAAGCGCCGGCCGCGCCGCGGAGGCCGACAGGAGGGACGGGATGAAGTCAGAGTTTCACATCAAGGGCATGCACTGCGAGTCGTGCGCGGCCGACATCAAGGAGACGCTGGAGTTGACAGCGGGCGTGCACAACGCCGACGTGACGTTCAACGGCAAGACCGCCAACGTCGACTTCGACGAGCAGGTCGTGCAGCCGCAGACGCTCATCAAGAAGATTCAAGACCTCGGCTATCAGGTCACAGTCGCCGACGAGCCGCAGGCGGGCGCGACGGCTTAAACAGGACACAAGGGAGAACCGGCATGGCAGAACAGACAGGACAGGCGTTGGACGATCAGGGCATGACCGCGGACGAGGGGCGTGCGCTCCTGGGCCGCCTGCGCGACAACGGCTTCGACGGCGACGACGCGCGCCTCGCGCAAGCCTTGGGCCGCCCCGTCGAAGAGGTGCAAGCCTGGCTGACCGGCGGCACGCCCGTTGACGACGACCTCGTCATGAAAGCGCGTGGGCTGGCGCAGGAGCGGGGCATCACGATTGAATAGCTGTTAGCTGTTAGCGATTAGCTTTTTGTCTGTTGCTTAAGCTAACGGCTAATAGCTAACAGCTAATAGCTTCCCACCATGAACGACAAAATCATCGCGGCCACCAGCGCGCTGCTCGACTCGTACACGGGCGCGGGCGTTAAGATTCATCATCTGGATCGCCGCCCGCTGCCGGCGCACGCCGAGATCATCCACGTGCTGACCGCTATGCACGAGATACTGTTTCCCGGCTACGTCGGCGCGCAGGGGCTGACCGGCACGGCGCTCCGGCTACACGTCGAATCGCGCATGGCGTGGCTCTACGAGACGCTGACCGAGCAGATCAACCGCGCCATCAATCACGGCAAGAAGATTGAGGACGCCTGCGACGTGACCGACCAGGCGGCGGCCGACTGCGCGGCAGAATTTCTCACGCGCCTGCCCCGCGTGCGCGCCACGCTCGCCACCGACGTGCAGGCCGCTTACGACGGCGACCCGGCCGCCGGCTGCTTCGACGAGATCATCTTCAGCTACCCCGGCCTCTACGCCATCATGACCTACCGGCTGGCGCACGAACTCCACGCCCTGCGCGTGCCGCTCATCCCGCGCATCATGACCGAGTACGCGCACCACCGCACCGGCATAGACATCCATCCGGGCACGCAGATCGGCGCGCACTTCTTCATAGACCACGGCACGGGCGTCGTCGTTGGCGGCACGGCCGTCATCGGCGCGAACGTCAAACTCTACCAGGGCGTCACGCTCGGCGCGTTCTCCTTCGACAAGGACGCGCAGGGCGAACTGATCCGCAACACCAAACGCCACCCGACCATCGAAGACGACGTGGTCATCTACGCGGGCGCGACCATCCTCGGCGGTGACACAGTCATCGGACGCGGCTCGATCATCGGCGGCAACGTCTGGCTCACACACTCCGTCCCGCCCGGCACGCACGTCCGCCAGGAGTCGCCCAACCTGCGCATCGTCACGCCGGATCAGGCGGTGTCGTAAAAATCGGTGACAGGTGACGGGTGACAGGGAAGACCGTTTTTTTATCCCGTCACCCGTCACCTGTCACGCGAGTTTCCGTCTTTCGGAAACCCGGCCGCATTAGCACTTTCTGACGGGTACAAACGAACGCGAGTTTCGTTTCTCCCCTGTAGGAAATCGAACCCCCAGCTTTGCGCAAGGCTGGGGGTTCGGTTCTTAGAGGCGAAGGTTTAACAGAGTTTGCCGGTGAAGGAGACCGCGCCGCCGATGAGCGCCTGGATGAAAAGCCTGCTGCTGTTCTTGTTGAACCTGCTCGATGCGCAGTTGACCATCCTGTGGGTGCGCGCGGGTCTTGCCACCGAGGGCAACGGGCTGATGGGGCATCTGCTGGAAGCGGGCAACGTGCCCTTCCTCGTCACCAAGCTGCTCGTCGGCGCGGGCGTCGCCTACGTGCTCTACCGCTGGGCGCACCTGCCCATCGCGCGGCGCGGCCTGAGCGTCGTGCTCGGTCTCTACGTCTGCCTGATGTTCGTCCACGCGGCCACGGGGCTGTCCGCCTACGGGCTGCCCGCGCCCGACGTACTGGCGCGGCTGTCGGACGACATTTCGCTCATCCTGTTCTAAGGCTTAACTCCGGCCGCCGCATGGGCTACTTGCCGAAGCCCACCCCAGCGCTCTTGCCCTCAAGGCTTCCGCGCCCGCGCGCCGGTCGGAGTTAAACGACGCCCCGCTTTCCACCAAACCCGCCCGCCCTGCCCTGCGTATTCATTTTCGCCCGCGCCACGCAAGGGAGGAAAGGTTTGCACCACGAAACCACACGAAGCGGCACGAAATAGGGCGCGCAGGACTCTGCCCTGCTTCGTGCCGTTTCGTGTGGTTTCGTGGTTTAATCTGCTTACCTGGCACGCCCGCCGCGCCGGGCACAACCGTCGCGCAGCGCGGGCGCATCTTAACGGGCGCATGACCCGTTTATCCGATTTTATCTGAGGTAATAACCATGTACAGAATCTCGGCCCGCCAGCTTCTGCTGATCGCGCTCACGTCCGCGCTCGTGGCGGCGACGACAGTCCTCTTCTTCGACCGCTACGGCGCGCGCCTGTTGCAGCCCGGCGGCGGCGCGGCCTTCACGGAAGCGCCCCCGCCCGGCATCACCAGCCCGTCCGTCGCCTCCGACGAGCAGAACAACATCGAGGTCTATAAGACCATCTCGCCCGGCGTCGTCTTCATCACTTCGACTTCCATCGCGCAAGGCTTCTTCTTCGAGGACGAGGAGCGCACAGGCTCCGGCTCAGGCTCGATCATAGACCAGCAGGGGCACATCCTGACCAACTACCACGTCATCGAGGGCGCGCAGAAGCTGACCGTCTCGTTCGGCGGCGACAAGGCTTATCCGGCGCGCGTCGTCGGCGCAGACCCGGACACAGACCTCGCCGTGATCGAAGTCAATGCGCCGGGCGAGCAGTTGACGGTCGTGCCCTTCGGCGACTCCGACCGCTTGGTCGTCGGGCAGAAGGTCTTGGCCATCGGCAACCCGTTCGGCCTCGCGCGCACGCTCTCGACCGGCGTTATCTCGGGCCTTCAGCGCCCGATCCGCGCGCGCAACGGCCGGCAGATCGAGGGCGCGATCCAGACCGACGCCTCGATCAACCCCGGCAACTCCGGCGGCCCGCTGCTCGACTCGTCGGGGCGCATGATCGGCATCAACTCGCAGATACTCGCGCCCTCCGGCGGCTCGGTCGGCGTCGGCTTCGCCGTGCCCATCAGCATCGCCAAGCGCGTCGTGCCGCAACTGATCAAGAGTGGCGCGGTCTTGCGCCCCAAGCTCGGCATCTCCTCGTTCGACGTGCGCAACCTGCAAGTGCGCCTGCCCGTCGCCGACGGCGTGATGATCTACCAGCTTGAGCAGGGCGGAGCGGCCGCAGCCGCGGGTCTGCGCGGCGTGCAGCAGGGCTACGACGGCGAGATCATCCTCGGCGACATCATCACGGCCATTGACGGCGAGAAGGTCGCCGATAAGGACGACCTGTTCCGCATCCTCGACAAGCATCAGGTCAACGACACGATCCAGATCGAGATACTGCGCGACGGTCGCCGCACTACCATCCCCGTGCGCCTGCTGCCCGACCGCCGCGGCGTGCTGCGCCGGTAAGGACATGGAGCACTTCCGCAACACCGGCTACGGCTGGACGTGCAGACGTTGCAGCGCAGAACAAGAGCGCGCGGCCCGACAGGACGGGCCGCGCGCGCGTTTTTTCAGCGAGGGCGAGGCGGAGGAGCGCGAACTCAAACTCTCTACGCCCGCCCTCGCACGCTGGCGCGACGAGGCGCGGACAACTCTTTACTGCCCGCGCTGCGGCGTCGAGGAAAGGGTGCAGGGCTAGCGCGCGGACTCAACCGAGCAGCCGCTTTAGCGCGCCGAGGCGCGCTTCGGGTGCGCCGTAGCGGGCGCGGTAGTCTGCGATGCTGCGGCGGACCACGTCGTAGGCTTCGGCGCGGTCGTACACGTGGGCGATCTCGACGCGGCACGGGGCGTCCTGCGGCAGTTGTTTGTAACTGAGAAAGTAGTGGCGCAGGCGGTCGATCATGCCGGCGGGCACGTCCCTGAGGTCGGCGACGTGGCCGAAGACGACATCGTCGGCCAAAACGGCCACGATCTTGTCGTCGGCCTCGTCGCCGTCAATCATGCGCAGGCCGCCGATGGGCTTGGCGCGGACGAGCAGGTCGGCGTGCGTGATGGTCTTTTCGGTCAGGACGCAGATGTCCATCGGGTCGCCGTCGCCGCGGATGCCGGTCAGCCCCGTGCGCTCGGCGCAGAGCCGGGCGACTTCAGCGCCGCAGAAGGTCTGCGGGATGAAGCCGTAGGGCGTGGGGCAGAGCGACGAGAAGCGTTGCGGGCGGTCGAGGCGCAGGTGGCCCGTCGGCTTGTCGAGTTCGTACTTGACCGTGTCGGTCGGGACGAGTTCGATGTAGGCGTTGACGAACTCCGGCGCGTCCTGACCGGGCGCGATGCCGTGCCACGGGTGCGCCTGAAACATGAGCGCCAGCAGGGCCTGGAGTTTCTGATCATCGCCCGGCGGGGCTTGGGCTTCGTCGGCCATCTCTCTCCGGGTTGGCGCGCGTGCTTTGGGCGCGCGCCGTTGTGCTAAAATTTGCGCCTGCGCCTGACGCGAAATCCTCGGCGTGTTCTTTGAACCACAAAATCACACGAAACAGCACGAACTAAGAACTGCCTACTTCGTGTTTGTTCGTGTGATTTCGTGGTTCACGTTTTTAGCAGTGAATCGGGGTGCGGCACAAGCGTTTTCATGTCAACCGTGAGCACAACAGAGCTGGTCGGCGCACAGGCGCGGGCCGTATCCGTGCGCTGGATCATCAGCGCGCGCGACGATCTGGTCTGGTTCATCGGCTCGGTCGCCAGCAGCTACCTGCTCTTCGCGCTCTACGTCACGGGTCTCGTGCCGCTCGTGCCGCTGGTGCTCGCGTGGGCGGTGTTGATTGACGCGCCGCACGTCTTCGGCACGTTCTCGCGTACCTACTTCGACCGCGCTGAGCGCCGCGCCCGCCCGCGCCTGCTCTGGGGTTCGCTCGCCTTCTTCGTCGTCGGCCCTGTGATGGTGCTCGCAGGTCTGGGGCTGCTCTTCTTCTTCCTCGCCGCGCTGTGGGCCTACTACCACCTGGTCAAACAGCACTACGGCTTCATGGTGCTCTACAAGAAGAAGAACGGCGATCTCGCGCCCGCCGACAACACGCTCGACCGCCTCTTCATCCTGTTTGCGCTCGCCTACCCGTTCGTCGCCTTCATTCCGCGCGACGCGGAGGCGATGGCGAAAGTGCCGGCGGCGCTGCACGGCGGCTTGAGCTACCTGGCGAACATGCTGCTCGTCGTCACGCTCATAATCGCGCTCGCCTGGCTGGCGCGACAGGCGCAACGTGCGCTGCAAGGGCAGCCGCTGGACGTGCCCAAGTACCTGCTGCTCGCGGCGGCGATCCCGATGCACTGGGTCGTGCTGCTGACACCGATGCCGAACAAGCCGGTCGCCATCGTGGCGATCCTGACCGTCTATCACAACCTGCAATACCACCGGCTCATCTGGTTTCACAACCAGAAATACCGCGGCGCGGAGCACAGGGCGCAGCACGGCGCAGCGGAGTTGATTAGCCGGCGCTTGCTCTACTACGTCGCCTGCGGCGTCGTCTTCGGCCTCTGGTATCGCCTGCCGCGCTTCCTCGCCGAGTCGCACGGCGCGCAGACGTTCACCGTGCAGCTCATCGCCTCGTTCTTCTGGGGCTACGCCTTCATCCACTACCACCTCGACGCGCACATCTGGCGCGTCCGCCGCGACCCCGCCGTCGGCAAGGCGCTGCGCATGGAGTGAGCGCGCCCGGCGCGGGACGGACGCGCGCGGACTTTAACACCCGCGAGGAGAGTGCCGTGCTGTTCATGGTCATCGAGCGTTTCAAGGACGGCGACGCCGCGCCCGTCTATCGGCGCTTTCGCGAGCGCGGCCGGATGCTGCCTGAAGGCTTGCGCTACGTGGACAGTTGGGTCGCGCCCGATTCGGGTCGCTGCTTTCAATTGATGGAGTGCGAGGACGCGCGCCTGTTCGACGAGTGGACGGCGCGGTGGCAAGACCTGGTCGAGTTTGAGATCGTCCCGGTCGTCACGTCGAAGGAAGCGGCCGAGGCGAGCAATCCGGCGCTTTGACGTTTAGCGATAGCGGGCTGCTTCGTCGGGTCTGCGTAGGCCCTGATAGAGTTGGAAGAGGTACTTGCGGGCGAGCACGGCCGCCCGGCCGTGCTCGCCCGCGCGCTCTAACAGTGCGGGGTAACTGTCGCGGAGCAGCGGTTCGGCTTCGTCGTAGCGCCTGAGCACGACGAGACAGCCGCCGAGCGCGCTCCGGGCGTCGGCCTTGAGGTCTCTGTCCCAGTAGTCGGTCGGGTTCGCCAACGTCTGCAACGCCTCACGCAGCAGCGGCTCGGCCTCACGCGCCGCGCCGCGCTCGGTCAGCACACGCCCCAGCGTGATCAGCGTGAGATTCAGAAAATCCTCCCGGTTAGACGTGACCTTACTGCGCTGGGCCGCGAGCGCCTGCCGCAGCGCCGCCTCCGCCCCCGGCAGGTCGCCCTTCAAGTAAAGCACGTAGCCGAGCGTGCTCAGACTCTTGTTTGTCTCCGGGTGCGCGTCGCCGATCACCTTACGTTGTATGGCCAGCCCCTCGCGCAGCAGCGGCTCGGCGCTCGCGTGGTCGCCCGCGTAGTAGGCCAGCGACAGGGCCAGATAGCGGCAGCTTTCGCCGACGTGCGCCTCGCTGCCGTAGAGCCTGCGCGCCATCGCCAACTCGTCGCGCCGATACTCGACGGCGCGCGCATAATCGCGCTTCGCCTCACACAGTCCCGCCAGCGCGCGCAACGATAGCAGCACGCTCAAGTGATCGGGGCCGAAGAGCTTGCGCCGTATGTCGAGCGCGGCGCGCATGAGCGCCTCCGCCTCGTCGAATTTACCGCCGTGGTCGGCGAGGAAGTCGCCTAAGTTCACCATCATGGACGCCGTGTCGCCGTTCTCGTCGCCCAACAGCCTGCGTTGCAGCGCGAGGGCTTCACGATAGAGCGGCTCGGCGGCTTCGTAGTCGCCCTTGTTGTTGAGCAGCACGGCGACGTTGTTGAGCGACTTGGCGACCGACGGATGATTGTTGCCGTAGACCTTGCGCCGGATCGCCAGCGCCTCGCGGAAGAACGGCTCGGCGGAGACGAGATCGCCCTTCCACCAAAACAGCTTGCCCAACTCGTTCAAGGCTTCCGCGACTTCCGCGCTCTCCTTGCCGTGCAGCCGCTCCTGACCGGCGATCACCGCGCGCCAACTCGCCTCCGCCCCCGCGAAGTCGCCCTGCTGCCGCTGCAAGAGCGCGAGGTGCTGCAAGGTCTTGATCACTTCCGGGTGGTCTTCGCCGTAGAGCGCGCGCCGCGTGCCGAGCGCCCGCGCGAGCAGCGTCTCGCTGTCGTGGTAGAGACCCAGCGTCTCGTAGACGCTGCCCATCGTGTCCATCAGCGTGGCCTGCACCTCCGGCTGATCTTGCAACTCATGCTCGATGCGCGCCGCGCCCTGATCGAGCATCTCGCGCGCCGTCACGGCGTGCCCTTTGGCTTCGTCCGGATCGGAGACCTTGAACAGGTTGACGAGGAAGGCCGAGACCTTCTCGGCGCGTTCGCGTTCGCGCTGCGCCCGGTCGCGCTCGCGCGCCACGCGCGCCGACTGCAACGCGACGACGACGCCCGCCGCCAGGAGCACGAGCAGTAAAGCCGCCGCCGCGCTGACCGCGACCTTGTTCCGCCGGACGAACTTGCCGACGCGATAGCCGAGCGTGTCCTTGCGCGCGATGACGGGCCGGCCCGTCAGGTGGCGCTCGATGTCGTCGGCCAACTGCTGCGCGGAGGCGTAGCGGCGCTGCGGCTCTTTCCGAAGCGCCATCAGCACGATGTTGTCGAGGTCGCCGCGCAGCGTCTTCGGGTTGCAGACGACAGCCGTCTGCTTCTCTTTTGCTGCCGCGCGGCGCTGGCGGCCGGCCGTGACCGCCTCGCTCGGCCGCTCCGGCTCCTGCTCGCAGATGACGCGTTCGATCTCCTGCGTCGTGTAGCTGTGCAGGCGGTGCGGGCGTTGGCCCGTCAGCAACTCGTAGAGCAGCGCGCCCAGGGCGTACACGTCGCTCGCGGTCGTGACGGGCAGCCCGCGCACCTGTTCGGGGCTGGCATAGTCGGGCGTCATCGGGCGCTCGCTCGTCGCCGTCGGCGCGACGGTCTGCGCGTACAATTCCGGCTTGAGCAGCTTGGCGATGCCGAAGTCGAGCAGCTTGGGCACGCCGTCGGGCGTGACGAGGATGTTCGACGGCTTGATGTCGCGGTGGACGACAAGGTTCTGGTGCGCATAGTGGACGGCGGCGCAGACGGTCTGGAACAGTTTGAGCCGCGCGCGGACTGACAGCGCGTGCGCCTCGCAGTACTCGTCAACGGGCAGCCCCTCGATGTACTCCATGACGAAGTAGGGCAAGCCCTCGGCGGTCGTGCCGCCGTCGAGGAGGCGCGCGATGTTCGGGTGGTCGAGCGCGGCCAGGATTTGGCGCTCGTGGCGGAAGCGGCTGAGGATCGCGTCCGAGTCCATGCCGCGCTTGACCACCTTGATCGCGACGTGCTGCTCGTACTGCTCGTCGGCGCGCTCGGCCAGAAAGACCGCGCCCATACCGCCGCGCCCGAGCTCGCGCACGAGCCGGTACGCGCCGAGTTGTCGCCCGGCCGGCTCGACCGACGCGCCGCCGAGCACCTGCGCGAGCGGCAACTCGAAGGGCGTGCCGGCCAGAAACGATTGCGCCTCCTCGTGCGCGGCGAGCAGCGATTCGACCTCGCGCCGCAGCGCGTCGTCCGCGCCGCATTCGGCGTCGAGCAGTGCGGCGCGGCGCGCACCCGGCGCGCACTCAAGCGCCGAGTCGAAAATCCGCGCGGCCCTGTGCCAGCGTTCATTCGCCATCGCGCGCCGCTCCTCTCTTCAACTCCCGGTAGAGCCACGCCCGCGCCGCCTGCCAGTCGCGCGCGACCGTGTTCGGGTGCACCCGCAACACCTCCGCGATCTCCTCATTCGACAGCCCGCCGAAGTAGCGCAACTCCACGACCTGCGCCCGCCGCTCGTCCTGCGCCGCGAGCGCGCCGAGCGCGTCGTCGAGCGCCACCAACTCGGCCGCACGCCCCGCGGACAACTCAGCCACCGCGTCGAGCGAGACGACCGTTGCGCCGCCGCCGCGCTTGGCGGCGACGTGCGTGCGCGCGTGGTCAATGAGGATGCGGCGCATGGTCTGCGCGGCGACGGCGAAGAAGTGGGCGCGGTTCTGCCAGGGGATGTCGCGGTCAACCAGGCGCAGGTACGCCTCGTTGACGAGCGCCGTCGTCTGCAACGTGTGGCCCGAATTTTCGTGGCTCATGTAGCGGTGGGCGAGCCGGTGCAGCTCCGCGTAGACGAGCGGCACGAGTTGGTCTAACGCCGCGCGGTCGCCGCCGCTCCAGTCCGCCAGCAGGCGGGTTATCTCGTGCGAGGAGGCCGGGGAAAGGGCCATGATGGGCAGCACCTCTCGTGTGCGAGGACTTCGGCGGTCGGGGCGCGAATTGTATCACCGCCGCGCCCGCCCGGCGCGATCAATTTTTCTGATTATTTTCGCGCCCGCGTGGTGTTTCCCGCCCCGGCTTTCCGCTTTAGTGTGTGAGGACAGGACAAGGGATGAGGGATGAAGCAGACAGGACTTGTCTCTCGTTCATCCCTCATCCCTTCTTTCTCCCCGCCCGCTTGCAGCAGGCGGTACTGACCAACCAATTCTTCACACACCCGAAAGGAGTTCCCCCATGAACACACGCACGCAAAAACGGTCGCAAGCCTCACCCACGCGCGCCGCCCGGCCGCGGCGACTTTCCCAAGCGCCCTCAAACCGTAATTCATTCGCGCGCATCGCCAGCCTGCTGCTGGCGGTAACGCTGGCGGTGCTCTGCCAGGTCGGTTTCACCGCGGCGGCAGGCAACAGTGCCGACGGTCTCGCAGCGCCCGACGGCAGCCAGACCTGTATCGCGCCGCCCGTCGGCAAGGCGCACTGGTGGACGGGCGACGGCAGCGCCGCCGACGCGCAGGGCGGCGACGACGGCGCGCTGCAAGGCGGCGCGTCTTTCTCGCCCGCGCGCGTCGGGCGCGGCTTCGTCTTCGACAGCGACGACGACCGCGTCACGATCCCCTACCAACCCACGCTCGACATGCAGCCCGCCGGCTTCACGGCCGCCCTCTGGCTGCGCGGAGCGAAGAACCAGCCGCAGCCGCTCTTCACCGTCTTCGACAAGTCGCACGGCTTCGCGGACAACACCGGCTGGGTCTTCCAGGGTGACAGCGCCACCGGCGTCTTCTACTTCGCCGCGGGCTACGGCGGCGGCTTCCGCGTCGCCAACTCGAACATGGACGTGCTCGACGGCCAGTTCCACCACGTCGCCGCCACCTGGGACGGCGCGAGCCTGCGCATCTACGTGGACGGCGTGCTGCGCAACACGCAGAGCTTCACCGCGGCCGCCGGCAACACGCGCCCGCTCAACATAGGCTTCGCGGCCGGCGACGGCACGCCGCAACGCTTCTTCCGCGGCCAGGCGGATGAACTTGAAATCTACACGCGCGCGCTTTCCGCCGCGGACGTGCGCGCGCTCTTTAACGCGGGCGGCGCGGGCGAGTGCCTCTACGACGGCGACGCGCCGCCGTCCGTCAACAACCCCGGCGATCAGTCGAGCGCCGAAGGCCAGCCCGTCGCGCTGCAACTGTCCGGCACAGACCCGGACGGCGACGCGCTCATGTACGCGGCCGCCGGTCTGCCGCCCGGTCTCAGCATCAACCCCGCGAACGGTCTCATCACCGGCACGCCCGACTACACTGCGGCGGGCACGTACAGCGTGACCGTCACCGCCTACGACGCGCGCCTGACCGGCAGCACGATCTTCCGGTGGCTAATCAGCGACGCGCAAGCCCCCTGCCTCGTCGTCACCAACACGAACGATGGCGGCCCGAACTCGCTGCGTGCCGCGATCACCTGCGCCAACTCGCTGCCCGGTCACGACACCGTCAGCTTCAACATTCCGGGCACTGGCCCGCACACCATCAGCCCCAACACGCCCCTGCCCGTCATCACCGACCCCATCACGATTGACGGCTACACGCAGCCCGGCGCGCAGCCCAACACGCTCGCCGTGGGCGACGACGCCGTCCTGAAGATCGTGCTCGACGGGCTGCACTCGAACAACCTCGGCTTCGCCATCCGCGCGCTCGAAATCGCCGCGGGCGACAGCCTCGTGCGCGGTCTCGTCATCAACAACATCAACGGCGACGCCATCACGGTCGGCGCGGCCAACCAGGTGCGCGGCGGCACGCGCGTCGAAGGCAACTTCATCGGCACGGACGTGACCGGCATGTCCGCCCGACCCAACCGCGGGCGCGGCGTCATCCTCTTCAACTCATTCGGCAACACCGTCGGCGGCACGACGCCCGCGGCGCGCAACGTCATCGCCGCCAGCGCCTACGAGGGCGTCTCCATCGCCGGCAACAACGGCTCGCCCGATCCGACCACCGGCAACCGCGTCGTCGGTAACTACATCGGCACGGACGCGGCCGGCACGGCGGGGCTGCCCAACTACGCGGGCATCATCATCGCCTTCCTCGCCAGGGGCAACTACGTCGGCGGCGCGAGCGCCGAGGAGCGCAACGTCATCTCCGGCAATAACTCTGCGGGCGTCTGGATGAGCGGCGGCATCGGGAACTTCGTGCAGGGCAACTTCATCGGCACGGACGCGACCGGCACGGTCGCCCTCGGCAACGGCGCGAACACGGACGGCGCGGGCGTGCTCCTCGGAAACGGCTCGCGCGATAACCTCGTCGGCGGTCTGACCGACACGCCCGGCGCGGGCGCGGGCAACGTCATCTCCGGCGGCCGCTCCGAGGGCATAATCGCCACCAACTGCTCGCCTGCGAACACGATTCAGGGCAACTTGATCGGCTTGCAGGCGGGCGGGCACGCCGCGCTCGGCAACGCGCGGCAGGGCGTCTTCCTGACGGACTGCGCTGTGAACTACGTCGTCGGCGGCGCGTCGCCGCAGGCGCGCAACGTCATCTCCGCCAACGGCGCAGAGGGCATACTCACGCGCTACGACGTGACCGGCACGCAGATCGTCAACAACTACATCGGCACGGACATTGGCGGCACGCTCGATCTCGGCAACGCCACTGACGGCGTCAACCTAAGCTCCGCAGGCAACAATCGCATCGCCGCTAACCGCATCGCCTTCAACCGGCGCACCGGCGTTGCCGTCAACGGCAGCACGGGCCACGCCATTCGCGGCAACGCCATCTACGCCAACGGGCGGCTCGGCATCAACCTGCTCGGCTTCAGTCTCAACGGCTTCCGCGAGGACGAAAACTTCACCTCGCCCAGTCCCAACGACCCGGGCGACGCCGACGAAGGCGCGAACCGCATGCAGAACTTCCCCGTCATCACCGACGCGACCGCGACGGGCGGCGCGACGACGATCACGGGCACGCTCAACAGCCAACCGAACACGCAGTTCGCCGTCGAGTTCTTCGCCAATACCGCCGCCGATCCGTCCGGCTACGGCGAGGGCGAGACCTTCATCGGCACGCTCAACGTGCAGACCGACGCGGCGGGCGACGCCGCCTTCGCGGTCACGCTTCCCGCGGCCGTCCCCGCCGGCCAGTTCATCACCGCGACGGCCACAGACCCCGGCGGCAACACCTCCGAGTTCTCCGCCACGCGCGCGGTCACGAGCGCTAACCGCCCGCCCGCGCTCGCGCCCGTCGGCGACAAGACGACGCCCGAAGGCTCGCTGCTCGCCTTCTCCCTGAGCGCCACAGACCCGGACGGCGACCCGCTCACCTTCGGCGCGGACGGTCTCCCGGCCGGCGCGACGCTCGACCCGGCGACGGGCGCGTTCGCGTGGACGCCGACCTACGAACAGGCGGGCGGCTACGTCGTGACCTTCGCCGTCGCCGATCCGGGCGGGCTGTCTGCGTCCGAGACCGTCACGATCACCGTGACCGACGTGGCGCGCAACCTCAGCCCCGTCTGCACGGCGGCCTATCCGAGTCTCGCCGAAATCTGGCCGCCCAACCACAAGCAGATCGCGATCAGCATCCTCGGCGTGACCGACGCCGATCACGATCCCATCACGATCACGATCCAGCGCGTCCTGCAAGACGAGCCGACGAACGCCGCAGGCGACGGCAACACTGCGGTTGACGGCGGGGGCTTGGGCGCGGGCGGCGCGTGGGTGCGCGCCGAACGCGAGGGCGGCGGCAACGGCCGCGTCTACGAGCTATTTTTCACGGCCGCGGACGGGCGCGGCGGGAGTTGCGCGGGCGCGGTCAAGGTCAGCGTGCCGCACGACCAGCACCGGGCGGCGGTTGACGACGGCCGGCGCTACGACTCGACCGTCGCGGGCGGGCCATGTCTCAACTGTCACTGAGACAGCACAGGCGTGAGTACCGAACAAAGCGCGTGGGGCATCCGGCGAGGAGCGCCCCACGCGCTTTCACATTCCGCCTTCGCACCAGGCGCGCGTGACCTCGTGCCGGTAGGCGAACAACTTGCGCAGCCGCGGCTCGATCATGAACGGCGCGGCCAACCGGCCGAGCGGCCCGAGCGGCGGCTCGTACTCGATCTCGTCGCGCAGGAGCGCGCCGTCGGCGTGCGGCGTGACCATGTGCCGGTGTCGCCAGAAACGAAACGGCCCCGCGACCTGCACGTCCTCGAACATGCGTGGCGGATCGTATGCCGTGTGGCGCGCGACCCAGCGCACGGGGATGAGGCCGGCGACGCGCGTTTCGATGCTCGCCTCCGAGCCGACGCGCGCGATGTCGGCGTGCCGGATGACGCGCACGCGCTCCCACGGCGGCGTCAGGCGCACGAGCGCGTCCGGCAACTCATGGAAGGCAAAGACGCGCTCAGGCGCGGCGCGAATCACGCTCTCTTTGACGAAAGTTGCTCGGCTCACGGAGTTGAAGAGATTAGGCTAAAGATTAAGGAGACGTTATATCATGTAATATCCACCATACAGCGGCCGATATTTCCCGATAGACCTTGTCCTTATGCTGTTGACGCCAGCCAAAGCGCGCTCCGTAATGCTCGCCGCACAGGGGCTTCTTCGCCGCCCGGCGAAGAAGGCCGCCAAGGCCGACGTGCTGCGCGCCGTCCGCCGCATGGGCGCGCTCCAGATAGACACCATCCACGTCGTAGCCCGTAGCCCCTACCTCGTCCTCTGGAGCCGCCTCGGGCGTTACGACCCGCGCTGGCTCGACGAGTTGCTCGCCGAGGGCAAACTCTTCGAGTACTGGGCGCACGAAGCCTGCTTCCTCCCCATCGAAGACTACCCGCTCTACCGCCACCGCATGCTCGACGCAGAGTCGCAGGGCTGGCACTACTCGCGCGCGTGGGTCGAAGCGCACCGGGCGGAGGTCGAACGCCTGCTCGCCTTCATCCGCGAGCGCGGCGCGGTGCGCTCGGCGGACTTCGCGCGCACGGACGGGAAGGCGGGCGGCTGGTGGGAGTGGAAGACCGAGAAGCGTGCGTTGGAGATGCTCTTCACGGCGGGCGAACTGATGATCGCGCGGCGCGTGAACTTCCAGAGGGTTTACGACCTGCGCGAGCGCGTGCTCCCCTTCTGGCATGACGGGCAGTTGCCCCCGGTCGAAGAGGCGCGGCGCGAATTGGCGCTCAAGGCCGTCCGCGCCTTAGGGATGACCACGGCGCGCTGGGTTGCCGACTACTTCCGCACGGGGAAGCGGGCGACGCTCGACGCCGTTTCGGCACTCGCGCGCGAGGGCGCGCTACTCACGGCCCGTGTCGAAGGGTGGGACGAGCCTGCCCTCTTCCACCCGGAGAACCGCAAGCTCGTCAAGGAGGCCGCCGCGGGCGGCCTCAAGCCGGAGTTGACCACGCTGCTCTCGCCCTTCGACCCGCTGGTATGGGACAGGGCGCGTGCGCGCGCGGCGTTCGGCTTCGACTACCGGCTGGAGTGTTACACGCCCGCGCCGAAGCGGTGCTACGGCTACTTCACGCTGCCCATCCTGCGGCGCGGGGCGCTCGTCGGGCGTCTGGACGCGAAGGCCCACCGGAAGGAAGGGGTCTTCGAGGTGAAGTCCGTCCACCTTGAGCGGGGCGTGGTCGCAAGCGCGGGGCTGGTCGGCGACGTGGCCGCGGCGATACGTGAGTGCGCCGACTGGCACGGGACGCCCGAGGTCGTCGTGCGGCGGTCAGAGCCGAAGACGCTCGCCGCGCGAATGGCGGCAACCGTTAACCGAGAGTAATACAGAACCGGGATTCACGGTCTTAAGAACAGACCTCCGCGCTCTTACCGTTTCCTGACAAAGACGAGGTGCGTTACCGTGTCCCAGGCGTTGTGAATGCCGTCAAAGAGGAGCAGCAGCGCCGCCGCGCCGACGAGGAACAGGGCCGGGCGTGCGTGTGAGCGGGCCGCGAATGCCGATCCGGCCAGCATCGCGTATGCCGCGAACGGGAGCAGCACATGAAACAACCAGTCCTCGAATACAGGCCGGTAGATGGTTTGCGTTCGCATACGCCGAGCCACGATGGCGACGTATGCTATCCCGCAGAGTCCCACTAAGCCCCACAGAACCGCGACCGCGCCGATCCCGTACCACGGAGCGCTGATAACGGCTGACAGCAACAGCACGACCCCGAAATGGACGACGCTCGGCGTGGAAAAGGCTTCGCCCGCCTGCGCCTCACCCCGGACGATTGGCCTGCCGGCGATGAGGGTTATGACGACGAACTGCAACCCGATCAGCGCGCCGGCAGACGAGCCGACGATGACATAGAAGTTCTCCCATCCGTCCAGTGGTGACATGTCGCCGATCAACCTACTCGTTTATTAAGAGTTGGGTTTGTTCACGCCCAGTTTTCGCGTGCGTATTTTTCCGGAGGTTCAATTATTTTCGTAATCAATTTCGCGTACACAATGTCCTGTCCTACCATGGCATCTTTAAGCTGACGTTCGGGGTGTTACTTCAGAACTCGATCATGACCTTGAGCGCCTCGCGCTCGTTCATCGCCCGGTAGCCGTCGGGCACACCATCAATGTTCGTGACCCGGTCAAACACGCGCCCCGGCTCGATCCGGCCTTCGAGCACGTCGGGCAGCAGCTCCTCGATGTAGGCGCGCACCGGCGCGGGGCCGCCCGCGATGGTGACGTTGCTGTAAAACGACGGCTGCGCCGCCGGCATCGTCTCGCCCTGCGGGACGCCGACCCGGCCCACCGCACCGCCCGCACGCGCGATGCTCTACACCGACCCGCCGCGCGATGGCTTGACCGATCTGACCTAGTCCGTTGACGACAATTACGTCTCTCACAGCTATTCCTTTCATGATTGATTTACTCGTCCCGCTCAGCGGCCGACTCTTCGCTCTAAGTGTTCGGGGTAACGCGCACCCTGCACTGTGATCTTCGAGGCTGCCGCTTCAATCTCACGAAGGTCGTCGGGCGTCAATTCAACTTCAGCCGCGCCGAGGTTCTCCTCCAGGCGGTGCAACTTCGTCGTGCCTGGAATCGGCACTATCCACGGCTTCTGCGCCAGCAGCCACGCGAGCGCGATCTGAGCGGGCGTCGCCTTCTTTTGCTCCGCCACCCTGCCAAGTAGATCAACCAAAGCCTGATTCGCCTTTCGATTCTCCGCCGTAAAGCGTGGGACGATGTTGCGGAAGTCTGTGCTGTCGAACGTGGTGTTCTCGTCGATCTTGCCCGTGAGGAATCCTCTGCCCAGAGGGCTGAAGGGCACGAACCCGATTCCCAGTTCTTCAAGCGTCGGGATGATTTCCTCTTCAGGCTTTCTCCACCACAGCGAGTATTCACTCTGAAGGGCCGTCACGGGCTGGACGGCGTGCGCGCGGCGGATGGTTTGCACGCCCGCTTCCGAAAGGCCGAAGTGCTTGACCTTGCCCGCCTGGATCAAGTCTTTCACCGCTCCGGCAACATCTTCGATGGGCACGTCCGGGTCAACGCGGTGTTGATAGAATAGATCGATTGTCTCGACCCTGAGCCGCCTGAGCGAACCCTCGGCGACCTCCTTGATATGCTCCGGCCGGCTGTCTAAAGCAGTCCAGTGGGTCTCACCCTCCGAAGCAGGCTTGAAACCGAATTTGGTCGCTATAACTACTTGCCCACGAAAAGGCTCTAGGGCTTCGCCTACAAGTTCTTCGTTCGTCAGGGGGCCATAAATTTCAGCGGTATCGAAGAAGGTGACGCCGCGTTCGACGGCCGCCCGAATCAGCGAGATCATCTCCTGCCTGTCTCCGGCCGGGCCGTAGCCAAAGCTCATTCCCATACAGCCCAGACCTAGAGCCGAGACTTCCAGGTTACTATTTCCAAGTTTGCGCTTCTGCATAGTTTCTCCTCGGAGGTGCCAGCGGCAGGCTCACCTCATCTACAAAGCCATGTCGGGTAACAGAGAAGTATAGTCTGCTTATCTTTCGGGCGTTTGCCTATTCGGTTACATTTCTTGCCAGACCCTCCGAGACTTTACAGAAAAAGAGAGCGTAGAGGGTTTAGGCCGGGCCGGCGACGGGCCGGAGCGATTGGCCGACGTGTTGAGGCGCTCCGACGAAGTGCTGAGGCGCTCGAAAGAAGTGAGGCGGCGCGCGGACGAGTTGTGCGACAAAATGTGGGCGACGACGGCGACGCACACGCGCCCGCTCCCAGCGCCGCTTTATTCTTCCTGGTGTTCGGAGCCGTCGTAGCGCAGGACGGTGCGCTCGCCGTCGGCGATTGTTTCGAGGTGGACGGTGCGCCCCCAGAGGGTGTGGACGTATTCGAGCACCTTGCGGGCGTAGGCGTGGTCGAGTTCCGCGCCCTCGTACTGGTGTTTGAGGTAAAGCTCGCGGTTGCCGTTGTAGTCGCCGTCGGCGACGACGATGTAAGGGAAGCCGAAGTTGGTCATGTTGGCGACGAGCTGATCGCGCACACGCTCCCAGCGCTTCTCCGTCACCGTCCACTCTTCCTCTTCGACCAACTCGTAGACGAACAGGTCAAGCTCCTCGCACAACTCCTCGGTCAGGTAGTTGCGCAGGAAAGACACGTCGTTATCAAGCTCGCGCACCTCGAAAATCTTCGCGCGCCCTTCGCCGCCCGCGCGGCCGAATTTCTCGCGCTCTTCTTTGGTCGGATTGTCCCAGCGCCGCTCGATATCTTCGAGAATCTTGTAACCGAGATAGTACGGATTGAGTTGCCCCTTGTGCGGCGAGACGACGCCGGAGTGCAACTCCGCGAACTCAAGCGACTCCACGTCCGTCAAGTCCAACTCGCGCATAATGCGTGCGTGCCAGAAAGACGCCCAACCCTCATTTAATGTCTTAGTCTGCATCTGCGGGACGAAGTACTCCATCTCCTCGTGCACCATCGCCATCACGTCGCGCTGCCAGTCGGTGAGCGTGGGCGAGTGGCGGAGGATGTAATGGACGAGGTCTTTTTCGGGCAGGGCCTCGCGCGGCGGCAGATCAGGCTCGACCGCGGGCGGCGCGGGCGGCTCGCCCATGCGCCAGAGGTCGTCGTAGCGCCCCTCCTTGGGCTTGGCGGCGGCGCGGCGGCGGGCCTCTTCGGCGGGCGTGCGCTCGCGGTCGGGCTTGATGAAGAAGTTCGGGTCTATGTGCTCCTCGACGGAGAGTACGGCGTCGAGGAACTGTTCGACCGTCTTGCGCCCGTACTTGAACTCGTATTCGCTCATGCGCTGCGCGTGCGTGGAGACGGACTCGACCATGCGCCGGTTGGTCTTCGCGAAGTAGGCGTTGTGCCGGAAGAAGTCCACGTGCCCGAGGACGTGCGCCATGACGAGCTTGTTCTGCACGGGGCTGTTCGTCTCCAGCAGGAAGCCGTAGGACGGGTTGGTGTTGATGACGACCTCGTAGATTTTCGACAGCCCGAAGTCGTACATCGTCTTCATGCGGTGGTAGGCCTTGCCGAATGTCCAGTGCGAGTAGCGACCGGGCAGAGCGTAAGAGCCGATCTCGTACATGACGGTCGCGGGCACAAGCTCGAAGCGCGTCGGGAACGGGTCGAGGCCGAAGCGGCGCGCGACCTCCCAGATTTGCTCAAGCGCCCGTTCGAGTTCCTTGATCTCGCGGTCTTGCATAACTGCTTACATCCTAGCCCCCCGTCCGTTAAACCTCAAGAGGGCCGGCGGCCGGGCGTGCGCTCATCCGAAAAATGCAAGGCGGCGTCCGAGATTTTGGTTTAGCCGCAAACGCGGCCCGCCGTTTCGCCTGATAAAACTGAGGTCGTTAATTTTCGTCCCGACTGGAATGTCATTTGCTAGAATGAGCGCGACACTTGCCACGGTTCGCGGTTCTACTAACCTGTTTCCTTCAACGAACCACCTTAAGGAGGTGTTAATATGACGCCCTACCGGCAGATTATAGTCCGCATCCTCGTAGCCTTTTCTCTGTTCAGCATGCTGACGGTCGCCCCGACGTTGGCCCAGGTGACGACTGGCGACATCACCGGCACTGTCGTTGACGCACAGGGCAATGTCGTGCCGAACGCGAGCGTGACGGCGCGCAATCAGGCGACGGGCCAAGCGCGCACGACGACCACCAACGAGCAGGGCGATTACACGCTGACAGACCTGCCCGCCGGCACCTACGAGATGTCGGTTGAAGCCAGAGGCTTCAGCAAGGCGCTGCTCAAAAACATGGAGCTGAACGTCGGCGCGAAGCTGACGCAGAACTTCAGTCTCAAGCCGGGCGAGCTCAGCGAGACGGTCGAGGTCACGTCCGAGGGCGCGCTGGTCGAGACGACCACCTCCGAGTTGGGGCGCAACATCACGCCGACCGAGGTGCGCGAGCTACCCCTGATTAATCGCACCTTCAATAGCCTGACCATCATCACGCCGGAAGCGCGGCCCGTCGGCAATTTCGATCCGACCAAGACGCGCGTCGGCAACGTCGGCTTCAGCGGCGGCGACGGCCGGCAACTGGATGTGAACGTGGACGGCGGCGACAACAAGGACAACGTCGTCGGCAGCCTGCTGCAAAACTACGCCTACGAATCCATCCAGGAGTTTCAGGTAGTGCAGCATCGCTGGACGGCAGAGAGCGGGCGCTCGGTCGGGGCGGTCGTCAACGTCGTCTCCAAGTCGGGCACGAACGACCTGCACGGCTCGGGCTTCTTCACCTACCGCAACGAGAAGCTGCGTGCGCGCGACTTCTTCGAGAAGGAGTCCACCGATCCCAAGCCGAAGTTCAACCGCGAAGAGTTTGGCGGCTCCGTCGGCGGCCGCATCATCCGCGACAAGCTTTTCTACTTCGGCGCGCTTGAGCGCTTCCGCGAGCGGCAGAACATCCTCGTCAACCCTGCGCTGCTGCCGCAGATCGCCGCCATTCCGAGCGTGACCGCGTCCTCGACCATCCCGACGCCCTACAACGACACGCTCCTCACCGCGAAGATCGATAACCGTATCAGCGACCGGCAGTCGATGTTCTACCGCTTCTCATACCAGAAGAACGACTCGCCCAACGATCAGTTCGACCCATCCACGCCCGGCGATCTCTCCAACGGCAATACGAACAACAACAAGCTCTACAGCTTCGTCGTCAACCACTCCTACACCTTCAGCCCGACCACGCTCAATCAGTTCACGTTCCAGTTCCAGCGCTTCCAGAACGACATCCTCAGCGTGACGACGAACCCGAACATTGTGTTCCCGTCCGTGCAGTCAGGCGCGAACGTGAACGTGCCGCAGGAGACCATCGAGCGCAAGTTCCAGTTCCGCGACGACATCTCGTTCCAGCGCGGCCGCCACGCGCTGAAGACGGGGATCAACTACATCAACACGAAGCTCAACGGCTTCTTCTTCTTCGGCGCGAACGGCTACCAGGTTTTCTTCTTCGATGATCCGCTGACGATCAAGAACAATCTCACGAACAATACAGGTTGCCCCCTGGTCGATCCTGCCGATCCTAGCAAGGGGCGTACGGCCTGCTACACGCAAGGCTTCGCCACGCCGGGCGCGGTGCGCGAGATCGCGTTCAGCACCGGCGCGGGCGATACGAGCCAACCGCCCTTCCACCAACTCGCGCTCTACGTGCAGGACGATTACAAGATGACGCGCCGCCTGACGTTGAACTTGGGCTTGCGCTGGGACGCGAACATTCGCCTGCTCGTGCCGCAGACCAACAACCGCACGATGCAGATTCTCAGGCAGTTGAATGAGCCGCGCGCGCAAGCCATCGCTGGCGACGCCGACCGCCTCGCGCGCCGCACGCCGAGCTACCGCGAGTTCCAGCCGCGCCTCGGCTTCGCCTACGATCTGCGGGGCGACGGGCGGACGGTCGTGCGCGGCGGCTACGGCATCTTTTACGATCAACTGTTCCAGAACCTGACCCTCTTCGCCACGCAGCAATCGAACCCGTCGATCTATCAGACGGTGCTCGATCTGGTGAACAACTCCGTCGGCTCCGGGCAACTCGCCACCTTCCGCTTCGGCGTCGATCCGCTGCCCGCCCCGCCCGCCAACTTCAGCACCGGCAACTTGGAGGTCGGCGGCTTCGGGCGCATCAACGATCCGACCCTGCGTGATCCTTACGTGCAGAAGTTTTCCATCGGCTTCGAGCACAACCTGGGGCGCAACTTCGTCCTGTCGAGCGACTTCGTACACACGTTGGGCCTGCACGAGAACCGCGTGCAGAACGTCAACCCGCGCATCCGCTCGCTCTGCGATCCCAACTTCCCCAACTCGACGCCCGCCTCGCCGCGTTGCGTGCGCGGCGCAAGCACGCGCTACTTCGATCAGGCGTTCGTCGCGGCGGGCCTGGGCGCGGGCCGGCTCGAACAGATCAACATGTTCACCTCGACGAATCGCTCGCTGTTCGACAGCTGGACGACTTCGCTCAAGTACCGCGGGCGCAGAGCGTTCTACACGGCGAGCTACGTGCTGTCGAGTTCGCGCGCGTGGGGCGGGCAACCGACCGCCTCCTACAGCGGCAACGGCGTCGCCATCGCCCCGGAGCAGCAGTTCCGGCCCGAGGAGTTCGGCCCAACCCGCATTGACGAACGCCATCGCATCGTCATCAGCGGCGTCTTCAACGTTCCGGGTGGGTTCGAGCTTGCGCCGATCATGCAACTCGCCAGCGCCCGCCCCTATTCGGCGATTGCCGGCTTAGACGTGGACGGCGACGGCCGCACCACGGTAGATCGGATCTGTGCCGGCGTCGATCCGTTTACGGTGTTGCAGTCGCTGGTCGCCAACACGGGCGTGCCGGCGGCGGCGCGGACGCTCGGCTGCACGCAGGCCAAGGTCAATGACATCCGCGAAGGCTTCGTCGTGCGGAACGGGCAGATCGAGCGACGGAGCGGGCGCTTCTTCAACGTTGACTTGCGCTTGACCAGAATTTTCCCCGTGGGCGAGCACGTGAAGATCAAGCCCTACGCGAACTTCTTCAATCTCTTCAACGTGGAGAATCTCTCGTTCGCTTCGCGGCTCGGTTTGAGCAGCGCGGCCTCGCGCAGTGCTTTCCTGCAACCCGTCTCGCTCTACGGCCCCGGCTTCGGGCCGCCGGTCGGCGTCCCTTTCACGTTCCAATTCGGCACGCGCGTGGACTTCTAATTTAGTCGCACTCGCGTAAAAGCTGATCGCAGTAAGGCGCTGTGCCGGAGCACAGCGCCTTACTTTTAGCCACGCGCTCTCCGCCGCCTGCATCCAGCAGCGGCGGCTCAGACTTCGACGCCGCGCGTGCCGAAGAACTGTTTGAGCGCGGGGTAGACATCCTCTTTGTCGTCGATGCGGACGCCGATGAAGCGTTCCTTACGTTTCAGGCGATCTTTGAAGATCGAGAGCAGCGCGCCCGACGAGCGGCGGTAGCCGGACGTACCCTCCTCACCGATCTCGCCGTAGCCGAACAGGTTGCACGTCGCGATCAACTCGTCGGCGAGACGCACGGCCTCTTCGTTATCCGAATAGTAGTTGTCGCCGTCGGAGAAGTGGAAGGGGTAGATGTTCCAGTCCCGCGGGCTGTAGCGCGCGCCGATGATGTCGAGCGCGAGTTGGTAGGCGGACGAGACCACCGTGCCGCCCGACTCGCCCTGCGTGAAGAACTGTTCTTCCGTCACCTCGCGCGCCTCCGTGTGGTGCGAGATGAAGACGATCTCGACGTTGTCGTACTTCGTGCGCAGGAAGCGCACCATCCAGAAGTAGAACGAGCGCGCGATGTATTTTTTGAACTCGCCCATCGAGCCGGACACGTCCATCAGCGCCAGCACGACGGCGTTCGACTCGTAGCGGTGCGACTCCTCCCACGTCTTGAAGCGCAGGTCTTCCTTCTTCACGCCGCCGAAGCGCGCGCGCCCCTGCTCGCGCGCGTTGCGGCGGATGTTCTCTAAGATCATGCGCCGCTTGTCGAGGTTGGCGAGCACGCCCGTGCGGCGTATTTCGTCGAAGCGCGTGGTCTTGGCGGGCACGGCCTTCTTGGCCTTCTCTTCGAGGAAGGGCAACTGCAAGTCCTCGAAGATGAGCGCGGCCAACTCGTCTATGTTGATCTCGGCCTCGTAGTACTCCGCGCCGCCGCCCTGGCCGGGCTGCCCCCCGCCCGGCCCCCGGCCCGGCTGGTGCTCGCGCGCGATCACGTCGCCGACGCGCGTCTTCCCGTCGCCCTGGCCGACGTGCTTGCGCTTGCGGTGGTCGAAGCGGAACTTGTACTCGTCGAGCGAGCGGATCGGCACTTTGACGCTGCGCTTGCCGTCGGACAGGATGATCGCCTCGTTCGAGACAATCGAGCCGAGGTTCTTGCGGATCGCCTCCTTGACCCGTTCCTTGTGCCGCTCCTGATCGATGATGCCTTTGCGCTGCAAAGACCAGTCGTTGCGCTGAATGGACATCGGTAAACCTCAAAAGTAGTGACGAGTGACGAGCGACAAGTGACGAGCGAAAACAGATTCTTAACTTGTCACTTGTCACTCGTCACTCGTCACTGTTTTTAAGAACTCCGCCACGACCTCCGTGAACGCCTGCGGGACTTCTTCCTGCGGCAGGTGGCCGACGCCGGGGAAGACGAGCAGGCGCGAGCCGGGGATCAGCCTGTGCAGCGTCTGGCCGTCGCCGAGCGGCGTGTCTTCGTCGTCCTCGCCCCAGACGAGCAGCGTGGGCGGGCGCAGCAGGTGTGCGTCGCGCGTGACGCGCGCGGCGCTCCAACGCCGTAGCGTGTTGAGCATCGCGCGCTGCGTGTCGGCGGCGCGCAGCGGCAGATGACGGCCCCTAACTTTCTGCTCGGCGCGCAGGCGGTCGCCGTCCGCCGCGCGGTCGAAGCGGCCGAGCTTGCGCCGCAGGAAGTAGCGCAGGTCTAGGAGCGGCGGCGAGAGCACATCGCCGACCGCCCGCGTCGCCACGAGGCGCAGGACGGGGTGGCGCTTCAGGTTGTCGTTGCAGACCGCGCCGACGAGCACGAGCCGCGCGACGCGCTCCGGGTGTTCGAGCGCGACGGTCGCCGCGACCGCGCCGCCGTAAGAACTGCCGACGAGCGTCGCGCGCCCGATCTCTAATTCGTCCAGCAGGCGCACGATCATGCGCGCCTGCGCGTCCACCGTGTACTCAGCGTCCGCCGGCTTGTCCGAGAAGCCGAAGCCGACGAGATCGGGCGCGACGACGTGAAAGCCGCGCTCCGCCAGCGGCACGAGCACGTCGCGCCACACGAAATTCGACACAAGGAAGCCGTGGACGAGCACGAGCACCGGCGCGCCCCGCTCGCCCGCCTCTTGGTAATGAACGCGCACGCCGTCCACCTCGACGAAGCGCGAGCGGTCGGCGTGGTGCAGGTGGTCGGCGTGCGCCTGCCAGTCGAGCGCGCGCGGGCGCGTCAGCCTGTGCGCCGCCACCGCCGCGCCCGTCAGCGCGAACCCCCCCGCCAGCCAGTAACGTTTCTTCATGCGTCCCTGCGCCTATTCAATCTCAATCCGATAGCTCACCAACCAAAGCTTGACCTGATCCAGGCGCTCCTGCCAGCGGTTTTTGAAAGCCCTTATCCACTGCCGATTCTTAGCCGAGTCAGGCACGTCCACGACAACCCGCACCAAGTCGTCGCGGTAGAGGACGCCACCGTGACGCCAGTGCCCCTCTACTTTCTGCGTCTCGTAGCTGGCCGCGCCGAAGTTATCCACGATTTCCAAGACCGCTTCAGCCAACCATTCAGCCGGTACATCCCGCCCGTCATTGAACCGGAGGGGTAGCAGCACCTCGAATCGCCGCCACTTGCTGCTCATAGGTCGCCTTGCCCTCGACGGTGAAAGTGATGTTCTGATCTGCGAGGGCTTCCAACGCAGCCTCAGGCACTAGATGCTCACCCGAACTCAGAACCCGGCCCGAGAAGCGTCCGAGCAAAAAAGCGAGCGCCCGCTTCTCGGTTTCGCGGTCGGGGAACGTGATAGTTACCATGTGTTATCCTCCTTTGCAGTAAATTCTATCACCCATCGCATAGACTGTTCAGGCTTCCGCGTTACGTCTTAAGTCCGTCATATCTTTATTACTCTTGCCGATGTTGCATTTCTTACATAAGGTCTGAAGATTATCTAAATCGTCTGTGCCACCCTTTGAACGTGGAATGATATGGTCAACTTCCAACGTAATTCCTTCTTCTTTAGAGCTTCGGCCGCAGCTACAACACGTCCAATTGTCTCTGGCTAAGACAGACCACCAAAGCCCGGCGCGCACGAAAGTATAGCTATCCATTTCCGGCACATTTAAAGTATCCGTGCTTTCAAGTTCCGTATGTTCTTCATCTTCGTCCTGAGCTTCTAATTCACTAACCAAACACCAACTCTTATATTTATCAAGCATCTCTTGCAATCTTGGAGGTTCGCCCTCGCCAATAGAGATGAAAGAATCTAACAAAGGATAGAGAGCCGCAAATGCCATAATTAGCTCGCCCATGCCGCGATTCACATCAACTGGGAAATAACGGAGTGGAGAGAATAATAAAACTCCCCTCACATCTTCTTCCTCACCTATAAATGCATCTTTCAGATCGATAAAGTCTTCAGCCCTGCTATGAGAGATAAAATTCATTCCAAGTATAGGAGACAGGGCTGCGAAATTCTGTTCGTATAAATCAGCGACTGCCGCAATAAACTTTGAGTCAACATTCTGACGAAACGGCATCAATTCGACTGAGAGCGCACCACTTAATTCAATGTTATATGTCAGGTACGTCGGATGAAAAGAGAATGCCTTTCCGTCTCTGCGTTTAATCGTAAGCTCTCTGTCCGTTCTGCGCTTACCACTTAGGCCAATATGTACCCAATCGAAATCAGCATTCACGCGCGCAGATTTTCTGTTGCTTGGACAATAAACATAAGTCATACGCTCATAGGGATTGACTCCATAAATTCCCTGTATCAACTCTATGCTGCGCCGCAGCAAAATTTCTAAGCGTGGGAAGAAGTAGTTTTGTACTGTGGCAATACGAGTTTTTATGTCAGGTATTTTGAATATCTCAACATCCTTCGGCTCGAAGATTAAATCCTTCAGCGAAGTCGGGTTAATGGTTGCCATTTTATATAACGCTCAATAGAGAGGAAACATCTATAACGTATTAGCCCGCGCCTTCCAACAGCGAAAGACGCGGGCGTTATTTATCGTCTCGTCTTTACCTCGGTCAGCGCGAGAGCAGCGTGCCGACGTAGGTCAGGAGTTCGTTGGCGCAGACGGGGCAGTAGCCGTGGTCGCGCACGAGCCGGTCAACGACCTCGTTGATGCGGCGCAGTTGATCGGGGTCGGGCGTCTTGGCGGAGGTGGTGATCTTCACCACGTCCTTGAGGTCGGCGAAAATCTTCCGCTCGATGGCCTCCTTCAGCCGTTCGTGGGAGGTGTACTCGAACTGCCGGCCCTTGCGGCTATAGGACGAGATGCGGATGAGTATCTCCTGGCGGAAGGTGTTCTTCGCGTTCTCGCTGACGCCGATCTGCTCCTCGATGGAGCGCATAAGTTGCTCGTCCGGCTCGACCTCCTCCTCGGTGATCGGGTCTTTGATGCGCTCCTTGTTGCAATAGGCTTCGACGTTGTCGAGGTAGTTGTTGCAGATGGTCTTTGCCATCTCCTCGAACGAGTAGACAAAGGCGCGCTGCACCTCGATCTTGGCCATCTCGTCGTACTCTTTGCGCGCCGCCGAGATGAGGTTCAAGTAGCGCTCGCGCTGCTCGGCGTTGATGCCGGTGTGCTGCTCGAAGCCGCTCTTGATGGTGCGCAGGGCGTCAATCGGGTTGATGCAGGTGACGCCGTCGCGCACCAGCGCCGATGAGAGGCGGTTGATGATGTAGCGCGGGCTGATGCCGTCCATGCCCTCGCGCACGGTGTCATCCTTCAACTCGCGCACGTCCTTCGTCTTGTAGCCCTCGACCTCCTCGCCGTCGTAGAGCTTCATCTTCTTGACGAGATCGACGTTGGCGCGCTTCGGGTCTTCCAGCCGCGTCAGCACCGCGAACATCGCGGCGACCTTCAACGTGTTCGGCGCGACGTGGACGTTGCGGAGCACTTCGGACTGATTGAGCAGCTTGTAGTAAATCCGCTCCTCCTGCGACACGCGCAGGTTGTAGGGGACGCGCACGAGGATGATGCGATCCTGCAACGCCTCGGACTTCCGGTTGCCCGCGAACGCGATGTACTCGTTCTCGTTCGTGTGCGACAGGATCACCTCGTCGGCGTAGATCATCGCGAACCGGCCCGTCTTGATCGACTGCTCCTGCGAGAGCGTCAGCAGCGAGTAGAGGAACTTCTCGTCAACCTTCAGCATCTCGACGAACTCCATGACGCCGCGGTTGGCGATGTTCAACTCGCCGTCGAAGCGGTAGGCGCGCGGGTCGCTCTCGACGCCGACCTCGCCGATGGTCGAGAGATCAATCGAGCCGGTCAGTTCCGTAATGTCTTGTGATTTCGGGTCGCTCGGCGTGAACGTGCCGATGCCGACGCGCTCCTTCTCGGAGAAGATGATGCGCTGGACTTTTACGTCCTCGTGCCGCCCGCCGTAGGTGTGTTCCAGGGCGTAGCGGCACTGCGGGCAGAGGTCGCCTTCAATGTAGATGCCGTAGTGCTTCTCGATCTCGCCGCGCAGTTCCTGCGGGATGAGGTGCAGCGGCTCTTCGTGCATCGGGCAGTCTTTGATCGCGTAGACCGCGCCGCCGTCCGTGCGCGTCCACTCTTCGAGGCCGCGCTTGAGCATCGTCACAATCGTGGACTTGCCGCCGCCCACCGGCCCCATCAGCAGCAGGATGCGCTTGCGGACTTCGAGGCGCTGCGCGGCCGATTTGAAGTACTCGACGATGCGCGCGAGCGGCTCTTCGATGCCGAACAACTCATGGGCGAAGAAGTTGTAGCGGGCGATTTCGTCGCGCGTGCCTTCGTTGATCTTCTCCACCCCGGCGGCGTGGATCATGTCGTTGATGCGGGCGTGGGAGAGTTCGGCGAGGCGGGGGTTCTGCGTGACCAACTCGAAGTAGTCGCGGAACGTGCCTTCCCATTGCAGCGCCTCGCGCTCGCGGCGCAACCCTTCCAGCCGTTCGCTGATGTTAAAACTGTGCTTGCCATCCGGTTCTTCGTGCATCGCCTTTTATACCTCTTGCAAAGGGCACTTGCGCGCGTGGACGGCGTGTGGAGAAGCACGCCCCAACCTTGTCTTGCTGCGCGCGTGCCGCTTCGGGCCGACTGTGGCAGCCCCCGGCGCGACGCGCGCTTCCCGGCAGGACTTCTGAGCCTCGATGCGCCGGTGCGGCACGCGCGCGATAAGCGGCCTCTTGCGCCGTCGAGCCTGTGCGGAAGTCCTGCTGCTCTTCCCCTGTCAAACAAAAGCGGCGGGCGCAGACGGCCGAAGCGCCACTCCTTCCGCTTCGGGGCTGATTATAACACAGCCCCTGCGGGGGAAAATCAACCCTTATTTTCCGCCGCCAGCAGCACGCGCGGGCGCAACTGCCCGTGTGCGGCGTCGTACACGCCGACGGCGAGCAGCACGCCAGCGCGGTCGCACAACCGGACGAGCGCGCCGTCCGGCAAACTTTCCTGCGCAAGATTTGTGCGCACCGCCGCGCCGTGGCCCACGCGCCGCGCGTCTTCGTCGCTTAGATGCAGCGACGGCAGTTCAGGGAGCGCCGCATTCGGCGGTCGCAGCGCGCCGCACATGTCGCCCGCCGCTGCCATTTCGCTCAGCCGCTCAAGGCTCACCGCGTCCGCCAGCCGGAACGAGCCGGCGCGCGTGCGCCTGAGCGCCGAGAGGTGTGCGCCGACGTGCAAGTTCTCCCCGATTGACTCGGCGAGCGCCCGAACGTAAGTGCCCGCCGAGCAGACGACGCGCACGCGCAACGCACAAGTGCCGTCCTCATGTCGCGCGAGCAGCGCGCCGCCTTCACGCAAAGCTTCCAATTCGCGCACGACGACGCGCACCGCCCGCCGCTCGACTTCAACACCCCGCCGCGCCAACTCGTACAGCTTCTGTCCCGCGACCTTCTTCGCCGAGTACATCGGCGGCACTTGCTCTATCTCGCCGCGCAGAGGTCTCAGCGCCGCCTCGATCTCCTCATCGCCCCACGCCGCGCACGGCTTGGTCGCCTCTCCTTCCGCCAGTCGCGGCCTGCCGGTCAGGTCGCCTGTGTCGGTCGCGTAGCCCAATCGGACGGTTGCCTCATACTCCTTCTCCGCGCCCGCAAGAAACTGCGCGAGCCGCGTCGCGCGCCCGACCAGCACGACCAGCACGCCCGTCGCAAACGGATCGAGCGTGCCCGTATGCCCGACCCGCCGCTCGCGCAGGATGCGCCGCACGCGCGCCACCACGTCGTGCGAAGTCCAGCCCGCCGGCTTGTCTATGATCAGGATGCCGTCCATCAAAGTGATCCCGGATTGCAAATCTCAAATTTGCAATTTCAAATCTTGTTGCTTGTTTGCCGTCCGCTCCGCGCTCAGGCTACATTAATGATACTTCATGCGCAGACCAAAGCGGCGCGCGCCGCGCGACATCAATCAGGACATAGAAGCGGCGAAGCCGAAACAGCCGCTCGATCCCGAACGCGCGCGGACGCGGACAATGCAGCGCGCCGTCAAGCTGCTGGCGGCGAAGCCGCGTTCGCTGGCGGAGTTGCGCGAGCGCCTGCTCGAAAAAGAGTGGGCGAGCGAGGAGGCGGTGGACGCGGCGCTGGCGCGGCTCAAAGAGTACGGCTATCTGGACGACGAGCGGTTCGCCTTCGGCTACGCGTCTTACCGCGTCAAGCAGCGTCCCGTCGGGCGGCAGCGACTCGCGCGCGACTTGCAGATGAAGAAGGTGGATCGCGCGACGACCGAGCAGGCGCTCGAACTCGTCTTCAACGAGACGCCCGAAGCCGACCTCGTTGATCGCGCCATCGAGAAACGCATACGCCTGCGCGGTCGCCCGCGGACGCGGCAGGAAGTTAAAAGCCTGTTCGACCACCTGCTCCGGCTCGGCTTCAGCTACGACCTCATCATGGATAAAGTCCGCGCCGCCTCCGCCGCCAACGACGAAGAGGAATGACGGCGGCACGGGCGGGCAGAACCACGAAATCACACGAAGCAACACGAACCAAGGTCAGAGACTTCGCGCGTTCGGAGGCTTTGTGCCGCTCGTTCGTGTCATTTCGTGTGATTTCGTGGTTACTGCCTTTTCGTCGAGCACATATAGCCCTTACTCCTGCCGCCCGTTTCGCCCGCCCGTCGCCCGCGTGCTAAACTTGAGTCTTTCAGTTCAAGGCAGGATTTGTGACCTATGATGACCGGCAACGAAATACGCGAACTCTTTCTGAAATACTTCGAGGACAGGGGCCACACGCGCGTCCGCTCCAGCCCCCTGCTGCCCGCCAACGACCCGACCCTGCTGTTCACCAACGCCGGGATGAACCAGTTCAAAGACGTGTTCCTCGGCCTTGAGCAGCGCAGCTACAAGCGCGCCACCTCGCCGCAGAAGTGCATCCGCGCAGGCGGCAAGCACAACGATCTGGACGAGGTCGGCAAGACCGCGCGCCACCACACCTTCTTCGAGATGCTCGGCAACTTCTCGTTCGGCGACTACTTCAAGCGCGAGGCGATCCAGTATGCGTGGGACTTCCTCACCGGCAGCCGCGCAGAAGGCAAACTGGGGCTTGACCCCAACCGGCTCTGGTTCACAGTCTTCGGCGGCGACGACGAAGTGCCGGCCGACGAAGAGGCGATAGCCCTCTGGATCGAAGCGGGCGCGCGCCCCGAACGCATCCTGCGCTTCGGCCGCAAGGACAACTTCTGGCAGATGGCCGAGACCGGCCCCTGCGGCCCGAACTCCGAAATCAACTACTACCTCGGCGACCACCCCGAAGACCCCAACTTCAATCGCGCCGACCTCGTCAACGGCGAGGGCGACACCACGATGGAGATTTGGAATCTCGTCTTCATGCAATACAACCGCGTCGAGACCGAACCCGGCACATACAAACTCGAACCCCTGCCCGCGCCCTCCGTCGACACCGGCGCAGGCCTCGAACGCCTCGCCGTCGTCATGCAAGGCGTGAAGTCCAACTACGACACCGATCTGCTCAAGGACATCGTCCAGTTCACCGCCCAACTCGCCGACCGGCACTACGAACCCGACACCCAGGAAGGCTTCGCCATGCGCGTCATCGCCGACCACGCGCGCGCCACCGCCTTCTCCATCGCCGATGGAATCTTACCCAGCAACGAAGGGCGCAATTATGTTTTGAGAAAAATCATGCGTCGCGCGATCTATCACGGGCGCTACACCCTCAGCTTCGACAGCTTATTCTTTAATAAGGTCACGAACTTTGTCGTTGACAAGATGAGCGAGGCTTATCCAGAGCTTGAAGTTCATCGTGACTTCATTGAAAAGATGGTGAAACTTGAGGAAGAGAGATTTGGGAACACATTGACGGTTGGTTTGAAGAAGCTTGAAGAAATGATTCAGCAGTACGAATCACGAAAAGTGGACTTTTCTAAAGTTGTAGAGGCCGCCCGTCCAGCCTCTAACCGCTCTGCTGCGCCTTATGCTTTAGACATCGCCCGTTTGAATGATACATATGGAGTCCCTATTGATTTAATGTACGCAATACTAGCCCATCGTAAGGTCAAGTTATTGGAGATTGTAGAAAGGGATGGGTTAACCTCGTCTGGAGGTGTTTGGGTTGATAGCCTTACAGAGGATGAGTTCAGGCAATTAATAAGTAAGGCTATTAAAGAATTACAGCAAACGGGAGAGGCAGGCAAAACTCGTCAGGCCGAAAAAACCAAGCCTGTCTATGTCGCTCTATCGCGCAGACACGATACCAAGTCCGAGTTCAAGGGCTATGAGACGACGAGCGTCGAAGATTCAAAAATCGTTTCTTTGATCAAAGGCGAAGATGAAATTCAAGCTTTGAACGAGGGCGACGAGGGCGAGGTTGTGCTCAATCATACGCCGTTTTACGCGGAGAGTGGCGGGCAGGTCGGGGATGTGGGCGTGTTCGTGAATGAGCACGCGCAGGCTGTGGTCGCGGATACTTATTCGCACGCGCAGGGTTTGATTGTGCACAAGGTCAAGGTTGAAAAGGGCAGCTTGAATGTTGGCGATACAGTGTCGGCGCGGGTTGATGTCGAGAAGCGCGACGCGACGCGGCGGAATCATACGGCGACGCACTTGATGCACGCGGCGCTGCGCGAAGTCCTGGGCACGCACGTCAAGCAGGCGGGTTCGGTCGTCGCGCCGAACTATCTGCGGTTTGATTTCACGCACTACCAGCCGCTGACGCGGGAGGAGATTGCGGAGGTCGAGCGGCTGGTGAACTATCACATCCTGCGGAACGAGAAGGTGCAGACCGACGTGCTCGCGCTGGAAGAGGCGATGCAGTCGGGCGCGATGGCGCTGTTCGGCGAGAAGTACGCGGAGAAGGTGCGCGTGCTCTCCGTGCCGGGCGCGGAGGGGGTCTTCTCGAAGGAGTTGTGCGGCGGGACGCACGTGCGCGCGACGGGCGACATCGGGTTGTTCAAGATCACGAGCGACGAGTCTATCGCGTCGGGCACGCGGCGCATCCGCGCCGTCACGGGCTGGGACGCGCTGACTCGCTTCCGCGAGAGTGAGGCGCTGGTCGATCAGGTCGCGGCGAACCTGCGCACGACGCGCGGCGATCTGCCGGCGACGGTCGAGCGGCTGCAAGAAGAACTCAAGCGCGCGCGGCGCGAGGCCGAGCAGTTGAAGCAGAAGCTGGCGAGCGGCGGGGGCGGCGCGGCGGGCGGGAACGGGAACGAGGCGCGCGAGGTGGCGGGCGTCCGCGTGCTCGCGCGCGAGGCGAGCGAGGTGGACGCGGCGGGCTTGCGGCAGTTGTCGGACACGCTGCTGGCGCGCGTCAAGTCGGGCGTGGTGGTGCTGGGCCGGCGCGACGAGGGCAAGGTCTCGATCATCGTGCGCACGTCGAAGGACTTGCAGGGACGCGTGCCCGCCGGGCAAGTGATACGCGAACTCGCGCCGCTGGTCGGCGGGCGCGGCGGCGGCAAGCCCGACATGGCCGAGGGCGGCGGCGCGCAGCCCGACAAGCTGCCCGAAGCGTTGGAGGCGAGCTACGGCGTCGTCGAGCGGCTGCTGGGGCAGAGCGCGGGTTGAGTTTTAATCTCACCTGAATATTACGGGCGGGGAAATTAAACACAGAGAGCACAGAGGACGCAGAGAAAAGCCGATCTCAGATTTGAGATTTGAGATCAGGTCTTCTCCGTGCCCTCTGTGCCTCTGTGCTCTCTGTGTCGAACTGCCCGTTCGTTAACAAAGCCCGCGCGAGCTTACGTCGCGGCCTTCATCATCGCCTGCTGTTTCTCGGTCAGCGGAATGTTCATCTTTTGCAGCGTGACGGCGTTGAGTGTGCCGGTCACTTTCAGCCCTTCCGCCTCCTGGTACTTCTTCAGCCCGGCCCGCGTGTCGGGATTCAACTTGCCGTCCGCGTCGCCGCTGTAAAACCCGCGCTGCTTGAGCAGGTTCTGCGCCTGCGTGATCTGCTCCTTGTTGGCGCGGAAGGGCGGCTTGCGCTTCTTGGCGGGTGCGGTGTTGGCGTTGGCCGCGGTGTTAGTCGTTGAGGAGTTGGTGTTCTGCGCCGCCGCTGCTGAGGCTGCGCTGGCGCAGGTCAGGAGTAGCGTAAGGACAACGAGAGATAGCCTCTTCATGTGTTCTGCTCCTTATTCGGTTGTTGCGCTTGGTGAGGCGCGTTGGCATTTCACGGTGCGAGGTCAGACCGCTTGTGAGTTAAAGCCCACTAATCATACACGCCCTGTCAAGGCCCCCAGGCGTTGGTAGTGGAGCAATAGTCCGCGGCTGCTTTTTAATGACTGCCGCGGGAGCTACGCACGAATCCGCACAACGCGCCGCCACAGGGTGACACGTCAGGATGAAGTCCCTTAAGTGCGCGCCCGTAAGCGTGGCGACGCTGACCGGGTCGGGCGTGGAGTGCACCACCGCCAGCAGCAGAATGTGCTGCTCCACCGCCGTGCCGGCAAAATTCGTCTCGAAGGTGACGGCGCGCGGCGTCCGGGCGTCTATCGGCGCGGCCAGGGGCTTCGTGCGGGCGCGGTGTTTGCCGGCCTTCGCGGCGCGGAAGACCGCCGCTCAGATCGGTCTGCACTCGCGCCGGGCAAGAGCCTTTACTTTAAGCAACACTTGTAATATACAACGCGGGCCTCAGCCGGAGCTTTGAGAAGTTACGGCACGTCACGGGATAACCAACGGGTACTGTCCCACAACCTGAAGCCACATACTTGATGAGTCGTCGGCACTCGCGCCGCCGATGCGCGTGCGGCGGCCCACTTCTCATTGAGGCTCGGTGCTGGCAGCGTCCGCGCGGACAGAACCCTTCACCGAAGGAAGGAGGAGAGCATGTCACAGGCAGACATCATTCGCGCTTGGAAAGACCCCTTGTACCGCAAGGGCCTCAGCAGCGCCGAACTCGCGGCCCTGCCGGAGAACCCGGCCGGGAGAGTCGAACTGACCGACGACGAGCTTGACGGGTCGGATACGCTTCTTGCGACCACCTACGCGACCTGCACCTGCACCACCGCCACCCGACAGATCACTTGCCCGTAAACCTGAACCTTACCGGCGGGTGGATTGTTAAGCATTCCACCCGTCGCCGCTTTGGCCTTAAAACCGCAGCACCCATCTCGCGGCCCGCAACAGTAGCCCTTGACTATGAACCAGGCCGGTTTTCAGTCGGCGGAGTGGTATCGGGCGCTCTCTCTGCGGGAACGCCTCGCGTCCTTCCGCTCGTGCGAGATGCGGCCGCAAGCCGGCGAGGTCTGTGACGCTGCGGCGGCCGAGCGCCTCCGCGAGTGGCGGCAGCAGCCGCCCTTTGATCAGAACGGGTACTGGGCGGCGCGACTTGCAACGGGCGGCATCGGCGCGGACGAGTTTGAGCACCTGGTGTGCGAACGGGCCGTCGCCGTGCGGGCACGTTTTTCGTCCGTGCCCGAATGGCTCGCGGAGCTTGCCGCCGCGTTCTCGTCGCCGGAACGTTTTAACGACGAAGCCTTCGTCCTGCCCGAACCTTTGCGCGAAAAACCTGTGGCCGGTTTCCTGCACCTCGTCGAGCCGCTCGTCAGGCGCGGGCGCGGACAGGTGCGCGCGGGCGTGCGGCGTCTCGCAGAGCGCCACGCCGCTGTGCCGTTCGATCCGGCCACGGTCGTGGACGTGCTCGGCGTTAACCTGCTGCCGAAGCTGCTCGGCATGATGAGCCGCACGCTGATTCTGGAACTCAACGTGGCCCGCCTTCAGGGCCTCCTCGCGGGCGAGACGCCGGAGGAGCGGTTCGCTAGTTTTGTCGCACGCCTGCGCCGGCCCGACGTGGCCGGCGAGTTGTTGCGCGAGTACGCGGTGTTGGCGCGTCGCCTGACCAACGCCGTCCGCCAGTGGGTCGCCTTCAGCCTCGAATTCCTCGCCCACCTGTGCGCCGACTGGGCGGAACTCCGCGCGGTCTTCGGTCAGGAGACCGATCCGGGCGTACTCGTGCGGGTGAAGGGCGAGGCCGGAGACGCGCACCGGGACGGGCGCTCGGTGCTCGTCGCCGAGTTCGCGTCGGGCTTTCAGGTGGCTTATAAACCGCGCTCGCTCGCCGTGGACGTGCACTTTCAAGAACTGCTCGCGTGGCTCAACAGACGCGGCGCGCGGCCAGCCTTCCGGCAATTGAAAATCCTGGCGCGCGACGCATACGGCTGGATGGAGTTCGCCGCGGCACAAAGCTGCGCTTCGGCGGCCGGGGTGCGCAGGTTCTACCGGCGGCAGGGTGCTTACCTCGCGCTCCTCTACGCGCTGGAGGCGACCGACCTCCATTTCGAGAATTTGATCGCCGCGGGCGAGCAGCCCGTGCTGATCGATCTCGAATCGCTGTTCCAGCCGCGCGTCACAGGCATCAACATCAAGCAGCCGGACTTGTTGCTGGCCACACAGACGGCTATCCACTCGGTCATGCGTGTCGGCCTGCTGCCGCAGCGGATGCTGTCGCGGGAGGATTACGAAGGGATAGACATGAGCGGGCTGGGCGGTGCGCCGGGCCAACTCTCGCCGGAGCGCGCCGTCAAGCTGGAACAGGCCGGCACAGACGAGATGCGCGTCGGGCGGCAGCAAGTGGCGCTGCCGGAAGGCCAACACCGCCCGAAGCTGAACGGCGCGGAGGTTAACGTCCTCGACTACGCGGCGGAGATTGTGGCCGGCTTTACCGCCATGTACCGCCTGCTCCTACGCGAGCGTGAGGAGTTGTTAGCCGCCACAGGCCCGCTCGCGCGCTTCGCCGCGGACGAAGTGCGCGTCATCGTCCGCGACACACACACCTATAGCCTGCTGCTGCACGAGGGCCACCACCCCGACCTGCTGCGCGACGCGCTCGATCTCGAACGCTTCTATGACCGCCTCTGGGTGGGCATCGAGCACCACCCGTACCGCGCGCAGACCATCGAAGCCGAGCGCGCCGACTTGCACAACGGCGACATCCCCATCTTCTTCACCCGCCCCGGCTCACGCCACCTGTGGAGCAGCTCGCAGGAGCTGATCGCCAACTTCTTCGACGAGCCTGGGGTCGAGTTGGTGCGACGGCGGCTGCGGCAACTGAGCGAGCACGATCTGACAAAGCAGACGTGGTTCGTCCGCGCGTCGTTAACGACCCTGTCAATCGATCTGCTCGCGACCGAATGGCCCAGCTACGTCATGACCGAGCCGCAGACCGCGCCCGACGGCGAGACGCTCATCGCCGCCGCCACCGCCGTCGGCGACAGAATAGCGACCCTCGCCCTGCGCGGCGCGGACGACGTGACGTGGTTCGGGTTGAACTCGGTACGCGAAACGCGCTGCACGCTGACTGCGCTGGATCATAATCTCTATGAGGGCCTGCCGGGCGTCGCCTTATTCCTCGCGTACCTCGGCGCTGTCACCGGCGGCGAGCGTCATAGCGAACTGGCGAAAACCGCCTTAAAGACCTTGCGGCGACAGGTGGAACGCGGTCGGTCAACCATCAAACGCATCGGGGCGTTCGACGGGTGGGGCGGCATCATCTACGTGCTCGCGCATCTCGGCGTCCTGTGGCGCGAGCCAGCACTGTTCGCGGAAGCGGGCGAGATCGTCGCGCGCTTGCCTGAACTCATCGAGCAGGACGAGAGCTTCGACATCGTCGGCGGCGCGGCCGGATGCATCGCCGGCCTCAACAGCCTCTATGCGGTCGCCCCGGTCGCCCCGGTTCTGGCCGCCGCCGTCCAATGCGGGGACAGGCTACTGGACAAAGCGTTAAAGATGGAGCGAGGCATCGGCTGGCTGACGCCGGCCCCGGCCCGCAGGCCGCCGAGCGGCTTCTCGCACGGCGCGGCCGGCATCGCCTGGTCGTTGCTGAAACTCTCCGCCCTCAGCACCGCAGAACGTTTCCGGTCGGCGGCGCTCGCCGCCATCGAGTATGAACGCAGCCTCTTCTCGCCCGCGCAGGGTAACTGGCTCGATCAACGCGACCTGGGCAGCTTCGGCAGGTCGCAGGGCGACGGGCAGGGCAGAAGCATTAACGCCTGGTGCTACGGCGCGCCGGGCATCGGGCTGGCCCGCCTCAGCACACTTGCGCAACTAGATGACGCCGCGACCCGCACCGAAATAGCCATCGCGCTCCGCACCACGCTCGCCCACGGGTTCGGGCAAAATCACTCGCTGTGCCACGGCGACCTGGGCAACATCGAACTGCCGGCAGAGGCCGGCGCGATCTTCGACGACGCGCAACTGCGCGCGCAGGTGCAGCGCCTGTCGGCCATCATTCTGGAGAGCAGCACCCGGCACGGCTGGCTGTGCGGCCTGCCGTTCGGCCTCGAATCGCCCGGCCTCATGACGGGTCTGGCCGGCATCGGTTACGGCCTGTTACGCCTGGCCGCACCGACACGAGTACCCTCCGTCCTGACGCTCGCGCCTCCGCCGTGACGGTAGTGAGTTGACATAAATTACGTGCGTCAAGTAGGTCATCACCTTTATCACCAATAAGCGACGGGCGGCCAATCGGCCGCCCGTCGTCGTGTGGCGTGTCGGCGGTGTGCTAACGCGCTGTCACCGAGACGGTGGCGGAAGTGCCGACGTTGCCGGCGGCGTCGAAGCCCTTGGCCTGTAGCTGGTACACCTTGTTCGGGCTGTTGGGCACAGACCAGGCGCAGGTGAACGGCGCGGCGGTGTCGGTGCAGGTCAGCGCGCCGTTGACGTAGAACTCGACGCGGACGACGCCGACGTTGTCGGTCGCCGTGGCGGCGATGGTCACGGTGGTGCGGCGCGCGACCGTCGAATTGTTCGCCGGGCTGGTGATGCTGACCGCGGGCGCGACGCTGTCGCGGACGGTGACGTTGCGCGCGGCGGAGGTCGCGGTGTTGTTCGACGTGTCGAACGCCTTGGCGGTGAGCGCGTAGCTGCCGGGCGTCTCAACGCTCGTGTCCCACTGGATGCTGTAGGGCGCGGTCGTGTCCGTGCCGATGAGCGTGCTCCCCCGGTAGAACTCGACGCGCGCCACCGCCTTGTTGTCGCTCGCGTTGGCCGAGACGGTGACTGTGCCCGTCAGGATCGCGCCGTCGGCCGGCGCGGTCAGCGCGACCGTAGGCGGCGTGGGATCGTGGTTGACGGTCACGGTGACGGCCGCCGAAGTGCCCGTGTTGCCGGCCGCGTCGTAAGCCTTGCTAGTGAGCGTGTGACTCCCGTTGGTCGTCGCGTCAGTGTCCCAGTTGAAGGTGTAGGGCGTGGTCGTCTTCGTGCCGATGAGCGCGTTGTCCTGATACAACTCGACGCGGGCGACGCCGACGTTGTCCTGCGCCGAGACCTGCACCGCGACGACGCCCGTCACGACCTGCCCGCTCGTGGGCGACGTGATGCTTGTCGTCGGCGGCGTGAGATCGTTGTTGACGGTCACGGCGACGGGCGGCGAGTTGGCCGTGTTGCCGGCGGCGTCGTAAGCCTTGCTCGTCAAGGTGTGGCCGCCGTTGCCGGTCGCGTTGGTGTTCCAACTGAAGTTGTACGGCGCGCTCGTCTTCGTGCCGATCAGTCCGCCGTCCTGATACAACTCGACCTGCGTGACGCCGACGTTGTCCTGCGCGCTGACCTGCACAGTGACGACGCCGCTGACGGTCTGGCCCGCGGTCGGCGAGGTGATGCTCGTCGTCGGCGCTTGCGTGTCGGCGACGGGGTTGATGGCCGGCAATTCGAACGTGTAGTCGAGCCGGTTGTTGGAGCTGTCCACGCCGGTCAGGCGGATGGCGAGCTTGGTGAAGGGCACGGCCGGCACGTCGGCGGCGAAGCCGCTGCCCGCGGGCGTCACCGGCAAAGGCGTGAAGTTGCTCCCGTCGCCGGAGTAGGCGGCGCTCACCTGCGCGAGACTCCCGCCGACTGCGTCCATGGCGAAGAAGAGTTGGTTGTTCGCGTTGCTGTCGTGGATGTCGCTGCGCGCGCCGTTCGTCACGTATTGCAGCTCGGTGAGCGCAGGCGGGTTCGCGTCCGGGAGCGAGGTGTCGAACGTGGCCGAGACTTGCGCGTTCAGGCTAATGCCGCGGTTGCGGTACGGGAAGCTGGCGATGCTGAACTGGTACTGCCCGGCGGTCGTGCCGACGTTCGGCAGCGACGCGGCGAAGCCCGTGGCAAAGAAGGCCGGCAGCGAGCCGGAGACGACCGTCACGCCGTTGCGCTTGAGCACGTAGGGGACGGCGTCGTAATCCTGGAACGCGAAATCCTGCCGCATGAAGGCCGCGTTCGTCGAGCCGTAGTAGGGCAGCAGTCGCACGTTGGAACTGGTGTTGGCGAACTTCGCGACCCACATGGACGGCCCCAGCCCGTTGTAGATCGTGTTGCCCTGCCAGGCGGGGAAGCCGCTGGCGTCGAGGGGGCTGGCTTTGCGCGCGCGCGCCGCCACGTCGAGGTACGGCGTGCGGAAGATGGAGGCGCATGCCCCGGTCGCGGGGCAGCCGGTCTTTAAGAAGTCGGAATCCTGGAAGTGGTGCGCGCCCGCCGGCAGCAGCGTGTAGAGCGTCTCCGTAACGGGCGGCGAGAGCGGGTTGTTACGGTTGAAGGCGGCGAAGCACGTGCCGGAGCCTTGCGTGCAGCTAAAGACGAGCGGCAGCGCCGTGCCCGTGTCGCGGTTCAGATCGGTGTTGATCTGCACGGTCTTGAAATCCGTCGGGGTGTTGGTGAACGTCAGATCGCCTGCGAGGCCCGTGAAGCCGCCGTAGTAGTAGTCGAGCGCCGCGGCGGGCTGGACGACGTGGCCGTCGAGAATCTCGCCGTGCCGGTAGCCGGCGCTGACGGCGGAGAAGTAGTTGGTCGTCCAGTCGCTGGAGAAGGTGATGCGCGCCAGGCCCAGCCCGGCGGGCACGTAGGTGTCTGAGGTGTAGCGGCGACCCAGGCCGCCCGTCGGCGTACCCGTCGGATCGGTGCCGACGACCTGCGTGCGGAAGGCGGCGTCGGCGCGACTCGCCGTGACGGTCGCCGCGCCGCCGGCCAGGGAGATTGACTCTTTGAAGACGACGTAGTCGTGCGCGCCCGCGGCGTCCACCTGCGGTTGGTAGTAGAGCACCAGGTCGTAGGGGCCGGCGGTGTCGAGGTAGAGCACGGCCGGGTTGACGTTCACCTCGAAGAGCGACTGCATGTTGCTGCGGTTGTGCAGGAAGGCCGTCGCGCCGACGATGTCCGGGCCGTTGTCGTCCGTGATGGTCAGGACGAAGAACTTGACGAACTTGGCGGTCACGCCGACGTTCACCGTGGCGTTGGTGAACCGCAGGCTTCCGCTGTAGCTGCCATTGGGCGTCACCGTGTTGTCCACGAGCAGGCTCGTGTTGATGGTGACGACGCTGTCGGGCGGGATGGTCACGCTGGTGGGCGTCTGGTAGGTGACGCCGGCCGGGAAGGCGGGCGGCGTGATGCTCAAGGTCTGGCTGATGTCAGTCCGGAAGTTGGTGACGGTGACGGTCTGCGCGGCCGTCCAACTGGCGAGCGTCGGGTTGTCCACGCCGTAGTCCACGACGGGCGCGGGCCGGATGCTGACGGTCGGCGCGACGTGCAGGATGATGGGGATGATGCCCTTGCTCTGGCCGTTCTCGCTGAGCACGAGGCTGCCGCTGTAGTCACCGTTGTGCGCCACGTCGTTGTCCACGAACAGCGAGGCGATGAAACCGTCGGAGGTCTGACCCGAAACGTTCAAAGTCGTGCGGTCGAAAGTGACGGAGACGCCGGGCACGTTGAGGTTGGCAGACACGTCCAGGGTCTGGATGGTCGGGTCGGTCGGCGTCACGTTGAAGAACATGTCGGCCTCTGTGGTCTTGACCGACGGGTCGCTGTAGACCTCCCACAGCCCTGGCACGGCCGCGATCTTGACGCTGCTCGGAATGGCCGCGCGCAGATCGATCTCGCCCGCGCCCTGATCGTTCGCCGAGACGCCGAGGTTGCGCGCCGAAGTCTTCAACAACTGCTTGACCTCTTCGGGGCCGTAGTACGGGTAAGCCTGGCGGATGAGCGCCGCCGCCCCGGCGACGTGCGGCGTGGCCATCGAAGTGCCGGAGATGCGTATGTGCTGGGCGTCGAAGCAGGTGGGCGAGCCAGCGAAGGCGCTGCCGAAGCGCGCGGCGCAGATGAGCACGCCGGGCGCGGCCACGTCGGGCTTGTGCAGGTCTGCGCCGTCCCACACCAGGGGCCCGCGCGAACTGAACGAAGCAATCGGCCCGGCGCAATTACTGTTCGAGCCGATCTGCGAAGACTTGCAGGCGGCGGCGACCGTGATGGCGGAGCGCGCCGTGCCGGGCGAGTTGATCGTGCTGATGGTGGGGCCGCTGTTGCCCGCGGCGACGGCGCAGACGACGCCCGCGTAGCTGGCGTTATCAACGGCGATGCTCATGCTGTCGTCGGGGTTGCCGCCGCCGCCGAGACTCATGCTGATCACGTCCACGTGGTCGCCGAGGTCGCCGTCGCGGTTGGGATCGGTCGCGTAGTCAATGCCGCGGATGATGTCCGAGCCGGCGCACGAGCCGCCGGAGTTGCAGACCTTGTAGGCGAGAATCTTCGCGTCGGGCGCGACGCCTTTGAGCAGCCCGTTGCCGGCGGCCGTGGCGGCGACGTGCGTGCCGTGCCCGTTGTCGTCGAGCGGGTCGGCGCTGTTGGCCAGGAAGTTCCAGCCGCCGATCACTTTGCAGTTCGGGCCGAGACAGCCGCCCAAATCCGGGTGTGTGTAATCAACGCCCGTGTCAATGATGGCGATGCGTCGGCCTACGCCCGTGAGCGGGTTGTTGCCGCCGTCGGAGAGTTGCCACGTCTCGCGCGCGTGAATCTCGTCCACCGAGGTATCGAGCGTGATCTGCGCGACCACGTCCGGCTCGACCTTGGCGACCGTGTCGTCCGCGGCCAACTGATCGAGCACGGCCGGGTTGATGTTCGCCGCGACGCCGTTAATGATCTGTAGGTCGTGCTTGATGCGGCCGCGCCCTCGCAGGAGCGCGTCCAGGTGCGTGCGCGCGTTACCGAACGCCTGCCGCCGGGCGGCCATGACGGCGGGCGCGCGGCTCGCGGCGTCGTAGAAGTGGCGGAACGGAAGGTTGAAACGGATGATGACGGGCGTGTCGGGCGCGGCGTTGCGCCTGAGCCGCGCGTCTATCTTCTCTGCCGTGTCGCTCGCGGCGTCGCCCTGCACCGTCAGCGACTCGTCTTCGCGGACGTAAGTCGAGACGCCGGGCTTGCTTTCAAGGATCGTCGTCGCGTCGCCGGGCTTCTGCGTTACGTTGTACTGCTGCCCGTCGGCCAGACGCACGACGGTGCTCGCCTGCGCGGCGCCCGTGTTGCCGCTTGCGCGCGAGCTTGCGACGGCGTACTCCCATGGTTGCAGTTGCCGAAAGTTGTTGGCGGCCGCTTCGGCCGCCGGGCCGCCGGTCAACACCTGCTCCGGCTTCAACACCGCTTGCGCGCCGCGCCCGGCCGCGCCGGACGTGACCGCGTAAATCAATAATGCAGAGATAGCTAACAGTGTGAACGTGAGCACGAAGGGGGAACGTAGTCTCATGATGCAACTCCTGGAAGGCGAGCGGTTGGAGGTCAACGAAGCGGAAGCGCCCTGGAAGAAAAGCACGCAGAGCTTAGCCACCCGGCCGCGCCGGTGTCAATAAAAATCAGGGCGGCGAGTTGGCTGACAGAAGGTGGTGGTTCAACTTAAGGTGGAGTGAGCGGGCCGGAGATCATCACAGTCGGCGGCCCTCTCAGGCTCCGAGCAAGCCCTGTGGCTCGTCTCCCTTCCGGCTAGAGCGGCTAGCTGCTGAGTTTACCAAAGCCGCCTGCTGCTGGGAGCGCGGGCCTCCCGCCCGCCGTGAGCGCGCTAGCGCGAAGAAGTGGCCGCGCTGTCACTCAAGCTGGAATGAGCAGGAAACCATTGAGCGTGCTGGCAGCACGCTCGGCGGGCGCGCGCGCCCGCGCTCCCAGCATAAGCGCAGATAGGTAAACTCAGACGAAAGCTGCTCTAGTCCGCAGGCATGGACTTAGATTATATCTATACGCGCGCGGAAGTAATGTTTGCGGCAGCGATGCCGCCATAGCTAAGAGAGAAGACCTGAGATGACGCCGGCCCGCGACATCGTCAACGTCCACGTCGCAATCATCGGCAGCGGCTTCGGCGGCCTGGGCACGGCCATCGAGTTGCAGCGGGCGGGCGTCACGGACTTCCTCATCTTCGAGCGCGCGGGCGACGTGGGCGGGACGTGGCGCGACAACAGTTATCCCGGCTGCGCCTGCGACGTGCAGTCGCACCTCTACTCCTTCTCCTTCGCGCCCAACCCGGACTGGACGCGCAGCTTCTCGCCGCAGCCCGAAATCTGGGCCTACCTACAGCGGTGCGCGCGCGACTTCGGCCTACTCCCGCACATACGCTTCCACCATGAAGTGCACACGGCCCAGTGGGACGACGCCGCGCAACGCTGGCGCATAGAGACCTCGCGGGGCACTTACACGGCGGCCGTCGTCGTCATGGCCGCGGGCGCGCTGAGCGAGCCGGCCGTGCCGCGCCTGCCTGGTCTTGATAAATTCAAAGGGCGGGTCTTCCACTCCGCGCGTTGGGCGCACGACTACGATCTGCGCGGGCGGCGCGTCGCGGTCGTCGGCACGGGCGCGTCCGCCGTCCAGTTCGTGCCGGAGATTCAACCCGTCGTCGCGCGCCTGCACCTGTTCCAGCGCACGCCGCCGTGGATCGTGCCGCGCCGCGACCGCGCGCTCACTGCCGTCGAGCGCCGCCTGTTCCGCCGCCTCCCCGCAGCGCAACGCGCGGCGCGCGCGGGGATATACCTGTTCCGCGAACTGTTCCTCTTGGCCTTCCGCCACCTCTGGCTCAACCGGCGCGTCGAACGCATCGCGCAGAGACACCTGCGGCGTTCCGTGCCCGACCCTGACTTGCGCGCGCGCCTCACGCCCGACTACCGCATCGGCTGCAAGCGCGTGCTCATCTCGAACGACTACCTGCCCGCGCTGACGCGCCCGAACGTCGAAGTCGTGACCGAAGAGATAACGGAGATACGCGCGCATTCAATCGTGGATCGCGCGGGCGCGGAGCGACACGTTGACGCAATCATCTTTGGCACGGGCTTTCGCGTGACCGACCCGCCGCTGGCGAAACACATACGCGGGCGTGCGGGGCACACGCTCGCCGAAGTCTGGGCCGGGAGTCCGCAGGCGCACATGGGCACGACCGTCGCGGGCTTACCCAACCTCTTCATCCTCATGGGGCCCAACACAGGTCTCGGCCACAACTCCGTGGTCTACATGATCGAGGCGCAGATCAAACACGTGCTGGCGGCGCTCGCGCACATGCGGCAGCACGGCGCGACCGCCATCGAGCCGCGCCCCGAAGCGCAGGCTGCTTACGTCAATGACGTGCAGCAGCGCATGGCGGGGACGGTGTGGACGATCGGCGGCTGCGCCAGTTGGTATCTCGACTCTCAAGGGCGCAACTCCACGCTCTGGCCCGACTTCTCCTGGCGCTTCCGCCGCCGCGTCGCGCGATTGAATCCGGCCGAGTACGCGCTCAGTTTCGCGCGCGCCACGCAGCCGGCGACGGAACACGTGTCACCGGCAATGGCCAAATCAAACTATGTCTGACGAGCGCGCCAGCGCGTTCGAGCGCGTGCAACTCATCACGGCGCGCGCCCTCGCACGTCTCCCGGCGTGGCTGCAACTGCGTCTGTCCGGGCAGCCGCCGGTAGTCGTTGACGGGCAGACGCTCGACCCGCACGTGCAACTGCTCCTGGCGATTCACCGCAGGCGCACGCCCTACGGACTCTCGCAGCCCACGCCCGCAGCGGCCCGCGCGCGCTTCCGCCGCGACATGCTGGCCGCCGCGGGCACGAAGACGCCGGTCGGCGCGGTGCGCGACTTCGACATCCCGCGCGCGGACGCCGCGCCTTTGCGCGTGCGCCATTACGCGCCGCCCACAACGGACGGACACGCGCGCCCGCTCCTCGTCTACCTGCACGGCGGCGGGTTCGTCATCGGCGACCTGGATACGCACGACGAGGCGTGCCGCCTCGTCAGCTTGCACGCGGACACGCACGTTCTGAGCGTCGAATACCGGCTCGCGCCTGAACACCCTTTCCCGGCCGCGCTCGACGACGCGCACGCCGCGCTCGCCTGGGCGCAAGAGAATGCCGCGGCGCTCGGCGCTGACGCGGCGCGGGTCGCGCTCGGCGGCGACAGCGCGGGCGGCAACCTGGCGGCCGTCGCCGCGCGCCTCGCCACCCGCGCCGGCTCGCCGCCTGCCGCGCAGTTGCTCATCTACCCGGCCACGGACGCGCAGACCGAGCGCCCATCGCATCAGTTGTTCGGCGCGGGCTTCTTCCTCACGCGCGCCGACTGCGACACGTTCTTCGCGCACTACACGGAGGCGACCGGCGTCGGCCGAGACGACCCGCGCGTCTCGCCGCTGTGCGCCGATGATCTGGCGGGGCTGCCGCCCGCGCTCGTGGTGACGGCGGGCTTCGATGTGCTGCGCGACGAAGGCGAAGAGTACGCCACCCGCCTGCGCGCGGCCGGCGTGACCGTGCAGGTGCTGCGCTTCCCCGCGCTCGCGCACGGCTTCATTAATCTGTTGGGCATCAGCCCCGCCGCGCGCCGGGCCACGGTTGAGATCGCGCGCGCGTGGCGCACGCTCGTCGAGGCCGTCGGCGCTCGCGCGGCTTAAATTTCTTTCCGCGGTTTGAATCTTCTCTCTCGGTCGGAGGAATTTCGTCTCGTGCGTTACAACATCGCCGACAAGGTCGTGCTCATCACGGGCCCGGCGCGCGGCATCGGCGCGGAGACCGCGCGGCTATTGGCCCGCCGCGGCGCGCGCCTGTCGCTGGTTGGATTAGAGCCGGAGCGCCTGCGCGCACTCGCCGCGGAGTTGGGCGAGCGGCATGTCTGGTTCGAGTGCGACGTGACGGAGCAGGCGGCGCTTGAGCGCGCCGTCGCCGGCACGGTCGAGCGGCTGGGCCGGATTGATGTCGTTATCGCCAACGCGGGCATCGCAAGCAACTGCACGATGGCGGTCGGCCCGCTCGACGCGCTCGTGCGCACCATCGAGGTGAATCTGATCGGGGTCGTGCGCACGGTCGGCGCGACGCTCGCGCACGTCGTCGAGGCGCGGGGCTACTACCTGCTCGTCTCCTCGGCCGCCGCGCTCGCACCGCTGCCCGGCATCTCCACTTACGCCGCCGCCAAGAGCGGCGTCGAGCAGTTCGGCAACGTGCTGCGCCTCGAATTAGCTCATAAGAATGTCGGCGTCGGCGTCGCGCACCCGGCGTGGATCGACACCGATCTCGTGCGCGACGCGCGGCGCGACCTCGGCAGCTTCGACGAACTGCTCGCGCGTTTGCCGGGGCCGTTCGGCTCGCTCACTTCGGTCGAGGAGTGCGCCGCCGCCTTCGTCAAAGCCATCGAGCGCCGCCGCCGCAAGGTTTACGTGCCGCGCACGCTCGCGCCGCTCGCGCACGTCCGCACGCTGTTCGCGAGCCGGCTGGCGGACTACCTGATGGGGCGCAACGCGCGCCGCCTCATCCCGCAGGCGGAGCGGGAGGCGCTCGCATTGGGTCGTTCCTTCGGCGCGCACAGCGTCGAGACGATGAGCAGGGCGCAGGCGGATGAGTCGAAGGAGCGTTAGTGCATGCGGAATGGGCCGCCGTGCGGCTCAGGTTGCAAGTCCGGGCGGGTCGAGTCCTGCACTACTTCGTGCATCTCAAGGACGTTCGCCTGCGTGAAGGCTTCTTTCGGCAGCGTGCCCGACTGTGCGTGCCCTTTCGTGAACGCGTCGGAGCGCACCCAGTTGAGAAAATCCTCGCGGCTTTGCCAGACGGTGAAGACGACATACGGGTCGCCTTCGTTGACGGGGCGCAGGACTTGGTTGGAGACGAAGCCGGGCATCTTGTCCACCAGCCCGGCGCGCTCCCGAAACCGCTGCTCGAAAGCGGCGGCGTACTCCGGCTTGACGTAGATGCGGTTGGCGACTGTGATCATAATTGCGGATTCTCCCTTAAGCTTCATCATACCACTCACCGACGACAACCGCGCCCGCTCTGCGCGATGGTGGTTCAAGTTGAGCCAGATTGAATGGGCCGGCAAGGTGCACCACAGAGGCACAGAGGCCACGGAGGGGGCACAGAGGATCAGTCAAGCCTCCGTGCTTCCTCCGTGCGCTCTGTGCCTCTGTGGTGCACTGCCGCCCGCCGAAACTTTTGCGGGTAAAAGGTTGAAAGGTTATCATCCGGCCACCGATCAATTCATTCAGCATGAAGACGCGCGCGCCCTTTCTCCTGTCGGCACTGCTCTGGCTCACCGCCCTGCCCGTCGGAGCGCAGACCCGACCCGCGCCCCAACGAATGCCGGCCGACGCCCGACGTGAGGCCGCGTACCGCGCAAACAACCGGGGCGTGGCGTTGCTCGAACAGTACAAGTACAGGGAGGGCGTCGCGGAGTTCCGCCGCGCGCTCGCGCTCGCGCCGCGCCTCGCGCTCGCCGAAGTGAACCTCGGCATCGCGCTCTTTAACCTGCCCGACATGGCGGCGGCCGAAGCACAACTCAGGCGCGCCGAGGCGCTCGCGCCCGCCGCGCCGCAAGCCCCTTACGTGCTCGGTCTCATCGCCCGCGGGCGCGACCGCGCCGACGAGGCCACGGGCCACTTCGCGCGTGTGCTCGCACTCGACCCGCAGGACGTGGGCGCGCACGTGCAGCTCGGCCAAATCTACGCGCAGCGGCGCGACTACGCCGAGGCTGTCCGGCATCTGCGTGCCGCGCTCGCCGCCGAGCCGTACAACAACACCGCGCTCTACAACCTGGCCAACGCGCTGCTGCGCACCGGCGCGCGCGACGAAGGGCAGGCGCTGCTGCAACGCTTCCAGGCGCTCAAGCAGAGCGGCGCGGGCACGACCGTCGGGCAGAACTATCTCGAACAGGGGCGCTACGCCGAAGCCGTCGTCTCGACCGGCGCGGAGGCTGACCTCGTGGACAGGCGCACGCCCACCGTCGTCTTCACCGAGGCGACCTCCGTCATGCTGCCGTCGAAGGGCGGCCCGCCCGTGCAGCGAAAGGGCACGCCGTGGCGCTTCGACGCCGGGGTGCTCGCCGCGCCGTTCAGCGGCGGCGCGACGCTGTTCGATTTCGACGGCGACGGCACGCTCGACCTGCTCGACCTCGCGCCCGAAGGCACGCGGCTCTATCACAACGCGGGCGGGCGCTTCGTTGATGTCACGGCGCGCGCGGGTGACCTGCGCATGGGGACGGGTGAGGTGTCTGTCGGCGCGGTCGCGGGCGATTACGACAACGACGGGCGGCCGGATCTGTTCGTGCTCCGCGCGGCCGGGTTCAAGCTCTACCACAACGAGGGCGGCGGCCGGTTCGCTGACCGCACGACCGCCGCCGGGCTGCCGAGCTATCCGTATCTCTCCATCACCGCCGCCTTCGCGGACGTGGATCACGACGGCGACCTGGACATCCTTATCGCCGGTCTCGCCGATCTGACCAAGGCCAAGATCACGCCGCTGCTCGGCTCAGATTTGCTACGAGGTGAGCCGGGGTGGAAGAAAGTGCGTAGCCCTTTCGATTACGTGCGGTCGCTGCCCGCCGCGCCCAATCTGCTCCTGCGCAATAACGGCAACGGCACGTTCATGGACATCACGGCGGCGGCGAAGGTCGGCGGCGACGGCGCGGCGCGCGCGGTCGCGGTCGTGCCGACCGACTACGACAACCGCCGCGATGTCGATCTGCTCGTGGCGCATGCGGACGCGCCGCCCGCGCTCTTCCGCAACCTGCGCGACGGCACGTTCGCTGATGTCGCCGAGGCCGTCGGTCTGACCGCGCGCGCGTCTGCCACCTGCGTCGCGGCCGGCGACGTGAACAAGGACGGCTACACGGACTTCTTCTTCGGCGCGGACGACGCGCCCGGCTCGTTCGCCCTGAGCGACGGCCGCGCCGGCTTCAAACTCGTGCCCGCGCCCGCCGCCACGCAGGGCGCGCGCGCCGCGCAGTTTCTCGATTATGACAACGACGGACTGCTCGATCTGGTCGTCAGCACCGACGACGGCGTGCGCGTGTGGCGCAACGTCGGCGACGGTTGGGCGGACGTGACCGGGCGCGCGGTGACGGCCGGGTTGCGTCGGCGGAACGACCCCGCCGACCGCGCGCGCCTGCTCGCCTCCGGCGATCTGGACGGCGACGGCGACACCGATCTCGTCTTACGCGACGGTGCGGGCCGCCTGCTGATCGCGCGCAACGAGGGCGGCAACCGCAACCGCTCGGTGGCGGTGCGGCTGGCGGGGCGTGTGAGCAACCGCACGGGCGTCGCGGCGAAGGTCGAGGTGCGCGCGGGCAGCCTTGCGCAGCGGCTTGAGACTTACGCGGCGAGTCCTGCGCCCGCGCCGGCCGATCTCGTCTTCGGCCTCGGCGCGCGCGCGGCCGCGGACGCGGTGCGCGTCGTCTGGCCTTCGGGCACGGTGCAGGCCGAGACCGAGTTCGCGCACGACACGGCGCGGCGCAACGAAGGTCATAATGCGCTGACGCAGTCGTTGACCGTGACCGAGCTTGATCGCAAGCCTTCGTCGTGCCCGTTCCTGTACGCGTGGGACGGGGCGCGGTTCGCGTTCGTCACGGACTTCATGGGCGGCGGCGAGATGGGCGATCTCGTCGCGCCCGGTCAGTTCAACACGCCCGACCCGGATGAGTACGTGCGCCTCACGGGCGCGCAGTTGAAACCGAAAGACGGGCGCTACGAGCTGCGCGTGACGAACGAGCTGGAGGAGGCGCTGTTCGTTGACCGCTTGCAACTCGTCGCCATCGCGCACCCGGCTGGCGTGGAGGTCTATCCCGACGAGGGCCTGCGCGCGCCGCCGCCCGCCTTCAAGCTCTACGCGACACGCGGTGCGCGCCCGCCCGCGACGGCGCACGACGAGCACGGGCACGACGTGCGCCCGCAGATCGCCGAACTTGATCGGCGCTACCCCGAAGATTTCAAGCTCGGGCCGCTGCGCGGCTACGCCGAGCCGCACGCACTGATGCTCGACCTTGGTCTGTCGCCGCAAGAGGCCAGGGGGCGCGTGCTGCTGCTGCTGACGGGCTGGACTGACTACGCTTTTTCGAGCGACAACGTGGCCGCAGCGCAACGCGGACTCGAACAGCAGTGGCCGGCGTTGCAGGTCAGGGACGCACGAGGGGATTGGCGGACGGTGGTCGCGGACGTGGGGATTCCGGTGGGGCGGCCGCAGACGCTGGTCGTTGACCTCACGGGCAAGCTGCCCGCCGGGAGCTGTGAAGTGCGGCTCGTGACGAACCTGCGCGTCTATTGGGATCGCATTCTGGTGGACACGTCGGGCGTCGAACCGGCGTTGCAGTTGACGCGGCTCGATCCCGTCCGCGCTGACTTGCGCTGGCGCGGCTACTCGGCGGAGATCACACCGGGCGGGCGCGCGCCCGAATCCTACGACTACGCGCGCGTGTCGCGGGTGACGCCGTGGAAACTCTTCCCCGGCCGCTACACGCGCGAGGGCGACGTGCGCGAGTTGCTGGCGCGGACGGACGACCTGTTCGTCGTCGCGCGCACGGGCGACGAGCTAAGTCTCTCGTTCGACGCGGGCGCGCTCCCGCCGCTGCCCGCCGGTTGGACGCGCACCTTCCTGCTCTACGCCGACGGCTTCAGCAAAGAGATGAACCCGCGCTCCGCCAGCCCCGACGTGCTCGCGCCGCTCCCGTTCCACGGCATGAGCAGCTACCCTTACGCGCCCGAAGCGCGCCCGCCGTCGCCGGAGTATCTTGACTACCTCGAACGCTACAACACACGTCTCGTCGCCAACCCTCTACCCGCGCTGACGGCCGGCGACCGCTGAACGGGCGGCGGTCTTGATACAAGTCTTAATGTTTTATGGTCACGTCTCGTCCGTTGCCACGACGAGCCTGCGGCGAAAGAACAGGTAATAGGCGGGCAGCCCCGATGCCACGACGGCGACGCCGAGCGCCACCTGGCGCGGGTTGTTGCCGGCCAGCAGCACGAGCAGCAGCGCGACGAGCACCAGGAAGATGATCGGCGTTACGGGGTAGCCCGGCGTGCGGTACGCGCCGGCTGTCGCGCCCGCCGCGCGCCGCCGCAGCACGAACAGCGCAGCGACCGAGAGGGCGACGAAGACGACGACGGTGAAGACGAAGTAGGCGACGATCTGGTTGAACGTGCCGAGCAGGACGAGCAGCGCGGCGAGCGTCGCCTGCAAGGCGATGGCGGCGGCGGGCGTGCCGTAGCGCGGGTGCACCTTCGCCACGACGGGAAAGAACAGGTGGTCGCGCGCCATCGCAAAATAGACGCGCGGCGCGGACATGATGTAGACGGCGAGACTGCCGAGCACTGTCACGACGATGACGGCGGCGAAGACCTGTCCACCCGCGCGCCCGAACAGCGCCTCGCCCGCCTGCGCCGCGAACGTCTCGCTCGACGTGACCCGCTCGACCGGCACAAGGTAGACGAAGACCGCGCTCGTCAAGACGTAGACCAGCGTGACGATGAGCACGCCGTAGGTCAGCGCACGCGGCAAAGTCTTCGCCGGCTCGCGCACTTCGCCGGCCACTTTGCTCACGTCCCACCAGCCGCCGAACGAGAAGAAGCCCGCGACGAGCGCGCCGGCCAAGGCGGCGACGAGCGGCTCGGAGCCTGCGCGTTGCGCCACGAACGGCGTGAAGTTCGTCCACGCGCCGAACCGGCCGGCGAAGCCCCACAGCACGACGAACAGGAGCAGCGCGAGCTTGAGCACCGTCAGCCAGCGCACGAGCCAGCCGCCGAGCCGGACGCCGCGTATGTTGACGGCAGCAAGCAGAAAGATCGCGGCGACCGCGATAGCTTTCGTCACCAAGGGCGAGAGGTTCAAACCGTAGCCGGCGTAGCTCGCCATGCCGACGGCGAGCGCGGCCGTCAGGCCCGGATCGAGCACGAGCAGCGTCATCCAGCCGTAGAGGAACGCGAGCGCCGGGCCGTAAGCCTCGCGCAGATAGATGTAGCTGCCGCCCGCGGCGGGAAAACGCGCCGCCAACTCGCCGTAGCAAAGCGCGCCGCACAACGCCATCGCGGACATCAACAGCCACACGACGAGCAGCCAGAAAGGCGAGCCGAGCGACTTCGCCATGCCCGCGGGCGTCAGGAAGATGCCGACGCCGATCACCTCGCCGACGACGAGCGCGGTTGCGGTCATCAACCCCAGTTGCCGTCTGAGCGTGTCGTGCGTCGTCGTCAAGGCGAGTGGCGCATGCCGGCGTAAACAATATGACTTTGGAGAACGCGCGCCATTTAACTCCATCCCAGCGCGCATGACAAACGCCTAGAGCCATGTGCGGACGACGTAACCTAGCGCGCCGATGCTGGGAGCGCGGGCGCGCGCGCCCGCCTTGAGCGCGAAAGCGCGAACAGAAAGCCGCACCATGCTCAACCTTGCGCGTAAATGAGACCTTCTGAGCGTGCTCACGCACGCTTGGCGGGCGGGACGCCCGCGCTCCCGGCAGTAGGTTGGGTGGTAAACCCGACCGCAGGCCGCCCTGGCGTGAGTTTTTGCATTCCGGCTCGGAACTCTTTTGCCATTGAATTTTCGGGACAGCAGGGCAGCCGTGTGCCGCATCAAAGGTCTGCCCGCCGAAGGATTTCGCGCCCGGCGGGCGACCCGCGCTAAGTTTTGAGGCAGTAAATGACGGAAGCAGAACAGAACCAGACGCCCGCACAGACCGACGCGGAGGCGACGCTCGTCTCGCCGCGCTTCGACGCGACCGAAGCGCAGACGGCGCAGCCGGTCGTCCCGCTCGCGGCGGTGCGGGGCCGCCAACGCTCTTGGCCGCTGCTCTTACTCTCGGCCTTTCTGGGCGGCGCGGTAAGCGTCGCGGGGCTATACCTCTACCAGCGTCACCAGGCGCGGGCGGCCATCGAACCGCGCCCGCAGGTGTTGACGCCCGCCCCGGCCGAGACCGCGCAGGTCGCCGCGCCGCCGACCGCCGCGCGCGCCCAGGCAGAGGATGTGGCCACGACGAGCGACGCTGTCCGCACGCCAGCGCCGCCGGTCGAGCAGCCGCAGGCGGAGAAGCGCGCCGCTCTTATTAAAGAAGAGAGGGCACAGGACAAAGAGAAAGCGGCGAGCGCAAATAAGGCAGCGAGCACGACCGCTGCGGAAGAACGCGCGCGGCCTGCCGAGCCGACCGCCGCCCGTCGCGTCGCCAGCGCACCGCGCGGCGAGCGTGTGGCGAACGAACGGCAGGCGCGCGCTAGCGAACGGCCGCACGCCGCGCCCGCGCGCCCCATGCCCCAACCCGCGCGCAACGTGGATCGCATCAGAGACATCTTCGAGGGTGTGCGCCCGCCCCACTAAATATTCGGCCACCGCAGGGGACGGCAAGGGCTTAACCACGAAGCCACACGAAACGACACGAAGCAAGCAGCACGATCTTTCGTGTGTCTTGCTTCGTGTCGTTTCGTGTGGCTTCGTGGTTCCTGCCTTCCCTCGCTACCGCCCCGCCCTGACGCGCTTCACTTCGTCTCGACCGTGTAGGTGACGGTCGTCTTGCCGCCGGCCGGCACTTGCACTTTGAACTGTAGGGCGCTCGCGCCCAGGCGCTCGCCCGGCGTGGAACTGGCGGTGATCGTCCACAGGTTGTCTTCGTGCGGCTCGACGGCCTCGCGTATGTACGCCTCGGCGGGCTGCGGGCCGCGATTCGAGATGACGATCTCGACCGAGGTGATGAGCTTCGTGCGCGTGCCCGCGGCGGGGTCGCGGTATTCGACCTGCCGGTGCTCGACGACGCGGCGCGTGCCGAAGAGCGTGGCCGAGCGCCCCTGCGTCACGCTGAACTCGCCCGCGGGCGGCACAAGCCCGATGCGATCTTGGCCGACCACCTGCGTCAACTCGCCGTCGCGCGCGTAGATCGTCACCTGCCCGGCGGGCATCGTCGCCTCGGTCGTGTTCCGGGCGACGAGGCGCACCTCCAGACCGCGCGGCAGCAGCGTGAAGCCGCCGCGCCCCATCGTCTGCGCGTCGTAATTGTTCTCGAACACGTTGCGCTGCACGACCGCGAGGCGCGCGTGCTGGAAGAGCGGCAGGCGGTTGACCGGCGCGTTCGCGTTGAACGTCAGATCGCGCCCCAGCCGGAACCGGCTGAACGCGCTGACGGCGCTCACCTCGGCCGAGCTTGACCCGCCCGCCGACATTTCATCCACGTATGCGACGTTGCTCTGCGCCACATCGCGTCGGCGGTAATCGTCCTGAATGCTCCCTTCGAGCCGGAGCGCGATCTCGCCCGCGATCAGATCGACCGTGCCGGCGCGCACGTCCGTGCCCGTGTTGTTGAAGACCGAGACCCAGGAGTCGAGCACGGCGGCCGTGGGCGGCGTGCCCTGCGCGGTCGGCTCAAGCACGAGCGCGTAGTCGTTCTGCCAACTGACGGCGGGCGCGAGGTAGTCAACCTGCACGCGGCGCGCGCCCGCCGCGGCGGCCGTGCTGCGCAGGACGAGGTGCAGCACGGGCGACTTCTCATTGCGCACCTCCGTGCCGTCGTAGGTGATGTCCTGGCGCACGACCTCCGCCCCTTCGGCCGTCACGCGCAGCGTGCGCAGGTAAGCCTTCGGCATCAGGCTGCGCCACTCGATCTGGTTGAGACCGGGTTGCAGTTCGACCGCCCGCTCCTCGTGAAACTCGGCGACGCCCGCGTCATAGATCGTCAGGTGCGCGACCTCGTCGCCCGCGCCCGCCGCCGCCCGCACGGGCGCGGCCCACAGCACGAGCGCGACAAAAGCGGCGAGCGCGCCGCGCGTCAGTTGTCTCATAATTTTCTCCTTCGGGTGTTTGGCTGAATCGCTGGCATACGAGGGGCATCGCTGGCGGCGCGTGCTGACAAGCCTGCGCCCGCTCGGCTATCTTAACAACACCCCTCGGCAACGGGAACGTGAGTAGGCGGGTCGGCTTGCACGATGAAGCGCGAGCGGATAGACAAACTGCTGGTCGAGCGCGGTCTCGCGCCGACGCGCACGCGGGCGCAGGCGCTGGTCATGGCCGGCGTCGTGCTCGTTGGTGAGCAGCGCGTCGAGAAGCCTTCGGAGACGTTCGTGCCCGACGCTCCGATCCGCGTGCGTGGCGCAGACGACCCGGCCGCGCGCTACGTCGGGCGCGGCGGGCTGAAATTAGAGGCAGCGTTGCGCGCCTTCCAACTCGACGTGAACGGCTTCGTCTGTCTCGACGTGGGCGCTTCGACCGGCGGCTTCACGGACTGCCTGTTGCAGCACGGCGCGCGCCGCGTCGTAGCAGTGGACGTAGGGCACAACCAACTCGCCTACCGCCTGCGCACAGACCCGCGCGTCGAGGTGCGCGAGGGCGTCAACGCGCGTTACCTGCGGCCCGACGACTTCGCCGCACGCTTCGATCTGATCGTGCAGGACGTGTCCTTCATCTCGGCGACGAAGATCATGCCCGCGCTCGTGCCGCTGCTGAAAGAGGGCGGGCGCGTCGTCCTGCTCATCAAGCCGCAGTTCGAGGTCGGGCGCGACGCGGTGGGCAAGGGCGGCATCGTGACCGACAGGGCCGCGCACGCGCGCGTCGTCGAGGAGGTCAATCGCACGGCCTTAGACTTGGGGCTGCGCGTGGGCGGCGTGATCGAATCGCCGATCACGGGCGCGGACGGCAACCGCGAATTTCTGGCGCTCTATGCGCGGGCCGAGGAGATTTAACCGCAAAGAACGCGCAGCGGGCCGCCGTAGGGCCGCAGAGATTTTCTTTGCGCTCTTTGCGGCCTTCCTCTGCGCCCTTTGCGGTTAAATCCTTGCCGCGGCAAAATAGACTCCGATGCAGCACCTATCCGAACGGGCGGCACTCGCGCGTCTGCAACGCGAGAAGCGCGCCTATCAGAGTCACGTCAAATTAATTTACGAACCGGCGGCGCGCGCCTGTCGCGCCTGCCCCACGCCTGGCGTCTGCTGCACCGACGCACACTTCGTCAACGTCCACATCACGCGCCTCGAAGCCGTAGCCGTCCGCGAAACACTTGCGCGCACGCCGCGCCTGACCGATGCGGAGCGCCGCGCCGTCTACGCGCGCGCCCGCGCCGCCGTCGAGCGTTACAGCCTGCGCGCTGCGGGCGACACCTTCGCGCAGACTTACTCGTGTCCGCTATTCGCACCCGGCACGGGCTGTCTCGTCCACGCGCGCGCCAAGCCCGCGCCGTGCATTCAACACGCGTGCTATGACGACTGGGCGGACGTGCCGCCCGCGTCTCTGCAATGGCGCGCGGAGCGACGCGTCGCACAGTTGAACGAACAGGTCTACGGCGCGGCGTGGGCGTGGTTGCCGACGCCGCTCTGGCTCACGCTCGTTGACCCCGAAGCGGACGGCGCGGAACTCGCCCGCCTCATCGAAGTCTGGCGCACGCGCCGCACGCCCACACGCCCCGAACTCGACTTGTACGCCACGCACCGACGCCGCACGCTACCCGTATTCGCCGCGCGCTGAGTGACCGCGCCCCGCATTCAGGTGCGGCTGCGCCTGCCCACGTGGACAGCGGCCGACTTGCCCTCACCTGACCGGGAACGGGCCGTACTCGGCGGCAAAATCGCTCTCAGGGATCGCGACCTGTACGCGCAGCTCCTTCTCCGCGCTGACGGTCAGGGTCAGTGTGATGTTGAGCGTGCCCTTGGGGCGGGGCGGGATGTTGATGGTGAGATCGGTCAGCGGCTCGGTCTCGACGTAGCGGCGCTGGGCCAGCTTGAGCCAGATCGAGCGTTGATCGTTTTCCGCGTTGCTAAAGCTCTGCGCAAACGCCGTGGGCAGTTCGCGCCCCGCCGGGATCAGTTCGGTGAAGCTCTCGGCCGACGTGGCGATGCCGATGGCGTGTTCGAGTCTGGACATCTGGCGTGTGGGCCGTCCGGGGGGCCGCCTCCTGCCCGCGCATGTTAACGCGAACGCGCGCGCGGGCCAACGCCCTCCGGCCTCGCGCCCGGCCGCCGAGTTCCGCTCCCGCCGGCTCACGTAGTAAACTCGCGCGCGCGCACGCTTGCGCCGTTTCGGTTGTTGCCGGCGTGCGGTCATTCTGGCCCGCTGCTGCCCGCAAATTTTCGCCCTCCGCCCGGTTAACACTCGCCGCCCGCAGGCGTCTTTAGAGGCGGACACGGGCGTCGCTCGCGCGAAAGGGCAACTCTCCACCGGCGTCCTGGTGAGGTTCTTCCCCGTTATGTATAAAGTTGAGGCGACAGGCGACCTGCTAGGCGTTATCGGCACGAGTCCAGCCCCAGTCGCAGCGCCTATGACTGAAGCCCCCGTTGAAGTCGCGCTGGTCGAGGCCGTGCGCGGCGGCGACCACGACGCCTTCGGCCGCCTCTACCAGCTCTACGCGCGCATGGTGCACGGCATCCTGCTCGCGCGCGTCCCTTACGGCGAGGTGGACGATCTCGTCCAAGACGTGTTCCTCACGGCGCTCCGTAAGATTGACAGCCTGCGCGAGGCCGAGCGGTTCGGCCCCTGGCTCGCCATGATCACGCGCAACCGCGCAATGGACTATTACCGCCGCACGCGCGAGACGAGCGAGCTGCCTGAGACCTTGGCGCACCACGCGCCGCCGCAGGCCGAGGCGAACGAGGTGCTGGCGCTCATCGGCGCGCTGCCCGAAGCGTACCGCGAGCCTTTGATCCTGCGCTTCGTCGAAGGCATGACGGGGCCGGAGATCGCGGAGCGGACAGGGTTAGCGCCCGCGTCCGTGCGCGTCAATATACACCGCGGCATGAAGCTGCTGCGGGCCAGTTTGCAGGGGGCAAGCGGGAAGGAGCAATGAAGTTTATGAGCGACTACTTGTGGGACAAGTCGGGCGAGCCGGAAGAGGACGTTGAGCGTTTGGAGCAACTGCTCGGCACGCTCCGCTACGAGCCACGCCCGTTCGTCGTGCCGGAGGACTTCAGCGCGCGCCCGGCGCGCAGCACCTTTCGGCCGCCACAACGGCCGTTCGCCTGGCGACGGCTCGCCCTCGCCGCCTCGCTCCTCCTAACGCTGCTCGTCGGCGCGTGGCTGCTCACGGCGCAGCACAACGAACGAGTGCAGCGCGAGTCTGCGCGGCAACAGCAGCAACAGCAGCCCGTCGCGCCGACGACAGAACCAGCGCCGCAGAACCAGACGGCGAACGCGGGCGACGCGCACGAGCAGCCCGCGCCCAGGTCAACACAGACAACTATCGGCGAGCGTGTTAACTATCGTCCCGCGCAGCGCGTCTTTAATCGTGCCCGCGCGAATGAGACACGGCGCGCGCGGCAAGAGTTGATAAAAGGGCGGTCGCAGGAGCAGTTGGCGACCGTCGTGATGACGCCGGAGCAGAAGGCGGCGACCGAGCAACTGCTGCTCGCCCTGCGCATCGCCAGCGCGAAATACAACTACGCGCAGCGCGAGGTGCAAGAGGCGAGCGCGGTGCACAAGCCAGAGACGAGATAGTGTTAGGGAGTAACGCAATCATGAAAATCTTAAACCACACTTTGCCGAAACTGCTCGCGCTCGCCATCGCCCTCTGCGGCGCTGCGTTCGCGGCCCAGGCGCAGACGCGCTACCCCGCGCAGTTGCAGATCGACAGCCTCGAACCGCTCGCCGCCAGGGCGAACCAGATCGTGGACGTGAATCTGCCCGAATCGCTCCTGCGGCTCATCCCCGTCTCTGCGATCAAGAGCACGGACGTGGACGTGAAAGAACTCAAGGAGATCGTCGCCGGGCTGAAGGGCGTCTACGTTAAAGACTTCGAGTTCAACACCGAGGGCGAGTACGGCGAGGCGGACATCGCGCCGATCCGCGCGCAACTGAAAGCGCCGGGCTGGGCGCGCTTCGTCAACGTCATCAACAAGCGCGAGCACCGCAACATCGAGGTCTATCTGATGACCGCGCCGCAGGGCGCGCGCGTCGAAGGCTTAGCCATCCTCTCCGCCGAGCCGAAGCAGCTCACGGTGGTCAATATCGTCGGCATCATAGACATCGAGAAGCTGGCGAAGCTCGAAGGGCAGTTCGGTATCCCCGACCTGGACATCGAGACGGAGAAGCCCGAAGAGAAGAAGCCGGAGAAGGCGCTGCCCGCGGCAACCCCGAAGCAGTTTAAGAAGCCTTAAGATGGAGGTGACGGCAGATGCTCAAGCACATCAGACGCAACCTCCTGCTCCTACTGCTCGCGCTCGCCGTCTGCGCCGGCACGCAGCCCGCGCGCGCCGCCGGCAGCGAGGCCGAGTATCATTCGGTGGTGAAGCTCATCGAGTCTTACTACCACGTCAAGCACAGGGGCGTGCCGATGCTCGCCAACCTGGGGCTGAAGGCGGCGAAGGTCGTCTCCTCGGACGTGCGCCGCGCGATGCGCTTCGGCGACTTCAAGCTGGCGTACTTCGAGGATCAGGACTTCACGACGCGCGGGGGCTTCACGGAGTTCCACCGCCTGTTGCGCCAGACGCTCGTGCCCGCCTGGGACTCGCTCCTTGCGGTGCGCCAGCGCGACGAGGGGCAGACTTACACCTTCGCCAAGCCGGATGGCGACAAGTTCAAAGTGCTAATCGTCGTCCTCGCGCAGCGCGAAGGCACGGTCTTGCAGGTCAACCTCAACCGCGACGAGTTCGTCAAACTCCTGCAAGACCCCGAACAGGAGACCCGCAGCATCACGGACGAGGCGTCCAGCGCCGGCCGGGATAGAGACGACGATCCGGAATAGTAGATTGAGTTGAAGAACGGCTCGCAGTCGGGTTCACCACCCAACCCTATGCTGGGAGCGCGGGCGCGCGCGCCCGCCGTGAGCGCGGGCGCGCGAACAAAGAGACGCGCCTTCACTCAAGCTTGAATTAACACGAAACCCTTGAGCGTGCTCACGCACGCTAGGCGGGCGCGCGCGCCCGCGCTCCCAGCATAGGGTCGCTTGGTTACGTCCTCGGCAAAGTGCTCTAGTTACGTCAGCAGTACCCGCCCGCTCGCGGCAGGCAATACTGACATTAAATTTTAGGAGATTCGGCATCATGAGTATGAAGCGCGGCATAATTGGTTTGTTGGGCGTGTTGCTGTTCTGCGGGGCGCTGACGGCGCGCGCGCAGGAGGTGGGGGAGGGCGACGTGCTGCGCGTGCGCACGCGCGTCGTCTCGCTCGACGCGCTGGTCAAGGACAAGAAGACGAAAGAGCCGGTCACAGACCTGAAGCTGGAGAACTTCGAGGTACTCGCCGACGGGCAGCCGCGCCAGCTCACCTACTTCACGCGCGAAGGCGACGTGGGGCGCAAGCCTCTGGCGCTGGCGCTCGTCTTCGATCTCGAACGACTCGGCGCGGGGCGCTACCTGCGGCGCACAGAAATCCTCGCGGCGATGGCGAACGAGTTGAGCAAGCTTCCGCCCGCGGACGAGGTGGCCGTCGTCGTGCTCGATCCGGGCGGCGTCGAAGGCAAGCGCGAGTGGCTGACGAAGTTCACGCGCAACCGCGCGCAGGTCGCCTCCGCCCTCGCCATCGTCCCGACGCTCGTCGGCGAAAGCAACGGCGAAGACGTGGCCGCGGACGGCAGCGCGCCCGTCTCGCAGACGGCAGACGCGGTCGAAAGTGCGGCCGGCGAGATCAAGCGGACGGCCGAGGAACAGCAGAAGTCCAACGGCACGCCGCCCTCTGCGGCCGAGATCAAGCGCACGACCGAACAGGCGCAGGCGGACGCGAACAAGCCCGACGCGGCGAAGAAGGAGAACAGGCCGGAGACCGAGGGTGAGGTGGTGGACGTGTTCCAGGACAAGGACGGCCACACGGTGCGGCGGATCGTGAAGCCGGACGGGCACATCGTCATTGAGCGCAAGAACGCCGACGGCTCGGTCACGGTGGACATGGACGACTCCGATCTGGCGGCGGCGACGTGGGAGATCAACCGCACCATCCAGCGCGAGCGCCCCAACTCGCAGGCGGCGGTCGTCTTCGTCACCGACGGCATCACGCCCATGTTCTACGCGCAGCGCGACTTCATCGCGTCGCGCCTGATCAAGTCGAACGTCATCTTCAGCGCGCTCGTCGTGGACATGAAGACGGGCTTCAAGCTGGCGATGCCGATTCTCAAACCCCTCGGCAACTGGGTGGGCCTCAGCATCGCGGGCAGCGCGCAGCACTTCGCCAAACAGACGGGCGGCGAGGTGGTCAAAGTGCACCGCCCCGCAGATTACGCGACGGGGCTGGCGAAGATCGTCGGCAACTTGAACGCGCGCTACAGCCTCGGCTTCACGCTCGCCGAAGGGGAGCGCGACGACGGGCAGATGCACCCGCTCGAAGTGCGCGTCAGTGCCCAGGACGCCAAGGGCAAGACGCGCAAGCTCAACATCAACGCGCGCAAAGGCTACTACATGCCGAAGGACGAGGCGGCGGCGCAGGAGGGCGCAAAGCCCAACCCGCAGTGAGCGCACCCGCCGGCCCGGCCCGAGTTAATGTCGAGACGTGTCATGAGAGGAAACGGCAAGCTCATCGTCGCTTTGGGTCTGACGTTGTGCGCGTTGGGCGTGGTGCGGGCGCAATCCGCGCCTGAGCAGACGGCGAGCGCGGCGCAGCCGGGCACGGCGGAGGCGACGGACGCGCCGGTCGTGGGCGCGGCGCGCTGGCAGTTCAAGACCGGCGGGAGCGTCTATTCGACGCCCGTCGTGGCGGACGGCACGGTCTATTTCGGCAGCTACGACTTCAGCGTCTACGCGGCGGACGCCGCGAGCGGGCAGGTGCGCTGGCACAGCAAGACGGGCGGGCGCGTCATCGGCGCGCCGTGTGTCGCAGGCGGCACGGTCTACGTCGGCAGCCAGGACAATCGGGTCTATGCGCTCGACGCGGCGACGGGCCAGGTCAGGTGGAAGTTCAAAGCCGTCTACGCCGTGAGCACGACGCCCGTGGTCGCGGGCGACAGAGTTTACATCTCCGCCACCGACGGCATCCTCTACGCGCTCGACGCCGCGACGGGCAAGCAGGTCTGGACGTTCGGCGTCACGCGCGGTGCGCCGACCGCGCCGGTCGTCGTCGGCGATACGCTGTACGTCGGCAGCGCCGCCGGCTTGCAGGCTTTGGACGCGCAGACGGGGAAACAGAAGTGGCAGTTCAAGAGCGCGGGCGCGATCATCGGCGCACCGGCCGTCGCCGGGCAAGTGCTTTACTTCGGCACGCTCGGCGGACACCTCTACGCCCTCGACGCAGGCGGGCAGGAGAAGTGGCACACGCAGGTCGAGGGCGGGCTGCCGTTCTCGCCTGCGGTGGCCGACGGGCGCATCTACTACGGCGGCATCGGCGGCACGTTCTACGCGGCGGACGCGCGCGACGGGCGCGAGTTGTGGCGCTACACGTCCGAGCAGGGCGTGACCTCCGCGCCGACGGTCGCCAACTCGCTCGTCCACTTCGGCAGCGCCAAAGGTCTCGTCGCGCTCGACGCCGAGACCGGGCGCGTGCGCTGGACGTTCCCCACCGGCGCGATCATCACCTCCGCGCCCACCGTCCGCGACGGCATCATCTACTTCGGCGGCTGGGACGGCACACTCTACGCCGTGCGCTAACGTCGGAAACCGCGGCCCCTATGCCGGGAGCGCGGGCGTCCCGCCCGCCAAGCGTGCGATGAGCACGCTCAAGGGATTCCTAAACATCCAAGCTTGAGATTGCCGTAACCGCTGTTCGCGCTGGCGCGCTCAAGGCGGGCGCGCGCGCCCGCGCTCCCAGCTTCGCGCGTTATGCCTTCGCGTTGACACTCTGAAATCCGCGCGGGTATCATCCGGCCCGTTCTCCAAGGCAAACTTTCAGTCAGACTGTTGGCGTTCCTTCTGCGTCCCGTGCAAGCTTCGGAGCAAGCAAAGATTCGCCGGGTCGGCGTGCTCGTCAAGCCGAACCAGCCGGAGGCGGTCAGGACGATCTGCCGGCTGCTCGAATACCTGTCGGCGCGCGGCATCAGCCTCGTGGCAGGCCCGCGCGCCGAGCGGGCGCGCATCGAGGCCGAGACCAGCTGCACGCTCGAAGTGATGGAGCACGAGGAACTGGCCGATTCGGTCGATCTGATCGTCGTCCTCGGCGGCGACGGCACGATGATCGCCGCCGCCCGCATGCTCGACAACCGCGACGTGCCGGTCATCGGCATCAACTACGGCAGCCTCGGCTACCTGACCGAAGTCCGCGTCGAGGAGATGACCGCGGCGCTCGACGCCGCACTCGCCGGCAACTACCGGCTCGACCGCCGCATGATGCTGGCGGCTGAGTTGTCGCGCGGCACGGAGCAACTGCTGCGCAACCGCGTCTTAAACGACGTGGTGATCAGCAAGTCGGCCCTCGCCCGCATCATCGAGATCGAAACGCGGCTCGACGGGCAGTTCGTCAACTGCTTCCGGGCCGACGGCCTCATCGTCTCGACGCCTACGGGTTCGACCGCCTACAACCTCTCGGCCGGCGGCCCCATCATGTACCCCTCGATGAACGCCATCGTGATTACGCCCATCTGCCCGCACACGCTCTCGAACCGCCCGCTCGTCGTCCCCGACGATGCGGAGATCGAGTTGGTCTTAAAGACCGCCAAGGAGGACGTGGCGCTGACGCTCGACGGGCAGGTGGGCTACGCGATGGAGTTGGACGACCGGGTGGTCATCCGCAAGAGCCGCACGGCCTTCAACCTCGTGCAGCCCGTCAACCGCAACTACTTTGAAGTGCTGCGCGGCAAGCTGCGCTGGGGGCGATGAGGGGCGGTAAGGCAGTGACGAGTGACAAGTGACGAGTGACGAGTCGAAATTCTGAAGTTCACGGCCGGGTTGAGACTTTATGGCTGAGATAAACAAAGAAGCGGCGGCGTTGCGGGCCGAGGCGGCGCGGCGGCCGTGGTGGCGGCTGTCGCTGACGACGTGGATTTTGGTCGGGCTGGTCGCGGGCGGCGTGCTCGGCAAGCTGAGTCCGGAGTGGGGCAACCGGGTTTACTTCCTGCGCGACATCTTCCTGAACCTGATCAAGTCGATCATCGCGCCGCTCGTCTTCTCCACGCTCGTGGTCGGCATCGCAGGCGGCGGCGATCTGAAAAAGGTCGGGCGCATGGGCGCGAAGGCGCTCCTCTACTTCGAGGTGGTGACGACGCTTGCGCTCTTCATCGGCCTCGGCGTCGTGAATCTGACGCGCCCCGGCTACGGCGTGCAGCTTACCGCCGACACGCACACGATCCAGTCTATCCAGCAGACCCAGCCGCAGAGCTTCACGGGCACGCTCGTCCACATCTTCCCCGCGTCCGTCGTGGACGCGATGGTGCGCGGCGACGTGTTGCAGATCGTCGCCTTCTCCATCATCTTCGCGATGGCGGTCTCGGCGCTCGGCGAGAAGGGGCGGCCCATCCTGCGCGCGTGCGACAGCCTGTCGCAGGTCATGTTCCGCTTCACAGGCTACGTGATGCTGTTCGCGCCCATTGGCGTCGGTGCGGCGATGGCGCACACGGTCGGCACGCAGGGCCTCGGCGTCCTGGTCAACCTCGGCAAGCTGATCGGCTCGCTCTACCTCGCGCTCGTCATCCTCATCGTCTTCGTCTTCGGCGCGGTCATGCTCATCGCGCGCATCCCCGTCCGGCAGTTTCTGAAGGCCGTGCGCGAGCCGGCGACCATCGCGTTTGTGACGACGAGCAGCGAATCCGCCCTCCCCAAGGCGATGGAGGTGATGGAGCGGCTGGGCGTGCCGCCGCGCATCGTCGGCTTCGTCATCCCGACCGGCTACAGCTTCAACCTCGATGGCACGACGCTCTATCTGGCGATGGCCTCGATCTTCGTCGCGCAGGCGGCCGAGGGCACGATTCCCGGCTTCCACATGAACTTCGGCCAGCAACTCGTCATGATGCTGACGCTGATGCTCACGTCGAAGGGCGTGGCGGCCGTGCCGCGCGCCTCGCTCGTCATCCTGCTGGCAACCTTGAACACCTTCCTGCCGCAAGGTCTCGGCCCCGTCGGCGTCGCCGTCATCTTCGGCGTGGACGAGTTGATGGACATGGGGCGCACGTGCGTCAACGTCATCGGCAACTGCCTGGCGACGTGCGTGGTGGCGCGCTGGGAGGGCGAGTTCGACGACGAGCGCGCCAAAGTTTTCGGCACGCCGCAGGAGATCAAGTACGACCTCGCGCACGGCGAGCCGGCGTTCGCCAAGGCGGTCGCCGAAGGGCAGACGTGAGCGGCGCGACGCCCGACGTGAAAGCGTGCGCCGGCGCTGTACGGGAACGATGCTGACCGCGAAGCCCGCCGCGACACGCCCGGCGGGCTTCGCCGCGTTTCGCGCCCGCGAAAGGCGGCCCGCACGGCGCACGCCGCCCGCGGAACGCGGGATGCAGATGACCGCCCGATCTGCGCGGGCGCGATTCATCCTGGCGAACAAGGGGCGGGCGCAAGCGGGGGCCTCGCGGTCGTTAACTTTGTGACGCAAGCGTGAGAGCGGCGCGACAACGTGTGCAAGGTCGCGTGGTGAAATCGAGGCTTGCGCGTAACCTGTTGAGGACGACGAGATGTTTCCAATCGGCGACGACAATTCCGACCGCACCATCACGCCCGTAGTTAACTACGTGCTCATCGCCGTGAACGTGCTGGTCTTCGTGCTCTTCCAGGGCTTAGGCGCGAACGACCGCTTCACCTACGCCTGGTCGGCCGTGCCGCAGGAGATCGTCACGGGGCGCGATGTGGTCACGCCGCCGCGCGCCGTCGAAGACCCCGTCAGCGGCGACCGCTTCGAGCAGCCGGGCCTACAGCCGACGCCAATCAGCGTCTACCTGACGCTACTGACCTCGATGTTCATGCACGGCTCCATCGCGCACATCTTCGGCAACATGCTCTTCCTCTGGATTTTCGGCGACAACTTGGAGGATCGCATGGGGCACGGGCGCTACCTGATCTTCTACCTGCTGTGCGGCGTGCTCGCGTCGCTGGCGCACGTCTTCACGACCGTCATGTTCGGGCAGAACCCGCTCGTGCCGAGCCTGGGCGCGTCGGGCGCGATCTCCGGTGTCCTGGGCGGCTACGTGCTCCTGTTCCCGCGCCGGCAGGTGCGCGTCATCCTGTTCCGCTTCCTGACGACCGTGCCGGCTTACGTCGCGCTCGGCATCTGGTTCGTGTTCCAACTGATCAGCGGCATCGGGCTGCTCGGCGGCGGCGCGCAGGAGGGCGGCGTCGCCTACGCCGCGCACATCGGCGGCTTCATCGCGGGCCTTGTGCTCGTCAAGTTCTTCGACCGCGGCGGCGCGGCGTCGCCTGGTCAGTTCGCGCGTGGTTAGCGCAGGAATAGCTGTTAGCTATTAGCGATTAGCTCTTAGCTTTTCGTCTTTAGCTAACGGCTAACAGCTAATCGCTAACAGCATCTAAAAGGAGGGTTAACGCACTAATGGCTGACAACGACAACATCATTTCCACACTCAACAACCTGATCGAAACCTGCAAGGACGGGCAGGAGGGCTTCCGGCAGGCGGCCGAGGGCGTGAAGAACTCGGAGCTGAAGACGCTCTTCGGCGCATACTCGACGCAGCGCGCGCAGTTCGCGGGCGAGTTGCAGAACGAGGTGCTGCGCCTGGGCGGCGACCCGGAAAAGAGTAGCTCCACGGCGGGCGCGCTGCACCGCGGCTGGATCAACCTCAAGTCGGCGCTGACGGGCGAGGACGAGGGCGCGGTCATCAGCGAGTGCGAGCGCGGCGAGGACTCGGCCGTGCGCAACTACGAGGACGCGCTCGAAGACGATCTGCCCGGCGACATCCACGCCGTCGTCGAGCGGCAGTTCGCCGAGGTCAAGGCGGCGCACGACCGCATCCGCTCGCTGGAGCGCGCGACGGGGAGAGGTGCATAAACATCGAAGCGGCATTTCCGTGGCGCGGGGGCACGCGCTCTCGCGCCACAGCGACTTTAACGACCGTAACAGGCGAGCAAGGAGGGAAGCGATGAGCAAAGGGGCGATCTGGATCGGGCTGTGTGCCCTCGTCGGTCTGGTGCTATTGCTGACCGGCTTCGGCGGCACGTGAGGACGGCGCGAAGGCGACACTGGCTAGAAGCTGACAAAGACAAAAGCCTAAACCACGAAACTACACGAAGCGACACGAACAGGAAAGCTCTTTTATTTCGTGTCGCTTCGTGTGGTTTCGTGGTTTAGTTTTTCCCCGTTTGCCGGCCGCCGCGTGGCTCGGTTAACATCGAACGGTTAAAGCGAGGAACAAGCTTATGTCTGTCACAGAAGCGCCGCTACCGCCCGTCAACCAGCAGGGCCTCGACATCCGCCCGACGCCGCGCGCGGAGATGAACCTGTACCCGCTCGACACCTTCCCCTACGAGTACGTCGGGCGCGAGATCACCGTCAGCTTCGAGATGCCGGAGTTTACGGCCATCTGCCCCTTCTCCGACTTCCCCGACTTCGCCGTCATCAAGCTCGCTTACGTCCCCAACAAACGCTGCGTCGAACTGAAGAGCCTGAAGCTCTACATCAACTCGTTCCGCGACGTGAAAATCTTCCACGAGCACGTCGTCAACGTCATCCTCGAAGACTTCGTGCGCGCGTGCGACCCCCTGAGCGTCGAACTCGAAGGCGACTTCCACGTGCGCGGCAACATCAAGACGGTCGTGCGCGCGAGCTACAAGAAGCAGTAGGCAGTAGGCAGTAGGCGGTAGGCAGTGAAAGCAACAGACTGGTAACTTGAAAACGCCACGGCTTCCCTCTTAACTGCCTACTGCCTACTGCCTACTGCCTACTGCCTACTATTGTTTATGAGTCTGATCGTCATCGCCATCGTGTTCGTCGTGCTTGCCGTCGTGCTGTTGCTGGCGTGGCGGACGATCCGATTCTTTATCAAGCTGGCGCTCGTCGGGGTGTTGCTGTTGGTGCTGCTGGCGGGGCTGGGCTTGTGGCGTTGGCGGGCGGGCACGCCGCGCGGCGGGCGACAGCCGAGTGCGCCCGTGCGGCGCGGCCGTTGAGTTCAGCTCGCAACCGTCTATTCCACGCGCTAGCAACATGGGCGAGACAGACACGGACGCCGCCGATCAGTTTGACGCGCGCGTGAGCCAGCACCCCCTCGACGAGCGCATGCCGACCCTGTGGCAGCGTTACCGCCGGCTGCCGCGGAACGTCTTCGCCATCAGTCTGGTCAGCCTGCTCAACGACGCGTCGAGCGAGATTATCTACCCGCTTCTGCCGCTCTTTCTCGCGGGCGCTCTGGGCGCGAGTCCGCGCGTCATCGGGCTAATTGAGGGCGGGGCGGAGTCGGTCTCAAGCTTCCTGAAACTGTTCGCCGGCTATTGGAGCGACCGCGAGGGGCGGCGCAAGTACCCGGTCGTGCTGGGCTACGGGCTGGCGGGTTGCGCGCGCCCGCTGCTGGCGTTCGCGCGCAATTGGCCGGCCGCGTTCGCCATCCGCCTCTCGGATCGCATCGGCAAGGGGCTGCGCACCGCGCCGCGCGACGCGATGATCGCCGACGCGACGCCGGCCGACCAGCGCGGCCTCGCCTTCGGCTTCCACCGCGCGATGGATCACGCGGGCGCGATCATCGGCCCGCTCCTCAGCTTCGCCCTCATCTGGTGGCTAGTCGCGGACAGGAACGCGCCGACGCCGGGCGAGTTCAAGACCATCTTCCTATGCGCCTCCGTCCCCGCACTCGCCGCCGTGCTGGTCGCCATCTTCTTCGTGCGCGAGACGCACGCTGCCCCGCCCGCGCCGCACCCGACCGAGGCGCGCGTGCGCTTCTCTCTGCGCGGCTTCGACCGCAACTTCAAACGCTTCCTCGTGCTCGTCGCCCTCTTCACGCTGTCGAACTCGTCGGACGCGTTCCTGCTCCTGCGCGCGCGCGACTCCGGCATCGGCGTCGCCACGCTCCCGCTGCTGTGGGCGGCGCTGCACGCGAGCAAGGTCGTCAGCTCGCTCGTCGGCGGCGATCTGTCGGATCGGCTGGGGCGCAGGGCGTTGATCGGCGCGGGCTGGTTTCTTTATGCGGTCGTCTACGCGGGCTTCGCGTTCGTCACGTCGGCGGGCGCGGCGTGGGCGCTCTTTCTGATCTACGGCATCTACTTCGGGCTGTGCGAGGGCACGGAGAAGGCGCTCGTCGCAGACCTCGTGCGCCCCGAACAGCGCGGCACGGCCTTCGGGCTGTATAATCTCGCCTTCAGCATCACGGTCTGGCCCGCTTCGCTCCTGATGGGCGTGGTCTGGGACTGGCAGGGCGCGCGCGCCGCCTTCCTGCTGAGCGCCGTGCTCGGCACGCTCGCCGCCGGGCTGCTGTTCCTGACGGTCGAAGCCCGCCACGCGCGCGCCCCGCGATCTGCGGGCTGACGATTAGCGCGACCAAAGACCGCGCGGCCGTCGCCGGGCGGCGCGCGGTTGCGGTCGGGCGCGCCTTAACGGATCATGCTGCTTCGATGAACACGCCAAATTATCAACTCGTCAACACGCCCGACGAACTGCGCGCGGCGGTCGAAGCCTTGAGCCGGCAGCCGGCCGTCGGCTTCGATACGGAGACGACTTCGCTCGACCCCTACGCGGGCCGCGTGCGTCTCGTGCAACTGGCCGCGCCGGACGGGCAGGTCGTTATCATCGATCTGGATCGCTTCGACGGCGACGCGCGCACGAGCGACGCGCTCGCGCCGCTCCGCCGACTGCTCGCCGCGCCGCGCCCCGTCAAGACGGCGCACAATGCGAAGTTCGATGCGAAGTGGATCAAGCACCAGCTCGGCGTCGAGCTTGGGGGCTTGTTCGACACGCTGCTGGCGAGCCAACTCGTCTCGGCGGGCGAGCCGGAGGACAGGCACGGGCTACAAGTCGTCGCGGAACGTTACCTCAACGAGACCGTTGACAAGGCAGAGCAGTTGAGCGACTGGGGCGGCACGCTGTCTGAGGCGCAACTCGACTACGCCGCGCGCGACGCCGCCGTGATGCTCCCCCTGCGCGACGCGCTGATCGCGCGGCTCAAGTCCGACGCTCTGGTGCAGGTGGCGCAGCTTGAGTTCGAGTGCGTCATGCCGGTCGCGTGCCTTGAGCTGGCTGGCATCTTCCTCGACGCCGCCCGCTGGCGCGAACAGATCGCCGTCGTCAAACGGAAGCGCGAGCAGCTCGCCGCTGAGCTACAGGCGATGCTCGCCGAGGGCACGGCGCAAGGCTCGCTCTTCGCCAACGCCCGCGCCGACATCAACCTCGACTCGCACACGCAACTCACCGCCGCGCTCAAACGCCTCGGCGTGCCCCTGCCCGACTCCACGCGCAACTGGAAGCTGCAACCGCTCGCCGCCGACTACCCCGTCATCGCCAAGCTGCTCGACTACCGCACCGTGCAGAAATCCTTGACCAGCTACGGCGAAAACATCCTCGACGAGATCAACCCCAGGACGGGCCGCATCCACGCCAACTTCCACCAGATCGGTGCGCCGACCGGGAGATTTGCCTGTACTAACCCCAACGTCCAGCAAGTTCCGCACGCCATCGAGTACCGGCGTTGCTTCCGCGCGCCGGAGGGGCGCAAGCTGGTGATCGCGGACTATTCGCAGATCGAGCTGCGCATCCTCGCGCACGTAACCGAGGATCAGGGCTTCATCGAGGCGTTCAATTCGGGCGCGGACTTGCACCGCGTGACCGCCGCGCAAATCTTCAACGCGCCGCTCGAACAGGTGACAAAGGAGCAGCGCGACTTCGCCAAGCGGCTCAACTTCGGCGTGGTCTACGGCATCGGCGCGCAGCGTTTCTCGATGATGACCGGGCTGCCGCTCGCCGACGCCGAGGCGATCATGGGACGCTACTTCCAGACCTACCGCGGCCTCGACGCCTGGCTGCGCGCCGCCGCGCAGCGCGCCGTCCGCGAGCGCAGCGCGCGCACGATGGCGGGCCGGTTGGCGCGCTTCAACTTCGATCCGGAAGACAGGCAGGCCATGTCGCTCGCGCAGCGCAACGGCAAGAACATGCCGATCCAGGGAGCGAGTGCGGACATCCTCAAGCGCGCCTTGCGCCTGCTGCACGAGCGCCTGCGCGCCACGTCCGCCTACGTCGTCAACATCGTGCATGACGAGATCGTGGTCGAGGCGGACACCGAGCAGGCCGCGGAGATCGCGCAGGTGGTCGAAGACGCGATGTGCAAAGCGGGCGAGGAGTACGTCAAGAAAGTGCCCGTGAAGGTCGAGACGCAGATCGCGGACGAGTGGGTGAAATAGAGAACGGTAGGCTGTGGGCAGTTAAAGACGGAAGCAAGACCGCAGGTTGAATGGCTCGCGCTCTGACGAGGGAGACGCAACCGGCGGGCTTCTTTTACTGCCTACCGCCTACTGCCTACTTTTTCTGCGCCAGATGAAATAGACGGGGATGCCGGTGAGGACGAGAAGGTAGCCGATGCCGGAGGTGGCGGGCGCAAGATAGGCGAGGTCGGCGACGAAGAGGGCGGCGAGCGCGACGTAGAGGAGCGGGACGAGAGGGTAGCCGAACGTGCGGTAGGGGCGCGGGGCACGGGGCTGCTTGCGGCGCAGGACGAGCACCGCGCCGACCATGAGCGCGTAGAAGATCAGATCGGCGGAGACGATGTATTCGAGCAGTTGCGTGTAGACGTTGCCGAAGACTAGCGCGCTGGTGCGCGGGTCGGTCGTGACCGTGCGCGGGAGCGTCAGGAGCGCGGCCCAGACGCCCTGGATGACGAGCGCGACGGCGGGCACGCGGCGCGCATTGACCGTGCCGACGCGCGCGAAGAACAGGCGGTCGCGCGCCATCGCGTAGTAGACGCGCGCGCCTGCGAGGATGAGGCCGTTGTTGCAGCCGAAGGTCGAGATGCAGATCGCGGCGGCCATGAGCGTCGCGCCGGTCGGGCCGAAGATGGCTTGCATGGTCGCTGTGGCGACGCGGTTCTGCGCCGCGTTCTGGATGCCGGCGAGCGGAAGCGTGACGACGTAGGCGAGGTTGGCGAGCAGGTAGAGCGCGACGACGAGCAGACAGCCGAACAGTAGGGCGCGCGGCAGGTTGCGACCGGGGTCGCGCACCTCGCCCGCGGTGAACGTCACGTTGTTCCACGCCGACTGCGCGAACAGCGGCCCCGTCATCGCGCGCCCCAGCAGCAGCGCGAGCGCGAGCCAGCCCGTCGCCCGCAAGCCCGCCTGCGCCGCTTCGGGCTGCCAGCCGTTCGCCCACGGATGCCACCAGGCGGCGGTGAACGCGGCGCTCGCGTGGTTGAAGCCGAAGGCGAGGCCCAGGACGACGAGCGCGGCGAGCGCCGCCGTCTTCGTGAACGTGAACGTGTTCTGGATGAGCTTGCCGAGTTCCAAGCCCCGCGTGTTCGTGTAGGTGAGCAGCAGGATCATCAGCACGGCGACGAGTTGCTGCGTCGAAAGGCTGACGGCATAGCGGCCGAAGACGCGCGGTGCGACGAGGTAGTTGTTGCCTGAGATGACGGGCGCGAGCACGCCGAGGAAGTTGGCGAAGGCGACGGCGACCGCCGCAATCGTGCCCGTCTGCACCACCGTCAGCAGCGCCCACCCGAACAGAAAGCCGCAAGCGGGCCCGTAAGCCTCGCGCAAAAACACGTACTGCCCGCCCGCGTGCGGCAGCATCGCCGCCAATTCCGCGCAGCAGAGCGCGCCCGTGATCGTGAGCACGCCCGCCAACGCCCACGCCGCCAGCAGCCAGCCGGGCGAGCCGACCAGACGGGCGGACTCCGCCGACGTAATGAAGATGCCCGACCCGATCATCGAGCCGACCACGATCATCGTCGCGTCGAGCAGCCCCAACCCGCGCTCAAGCTTCGCCGTTGACTGTGCTTCGTTTGCCATGAAGGACGGCGCATGTTAACGCGCCGCACACGCGCGCACAAACTTTTTCCGTCAGCGCAGCCGCACGCGGTAGAGCGTGAACTCGCCGACGCGCTCGCCCGCGTCGCGCTCGTACCAGCGGTCTATGTTCGAGAGGTCAGCGGGGAGCGAGTCGGGGACGACGACGTAAGCAACGGGCCAACGCGCGGCGCGGGCGCGGTCGAAGGTGGCGACGAAGTCGGCGTAGGCGCGGCTGGCGGATTCGATCTCGGCGTTGGTGATGGGCGCGGGCGCGTCTGAGAGGCCGTACTGCGCGCGCGCCCAGCCGAATAGCCAGAGTTGCAGGTAGGAGCGCGTGTTGATGATCGCGTCGAAGCGCGCGGCGCTCATGCCGGTGAAGTAGAGGTAGGCGAACAGGCGCTCTTCGTACTCGGCGCGCGTCATGCCGGAGGAGGAGATCATGTGCGGCACCCAGAGGACGGCCTGCGGCGCGACGTTGGGCAGCTTGCCGGCGAAGCCTACGTCGGCGAAGACGACGGGGCGCGAGACGGCGTTCGTCTCGCCGTTCGCGCGCGCAATCTCCGCCAGGCGCAGCGCGACGGGGTGGCTCGTGTCGCGCCCGTAGTTCGTGTACGCCTGCCGGCGCTCCGCGACCGTCATCTCAACCGTGCCCCACGCCAGCGCGCCGAGCGCGACGGCGACGAGCGCGCGTGCGGGGAACAAGGGGCCGTGCGATTGCAACGCGCCGCGCGCCTGCGCGTCCGCCGACGGCTGCTCGTCGTTACTGTCCTCATCCTTCTCGCCGCCCCGCCTGCCGCCCGCGCGCAGCAGCGCGGCGGTGAGGACGCACGCGAGCAGCGCGAGGTAGTTGGCGATGAACATCTCGTAGTGGATCGGTTGCAGGGAGCGACCCGTGATGATCTGTTGGTTGAAGACGACGAGCGGCGTGAGCGCGAAAGAGAGCGTGAAGAGAGCGGGCGGCGTGCGCCAGTTCAGTCGTCCGCGCCGCGCGGCAAATGCGATGACGGCGGCGAGCGTAAGACCGATGAGTTCCGGCGGGCGCAGCAGATCGGGCGCACGCGTGAAGGTCAAAGCCTGCACGTCGTCCATCATCGCGGCGCGGTGTGCGAGCAGGCGGGCGTAAAGTGCGACGGCGACAAGGGCGGGCAGGGCGATGAGCGCGCAGACGCGCAGGGTGCGCGCTCGTTCCGCGGGCCGCGCCGCGAGCCAGAGCAGCGCGAGCACGGCGAGCCAGGCGGCGGCGGCCGTCCAGAGGAAGAAGTAGGAGAAGACGAGCAGCGCGACGGTGAGTCCGGCGGCGAGAGCGTAGGCGTCGCGCGCGCGGCGGTGCTCGTCGGTCAGCGCGCGCCACGTGAGCGCGCAGCAGACGAATAAGACGGGGAACGGCACGGCCGGCAGGTAGCGGCGCAGGAAGGGCATGAAGATGTAAGGGGTCGCTTGGCCCGTCAGCAGTTGCACGAGTTTCTGCGCGCGCGCGAGTGCGCCGCAGCAGAGCACGAAGAGCGCGGCGGCGGCGGCGAAGGCGTCATCGCGCGTGACGAGGCAGAGCAGCCAGAAGAGCGCGAGCACAGCGGCGCAGGCCGCGAGCGGCGCGAGCAGGATGAAAGCGGTCGTGGCGGGGACGTGCAACAGGCGCGCTGGGAGCGCGACGACGTAGGCGGGCAGAAATTGGATCGAGAAGAGCGATTCGGGTTGCGGCGTGCCGAGGCGGTCGTCGAGGCCCGCGTAAGCGTCGCTGCGGCGCGGGCGGCCGAGGATCAGACCGTTGATGTAAGTGCAGTAGGCCGTCTCGTCCGGGTGGACTGAGGCGTATGCGCCCTGCCACGCACGCCCGCGCACCGCCCACAGGTGGAACTGCGGCACGAGCGCGACGAGCGCGAGCGCGCCGGCCGCGGCGAGACCGAGTCGCCAGCGAATTGTCCGCGCAGGCTGCGCCAAGCGTGTGTCCTCGGACTGGGCGGGGTTAGAGCGGCTTGCTACTGAGTTTACCAAAGCTGCCTGCTGCTGGGAGCGCGGGCGTCCCGCCCGCCAAGCGTGCTGCAAGCACGCTCTGAAAGTTTCATTACACGCAACCGTGAGCGTGGCGCGGTTGGCTGTTCGCGCTTTCGCGCTCAAGGCGGGCGGGACGCCCGCGCTCCCAGCAGTAGCGCACATAGGTAGACCCAAACGAAAGCTGCTATAGATCAACTCAAGCTTGAGACTGACGGGCGCTTGTTTTACCACAGAGACACGAAGGAGGCACAGAGGACACGGAGAGAACCGTCTGCCGTCACGGGCGCAGGCGCACGCGGTAGAGCACGAAGTTGCCGATGCGCTCGCCCGCGTCGCGTTCGTACCAGCGGTCGAAGTTGGCGAGGTCTGTGCGGTCGTCCGCGGCGACGACGAGATAGGAGATCAAGGGGTGCGCCGCGCGCTCGCGCGAGAAGGCGTGCGCGTAGTCCGTGTAGGCGCGGAGCGCCGCGGCGTATTCGGCGGGCTGGATCGGCTGCCAGTCGGGTCTGATGTTGAGGTTCAGGCGCGTGTGGCCGAGCAGCATGATGAGGAACAGGCGGCGGCGCGGGTCGAGCGCATCAACGTCGCGCTCGCTGATACCGTCGTAGCTGACCCCCGTGTAGTAGAGGAACTGCGCGTACTTCTCGCGCTCGCCCTCGGCCTCGAAGAGAAACATGTTGAGCGACCACAGGACGGGCTGCGGCGCGACGGTCGGCAGTGTGTTGGCGACCGTCATGTCCGGCGCAAAGACGACCGACTGCGTGTCCGCCCGTCCGCCCGCGCGCCCAATTGCGGCGAGGCGGAGCGCGACCGGGTTCGTCTCGTCCTGTGCGACGAAGAACGAGTTCATACGCTGCGCCGTGCGCGCCGCGCCCAGCACGCCGTAGGTGAAGGTCAGGAGCGCGCAGGCGAGCAGGGCGCGCACGTAAGTCTGCGGCGTGAAGAGCGCGGCGGGGCGTGCGCGGCGCAGCAGCCCGCAGGCGAGGACGGCCGCGAGCAGCGCGTTGAAGTTAGCGGCGTACATCTCGTAGTGAATCGGCTGGAGCGTCCGCCCGGTCAAAACCTGCTGGTTGAAGACGAAGAAGGGCACGAGGGCGCAGGCGACGGTGAAGAGGCACGCACGGTCGCCGAGGTGAACGAGCTTGCGCCGCGCCGCCCACGCGAGCAGCAGGAGGACGGCCGCCGCCAGGACTTCGGGCAGGTGGAAGGGCGCGGGCGCGTGCGTCCGCCAGAGGTATTGCGTCGCGTCCGTCGTCAGCGCGCGGCGCGCGAGGAGGAAGCTGTACGGCCCGAGTCCCAACGCCGCCAGCGCGGTAATCACGCCGAACACTTTGAGGTCAGCGCGCCAGCGCGCGGGGCGGGCCGCGAGCCAGACCAGGACGACGGCGGCAAACCACGCCGCGGCGGCCGTCCACAGAAAGAAATAGGTGTAGACGAGCACGACAAAGAGCGCGCCCGCGCACGCCGCCGCGGTGAGCGCCGCGCGTCTGCGTGTGCTCGCGAGCGCGCGCCAGATGAGCGCGCCGAAAGCCAGGTAGAGTGGAAAGGCGGCCGCCGGGACGTAGCGGCGCATGAAGGGCAGATAGAGGAAAAGGAAGCGGCTGCGCCCGTTCAGGTAATGCCAGACGTAATGCAGTGGGCCGTAGCGCGTCGGCCAGGCCGCCAGACAGAGCACGATGAGCGTGCCCGCCGCCGCCAGGCGCGCGTCGCCCGTGACGGCGGCGATGAGCCAGAAGAGGACGAGCGCGGCAGCCGTCGCCGCCGCACCGCCCAGCAGCGCGAAGACGGCAGAGACGGGCAGGCCCGTCGCGCGCGTGATGGCGGCGAGCGCGTAAGCGGGCATGAATTGGATCGAGTAGAGCGTTTCGGTCTGCGCCGCGGCGCGTGCGCCGTCCGCGCCCGTGTAAGGGTCGCTCAGGCGCGGGCGGCCGTCGGCGAGCGCGCGCACGTAAGCGGCGTAAGCCAACTCGTCCGACTCTGTGTAAGGGAACGCTCTCTGCCACGCGCGCCCGCGCGCGAGCGGCGGCGCGACGAACGGGATGAGCGCGACGACGGCGACGGCCGCCGCCGTCAGGCATTGCAAGCCCCGCCGCGTCGTCAGCGCGCTGTTAAGTCGCCGGAAGTGCTTAGGCACACGGACGCGCTTTAGCCGCCGGGCGGCGCGGGCGCAGGTGTCGTCGCGCCGCGCGCGCCACTGAAGTCGTAGGTGATGTGCAGGCGCAGCGCGCCGTCTTTGACTTCGGCGCGCACGTCCTTCGCCTGCGCGCGGAGCGTGCCGGCGGCGGCCTGCACGGGGACGTTGAGCGTGAGCTGCTGCCCGCGCAGGATCGTGACCGGGTTGCCGCGCTCGTTGATCGCGTTCTGCACGAACGCAGTGATGACCGGCTCGGCGAACGGCTTGACCATCGGCGGCAGGTTCTCGATGTTCACGCCGACCACGTTGATCTGCCCTGAGAGCGTCTGATCTTCGGCACGGAAGCGCAACTCAACGTGCGCCTGCGCCGTGCCGCTGAACTGCATGCAGTTGCCCATCGCGTTGTAGTTGCCGCTGAAGACGATGGGCGCGTTGATCTGCCCGTTCTGCAACTGCACGCCGGTGCGCACCCCGTTCGCCTCCTGCGCCACCGTCACCTGATTCGTGCAGCCGCCCTGCGTGTTGACGAACTGAACGCCCGCGCCTGTCTCGTCAGGGCGGAGCGCACCGAGGCGGAACGACGGCGCGCTCAGGTCGCGGAAGATCGTGCCGAGCAGCGCGTCGAAAAATTTCTCGTCGAGCGTCAGCACGGCCGTGCCCGGCGGGTCGCCCGCCGCGTCGGGCGCTTGCACCGCCGCGCCCGTGTGCAGACTCTTCACGCGCGGCGCGCCGACGAAGAAGTAGAACGTGGCGATGCCGCCCACGACGAGACCGAGCAGGAACAGTAGGAAGTAGCGCATCGTCTTCAAGCCCCCGAACTCTTAACGCGGCGTGGCGGACGGCGACGTGTGCGGCGACGCGGACGCTGACGGCGAAGCCGCGGTCGTCGCGGGCGACGGCGTTGTTATCGTCGTGGTGGTGGTGGTCGCCGTCGTGTTCGCCTGCGCGTTCACCGCGGCCATGACGAACTGGAAGAGGGCGGCGGCCTGCGCCATGGACTGCTTGATCTGCTCCGGCGTGATCTGCGTGTAGCCGGTCGGCAGATCGAAGAGTGTCGGGTCAACGTCCGTTTGCAGGTCGCGCAACTCCGCCACGAGCCGGCCCTGGTTGACGCCCTGCACGCTGCCCGTGGACTGCCCGTAGCCCTCGACCTTGAGCGGCAGCCCTGTGTCCTTGTCCACGTAGATGAAATTGTCTGCGTGCACGTCGCCCGCGGCGGTGGTCGTCTTGGCGGTCGCGGCGTAGCGGTACTTGACGACCGCGCGCCCGTTCAGCGTGTCGTCGCCGACGCGCTCGACGCCCGGCTGCTTTTGCAGGTAGGCGACCATCTGCCCCGGCGTCAGCGAGCGCACGTCGAAGCCCGTCGTCTGCGCGTTCAGTTCCACGTACTGCTTGCGCCCGGTCAGCACCAGGTAACGCTTGTCGGCGCGATCCAGGAAGACGACATCGCCGAGCGTCGGCAGCGTGATGCTGTAGCGGCGGTTGTCGCCGTCGCGCGCGACCTGCATGGGCGGGGCCTGGACGGGCTGCTTGCCCTGCGCCTCGAAGATAAACGCGAGCGTCGCGCGATAGCGGGCCGGCTCGCGCGCCTCGAACGTCGCGGTCGGCGTCGTCGCGGTCGTGGCGCTGGTGTTCGTCGTCGTGGCGTTCGAGTTGGTCTCAACCGTGACCGCGCCCTGCTGGCAGCCCGCGCCCGCGAGCGTGAAGGCGAGCGCACACGCGGCGCAGCATAATTTCGTCAAGGGACTAATGCGCATGACAGTCTTCTCCTCCGTCAGATCAGAAATCCGCGAGGGGCAAATTTTGTTGCAGGGGAATTAGCGCAGGCAGGATAGCACAGAAAGGCGGAACGATGAATGCGGAATGATGAATGACACGCCGAGCGCGCCAGCGGCGGCGCATTTCGCCGGCTCACGTTACGCAGAGTGCAACGACACAGTAACGCCCCAACGAGTCCGCGCCAGCGGACGGCAGACTGTAGCCCACGGCGCAAGCCGTGGGCACAGCACGCATTTTTGATAACAAGCCCGTGGAACGGGCGACAGATTAGCCCGCGATACCGGCACGTCTGTCGCCCGCTCACGCGGGCTGGGTAACAAAAATTCGCCTGCTCCCACGGCTAACGCCGTGGGCTACATTCTGCCGCCTGCTCCCGCAGGCTCGTTGATACGACCCGCCGATGTTGTCCGTTGCGTCGGCTGAGTATTATTAACGCCGCTTCTTCCGCGCCCTGCTCTGCCGCGTAGATTCGATCAAGGACGTGCCACGCTTGATCGCCGCGTTGATGAGTTGCAGCGGCTCATCTTCCGGCTTCAACTGTCCCGTGAGCGACAGCAGGTATAACTTAAACGCGGCCCGGTGCGCCGCGGTGTGCAGGTAAGCCGCCTCGATGTTGGCCAGGAGCATGGCTCTCGCTTCTTGCGCCTCATCTGGCCCGCTGTCAATCGCCGCTCTGAGGCTGAACAGCGAGCGCGCGATGTCGTCGGCTGTGGCGGGGTCGTTAATCGCTTGCCAAGTCTGTTCGTCAATGAGCAAATCGTGAGGATGTTTCATACGCCAGTCTCTCCAAATTGTCTCTGGCTTGATTAACCTTCTGCTGAACCAATAACAGCACAATATTGACTGCACTTCTACAGACTATGAGTGACAATCTACATTTCCGCGCTGCTTACAGCGGCCTTGCTAATGAGTTTACCTATGTGCGCTTATGCCGGGAGCGCGGGCGTCCCGCCCGCCGTGAGCGCGCCAGCGCGAATAAAGCGATGCGCTGAAATCATGCTTGAAAGAAGCTGAAACGTTTGAGCGTGCTCACGCACGCTAGGCGGGCGGGACGCCCGCGCTCCCAGCAGCAGGCAGCTCTGGTAAATTTAGCAGCGAGCCGCTCTAGATTACTTATCTCCCTGTGAGCGTTCTCAATAAGGTGACGACGGCGGGCCGGTTTTGCTATCTTCCTGGCCGCGCTCTTTCGACTCCGGGCAACGGCCACATGCGTAGCTCACCCCTCACTGTCTGAGTGATGAGCATCGCCGTTGAGCAGCACAGGGCTAGGCTCGCGGCGACCAGGTTACACAACTGGATTTTATACCGTCATCGGTATAAAGGCAAGTCTTATCGTGCTTGTGCCATTTCATCGGGAGGTGACTCTTGATGGGGACGGCGCGGCAGAGGGCGGAGCGGCTGGCGGAGAAGCTGTTGCAGATAAGACTCGCACTCGGACTTTCTCAGTCGGAGATGCACAAGCGGTTAGGCGTCGAGGACATGATTGTTTACAACCGG
>Ga0081539_10000359_pt1 | contig 100242 bp, 85 predicted proteins | sample TabmetS4T2R2_FD_71023 | JGI IMG/M metagenome (GOLD analysis project Ga0081539, IMG submission 71023) | Tabebuia heterophylla rhizosphere microbial communities from the University of Puerto Rico - S4T2R2 | ecosystem: Host-associated > Plants > Roots > Rhizosphere ... | reverse complement strand
CCAAGAAGTTGCCGTAGTTCTTGCCGGCTTCGGTGAGCCGGACCAGCGGTGCCGCCGTCCGGTCGGGCGCCGCTTCGGTGGTGGTCATCGCATTGCCTCCGCTCGTCTGCGGACGTAATTGTTGAGCAGGATCGCGCCGAGCAGCAGCGCGCCGAGGAAGAAGTAGAACCAGTCCGGGTTCCAGCCGGCGTAGACGATGCCGAGTTGCGCCATGCCGAAGATGAACGCTCCGATGGCCGCGCCGATCACCGAGCCGTAGCCGCCGGTGAGCAGGCAGCCGCCGACCACCGCCGCGACGATGTAGATGAACTCGTTGCCGAGGCCGATGCCGGACTGCACCGTGTTGTTCTGGAAGAGGGTGTGCATGCCGGTGAACCAGGCCAGGAAGCCGACCGTCATGAACAGGCCGATCTTCACCCGGTTGACCGGCACGCCGACGGCACGCGAGCTGGGCGCCGACCCACCCACCGCGAAGATCCAGTTCCCGATCTGCGTGCGCAGCAGGATCCACGTGCCGAGGGCGACGAACAGGATCCACCACAGCAGGGTGATGCGGATCGAGACCCCGCCGAGGTTGAATGAGGAGGCGAAGACCTTCTGCGCCGACGTGAAGCCGTCGATGGTGGACACATCGTTCGTGCCGACGTTGCCGGTGACCTGCTTGGTGATGGCCAGGTTGAGACCGCGCAGCATGAAGAACGTGCCCAGCGTGACCAGGAAGCTCGGGATGCCGGTCTTCACGACCAGGTAACCGTTGACGAACCCGATGGCGAGCGCCACCACGAGCGACACCAGCACGCCAACCCACATGTTGACCGTGAACTGGTAGCTGAACATGGAGGCGACCAGGGCCGAGGAGGTCACCGCGACGCCGGCGGACAGGTCGAATTCGCCGCCGATCATCAGCAGCGCCACCGCGACCGCGGGTATGCCGAACGTGGAGGACAGGTACAGCACCGACGACAGCGAAGAGAGGTCGCGGAACGGCGGGGCGACGGCGAAGAACACGACATAGATGACGATCGCGCCCATCAGCGCCCCGACTTCGGGCCGGGTCAGTATGCGGGACAGGAGGGAACGCCGCGCGACCCGTTCGTCCGTCGCGGGTTGGCGTGGTCGTGGTGCGGGTTTGGTCTCGACCGTGGTGCTCATGGGAGCCTCCGAATCTGGGGGGGTGCCGGCCGGGAGTCGTTCTTGGGGGCGCGACCCCCGGCCGGACGGGCTATCGGGTACCGCCCGCCGCGAACTTCCCTACGGTGGCGATGTTGGACTTGTCGACCATGAAGGGGCCGGTCAGCGTCGGCTTGCCACCGCCGATGATGTTGCCGTTGACCTTGTACAGCCACAGCGAATCCACGGACAGATAGCCCTGCAGGTACGGCTGCTGGTCGATGGCGAACTGCAGGTCACCGGACTCGATCTTCGGCGGAATCTGCGGGTTGAAGTCGAACGTGCCGACCTTGGCCTTGCTGCCGGCGTCCTTGACCGCGTCGATCGCGTTCAGGGCGATCGGAGCGCCCAGCGTGATGATGAAGTCGATGCTGGGGTCCTGCTTGAGCTTCGCGGTGATGGTGGTACGCACCGACGGCAGGTCCGCCCCGTTGACGTAGATCTTGTCGTACTTGCCGCCCTTGAAGGTGGAGTTCACGCCGTCACAGCGCGCTTCGAGTTGGACCTGGCCCTGGAATTGCACGACACACAGCACGTGCTTGAAGCCGTTCTCCGTGGCCCGCTGGCCGCCGGCCTGCCCGGCCAGCGACTCGTCGGAGCCGAAGTAGGACAGCACTCCAGAATCGGCGTAGGCACCGATGCCCGCGTTGAACGCCACCACCGGAATGCCCGCGTCGATCGCCTTCTTGATCGTCGGCAGCAGCGCCGGCGGGTCGGGCATGGTCACCGCGATGCCGTCGACCTTGCTGTCGATCGCGGACTGGATCAAGGTGGCCTGCTTGCCGGAATCCGGGTCCGAGGAGTACTTCAGGGTGACGTTGTCCTTGGCCGAGGCCGACTCGGCACCTTTGCGGATGATGTCCCAGAAGGTGTCGCCGGGTGCCGCGTGAGTGATCATGGCGATGGTCATGGCGGGGGTATTGGCCTTGCCGGCCGTGACGCCGGCGGCACTCTCCTCGGCCTTCTTGCCGCCGGAGCTGCTGCAGCCCCCCGCGGCTATCACCAGCCCGGCGGCGATGACCACGGCGGCCATCCGTTTCGCGTAGTTGAACATGTCCTTCCTCCGGTATTTGTGGGCCGGCGCGCCACTGCTTGTGGGCGTCGGTGAAACGTGGCGGAACCGCCACCTCGCGTCAGGACGCCGTCGGGAAGTGCAGGGAGGCGTCGTGCGCGTGCTCGACGTGCGGCCACCGGGACGTGACCACCTTGCCGCGGGTGTAGAACGAGACGCCCTCCGGACCGTGGATGTGCTTGTCGCCGAAGAGCGAGTCCTTCCAGCCGCCGAAGGAGTAGTACGCCATCGGGACCGGGATGGGGACGTTGATGCCGATCATGCCGACCCGGACGCCGCGCTGGAACCGGCGGGCCGCCTCGCCGCTCGAGGTGAAGATCGCGGTGCCGTTGCCGTACGGGTTGCTGTTGATCAGGTCGATCGCGGCGTCCACATCGTCGGCGCGAACCACCGAGAGCACCGGACCGAAGATCTCCTCGGTGTAGACGTCCATCGTGGGCTGTACCTGGTCGATGACGGTGGGCCCGACGAAGAAGCCGTTCTCGTGGCCGGGCACCCGCAGACCCCGGCCGTCGACCAGCAGCTTGGCGCCCTGCTGCTCGCCGCTGTCGATCAGCCCCTCGATCCGCTGCTTGGCCGCCGCGGTGACCACCGGGCCCATCTCGCTCTTCGGGTCCCGGCCCGGCCCGACGACGACCTCGCCGGCCATGCGCGACACCAGGTCCATCAGCGCGTCGCCGGCGCCGCCGACGGCCACCGCCGCGGAGATCGCCATGCACCGCTCCCCCGCCGAGCCGAACGCGGCCGCGGTCAGGTGGCCGGCGGCGAAGTCCAGGTCGGCGTCGGGCAGCACGATCGCGTGGTTCTTCGCGCCGCCGAGCGCCTGCACCCGCTTGCCGGTCGCGCTGGCCTGCTGGTGGATGTAGCGGGCGATCGGCGTCGAACCGACGAACGACACCGCCGCGACGTCCGGATGCCGCAACACCGCGTCGACGGCCTCCTTGTCGCCGTGCACGACGTTGAACACGCCGTCCGGCAGGCCCGCCTGCTTAAACAGTTCGGCGATGAAGTTGGACGCGGACGGATCCCGCTCGCTGGGCTTGAGGACGAACGTGTTGCCGCAGGCGATCGCGACCGGGTACATCCACATCGGCACCATGGCCGGGAAGTTGAACGGGGTGATGCCGGCGCAGACGCCGAGCGGCTCCCGGAAGCTGAACACGTCGACGCCGGTCGACGCCTGGTCGCTGTACTCGCCCTTGAGCAGCTGCGGGATGCCGCAGGCGAACTCGATCACCTCGAGGCCGCGCTGCACCTCGCCGGCCGCGTCGGAGAGTACCTTGCCGTGCTCGTCCGAGATGAACTCGGCGATCCGCTTGACGTTAGCGTTCACCAGCTCGCGGAAGTTGAACATGATCTTCGTACGGCGGCTCAGCGACGCCTGGCTCCAGGACGCGAACGCGGTCTTCGCCGCGGCCACCGCGGCGTCCACGTCGGCGGTGGAACCGAGCACCACCTCGTGCTGCTGTTCCCCGGTCGCGGGGTTGTAGACGGCGCCGCGGCGGGTGGACGTGCCGGCGGTGAACTCGCCGCCGATCCAGTGCTGGATGGTTGCCATGGACGTTCCTTCGCTAGATGGCGTTCGCTAGAGGTAGAGCCGCTGGTCGCGCTTGGCGGCGTCGTAGGCGTCGCGCGCGGCCCGGGTGGACGACAATTCGGAGACCTCCGATACCGGCACGTCCCACCAGGACTCCGAGGACGGCACCGGGGACAGCGGGTCGGTCTCGATGTGCACGACGGTGAGCCGGTCGGCCTCGCGCGCCCGCTTGAGACCGTCGCGCAGGTCGGCGATGGTGCGGCAGCGGATGACCGACGCGCCGAGGCTCTCCGCGTTCGCCGCGAGGTCGACCGGCAACGGGGATCCGTCGTAGTCCTGCGACTCGCCGCGGAACCGGTAGCTGGTGCCGAAGCGCTGCGAGCCGAGCGACTCGGACAGCGCGCCGATCGAGGCGAATCCGTGGTTCTGCACCAGGACCACGATGAGCTTGACGCCGTCGGCCACCGCGGTGACGATCTCCTGCGCCATCATCAGGTACGAGCCGTCGCCGACGAGCGCGTACACCTCGCGGGTGGGGTCGGCCAGTTTGATGCCCAGCGCGCCGGCGATCTCGAAGCCCATGCAGGAGTAGCCGTACTCCACGTGGTACTGCTTCGGGTCCCGGGCCCGCCAGAGCAGCTGCAGGTCGCCCGGCATGCTGCCGGCCGCCTGCACGACCACGTCGCGCTCCCCGCACGCGTCGTTCACCGCGCCGATCACCTCGGCCTGCGCGGGCAGCGGCCCGTGCCCCATCCGGTACGCCCGGTCGACCGTCTCCTGCCAGCTCGCGACGTCGGCCCGGTAATCGGCCGGGAAGGTCTTGCCCTCCAGAGCGGACAGCAGTGCGGACAATCCGTTGCGGGCGTCCGCGACGACGCCGTGAGCGGACTGCTTGGCCGCGTCGAACGCCGCCACGTTGACGTTCACGAAACGCACGTCCGGGTTCCGGAACGCGGTCCGGGAGGCGGTGGTGAAGTCGCTGTACCGGGTACCGACGCCGATCACCACGTCGGCGTCGCGGGCCAGGCGGTTGGCCACCGGTGTGCCGGTCGAGCCGACCCCGCCCACCGCGTTGGGGTGGTCCCACGGGATCGCGCCCTTGCCGGCCTGGGTGTCGGCGACCGGGATGCCGGTCTGGCGCGCGAACCGGTCCAGCTCCGCGGACGCCTCGGCGTAGATCACCCCGCCACCGGCGATCAGCAGCGGGCGGCGGGCCCCGCGGATCACCTCGGCCGCCCGTTCGACCGCGGCCGGCTCGGCGAGCGGGCGGGCCACGTGCCACACCCGCTTGGCGAACAGCGCGTCCGGGAAGTCGTACGCCTCGGCCTGCACGTCCTGCGGCAGGCAGAGCGTCACCGCGCCGGTCTCCACCGGGTCGGTCAGGACCCGCATGGCCGCCAGCAGCGCCGACGGCAGCTGCTCGGGCCGCCACACCCGGTCGAAGAAGCGGGACAGCGGCCGGAACGCGTCGTTGACCGAGACGTCGTAGGAGCGCGGGTCCTCCAGCTCCTGCAGCACCGGGGAGGCCGCCCGGGTGGCGAATACGTCGGAGGGCAGCAGCAGGACCGGCAACCGGTTCACCGTGGCCAGCGCGGCGCCGGTGAGCATGTTGGTCGAGCCCGGCCCGATCGAGGCGGTGCAGGCCATGGTGGACAGCCGGTTCTTCATCCGGGCGTAGCCGGACGCGGCGTGCACCATCGCCTGCTCGTTACGCGCGAGACGATAGGGAAGATCGGCCTCGCCGGTGCGCTGCGCCTGCAGCAGCGCCTGCCCGATGCCGGCCACGTTGCCGTGCCCGAAGATGCCGAAGCAGCCCGCGATCGTGCGCTGCTCGACGCCGTCCCGCTCGGTCCACTGGTTGGCCAGGAACCGCACGACGGCCTGCGCGACGGTGAGTCTCACGGGCGCTTCCTCTCTCTGTGCGTGGTCATCGGGAGCCGCGGGTCGACCGGGACGCCGGACCAGGAGCCGCGGACCCAGCCGTGTGCCGGGTCGTCGCGGACCAGCCACTCCCGCTCCCCGGGACCGGCCATGACGTTGAGGTAGTAGAGGTCGTAGCCGGGTGCGGCCATCGACGGGCCGTGCCAGCCGTACGGGATCAGCACGACGTCGCCGGAGCGGACCTCGGCGCAGACGTCGATCGGGCGGTCCGGATGCCCGTACACCCGCTGGAAGCCGCACCCGGCACCGCCGGACGGCGAGGTCTCCACCTCGAAGTAGTAGATCTCCTCGAGGCGGGACTCGCCCTCGCCGGCCTCGTCGTGCTTGTGCGGCGGGTAGGACGACCAGTTGCCGCCCGGGGTGAGCACCTCGCACGCGATCAGCCGGTCGGCGTCGAAGGTCTCCGGCGTACAGAAGTTGTTGACCTGCCGGCTCGCCTGGCCGGCGCCGCGCAGCTCCACCGCGACGTCCTCCGCCGCGCCGTACCGGAACGGCAGCTGGCGCCCGGTCCGCGCCGACGGCAGCGCGAAGCGCCCGCCGTTGGGCGCCCGCACGGTGACCACCGTGCCGCACGGCACGTAGGCGAAGTCGGTGACCCGGGAGAAGACCGAGCGCCGGCCGGCCAGCGTGACCCGCTCGTCGTCGCAGGTCACGTCGCAGCCGCCGGACAGCGGCAGGACGAGCATCTCGTCCTCGCCGGTGGAGAACCGGGCCCGCCCGCCGATCGGCAGGTCGAGCACGCGCAGCCCGCTGTACTCCCAGCCGGCGTTCTCCGGCGTCACCACCAGGTCGAACGGCTTGTCGGCGGTGCTACCGCGGCGCATCAGCGGGTTGACTCGCGTCCTCACAGCAGGCCCACCGCCCGGTCGACCGCGTCGGCCACCCCGCCGCTCGACGGGTAGAGCAGCGAACGGCCGATCACCAGGCCCTGCACGGTCGGCAGGGCGAGGGCCTTGCTCCAGTCGCCGTAGGCGGCCTCCGCCTCGCCGCCCAGGATCAGCGCGGGCAGCGTGGTCGCCGCCATCACGCGTTCCATGTCCGGCACGATCGGCACCTTGAGCCAGGTGTACGCCGAGGTCGGCCCGAGGCCGGCGGACACCGTCATGGCCCGGGTCATCGCCTCGGCGGTCAGCTCGTTGCGGACGCGCCCGTCGACCCGGTGCGAGATGAACGGCTCGACCATCGCCATCCGGCGCCGCGCGGCCAGCTCGCCGACCGCCTTGCCGCACGCCGCGAGGGTGGCGACGGTGCCGGGGTCGGCGGGGTCGATGCGCAGCAGCATCTTGCCGCCCTCGAGCCCGGCGGCCGCGATGCTCTCCGCGTCGTACGCGGTGAACCGGTCGTCCATCTCGAACGTGGTGCCGGCCAGACCGCCACGGTTCATCGAGCCGATGACCACCTTGTCGTCGAGCGCGCCGAGCAGCAGCAGGTCCTCGATGACGTCCGGGGTGCCGAGCACGCCGTTGACGCCGGGGCGGTCCAGCGCGACCCGGATCCGGTCCAGCAGATCGAGCCGGTTGGCCATCGCCATCGGGTCGGCGCCGGCTCGCAGGGCGCCGCGCGCCGGGTGGTCGGCCGCGATGATCATCAGCTTGCCGTGCGGTCCGAACAGCGACGTGGGCCGGCGGCGGGCCGCGGCGGCGGCGGCGATCGCCTCCGGGCGGCGGGTACGCACGTCGAGCAGGTCTGAAAAGTCAGGCATGGCGGCTCTCCTGAGCTCCAGTGGCGTCGGGTGGTGCGGGCCGGTCCAGCAGCGCCCGGACCTCCGCCTCGGTGGGCATCGCGTCGGCGCAGGACAGGCGGGAGGCGACGATGGCTCCGGCGGCGTTGGCGAAACGCATCGTCGTCTCGATGTCCCAGCCTGCCAGCAGGCCGTGGCAGAGCGCACCGCCGAACGCGTCGCCGGCGCCCAGCCCGTTCACCACCTCGACGGGGACCGGCGGTACCTCGACGTCGGTCGTGGCGTCCGAGGCCAGCACGCCCGCCGGCCCCTGCTTGACGACCGCGAGGGTGACCCCCGCGTCGTGCAGCGCGGCCGCCGCCTCGGCCGGCTTGCGCACGCCCACCGCGGTGTCCGCCTCGTCGAGGTTGCCGACGGCGACGGTCGCGTACCGCAGCGCCTCGGCGTACCAGCGCCGGGCCTCCTCCCGCGACGGCCAGAACATCGGCCGGTAGTCGAGGTCGAAGACGGTGATGCCGGCCCGGTCCCGGGCGCGCAACGCGGCGAGTGTCGCGGAACGCGACGGCTCCTGGGACAGGCCCGTCCCGGTGATCCAGAAGATGTCGGCCGCCCGGATCGCGTCCAGGTCCAGCTCGGACTCGTAGATCTCCAGATCGGGAGCCTTGGGGAACCGGTAGAAGTAGAGCGGGAAGTCGTCCGGCGGGAAGATCTCGCAGAAGGTCACCGGCGTCGGCAGCTGCGGGACCGGCGTGACGAAGCGGTCGTCCACCCCGAACCCGCGCAGCGCGTCGTGCACGAAGGCGCCGAACGGGTCGTCCCCGGTCCGGGTGATCACCGCGGCGCGCCGGCCGTACCGGGCGGCCGCGACGGCGACGTTGCTGGCGCTGCCGCCGAGGAACTTGGCGAAGGTCCGCACCTCGCGCAGCGAGACGCCGATATCTTGTGGGTACAGGTCGACGCCTATACGTCCCATCGTCAGTACCTCGTCCACGGGCATGCGCACGCCTCCGCTGAGCGGGGAAACCACAGGTTTCTGGATACCGGAATCCGGGCACGCCGCGCGTGCCGTGTGCCGTGCTGACTACGGCGCGATCAAACAAGATGCGTATCGCCGGCGGTCCGCCGGCGGCGCTAGGTTTGCTGGTTTCGATGTAATAACGTGAGAGCCTCGACGTCAATACTTTGTCATGACAAACTGAAAAACTGAGCTGCCCGGACGGCTTCGCCGTGCCGCAGTTCAAGAGCAACCGAGGGGGGCCGACGTGACATCCGATCTCGCACCGCGCAGCCCGGTCCGTCCGGTTGAACTGGACCGGAGCAGCCCGGTTCCGCTGTACTACCAGGTAGCCACGCGGCTGCAGGAACTCATCGAGTCCGGCGAGATCGGCGTGGGCGCCCGCATCGAGAACGAGGTCGACCTCGCCGACCGCCTCGGCGTCTCCCGGCCGACCACCCGCCGCGCCATCCAGTACCTGGTGGAGCGCGGCATGCTCGTTCGCAAGCGGGGCGTCGGCACCCAGGTGGTGCATCCGAAGGTGCGCCGCCCGGTCGAGATGTCCAGTCTCTACGACGACCTGGTGGCCGGCGACCGGGCTCCGCGCACGGAGGTCCTCGACCTCCGGACGATTGCCGCACCCGACGGGATCGCCACCGCGCTGGAGATCACGCCGGGCACCGAGGTCCTGTGGATCGAGCGCCTGCGCTTCGCCGACGGGGAACCGCTCGCCCTCATGCACAACGCGATCCCCCGCGACGTACTCGCCGTCACCAGGGAGGATCTGACCGAGCGCGGACTCTACGAGCTGCTGCGCCGGGCCGGGCACGTCCCCCGGATCGCCACCCAGGTGATCGGCGCCCGGTCGGCCACGGCCGCGGAGGCGCGCATCCTCTCCGAGAAGCGCGGGGCGTCGCTGCTGACCATGACCCGTACGGCCTGGGACACCGGCGGCCGGGCGCTGGAGTACGGCAGCCATCTGTACCGGGCCAGCCGCTACAGCTTCGAGCTCAATCTCTCGGCGGGCTGACGGTCCAGGTGAAGATTTATTTGACTCCGCAACTAAATCGGGCGTACGGTAGAGGCCATAAAGGTTGAAGCCTCAACGGAGGTACCCGTGTCCCGCATGCCCGCCCTCTTCCTCAGTCACGGCGCACCGCCGCTGGTCGACGACCCCCGCTGGGTGTCCCAGCTGCGCGAGCTGGCGGCCGGGCTGCCCCGGCCCCGTGCGATCCTGATGGCCTCGGCGCACTGGGAGTCGGCCCCGCTCATGCTGGGCGCCACCGAGACCGTCCCCCTGGTCTACGACTTCGGCGGCTTCGCCCGGCGCTACTACGAAGTGCAGTACCGCGCGCCCGGCGCGCCCGAGCTCGCCACTCGGATCGAGAAGCTGATGCCCGACGACGAGCACGTGGTCCGGACCACCCGAGGGCTCGACCACGGGGCGTACGTGCCGCTGACCGTGATGTATCCGGACGCCGACATCCCGGTCCTGCAGATGTCGCTGCCGACACTCGAACCCGACCGGCTCCTCGAGCTGGGCCGGCGGCTCGCCCCGCTGCGTGACGAGGGTGTGCTCGTGGTCGGCTCCGGCTTCACCACTCACGGCCTGCCGTTCCTGCGCGACTTCCGCACCGACGCGCCCGCCCCCGGCTGGTCCCGCGAGTTCGACGCGTGGGCCGCCGAAACGCTGGCCCGGGGCGCGATCGACGAGCTCGCCGACTTCCGCGGCCGGGCCCCGGGCATGCCGTACGCGCATCCCACGATCGAGCACTTCGCGCCGATGTTCCTCACCCTCGGCGCCGCGGGCGACCCGGAGCAGGCGCCCGACCAGCCGATCGACGGCTTCTGGATGGGCCTGGCCAAGCGTTCCCTGCGGGTGGGCTGAGGCGGCGCCCAGGAACCTCCCAGGGCAAGCGGGGACGATGAAGCCACTCGGCCCCGCTTCCGCGCGCTGAGCCGCACCGCACGAGAGGTTTCCGGCCCATGCTCGAGGTCAGCACGCTCGGCTGGATCACGACCGTCGGGGTCATCGTCGCCCTGCTCGCGCTCGACCTGACTCTCGGCGTGTTCCGCCCGCATGCCGTCGGCTTCCGGGAGGCGGCCTGGTGGTCGATCTTCTACATCGCCGTGGCGGTCGCCTTCGGCCTCGTCTTCGCGAGCATCGCGGGCTGGGACTTCGGCGCCCAGTACTTCGCCGGGTACATCGTCGAGAAGAGCCTGTCGGTCGACAACCTCTTCGTCTTCGTGATCATCATGAGCACGTTCGCGGTGCCGGAGAAGTACCAGCAGGAGGTGCTCACCTTCGGCATCATCGTCGCGCTGGTGCTGCGGGTCGTCTTCATCGTGCTCGGCGCGACCCTGCTCTCCCTGTTCTCCTTCATGTTCCTCGTCTTCGGCCTGCTGCTGATCTTCACCGCGGTGCAGCTGTTCCGGCACCGGGACGAGGATCCCGACGTGGAGGACAACGCGCTGGTGCGGGCGAGCCGCCGGCTCTTCCCGGTCACCTCCGACTACGTCGGCGGGAAGATGATCGTCCGGACCGGTGGGCGGCGGATGGTGACGCCCCTGTTCATCGCGCTCATCGCGCTCGGCAGCACGGACCTGCTGTTCGCCCTCGACTCCATCCCCGCGGTGTTCGGCGTGACCGACGAGGCGTACATCGTCTTCGTCGCCAACGCGTTCGCCCTGCTCGGCCTGCGCGCCCTGTTCTTCCTCGTGAAGGGCCTGCTGGACCGGCTGGTCTACCTGTCCACCGGGCTCGCGGTGATCCTCGCCTTCATCGGCGTGAAGCTGGTGCTGCACTGGGCACACCAGGACATCAGCGCATCGGTACCCGAGATCGCGACGCCGGTCTCGCTCGCGATCATCGTGCTGGTCCTGGTGGTCACCACCGTGGCGAGCCTGATCAAGATACGAAAAGACCCGGACGCCAAGGCCCATGCGGGCAGCGTCCGGGTCCGGTCGACAGCCGACGACGAGCGCCGTCAGCCTTGGTAGCCCCCCAGAGTGGCGCTGCGGCGGGCGGCCGCGTACTGGCGCTCGGCGTCCTGGCGGTAGAGGATCTCCCGGATCTGCCGGGTCTCCTCGGCCGAGTGCCGGCCGAGCACCTGCTCGAGCTCGGCTCGCTCGGCGGGCGAACGGAAGGACGCGAGCTCCGCGCTGAGCTTGCGGTGGGCGATGCGCATGGTCCGGCGGTTCGCCAGCGCCGTGCGCACGTCGCGAAACTTGGTCGTGAACTGCATGGCCGTCTCCTTAACGGATAGTAATGGCGAATGGCCTCATCGCCTTGGAGTACAACGATGCCCGAGCCACGCTTCATCCCCAAATCACGCAGGTAAAACTCTGGATTCAGAAGTGATCGTCGCCACGCTCTCACTGTGCCCGAGGTCACTCTCCGTTGATAATGTGCAGGTCACGGGGCGGTGGTGATGTTGGACACCGCAGTGCCCGGTTTCAGCGACGTTCCTGGGTGTCCAGGCGTGCCCAGCGCTCGGCGAGCTGGCGGCGCCGGCACGCGACCAGGTGCCCGGCGAGGATCGCCGGCCGGCCCCCGCGCACACACGCGTCCGCACCGGCGCCGAGCACCCCGGCGACGACCTCGGCCGGGGCGGCGTCGTCGACGAGCGCGACGATCCGGGCCCGCGACGGCAGGACCCGCCGGGCGGCGCTGACGCCCGGCACGGTCCCGCCGGCGAGGAGCACGAGTTCCCCGGGGCGTACGTCGTCGAGGCCGGTGGCCGGCCGCACCGACCAGCCGGTCGGCAGGTACCGCGAGAGGCCGGCGACGCGGCCGGGCCGGCCCAGAACGGCGACGACCGGAGCGGGTCCGCGGCCCGCCGGCAGCTCGGCGGGATTCAGCGGCAGCTCGGTCGCGGTGACAGTGCAGTCGCGGTGTCCGGTGTGGCGGTTCAGCTGCACGAGCATGACGCCCGTCCCTTCGGCTGTGTCGAATTCTCGCTTGCGGCTTCACCTTTCGCCCGCGGGCTGAGTCGGCGTTGTGCCGCGGCTGTGCGTTCGTTGTCAGCCCGCGGCGTGGTGCACGGCGCGCACCTGGAAGAGCCGGGGGTCGGCCGACTCGACGATGGCCATGATCTCGGCGACGTGTTTCTGCACTTCGGGACGGGCCTGCGCGGCGTCGAAGTCCTCGACGGTGCGCCACTGGGCGTAGTTCACCACGCGGGTCTGGTCCAGGCTGGCGTGCAGGTTCGCCGAGATGAACCCGTCCAGGTGGCGGAACACCTCGGCGGTAGCCCGGTCCAGTGCGGCGACGAGCTCGTTCTGCCGCACCTCCGGACAGGTGAAGACGTTGATCAGGGTGACGACGTCGGCTCCGGCGGCGATGATGGTCTGCGGTTCGTCGGTCATGACGTCCACGCTAGGCCGACTCGCGGCGGATCAGGCGGACCAGGTCGGCGGCCGGCAGCGCGGGGCCCGGCCCGCCGCCGACCTCGGCCACCACCGTGGCGGCCAGGTAGCCGGCGAGCGCCGCCTGGTCGGTGGTCACGGTGGTGAGGGCCGGTGCGGCCAGGCGGGCCGGCGGGATGTCGTCGACCCCGATCACCGCGAGGTCGGCCGGGGCGGCCAGCCCGCGGGCGCGTATGCCGGCGAGCACAGCCAGCGCCACCTCGTCGTTGTACGCGCAGACCGCGGTCACGCCGGCCGCGCGCCACCGCCGTACGGCCTCGGCGGCAGGCCCGGGATCGAGCGCGACCGTATCCACCACCGGCTCGACCAGCCCTCGCTCGCGCGCCGCGTCCCGCACGCCGGCCAGGCGGGGGGCGGCGAAGATCTCCAGCCGCTCGTCGTCCGGCCGGGCGTAGCCGAGCCGGGTGTGCCCGGCCCGGGCGAGATGCTCCGCCTGGCGGCGCCCGACCAGCCGCTGCGGGACGGCGAGCTCATGGCCGCGGCTCCGGTCCCGCCCCAGCAGGGCCACGACGAGCGCCACCCCGGCCGAGCGCATCGCCGCGATCTCGGCGTCCGTGAAGTCGGCGAAGGCGATCACCGCGGCCGGCGTGATCGCCTTCCAGATGTCGGCGATCGGCCGGTCCCGCCGGGTGCCGGGGTGCACGATGAAGGTCAGCCCGTGCCGGGCCAGCGCCGCGGAGAGGTGGCCGAGCAGGGCACCCACCTCCGGGCCGATCGGCCAGTCCGGCAGCAGGCAGAGCACCAGGTCGGAGCGGCCGGTACGCAGCGCGCGGGCCGCCGCCGAGGGCGCGTAGCCGAGGCGGGTCGCGGCGTCCAGGACGCGGGTGCGGGTGTCCGCCGAGATGGTCTGCCGCGGCGTGTCGTTGAGGACGTAGCTGACCGTGGCCCGCGACACCCCGGCCAGGCGCGCGACGTCGGCGCTGGTGACCCGGCGCGTGGCCGCATCCGACATGGCGGTCGCCCCTTCCCTTGCCGCCAGCCGAACTTACACGTGTAACGAGGCCGACGCACCGCGAGCACATCGGATGTCCACGCGACCCGCCAGTGCGCGGCGGGAGCCGCGGTCAGGACGCGTTCCACGTGTCGATCACCTGGTTGCCGTGCTCGAAGCCGAGCGTGGACAGCGTCGCCGTGGCCAGCTTCAGCAGCCCTCCCCCGCCGGCCGGCAGCCCGATCCACCGGGCGCCCGCCACCCGCAGCGAGTGCCCGTGCGCGATCAGCGCCACGTCGCCCCGGTCGAGGAACGTCCGGGCGTGCGCGAGCACCCGGTCCAGCCGCGCACCGACCTGCTCCGGGGTCTCCCCGCCGGGCGCACCGTCGGTCCACAACGACCAGCCTGGTTCCGTCCGGCGGATCTCCGGCGTGGTGATTCCCTCGTACTCGCCGTAGTTCCACTCCGCGAGATCCTCGCTGACCTCGGTCACCGCGAGCCCGGCCAGCTCGGCGGTGCGCAGCGCGCGCTTGCGAGGACTCGAGATCACCGCCGCGAACGTACGCCCGGCGAGCCGCTCGGCGATCTCCCGCGCCTGCCGCTCGCCGGCCGCGGTCAGGTCGATGTCGGTGTACGAGGTGTGCCTGCCCGTCGCGCTCCACTCGGTCTGCCCGTGCCGGATCAGCACGATCTCCGCCATGGTCACGCTCCTTCGTCCCGGCTGGGTCTGCCCCTGGATGATCCCACCCGGCGCGCCCGTCACGGTTTGCGTTTAGCGGCTCAGGTCCACCCGGCGGCGGGGGCGTACTCGGATCAGCCCTTCAGCAGGTCCTCGAACGAGGCGGTGAGGGCGAACGGGTCGGCCACCGCCACCGGCTCCCGGCGCGACACCTCGCGCGCGAGTTCGCCGGCGGCGCGGGTGATGCGCGCCCGCAGCGTATTCTCCCCGGACCCGGCGCCCCAGTCGTCGCTGGCGGCGAAAACCGCCGTCGGTACGACGACCGCACGGAGATAGGCGAACATCGGCCGCAGCGCGTGCTCCAGAACCAGCGAGTGGCGCGCGGTGCCGGCGGTGGCCGCGATCAGCACCGGCTTGTCGGTGAGGGCGTCCCTGTCGACCACGTCGAAGAACGACTTGAACAGGCCGCTGTAGCTCGCCGTGAAGACCGGGGTCACCGCGATCACCGCGTCGGCCGCGGCGACCGCGGCGAGGGCCTCCCTGAGTTCACCGCGCGGGAAGCCGGTGAGCAGGTGGTCGGCGATGTGGTGCGCGAGGTCGCGCAGTTCGATCACCGTGACGTCGAACGCGACGTCGTGCCGGGTGGCCGCCGCGACCGCCGCCGCGAACAACTGGTCCGCGAGCAGGCGGGTCGACGACGGCTGGCTCAGGCCGGCGGTGATCACCACGAGGGACCGCTGGTTCATGCCTTGACCTCGTCCTTCTCGAGAGCGGCGGCCACCAGTGAGGCGTGCGTCGGCGCCTCGGGAACGTGGGCCGGCTTGAGCGCGGCGAACTCCTTGCGCAGGACCGGCACGACCTCCTCGCCGAGGATGTCGAGCTGCTCCAGGACCGTCTTCAGCGGCAGGCCGGCGTGGTCGACCAGGAAGAGCTGGCGCTGATAGTCGCCGACGTAGTCACGGAAGCCGAGGGTGCGGTCGATGACCTGTTGCGGGCTGCCGACGGTCAACGGCGTCTCACGGCTGAAGTCCTCCAGCGACGGACCGTGGCCGTAGACCGGGGCGTTGTCGAAGTACGGCCGGAACTCCTCGACCGCGTCCTGACTGTTCCTGCGGATGAACACCTGGCCGCCGAGGCCGACGACGGCCTGGTCCGGGGCGCCGTGCCCGTAGTGGGCGAACCGCTCCCGGTACAGCGCCACCATGCGCTGGGTGTGCGACGCCGGCCAGAAGATGTGGTTGGCGAAGAAGCCGTCGCCGTAGTACGCGGCCTGCTCGGCGATCTCCGGCGAGCGGATCGAGCCGTGCCAGACGAACGGCGGAACGCCGTCGAGCGGGCGCGGGGTCGAGGTGAACGACTGCAGCGGGGTGCGGAACTTGCCCTGCCAGTCGACCACGTGCTCGCGCCACAGGCGGTGCAGCAGCGCGTAGTTCTCGACCGCCAGCGGGATGCCGGCCCGGATGTCCTTGCCGAACCACGGGTACACCGGCCCGGTGTTGCCGCGGCCCAGCATCAGGTCGACCCGGCCGTCGGACAGGTGCTGCAGCATGGCGTAGTCCTCGGCGATCTTCACGGGGTCGTTGGTGGTGATCAGCGTGGTCGCGGTGCTCAGCAGCAGCTTGTCGGTCTGTGCGGCGAGGTAGCCGAGCGTCGTCGTCGGCGAGGACGAGAAGAACGGCTCGTTGTGGTGCTCGCCGAGCGCGAAGACGTCGAGACCGACCTCCTCGGCATGCTTCGCGATCGTGACGACGTTCTTGATCCGCTCGTGCTCGGTCGGCGTGCGCCCGGTGGTCGGGTCGGTGGTGATGTCGCTGACGCTGAAGATCCCGAACTGCATGACCGCTCCTGGTCTCGGCCGGCACCCTCGGTGGCTCCGGTCCTGCCCGCATCAACCGCTCGGACCCGGAAAGTATTTCAAAATTGTAGAAACAGCGCTGCGGCGCAGATCACACTGGCACGCATCACGCATGACGAAGAGTCCTCAGTCACGGGCCAGGCGGTGAGCGAGCCACTCGACGGCCAGCGGGTACCGGTAGTCGATGGCACCGTGGCCGGCCGGGAACAACTCGAAGAAGATCCGCTCGTCCGGCACACCGACGCGCTTCAGTTCCGCGCGGAACGCCTCGGCCCCCAGGTCCAGGAACCACTCGTCGCGCGTCCCGGCGTCGATCCAGATCGCCCGCAGCGACCGCACCACCTCGGCGTACCGGTCGACCATGCGCACCGGGTCCCAGGCCTGCCACCGCTCCCAAGCCTCGGGAATCAGGCGCCCGGTCCGCGGCTCGAACGGCAGCCGTGGTCTGCCGTCCGGGCCGGGGCTGAACGCCGCGCTGCAGCCGAGCAGCATGAGCAGCATCGAATCGTGCTCGTTGGTGAAGGACACCCGCGACCGGAAGTCGCGCCACCAGGCCTGGATGTCGTGGTCGAACTCGCGCAACGCGCGGGCGGCCTTGGCGAACTCGGGGATGTAGCAGTACTCGTAGAGGGCGTCCCCGGCGTGCGTGGCCAGCGCGCCGAACAGGTCCGGCCGGAGCATCGGGGTGATCATGGCGCCGAAGCCGCCGGAGGACTTGCCCATGACTGCCCGCGACTCCCGGCCGGCGATGGTCCGGAAGCGGGCGTCGACCCAGGGGACGACGTCGTCGCAGAGGTACGAGTGGTACGCCCCGGTCGCGGCCGAGTCGACGAACTGCGACCCGCCGTACGCCGTCCACGCGTCGACATAGACCAGGATGCATCCCGGCGCCCGGCCGTCGGCGAAGACGGCGTCCGCGGTCTCCGGGAACGGCCGCCGGTACGCCGTCCGGTTGGCCCACATGGTGACGTGCCCGGTGTACCCCTGGATCACGTAGATCGCCGGGTAGCGTGCGCCCGGCGCCCGGTCGTACCCCGGCGGGGTGTAGACCCACAACGGCCGCACGTGCGGGTCGCCCAGCGGGTTGCCACGCAGCCGCGGTGACTCGATCGTCTCGTGGTGCAGGCGCCCGGCCAGCTCGCTCGTCCAGATCGACATCACTGCAGTGAATCAGGCGCACGCGACCGGCGGCCAGGAACATCATGAGTCCTTGACCGCGAGCGGGAGGCCGAGGAACGCCGCGTACGGCTCCAGCGCCGCCGCGGCCCGGCGATGGTCGGCCGCGGTGAATCCGACCAGCGGCCGCACGGTGACCGTCACGGCCCTGCGGCCGATCGTGCGTTTCCAGGTGGCCACGACCCGGCCGTCGCGCACGATCGTCGACTGGAAGACACCGTTGCCGCCGGGGATGACCGCGGCAAGCTGTTCCGGATCGGCCATCATCGACCGGTCCTTGTAGCCCAGCAGGTACTCGTCGAAGCCCGGCAGCGCGAGCCACGTCCCCGTGCCGGTGGGCTCCGGGAGGTCGGCCGCCATCAGCATGTCGGCGCCGTCCACCTCCACGGTGGTCAGCGCCTTGCCCGCGGCCGCGACGCCCGCCTTGCAGTCGGCCATAGTGAGCCCGGTCCAGCCGGCGAAGTCCTTCCGCGTGGTCGGGCCGTGGCCGCGGAAATACCGCAGCGCGACGATGCCCAGCGCCTCCTCCCGCGACGGCCGGCGCGGCGCGGGCACCCACTCGTCGAGCAGCACGAAGGTCTGCTCCTTGCCGACGTGCGGGGCGATCGCGACGACCCCGCGCTGGGCCGCGAACCACAGCAGGTGGTAGCCGCGCTGCCCGCTGACCTCGATTCCGCCCTCGGTGAGCGCGGCCACGCACTCGGCCCGGGTGAGCCGGTCGCCGGCCAGCGCCGTGCCGAGGATCTCCACCGCCCGCTCGGCGGTCTTCTCGTCGAGACCGAGCGAGGCCCGCCGTCTCTCGGCTCCGGCCAGCTGCCGCACGCCCATCAGATCGAGCATCCAGTGCGCGTCCGCGGCCGGGACGAAGTGGACGGTGCCGCGCATCGGCCAGGTGCGCAGCACCGAGCGCTCCTCGAGCGCTGCGTCGACGTCGTCGATCGTGGAGCCGGGCAGGCGGCACCCCAGCGACCACAGCGCGCTGTTCACGTCCTGCGCCTGCATGGCGCCGAACCACTCGACGACGCCGGCCACCGACGAGGGGCCGCCGCCGCGCAGCAGCAGGCTGGTCATCCGCAGGGCCAGGGCCGTCCTTACGTCCATAGGTCGACCCTAGGCCCGGGGTATGACAGGAATCAGGAGCGGCCGCGTCCCGACCGGTACAGCTTGATCAGGTTGTTCGTCGAGGAGTCGTCGTCGGCCGCGGCCGACGACGCACCGGTCAGCTTCGGTGCGAGCTGGTTGGCCATGACCTTGCCGAGCTCGACGCCCCATTGGTCGAAGGAGTTGATCTCCCAGATCGTGCCCTGGGTGAACGTGATGTGCTCGTAGAGTGCGATGAGCTGGCCCAGGGTGGACGGGGTGAGCTTGGGCGCCACGATCGTCGTGGTGGGGTGGTTGCCCTGCATCACCCGGTGCGGGGCCACCTTCGGGTCGGCGCCGCCGGCCTGCACCTCCTCCAGCGTGCGCCCGAAGGCCAGCGCCCCGGTCTGCGCGAAGAAGTTCGACATGAACAGATCGTGCATCTCGCCGATGTCGTGGTTGGGCTCCGCGAAACCGATGAAGTCGGCCGGGATCAGCTTGGTGCCCTGGTGGATCAGCTGGTAGAAGGCGTGCTGGCCGTTGGTGCCGGGCTCGCCCCAGAAGACCTCGCCGGTCTGGTACGCCACCGGCGCGCCGTCCAGGCGTACCGACTTGCCGTTGCTCTCCATCGTGAGCTGCTGCAGGTAGGCGGCGAACCGGTGCAGGTACTGCGAGTACGGCAGCACGGCGTGCGACTGGGCGCCGAGGAACGTGTCGTACCAGACGTTGATCAGGCCGAGCAGCGCCGGCACGTTGCTCTCCACCGGCTGGGTGCGGAAGTGCTCGTCGACCGCGTGGTAACCGGCCAGCATCTCGGCGAACTGCTCCCGGCCGACGGCGATCATGACGGCGAGCCCGACGGCGGAGGGCAGCGAGTACCGGCCGCCGACCCAGTCCCAGAAGCCGAACATGTTCGCGGTGTCGATGCCGAAGTCGGCCACCCGCTGCGCGTTCGTGCTGACGGCCACGAAGTGCTTGGCCACCGCCGCCCGGTCGCCGCCCAGGCCCTGGAGCAGCCAGTTGCGCGCCTCGGTGGCGTTGGTCAGCGTCTCCTGCGTGCTGAAGGTCTTCGACACCACGACGAACAGGGTGGTCGCCGGGTCCAGGTCGTGCGTCTTCTCGTACAGGTCCGTGGGGTCGATGTTCGAGATGAACCGGCATTCGATCTCGGGGCTCTTGTACGCCTTGAGCGCCTCGTACGCCATCACCGGCCCGAGGTCCGAGCCGCCGATCCCGATGTTGACCACCGTCCGGATGCGCTGCCCGGTGTGCCCGGTCCACGCGCCGGACCGCACCCGGTCGCTGAACTCGCCCATCCGGTCCAGCACCTCGTGCACGTCGGCCACCACGTCCCGGCCGTCCACGGTGAGCCGGGCGTCGCGCGGCATCCGCAGCGCGACGTGCAGCACGGCGCGGTCCTCGGTGCCGTTGATGTGATCTCCGGCGAACATCGCCTCGGTACGCTCGCGCAGCCGGGCCCGCTCGGCCAGCGCGAACAACGCCCCGAGCACCTCGTCGGTGACCAGGTTCTTGCTGTAGTCGACGGTCAGGTCGGCGACCTGCGCGGTCAGGCGCTCGCCGCGCCCCGGGTCGCTGCCGAACAAATCGCGCAGGTGCACCGCGGAGAACTTCTCCGCGTGGCCCTGCAGGGCCCGCCACTCGGCGCTGTCGGAAACGTGTTCGCTCATTGCCCCAGTCTCTCGCTCGAACCCGGACTCTCGTTCTCATCCTGGCATGAACGGGTGTCCGGCGCGGCCGCTGAGCCGTCAGCGACCCCGGCCCCGCCGTGCCCGGACGTAGTCGTCGACGACGTAGCGGCCCAGCTCGGCCACGTCGGGGCTGAAGACCCGGCCGCCGTTGCGCTCCGCCACGGCCGCCACGAACCGGCGCAGGCCCGGGTCCTCGCCGAGCATGAAGAAGTTCAGCGTGGCGCCGTAGCGGGTCAGGTGGTCGACCTCGTGGATGGTCGCGCGGACCGTCTCGGGCAGCGGCGGCCACCAGAACATCGGCTGGCCGTCCTCCTCGAGGTGGGCCGTCGGCTCGCCGTCGGTCACCACCAGCACCACCGGCTCGGAGCCCGGGTGCCGGCGCAGGTGGCGGCCGGCCAGGCGGAGGGCGTGCTGGAGGTTGGTGCCCTTCTCCACCGTGGGGTCCACGGCGGCCAGCTCGCCCCGGGACAGGGCGGCCGCCTGCAGCCCGAACCCGATGATCTGCAGCGAGTCCTGCGGGTACTGCGTCGCCACCAGGTGGGACAGGGCCAGCGCGGTCTGCTTCATCGGGCCCCACCGCCCGTCGGCGTACATCGAGTAGGACAGGTCCACGCAGAGTGCGACGGCCGCGGACGCCCGGCGCTCGGTCTCCGCCACCTCGAAGTCCTCCGGGTGCAGCCGCACCGGAAGCAGGCCGGTGCGGCCGCCGGCGGAGGCGCGCCGCCGGATCGCGTTGCCGACCGTGCGCACCACGTCGAGCGGCTGCTCGTCGCCGAACCGCCAGCGCCGCGAAGAGCCGATGAGGTCGCCCGCGGCGCCGGCGTCGCGCAAGTCGTGCTGGCCCTGCCTGCGGCCGGACAGATCGTCGAAGACCCTGGCCAGCGCCGTCCGGCCGAGCCGGCGCAGCGCCTTCGGCGCGAGCGTCAGCCCGTCGCCGTCCCGGACGAGCCAGCCCTGCCGGTGCAGCTCCCGTTCCAGCTCGCGCAGCCGGCGCACGTCGTCCGCGGCGGACCGGCCCAGCTGGCGCTCTACCATCTCCACGTCGACGTCGTCGAGGGTGGCGCCGGGCCGGTCGTCGGAGAGCTGATCGAGCAGTTCGTCCAGCTCGGCGATCTCGCCGAGGGCGGCCGCGGCGTCACCGTAGCCCAGGTCCTCCGGCCCGCGCATCCGCTCGCCGCGACCCCAGTTGAGCTGTGGACGCAGCGCCCGCAGGTTGTCGGTGAGCTCGCCCAGCTGCCCGCGCAGCGGCCCGTCGCCGAGCGCCTGGTCCATCAGCCGGGACAGCTCCTCCTGCTGCTGCGGGGTGAGCGAGCGCATGAGCCGCTCGGCCGCGGCCGCCCGCCGGGCCAGCGAGTCGATGAGTTCTTCCACGTTGGCCGGGTTGTCCGGGAAGAACTGCCCGTGCTTCTCCATGAACTGCCGGAACGCGTCCGCGGTGTCCTCACCGCGGGCGTGCCGGGCGAGCAGGTCGTTCAGGTCGCTCACCATCTCGGAGATGCGCGCGAGGTCGCCGTCCTGCAGGGCCTGCTTCATCCCGGCGAACCGCTGTTCGACCACCTCCCGGCGCAGCCCGTCGAGGATCTGCTGGTAGAGCGCCCGCGCCTCGGCCGAGGCCCAGTCGTACGAGGACAGCTCCCGCACCGCCTGGGAGGTGGAGCGGGGCAAGCTGTCCAGCACCGCCTCGTTGAACCGCGCCGCGTCGCCGTCGCGCCGCCCGAGTTCGTCGCGTTCCGTGGCGACGGCCTGGTCGAGCAGCTGCTGTGCCCGGGTCACCGCACCGTCCAGATTGCCGCGGCGCAGCGCCTCGCGACGCAGCCGGCGGGCACGGTCGCGCATCTCGTCGAGCCCCCGGCCGGCACGCGGGCCGCGGCGGACGAGGTCGCGGAGCACCTCGCGCAGGCTCTCGCCCTCGAGGACCCGCTCGCCCACCTCGTCCACCGCCGCGCGCACGTCGTACGGCGGGGCGAGCGGGTCGGGCCCGTCGCGCCAGGCACCGTACCGGAATCGGTTGCCGGCCATGCCTACCTCCGCTCAACTCCCGTACAGGGTGCGGCCGTCGTCGGTCAGCTCCTTGGCCAGCCGGCGGGTGAGGTGCAGCCCCTCGAGCACGAACTCGATGCCGGACGCGGCCTGGCCCGGGCTGGGCGCGTCGCCGAGGCCGAGCCGGTCGAGCACCTTGGCCAGGCCCGGCACGGTGGCGATCTGCGCGAGCAGCTCCCCCGCGCTGACCAGGTCACCGGTCTCGATGATCTCACCACCGGCGACCAGGTCGGTGAAGCCGGACAGGTCGAGCCCGCTCAACCGGGCGCGGAACGTCTCGGCGGTGGCGACCCGCAGCAGATGCGCCAGCACCTCGGTCTCCCGGCCCTCCTCGCCGCTCTCGAACTCGACCTTGCCGCGCAGCGTCGAGGTCACCGAGATCGTGTCGCAGATCCGGGCCACCGCCTCCCGCTCGCGGCGCAGGCCGGCCCGCCGCAGCGCGGACGCGGCGACCGTCTCCGCCGCGGCGATCGCGAACCGGGCCGAGATGCCGGACCGGGCGTCCACCGCGGGCGACTCGCGCACCGCTCGGGTGTATCGCGCCAGCACGTCGATCAGGTGATCGGGCACCGCGGCCACGAGCGCCGCCTCCTGCCGGATCAGCTCGGTCTCCAGCGAGAGGTCGACCGGGTAGTGGGTGCGGATCTCGGCGCCGAACCGGTCCTTCAGCGGGGTGATGATCCGGCCGCGGTTGGTGTAGTCCTCCGGATTGGCGGAGGCGACCAGGAGCAGGTCGAGCGGCAGCCGCAGCTGGTATCCGCGCACCTGGATGTCGCGCTCCTCGAGCACGTTGAGCAGCGACACCTGGATCCGCTCGGCCAGGTCGGGCAGCTCGTTGACCGCGAAGATGCCGCGGTTGGTGCGCGGCACCAGGCCGAAGTGGATGGTCTCCGGGTCGCCGAGCGCGCGACCCTCGGCCACCTTGATCGGGTCCACGTCGCCGATCAGGTCGCCGACGCTGGTGTCCGGCGTCGCCAGCTTCTCGCCGTACCGCTCGGAGCGGTGCAGCCAGCAGATCGGCAGCAGGTCGCCGGTCTCGGCGGCCAGCCGCCGGGCGGCGGGCGTGACCGGATGGTACGGGTGTTCGCGCAGTTCCGACCCCGTGATGTACGGCGTCCACTCGTCGAGCAGGCCGACCAGAGCGCGCATGAGCCGGGTCTTGCCCTGGCCCCGCTCGCCGAGCAGGACCATGTCGTGGCCGGCGAGCAGGGCCCGCTCGACCTCGGGAAGCACGGTGTCGTCGTAGCCGACGATGCCGGGAAAGCGCGGCGCGCCGGTGCGCAGCCGGTCGAGCAGGTTGTCACGCAGCTCCTGCTTGACGGTGCGGAACCGGTGGCCGGAGGCGCGCAGCTCGCCGAGGGTGCGCGGCAGGTGACCGGGTGGGGTGGGTGTGATCGCGGTCGGTGCGTCTGTCACCGCAAGAACGCTACTCCGCCGATGTGACAGAAACCGGCACGGCGATCACCGGCGGCTGTGACCGGCACCGCAGCAGGCACGGCCGGGCCGGGCCGCGCCGATAACCGGTTGAACCGGGACATAGGATCGGGGCGACATGAGCGCCACGATGATTGCCCGGGAACTCGCCGCGGGGCACGGCGACCGCCTGCTCTTCGCCGGGCTCGACCTGGTCGTCGCCCCCGGTGACCTGATCGGGCTGGTCGGAGTGAACGGCGCGGGCAAGACGACGCTGTTGCGTACGCTCGCCGGCCTGCTCCCGGTGGAGAGCGGCAGCGTGTCGCTCAACCCGCCCACCGCGACCGTCGGATATCTGCCGCAGGAGCGCGAACGGCGGCCCGGTGAGACGCTGCGTGAGTTCCTCGTCCGCCGCACCGGCGTCGGGCCCGCGCACCTGGCGCTCGACACGGCCGCCGAGGCGCTGGCCGCGGGGCGTCCGGGCGCCGGCGAAGAGTACGCGGTGGCCCTCGAGCGCTGGCTCGGGCTCGGCGGCGCCGACCTGGACGAGCGGTCCGACAAGGTGGTCGCGGAGGTGGGCCTCACGGTGCCGCCGCAGCATCCGATGACCGCGCTCTCCGGCGGACAGGCCGCCCGCGCCGGGCTGGCGTCGCTCCTGCTCAGCCGCTACGACGTGGTCCTGCTGGACGAGCCGACCAACGATCTGGACCTGGACGGGCTCGACCGGCTCGAACAATTCGTCACCGGGCTGCGGGCCGGCGCCGTGCTGGTCAGTCACGACCGCGAGTTCCTCACCCGGACGGTCACCAAGGTGCTCGAACTCGACCTGCCCCAACGCCGGATCAACCTCTACGGCGGCGGTTACGCCGCCTACCTGCAGGAACGGGAACGCGCCCGGCAGCACGCGCGCGAGCAGTACGAGGAGTACGCCGAAAAGAAGGACGAGCTGCTGGAGCGGGCCCGGACGCAGCGCGCCTGGATGGAGAAGGGCGTCCGCAACGCCCGCCGCAAGGCCACCGATCCGGACAAGCACATCAAGCACTTCCGCGGCGAGACCAGCGAGAAGCAGGCGGCCAAGGCGCGACAGACCGAGCGCCTGATCGAGCGGCTCGAGGTGGTCGAGGAACCGCGCAAGGAGTGGGAGTTGCGGATGGAGATCGCCGCCGCGCCCCGGGCCGGCGCGGTCGTGGCCACCCTGCGCGACGCGGTCGTGCGCCGCGGCGACTTCGTGCTCGGCCCGGTCTCCCTGCAGATCGACTGGGCCGACCGGGTGGCGATCACCGGCGCCAACGGCTCGGGCAAGACCACCCTGCTCGGCGCCCTGCTCGGCCGCATCCCGCTGCAGTCGGGCACCGCGGCGCTCGGCCCCGGCGTGGTCGTCGGCGAGGTCGACCAGGCACGCGGGCTGTTTCTCGGAGAGCAGCCGCTGCTGACCGCGTTCGGCGCCGCCGTGCCGTCGTTCCCCGACGCGCAGGTGCGGACGCTGCTGGCGAAGTTCGGCCTCGGGGTGGCGCACGTGCTCCGGCCGGCGGCCACCCTCTCCCCCGGCGAGCGCACCCGGGCGGCACTCGCGTTGCTGCAGGCCCGCGGGGTCAACCTGCTGGTCCTGGACGAGCCGACGAACCACCTGGACCTGCCCGCGATCGAGCAGCTCGAGTCGGCGCTGGACGCGTACCCGGGGACGTTCCTGCTGGTCACCCACGACCGGCGGATGCTGGCCGCGGTGACCACCAACCGCCACCTCGAGGTCGCCGGCGGCAAGGTGACCGGCTGACCTGCCGTCGCCCGGCCGCTACCTCCGCGCGGTCAACGGGCCGCTCACCGGGCCCTCGTTGGCCGAGCGGTCCAGCCCGCTCAGGCAGTAGGTGGCCGGGCCGTCGACCGGGGACCGGTCGGCTACCTGGGCGCCGGCGCGGCCGGTGGCCACGAGCGTAGCGGGGCCGCCCGTCGAGCGGTACAGAGCCCAGCTCGTGGCCGCCGGTCCCGCTCCGGACTCGGCGTCGAAGAGCAGTTCGCCGCGCTCGGACCGGTGGGCGGCGACCAGGCGGGGCGCGGCCGGCGGGCTCGCGGGCAGCTGCTTCATCACCGGGACCAGGGCGGGCGCGGCGTAGTGCCGGTCGCGGTACCGGGTGACCGCGCCGAGGCGGTCGGCGCGGATCTGCTGGGCGCTGAAGTGGACCTGGCCCTGCACCCCGTACCGGTCGTTGAGGGTGAGCTGGCGGTCGAGCTGGGCGGGATCGCTCCACGCGCCCTTCTCGCCCACCCGGTAGTCGGCCTGGCCGATCCACAGTTGCACGCCGGTGCCCCGGACCACGTCGGACCACCACGGCAGCAGCTTGGCGTAGTCGGCCTTGGCGAACCCGATGCTCCAGTACAGCTGTGGCACGATGTAGTCGAGCCACCCCTGCCGCACCCACTTGCGGGTGTCGGCGTAGACGGCGTCGTACGCCTCCAGCCCGCCGCTGTCCGAGCCGTTCCGGTCGGAGGAGCGGTTGCGCCAGATGCCGAACGGGCTGATCCCGAACTTCACCCAGGGCTTGATCTGCTTGATCCGCTCGCTCATCTCCCGCACCAGGGTGTCCACGTTGTCCCGCCGCCACTGCGCCCGGGACCGGCCCTTGCCGTACCTGGCGTAGCTGGCGTCGTCCGGGAAGTCCTGTCCCCGTTCCGGGTACGGGTAGAAGAAGTCGTCGAAGTGCACGCCGTCCACGTCGTACAGGCGGACCGCCTCGAGCATCGCGTCCTCGACGAACCGGCGTGCGCCGGGGTTGCCCGGGTCGAAGTAGAGCCGCGCGGTGCGGCCCTTCGGGTAGGCGATGGCCCAGTCACGATGCGCGAGCAGCGGATGGTCCGGCGCGAGCTCGGCGAAGTCGGCGCCGGGTCCGCCGGGGGCGGGCTGGGTTCCGCGGTACGGGTTGAACCAGGCGTGAAACTCCAGGTTGCGGGCGTGCGCCTCGGTCACCATGTACGCCAGCGGGTCCCACCCGGGCGACCGGCCGTCGCGTTTGCCGGTGAGCCACTCCGACCACGGCGCGTACGCCGACGGCCAGAACGCGTCGCCGCTCGGCCGGACGTGGACGAAGATCGCGTTGTGCCGCTGCGCCACGGCCAGGTCGAGCCACCCGTCGTACTCCGCCTTGATCTGCGCCTCGGACAGGCCCGGCCGGCTCGGGAAGTCGATGTTGAGAACCGTGGTGAGCCACATGCCACGCAGTTCGCGGGTGGCCCGCACCTCGACCCCGCCGCACCGGGCCGGCTGGCCGCCCGCCGGGCCGAGGGCCGGCCCGGACGGCGCCCCGGCGACCGGCGCGGGCTCGAAGGTCGCCGCCCGCAGCAGCCCCAGGCCCAACACCGCGGCCGCGAAGAGGACCGGCACGACCAGAAGCGCCAGGCGGACGGGCAGGCGAGGCGGAATTCGGCGCATGACAACCAGTGTGCCCTGCGCCGCGGCGGCCGGTTCCCGTCGTAGAGTCCGGCTGGTGACGGTCATCGTGGTGGGGGCCGGGATCGCGGGTCTGGCCTGCGCCCGCGAACTGGTCGACGCCGGCGTCCCGGCCCGGGTGGTGGAGCGGGCCGGGGTGGTCGGCGGCCGCCTGGCGAGCGAACCCCTGGGCGGCCGGACGGTGGACACCGGAGCGGCGTACCTGACCGCGGACCATCCCGCGTTCCTCGGGCGGCTGCAGACCTGGCGGATCGACGGGCTGGCCCGGCCGTGGACGGACACGTTCCGCGGCCAGCACGGCGCCGCGCCGATGCGCTGGTCGGCTCCGGGCGGGCTGCGCAGCTTGGCCGTCGATCTGGCCCGGGAGCTCGACGTGACGCTCGGCGCCGAGGTGACCGCGCTGCCCCGCGCGGACGCGGTGGTGCTCGCCATGCCCGGCCCCGAGGCACTGCGCATCGCGGATCTGCCGGCGGCGCGCGAGCAGTCCTGGTCGCCGGTGCTGACCGCGGTGCTGACCTACCCGGACCGGGTGTGGCCGGACTTCCACGGCGTCTTCGTCAACGACCATCCGGTGCTGGCCACCGTCTGCGACGACGGTGATCGCCGCGGCGACCGGGCGCCGGTGCTGGTGGCGCACTCCACCGCGGAGTTCGCGCGGGGTTCGGGGTGGTTCTCCGCGCCGTCCGAAGGACCAGGCGCCGGAAGTGGCACCGCCCGGGGTTCGGGGTGGTTCTCCGCGCCGTCCGAAGGACCAGGCGCCGGAAGTGGCACCGCCCGCGAGCGCCGGCCGGACGATGCGGCCGGCGTCGAGATGGCGGCGGCGGTCGGCGCGCTGCTGGAGCTCGGCGATCCGGTCGGGGTGACCCTGCGCCGTTGGCCGTTCGCCCAACCGCGGCCCGGGACCGGCCGGTTCGCCGTGCGGGACGGCGTCTATCTGTGCGGGGACGCGTTCGGCCGGCCGCGGGTGCAGACCGCCTGGCTCAGCGGGCTGGCCGCCGCCCGCGCCATACTTCAGAGCACCAGGCTTCAGAGCACCGTGCGATAGACCGCCATCGTGTCCTCGGCGATCCGCGACCAGCTGAAGTGCTCGACGGCGCGGCGCCGGCCGGCCAGCCCCATCGCCTTGGCCCGGGCCGGGTCGCGGATCAGCTCGGTCATGGCCGAGGCGAAGTCGGCGACGAACCGGTCCGGGTCGACCGGCGTGCCCGTACCGTCCTGCACCTGCTCGATGGGCACCAGGATGCCGGTCTCGCCGTCCGCGACCACCTCCGGGATGCCGCCGGTGGCGGTCGCCACCACGGCCGTCTCGCAGGCCATCGCCTCCAGGTTCACGATGCCCATCGGCTCGTAGACCGAGGGGCACACGAACACGGTGCCGTGCGTGAGCACCTGGATCACCTCGTGCTTGGGCAGCATCTCCTGCACCCAGACCACGCCGTGCTCGTCGCGGTCGTCGCGCAGCTCGGCGGCCAGGCCCTCCACCTCGGCGGCGATCTCCTTGGTGTCCGGCGCGCCGGCCAGCAGCACGATCTGCGCCTCCGGCGGCAGGCTCCGGCAGGCGCGCATCAGGTACGGCAAGCCCTTCTGCCGGGTGATCCGGCCGACGAAAACCACGCTCGGACGGTTCAGGTCGATGCCCAGCCGGTCGATCACGTCGGTGCCGTGGTCCGGTTGGTACTGCTCGGTGTCGATGCCGTTGTAGACCACCTGGATCTTGTCGGGATGAACCGACGGGTACGCGGCGAGCACGTCCCGCTTCATCCCGCCGGAGACCGCGATGATCGCGTCGGCGCCCTCGATCGCGGTGCGCTCGCAGAACGAGGAGAGCGCGTACCCGCCGCCGAGCTGCTCCGCCTTCCACGGCCGCAGCGGCTCGAGGCTGTGCGTGGTCAGCACGTGCGGAACCCCGTACAGCAGCTTGGCGGTGTGCCCGGCGAGATTCGCGTACCAGGTGTGGCTGTGCACGATGTCGGTGCCCTCGGCACCGGCGGCCATGGCCAGGTCGACGCCCATCGTGCGCAGCGCCGCGTTGGCGCCGGCCAGTTCGGCCGGCTCGGGATAGGCGGTGACGCCGGGCTCCTCGCGCTTCACGCCGAAGCAGTGCACCCGCACGTCGGCGAGGGAACGCAGGTCACGGGCCAGGTACTCGACGTGGACGCCGGCACCGCCGTACACCTCCGGCGGATACTCCCGGGTCATCAGATCAACGCGCAACGCTGGGGAGTCGGTCACACCAGGCACGATAGTCGGTTCGGGTGCACCGCGCCGGGCGGCTTTCCGGTGGGTGGCGGGAAGGCACGAAGCTGACGAAGATTGTCTTCTTCCGCTGGCGCTCGGGCGGCCGGAAAGTTAGCGTCCTCCCATGGCTGTCAAGGTGCTCGCGATCGTTCTGGCCGGTGGGGAAGGCAAGCGCCTGATGCCCCTGACGGCGGACCGAGCGAAGCCGGGCGTTCCGTTCGGCGGTATCTACCGCATGATCGACTTCGTGCTGTCGAATCTGGCCAACGGTGGCTATCTGAAGATCGTCGTGCTGACCCAGTACAAGTCGCACTCCCTCGACCGGCACATCACCAAGACATGGCGGATGTCGACGCTGCTCGGCAACTACGTCACCCCGGTACCGGCGCAGCAGCGGCTCGGGCCGCGCTGGTTCGCCGGCTCGGCCGACGCCATCTACCAGAGCCTCAATCTGATCAACGACGAATTCCCCGACTACGTCATCGTCTTCGGCGCCGACCACATTTACCGGATGGACCCGAAGCAGATGGTCAACGACCACATCGCCTCGGGCGCGGCGGTGACCGTGGCCGGCATCCGGCAGCCGAAGTCGCTCGCCTACCAGTTCGGCGTCATCGACGTCGATCCGGCGGACCCGCGCCGGATCCGCGCCTTCCGGGAGAAGCCGAAGGAGGTCGACGGCCTGCCCGACTCGCCGGACGAGGTCTTCGCCTCGATGGGCAACTACGTCTTCTCCACCCGGGCGCTGATCGACGCGGTCACCGCCGACGCGGAGAACCCGGACAGCAAGCACGACATGGGCGGCAACATCATCCCGATGCTGGTCGAGCGCGGCGAGGCCAACGTCTACGACTTCCGCGACAACGACGTGCCCGGCAGCACGGAACGCGACCGCGGCTACTGGCGCGACGTGGGGACGCTGGACTCGTTCTACGAGGCACACACGGACCTGATCGCCACGGTGCCGATCTTCAACCTGTACAACCACGAATGGCCGATCTTCACCAACTACGGCTCCTGGCCGCCGGCGAAGTTCGTACACGGGCATGAGGATCGGCAGGGCCGGGCCCTGGAATCGATGATCTCCCCCGGCGTGGTGATCTCCGGCGCCCTCGTGGAGCGCTCGGTGATCTCGCCGAACGTCCGGGTGAACTCGTGGGCGCACGTCGAGGGTGCGGTGCTCATGGAAGGCGTCTCGGTGGGCCGCCGGGCGGTGATCCGCAACGCGATCATCGACAAGAACGTGGTGGTCCCCGAGGGCGCGCAGATCGGCGTCGACATCGACCGGGACCGCAAGCTCTACACGGTCTCCGACAACGGCGTGGTGGTGATCGGCAAGGGCCAGCGGGTCGAGCTCTAACGCCCCTCCCGCAGCGTCTGGGACGGGGACACGCCGTAGCGGGCGCGGTAGGCGCCCGCGAACCGGCCGAGGTGGGTGAAGCCCCAGCGGTACGCGACCTCGCTGACGCTGACCTGCCACGGCTCGGTGCGGGACAACTCGCTGTGCACCCCGTCCAGCCGCAGCCGGCGCAGGTAGGTGAGCGGCGACATGCCCACGTGCTGCCGGAACGACTCCTGCAGCACGCGCACCCCGACGCCGGCGATGGCCGCCAGGTCGGTTGCGGTGAACGGCCGCCACGGCTCGGCGTGCATCGCGTCGAGCACCCGCTTGACCGTACGCGGACGGCGCGGCCCCTGCAGGCCGGCCGGCTCCTCGCCGTACGGGTGTTCCACGCTCAGCGCGAGCCCGCACACCACCATGTCCCGCCAGCGGGCGGCCATCCGGGGCTGCGCGGCCAGCCCGGTCGGCTCCCGCAGTTCCTCGTGCAGCAGCCGGACCAGCGCGGCCCAGGTGCGCCCGGGGCCGTCCACCAGGTCGAAGCTCGCGCCGAGCAGCAGCGGCGACACGATCTGCTGGTCGAGTGCGGCGTCCAGCTCGCGCTCGAGCGCGGCCCGATCGACCTTCACGCTCAGCAGGCAGCTGCTGCCGGGCCACTCGAGGTCGATGTCGCCGACCGGCCGGTACACCGCCGCGCGGGTCGGGTCGGCGAACACCGTGGTGCCCCGGTGCCGCGAGCGCAGCCGCCCGGTCACCGGCGCCAGCACGTGGTACGCCGTCTCCAGGTCGCTGATGGCGAGGTGCATGTCCGCGCCGTAACTGATCTCACCCACGGTGATCGGCCCCAGCATCACCACGTCGCCGCTGAACGCGAAGCCGGCGGCGTCGCCGACCGGGTTCACCCGCAGCGGGCCGTAGAACAACTGGCGGCAGAACGCCCGCGCCTCGTCCACGTCGGTGGTATGCAACGCGACGTGGACCGGGCCGTCCGCTCCCGGGGCGCCGCCGGGACGGGGAGCGGCACCGCCAGCCATGGCGTCCACCCTAGACCCGGAAGCCTGGCGGACACCCGTCCGGCGGCGACGGGCGGTATCGGCCAGGTGACCCGGCGGTCCGGCGCCGCTTCGCCCGGGGGCCCGGCCGATGCCGGCGAACGGCCCTGTGATTGCATGGCATGGCCCCAGCGATCCGGAGGAAAACCATGCAGAAGCCCGACGTCGGCCCGATCGAGGGCGCGCCGCCCGCTGAGCTGCTGGTCGAGGACATCACCGTCGGCGACGGACCGGAGGCGGAGCCCGGCCGGTACGTCAGCGTGCACTACGTCGGGGTGTCGCACTCGACCGGCCGGGAGTTCGACGCCTCGTACAACCGCGGCGCGCCGTTCAGCTTCCCGCTCGGCGGCGGCCAGGTCATCGCCGGCTGGGACCAGGGCGTGGCCGGGATGCGGGTGGGTGGCCGGCGCCGGCTGACCATCCCGCCGCATCTGGGCTACGGCGCCCGCGGCGCCGGCGGCGTGATCAAGCCGAACGAGACCCTCGTCTTCGTGGTGGACCTGCTCGGCGTGCAGTGAGCGGGATCGCCCGGGCCACTCGCAACGTAGAACATCGCGTTCTAGCTCTTGTCCATGGAGCGCATCGGTGTCCGGGAGCTGAATCAGAACACGAGCCAGGTATTGGCCAGGGTGAGCGGCGGCGAGACCGTCGAGATCACGGACCGAGGACGCCCGATCGCCCGGTTGGTTCCGGTGGGTGACGACACTTCGACGCTCGCCAGACTGGTGGCCGCGGGCCGGGCCGTCGCCCCGACCGGCGCCGGCCCTGTTCCGCTGCCGCCCAAACTCGGCGACGAGGGCGCGGACGTGGCCGAAGCGCTCGCCGCGATGCGGGACGAGGAGCGCTGGTGATCTATCTCGAATCGACAGCACGATCCGCGCGACCGCGGCGGCGTTCGCCGAGCCGACATTGCGCAGCCTCGACGCCGTCCACCTCGCGACCGCCCAGGTCCTCACCAACGAGTCCGGAACGACACTGATCGCTTTCGTCACCTACGACCGGCGACTCCTCGAACACGCCAAGGCGGCGGGACTACCGGTGGCAAGTCCCGGCCAGGACTGACTACCGGTCGTGTCGTAGCGCGGCGCAGTCCTTCTCGTCCGGAAGCAGCGGCCGGAACGTGATCAGCCACTTCGCGCCGCGGTCGATCCACGGCGTGATCGCGCTGGCCCTCTGCGCGGCGGCCCAGATCCGGTCCTTTTCCGCACCGGAGACGACGACGCAGCCGATCCCGAAGGCCGGGTTGACCAGCGGGCCGGGCAGCGCCGGGCCGGGCCACGCCTGCGCCGGGGCGGCAAGCTGGTCGCCGCCCTGATCGGACCAGGGTCGGGCCAGCACCGCCACCGCCTCGGGCTGGTACGACACCGGCGCCTCCGCGATCGCCAGGCCGGTCAGCTTCCCGACGTACGCGGCCAGCCGGGCGCGCGCCTCGCGCTGCGCCGCCGTGAGCGCGGGATCGTCGGGCCGGCTCTCGTTGAGCGCCTCGACGGTCACGACCTGCGGCCCGTACCCGGTGACCACGGTGACCCGGGTGGTGGGCGCGTCGGCCACGTTCGGCCGGCCGAAGTCGGTGCCGGGGCGCACTCCGGCGCCGACGCCCTCGCGGACCAGCGCCCGGACCTGCTCCGGGCTGATCGTCTGGGCCTGGAGGTTCGGCAGCGCGGGGCCCGGATAGATGGCCGGCACCGGCCCGTCGGTGATCACCCGGCCGTCGCCGTACACGCTGACCGTGGGCAGCGCGCCGACGACCCGGTCGGGCGGCACGAAGCCGCCGTACGACTCGGCGCGCAGCACGATGTCGTCGGCGCCCGGGACGGAGGCGGCGGCGCTCTCGGGCTCGCGAGAACCGGTGGCCCCGGCGGCGCCGCGGTCGCCCGCGGGCCGGGCGCAGGCGGTGAGCAGGAGCAGGGGAACGGCGGCGGCGACAAGCGTGCCGCGGAGACGAGTCATGCCCGGTACGACGAGCGGGCCTCCACCGAGGTTCCGGTATCGGGCGAAACCGGTCCCGCGGATCCGGCCAGCCGGGAGCGGAGGGAAGTGCTTAGATGAGCCCACTATCCGACACCTCCCTCGGAGAGGACCCCGATGGCCGCCACATCCCGCCGGGCGAGAGCCGTCTTCGCCGCGGCCCTGTTCACCGCGTTGTCCCTGTTCACCGCCGTGACCCCCGGCGCGGCCCGGGCCGCCGACCCCGGTGACGCCGACCTGGGGCTGGTTTTCGCGCCCACCACTCAGGCGCTCGAGGGCCAGATGTTCGGCGTCGGGTATCTCGTCGGTAACGCCGGCCCCGCCGGGGCGACCGGAGTGGTCGTCACCCTGGTGTTCCCGTCCGGGCTCACGCCGGCGGACACCACCGCGTGCGCCCCGGGCGCGACCGGTCTGGTCTGTACGTATCCGGTGTCGTCGATACCGGCCGGGTCCGGGGTGACCGGGATCGTCTATCTGACGGCCGCGGCGGCGGGCACCTACACGATCACCGGAACGGTCACCGCGGATCAGCCCGACCCGGTGGCCGCCGACAACACCGCGACTCTCACGGTGTCTGTCGTGGCCGGCGCCGACCTGATCGTGCAGTTACTGCCGGCCATGGACGTGACCGGGCAGAAGACCGTCATCCTCTACTCGATCACGGTGCGCAACCAGGGTCCCTCCACCGCGACCGCGGTCACGCTCACCGACTCGTGGAGCAGCACGACGTCCGGCGCGATCAAGCGTCGTTCCGTCACCACGGACAGCGGCACCTGCACGTCCACACCGTCCGGTGTCGACTGTGCCCTGGGCGACCTCGCGGCGGGAGCCACCGCCACCGTGACCGTGACATTGTGGATCAAGGGAAGCACCACCATCACGAACCAGGCCCAGGCGTCCTCGTCGGTGTGGGAGATCTATCCGCCGGACAACACCGCCACCGGGACGGTCGTCGTCAGCAGGTAGCTCCCGGGGTGGCCGGTCCGGGAAGAGGAGACCGGCCACCCTTCTCGGGGGCGGGGTGAAGGCCCTACTTGACCGAGCCGAGCGACAACCCCTGGACCAGCTTGTCCTGCGCCGCGAAACCGGCCGCCAGCACCGGCAGCGAGACCACGAACGCGGCGGCGCACAGTTGGGCCAGGAACAGGCCCTGGCTGGTCACGAACCCGGTCAGGAACACCGGCGCGGTCTCCGCCACGGTGGCGGTGAGCACCCGGGCGAACAGCAGCTCGTTCCAGCTGAAGATGAAGCAGATCAGCGCGGTGGCGGCGATGCCCGGCATCACCACCGGGGCGATCACCGACCGCAGCGTCTTGGTCAGGTTGGCGCCGTCCATCTGAGCGGCCTCGAGCATCTCCACCGGTACCTCGGAGAGGAACGAGCGCATCATCCACACCGCGATGGGCAGATTCATCGAGGTGTAGAAGATGATCAGCAGCCAGATGTTGTCGAGCAGGCCGGTGTTCTGAGCGAACAGGTAGAGCGGGAGCAGGCCGGCCACGACCGGCAGCATCTTGGTGGACAGGAAGAAGAACAGCACGTCGGTCCACTTGCGCACCGGCTTGATGGACAGGGCGTACGCGGCCGGGATGGACAGCAGCAACACGAGGATCGTGGAGACGATGCTGGCGGTCAGCGAGTTGAGCAGCGGCGGCCACGGGCTGGCGCCGCCGGAGAAGAACTCCCGGTAGCCCTCCAGGGTGAGCGGGGCGAACACCGCCGGCGGGTTGGTGGCGGCGTCGGCCTCAGAGTGGAACGAGGTCAGCACCATCCACACCACCGGCAGCACGAACAGGATGCCGACCACCCAGGCCAGTAGGGTCAGCCAGACGCCGGCGCCCTCGCGGCGCTTCTTCACCGGCTCGCCGCGCTGGTCGCGGGTCGCCGGAACCGGTCCGGTCTCCGTCATGGAACTCATCGGCCTGCCTCCTGCCGGAACAGCGACGACACGGTACGCAGGGCGAACGTCGCGATGATGATCGTGCCGATCACCACGACCACGGCGGCCGCGGAGGCACGACCGTAGTCGTGCGCCTGGTAGAAGATCTGGTAGATCGTGTACGGCAGGTTCGCCGTGCCCAGGCCGCCGGAGGTGATGGTGAAGACGGCGTCGAAGTTCTGCACGATGTAGATCGAGCCGAGCAGCGCGCCGAGTTCCAGATACTGGCGCAGGTGCGGCAGCGTCATGCTGCGGAAGATCTGCCAGTTGTTCGCCCCGTCGATGCGGGCCGCCTCGATCACGTCGAGCGGTCGGCCCTGCAGGCCGGCGAGCAGGATCAGCATCATGAACGGGGTCCACTGCCAGACCAGCGCGAAGATGACCGCCCACAGTGGCATGTTGCTGATCCAGTCCGGCTGTGGCGGGTTGTCCGCGCCGAACAGTCCCCAGAACCAGGTGAGCACGCCGTTGAACAGACCGTACTCCGGGTTGTAGAGGGCGTGCTTCCAGAGCAGCGCCGCGGCGACCGGCACGACCAGGAACGGCGCGATCATCATGGTCCGGACCGCACCGCGGCCGGGGAACTTGCGGTCCAGCAGCAGCGCGATCCCGAGTCCGAGCAGCAGCGACACGAGGACGACCCCGACGGTGAGCAGGATCGTCGTCCACACCGCGTCGCGCATGTTGACGTCGGTGAACACCCGTTTGAAGTTGTCGAACCCGGCGAAGCCGATCTCGTCGGGGTAGTAGGCGTTCCAGTCCATGAACGAGATGACCAGGGTCGCCACGAACGGCAACTGGGTCACGATGATCATGAAAATGAGCGCCGGGAGGAGCGGGGCGCGGCGAGCCCACCCGTACGCCCGGCGGGCCGCCCCCGGCGGTTGCGGTGCGGGGCCGACCCTGCCCGTCCTCTGTTCGGCCACGGAAGTCACGGGAGCGTCCCCTCTCTCATTTCGCTCTTGCGGTGCGGCGGAGTCCCTTGAGCGGCTCAGCCTTCCTCGCGGGACTTGTACCGCTCGGCGACGTCCTCGGCGAGCCGCTGGCCGCGATCGAGCGCCTCGTCGACGCTCATCTGGCCGGCGATCGCCGAGCTGACGTACTGCGACACCTGGGTGCCCAGGTCGGTGAACTCGGGAATGTCGATGAACTGGATGCCGATCGCCGGCCGGGGCTGCACCCCGGGGTTGCGCGGGTCGGCGCTGGAGATGGCCGCCTTGGTCGGTTCGGCGAACGCCGAGGCGACGGAGAGGTACTCCTGGTTCTCGTACGTGGAGGACCGCTTACCGGCCGGCACACTGGACCAGCCGACCTGCTGGCCGACCAGTTCCTCGTACTGCTTGCTGGAGGCCCAGGAGATGAACTTCCAGGCGTTGTCCTTGCGCTTGCTGGCCTGCTGGATGCTCCACGACCAGGCGTACAACCAGCCGGCGCTCTTCGTCTTGACCACCGGCGCGGCCACGTACCCGACCTTGCCCTTGACCGGGGAGTCGCCGGCCTCCAGCGAACCCGCCGCGCTGGTCGCGTCGTACCACATCGCCACGTTGCCCTGGACCATGTTGTTCAGGCACTCGGTGAATCCGGCCTGCGGCGCCCCGTTCTCGCCGTGCGCGCGCACTAGGTCCACGTAGAACTTCACGGCCTCGGTGAACTCCGCACCGTCGACCTTGGGCGTCCAGTCCTTCTCGAACCAGGTGCCGCCGAACGTGTTGACCACGGTGGTCAGCGGCGCGAACACCTGACCCCAGCCGGGCTGGCCGCGCAGGCAGACGCCGCGCATCCCGGGCTGCTTGCCGTCCACCTGAGCCGCGATGTCGGCCACCTGCTGCCAGGTCGGATTCGCCGGCATCTGGATACCGGCCGCGTCGAGCACGTCCTTGCGGTACATCAAAAACGACGACTCGCCGTAGAACGGCTCGCCGTAGAGTTTGCCGTCGTCGGCGGTCAGCGACTGGGTCATCGGCGCCAGGATGTCGCCCTGGTCGAACTGGGTATCCGCCTTGGTGTAGTCGTCCAGCGGCGCGATCCACTTCGACTTCGCGTAGATCGGGATCTCGAAGTTGCTCAGCGACGCGACGTCGTACTGCCCCGCCTGGCTGGAGAACTCCTGACTGATCTTGTCACGGACGTCGTTCTCCGGCAGCACCGTGAAGTTCACCGTGATGCCGGTCTGCTTGGTGAAGTTGTCCGCGGTCAACCGCTGCAGATCGATCATCTGCGGGTTGTTGACCATCAGGACGTTGATGCTGTTCGCCCCGCCGCCGCCGGCCCCACCGCCCCAGCCGGCGCATCCGGCTAGCGTGACGGCGGTGGCGGCGGCGAGCACGATGCGGATGTGCCTGCGTGACATGGGGCCTCCCGGCGAGGCGTACGTCGTCATCTGCGGCTGTGACACCTGTAACACACCGGTCATCAGTAGATGCCTGTGATCGACACCATGTCAACCGTTCATCACACCCCGTTCGATAAACGACCATCGAACTGCGGCCGGTTGTCCTATGTGGACACGACGCGCGCCCGGCGGCCGAAGACCTCCACCACGTCGCCGTGGTGCAGTTGCCGGCCCCGGCGCAGGTCGACTTCCCCGTTGACGGTGACGTCGCCCGAGGCGATCAGGATCTTGCCCTCGCCGCCGGTGTCGATGAGATCCGCCAGCTTGAGGAACTGTCCGAGTCTGATCATGTCGCCGTCGATCGCCACGTCGCGCATGCGCCCATCATGCCCGCGAGATTCGCGGCTCGCCGGGATCGCGCGGCTCGTCCCGTGCCGGCGGCGTGTCGACACGCCAATGCGTTCCCAACTTCACGAATGTAGGGCTCTCACGGGGCTCGCAGAGCCCTACATTCGTGAAGTTGCGTGGATCTTGGAGGTGGGCGGCCCCGGAAAGCAAGCCCGCGGGCGTTGAACCTTTCCGGCGGGAGATCCGAACTACCTGGGGTGAGACTTCTCGTGCAGGGCCGCCACGCGGGCGTCCCGGTTGCCGCCGCGGTCCTCGGCGCGCTCGCCGGCGGACCGGCACCAGCCGCCGGACCCGTACTCGCCGACGTGACGGTCTCCCCGGCGTCCGCCGCGCAGGGCAGCGGCCAGAATCTGACCTTCCACGTCACGAACACCGGGTCGCGGCCGGTCGGCACGATCCGCCTCCGGCTGCCGGACGACACGCCGGTCGCCGAGGTCTACCCGCTCTCGATGGACGACTGGGCGCCGCTGATCGACATGCGGACCTTGCGGGCTCCGCTGGTCACCCTGCACGGCGAGACGCCGGTGACCGAGACCGCCACGGCGATCACCTGGCTCGCCATGCCCGGCCGGGCGCTCGCCCCCGGCCGGTCGGCCGACCTCTCGATCGCGCTCGGTCCGCTGCCGTCGGTGAGCTCGATGCGGTTCGCCTTCGCCACCACGTACACCGACGGGCGGCCCGGGCCCGCGCTGCCGCCGGTCTCGCTCACCCTCACCCCGCCGGCTTCCGACGTCCCGGCGCCGGGCGGGCACGGCGGGCACGGCAGCGGCGCCGCGGCGGAGGAGGAGGCCGCCTTCGAGAGGGCCGCCACCGAGACCGCGCGTGGCCCGTCGGCCTGGTCGGTCACCGGTTGGGCGGTGGCGGTGCTGGCCACGGCCGTTGCTTCCGTCCTCGGACTGCGCGGCCGGCGCCGGGCCGCCCCGAACGCCGATCCACCCGGCGCGGGCCGCCGCCGGGACGCTCCGGACCCCGACCAGCCCGGCGACAGCGCAGCGGCACCGGCCGGACCCAGCGTGGCCGGCCACTGGAGCTACCGCGGCTGACCGATCTCAGACCGGCACCGTACGGGGTGTCCTGAGCGCTTCGACGATCTCCCGCTCCACCCGCTCGGCGTCCTCGTGCGGCACCTGGCACGTGCCGGCCGCGAGGTGGCCGCCGCCGCCGTAGCGCAGCATCACCTCGCCCACGTCGACCGGCGAGGTGCGGTCGAGGATCGACTTGCCGCAGGCGAACACCGTGTTGAGCTGCTGCCGGCCCCAGATGACGTGCACCGACACCCGGGCCTCGGGATAGAGCGCGTAGACCATGAAGCGGTTCCCGGCGTGGATCACCTCCTCGTCGCGCAGGTCCACCACGACCACGTCGCCGTCCAGCCGGCTGACTCGGTGCAGCTGGTCGACGAAGAGGTCGTGCTGGTCGTGGAAGAGGTCGGCGCGCTCCCGGACGTCCGGCAGCGCGAGGATCTCGTCGACGTCGTTGTGCTCGATGCACGCGTCGATCAGCTGCATCATCAGCTGGTAGTTGGAGATCCGGAACTCGCGGAACCGGCCCAGGCCGGTGCGGCTGTCCATCAGGAAGTTGAGCAGCGTCCAGCCCCGGGGCCGCAGGATGTCCTCCAGCGCGTAGTCGGCCGAGTCGGCCTGGTCCACCGCCCGCATCAGGTCGTCGGACACCCGCGGGAAGCGATCCTTGCCGCCGAAGTGCTCGTAGATGACCCGGGCCGCGGACGGCGCCCCGGCGTCGATGATGTGGTTCGCCAGGTGCCCCTCGTTGCGCAGGGTCTCCGAGTGGTGGTGGTCGAAGACCAGGTGCGCGCCCGGCGCGTACGGCAGGTTGGTCAGGATGTCGTTCGCGGTGACCTCGACCTCGCCGTCCTGCACGTCCTTGGGGTGCACGAACTTGATCTCGCCGATCAGGTCCAGGTGGCGCAGCAGCACCGCGCAGACCAAGCCGTCGAAGTCGCTCCGGGTCACGAGCCGATACGTCACGAGTCCCCCTCGGGTAGAGGCTAATCCACCCTAGTTTGCCACTTTTGTCGCTGCGGTCCTGGGCGCATCGGGGGATGGACCCGATCCGTCCCGGCCCGCGCTGCGTAAGGTTCTCCCAGACGGTCACGACGGTCGGAGGTCGCAGCGATGGACAACGCCCCCCAGCTCATCCAGGAGCGCAGCGCACCACCCGCCACGCTGGTGATCTTCGGCGCCTCGGGCGACCTGACCCGGCGCAAGCTGCTGCCGGCCGTGGAGACTCTGGCCCGGCACAACCTGCTGCCCGACGAGTTCGCGCTGGTCGGCGTCGCGCGCACGCCGATGGCCGACGACGAGTTCGCCGGCAGCGCGCTGGGCGGCCGCACCCTGGTCGACAAGCGGCAGCTGCAGGGCGGCATCCGCTACGTGTCGGGCGGCTACGACGATCAGGCCACGTACAAAGGGCTCGCCGAGGTGCTCGACGACCTCGACGCCCGGCGCGGCACCGCGGGCAACCGCCTCTTCTACCTCTCCACGCCGGCGTCGGCGTTCGAGCCGGTGATCAACGGGCTGGCCGCCGCCGGGCTCAACCGGGCCCGGAACGGCTCGTTCTCCCGGCTGGTGATCGAGAAGCCGTACGGCCGGGACCTGGCCACCGCCCGGGAACTCGATGCGGTGGTGCACGGCGCGTTCGACGAGCCGCAGGTCTTCCGGATCGACCACTACCTGGGCAAGGACACCGTCCAGAACGTGCTCGCGCTGCGCTTCGCCAACTCCATCTTCCAGCCGATCTGGGACCGCACCTGGGTCGACCACGTGCAGATCACGGTGGCCGAGACGCTCGGCGTCGGCACCCGCGGCGGCTTCTACGAGCACGCCGGCGCGATGCGCGACATCGTGCAGAACCACGTGCTGCAGGTGCTGGCCCTGGCGCTGATGGAGCCGCCGGCCTCGTTCGACGCCGAGGGCCTGCGCAACGAGAAGGTGAAGCTGCTGCAGGCGGTCCGGCTGCCCACCAACCGGGAGGTCGCCGACCTGGCGGTCCGCGGCCAGTACACCCGCGGGGGCACCCGCCAGGACCTGATGGCCGGCTACCGCGAGGAGACCGGCGTCGACCCGCTGTCGCGCACCGAGACGTACGCGGCGATGCGGCTCAACGTCGACAACTGGCGGTGGGCCGGGGTGCCCTTCTACGTGCGTACCGGCAAGCGGCTGCCGGCCCGGGTGACCGAGGTGGCGCTGCAGTTCCAGCGGCCTCCGCACCTGCCGATACCGACCACCCAGCTCACCGGGCTCGAGGCCGACGCGCTGATCCTGCGGATCCAGCCGAACGAGGGCATCTCGCTGCGCTTCGGCGCGAAGGTGCCGGGCCACTCGTTCCGGGTGCGCACGGCGAGCATGGACTTCTCGTACGAGCAGACGTTCGCCGAGGAGTCGCCGGAGGCGTACGAGCGGCTGCTGCTCGACGCCCTTCTCGGCGATCCCACGCTGTTCATCCGCACGGACGAGGTCGAGCAGTGCTGGCGGATCGTCGATCCGATCATCGACTGCTGGGCGAACGACCGGTCGCCGATCCCGACCTACGAGGCCGCCTCCTGGGGACCGGCCGACGCCGACCGGCTGATCGGCCGGTCCGGCCGGAGGTGGCGCAACACGGTCTGACGCGGCCGAATCCGAAGGCTTCGGCCACGCACAGTCGTGCCGGTCGGCCGCGTCGACGTCACTTTCCTCTATCGCCGTGTGACGGCGCTACGCCCCGGTGCGCCGGATTCGGCCATGCGGGCGTGGCTCGCCTAGGCTGAGGGACCACCGCCCGTCCCCGAATGCTCCATCGATTCAGCAACCGCCCGTTTACCACCGAAAGCGACACACCATGCAGGTCTCGGTCGCGCACCATCCGCCGAACACGGCCGTGCTGGTGCTGCGAGGTTCCCTCGACATCGACACCGCCCCCTCGCTCAGGGCCAACCTCAACCGTCTCGTCGAGCGCCCCGCCCCCCGGGTCGTCGTGGACGTCTCCGGGCTGGACTTCTGCGACTCGATGGGGGTGGGGGTGCTGGTCACCGCCCACGGCCGGGCCATGGAACGCGCCGGCTGGGTGCGGCTGGCCGCGCCGTCCTACTTCCTCCGACGGTTGTTCGACACCCTCGGGCTGACCGACTACCTGGCGCTCTTCCCGGACGTGGACACCGCCCTGAAGGAGTGAGGCGGCGCGGCTGTCAGCCGGACTGGACCTGCTCGAGGGCGGCCACGGCCGCCCCGCGAGCCCCCGCCATGTCCAGGTCGGCGACGAGCGCGAACGTCGCCACCTCCTGCTGCTCGAGGCGGAGCTCGGTGTGCTCCCGTACGGTGTTCAGGAACCACTGCCGGAAGTGCGGGGCGGCCTCGACCACCCCGCCGCCCAGCAGGTACGCATCCGGGTCGGTGAAGTTGGCCGCGATCGTGAACAGCTTGCCGATCGCCTTGGCCTGCTGGCCGAAGACCGCCAGCGCCAGCGGGTCGTCCCGCTCGCCGTAGCCGCGCAGCAACTTGGCCGCCTTGTCGACCGGCTCGGTGGCCAGCGGGTGGTCCGGGAACCGGGTCCGCCAGTAGGGCAGCAGGTTCTTCTTGATGCCGGTCAGCGACGCGATGCTCTCCACGTCGCCGGCGAAGCCGCAGTTGCACTGCGGCACCGGCTGGTCCGCCTCGAGCACGCCGTGCAGCGGGATCTGGACGTGGCCGAGCTCTCCCGCCATCCCGGCCGCGCCGCTGATCACCCGGCCGCCCTCCACGACGCCGCCGCCCAGGCCGGTGCCGACGATCGCGGCGACCGACGACGTGGTCATCGCGGCGGCACCGAAATGACGGTGGTGCGCGTAGAGCGCCGCCGCGTTGGCGTCGTTGTTGTAGATCACCGGTAGCCCGATCCGGGCCTCGAGGGCGCCCCGGATGTCGAAGCCGTGCCACGACTTCTGGTTGAAGTTCGTCGAGCCCTTCGACGAGATGACGCCGTCCGCGCTCGCCGGGCCCGGGGTGTCCAGCCCGACCGCTCGCACCAGCGTCAGCGGGGTGCTGGTCAGCTGGAGGATGTTGGTGAACGCCTCGGCCAGCGCCTCCACGGCCAACTCCGGTCCCTCGGTCACCCGGCTCGGATTCTCCACGAGGTGATCGACCAGGAACCGACCGGTGGCGTCCAGCACCGTGGCGTTGTTGCAGGTACCGCCGTTGTCGAGACCGACGACGACCCAGGACGCGGGAGTACGAACCGATTCAGCCAGATCCACAGGCTTGAGCGTACGTCCGGTCCGGCCCCGGGGGGTACGGGTGCGCGGCGATTGCGGCTCAGTTAGTCACGGTTGCAGCGGTGACGGCGCCCGGCGTACGGGTCGAAGAGCCCACCATGACGACCCGCCGTACGCTCCTCGCCGCCGGTGCCGCCGCAGCTGCCGCCGCCGGCGGTCTCGCCGTCGACGCGGTCGTGGCCGCGCCCGCCTCCGCCGCCCCCGCCGAGCCCGCCGCCCTGGTGTCCGCCGACCCGATCGCGCACCTGCTGCGCCGGGCCACCTTCGGGCCGACGCCGGCGTCGCTGGCCGAGGCGGCCAAGCTGGGCGTGGCCGGCTGGCTGGACCGGCAGCTGAAGCCGTCCGCGATCGACGACGCGATCTGCGACGCCGTGCTGGCCCGGCTGCCCCTGGCCGGCGCCTCGATCGCCGCGGTGCGGGCCGCCCTGCCGGTGCACTCCTACGACGCGTTCGGGCAGCTCGGGCGCGCCGCGGTCGCCCGCGCCGCGTGGAGCGACCGGCAGCTGTTCGAGACCACGGTGGCGTTCTGGGCCAACCATTTGCACGTCGCCGCGCCCTCCAGCGGCGTCTGGGACAGCCGGGCCGACTACGACCGGCAGGTCGTCCGCGAGCACGCGTTCGGCCGGTTCGCCGACATGCTGGTCGCCTCGGCCAAGCACCCGGCGATGCTGACGTACCTGGACAACCGGTCGTCGGCCAAGGCGCACCCGAACGAGAACTACGCGCGGGAGCTGATGGAGCTGCACACCGTCGGCCTGATCTACACCGAGGACGACGTGCAGGCCGCGGCGCGCCTGCTCACTGGCCTGACGGTCGGCAAGGACGGCACCTACACGTACGACGCGGCCCGGCATGCCACCGGTGCGGTCTCGATCCTCGGGTTCCGGCACGCCAACGCCACGGCGGACGGCGGCGAGGCGGCCGCCACCGCGTTCGTGACCCATCTCGCCCGGCACCCCGCCACCGCGCAGCGGATCGCCACCAAGCTCTGCGTACGGTTCGTGGCCGACGAGCCACCCGCCTCGCTCGTCGCCAAGCTCGCCAAGGTCTACCTGGACTCGGACACCGCGATCGCGCCCGTGCTGCGGGCGCTGTTCACCTCGGCGGAGTTCGCCGCGGCCGTGGGTGCCAAGACCCGGACGCCGTTCGAGGACCTCGTGGCCGCCATCCGCGCGCTCGGGCTGGGGCCGGAGGCCGCCGGCGTGAAGGCGCTGGACGCGCTCTACACCATGCTGGTCAAGGCCGGCAACGCGCCGTTCCGGTGGAGCCCGCCCGACGGCTTCCCGGACGTGGCGGCGGCGTGGGCCTCCCCCACGGCGTTCCTGCTGCGCTGCAACGCCCACCTCAACCTCGCCGCCGGCTGGTACCCCAGCCAGCTCACCCGCCCGGCGGACCTGCGCAAGGCGCTCGTCCCGGTGCTGCCGGCGACCTACGGAGCGCTGGTCGACGCGCTCGCCGTACGCCTGGTGGGCGTGAAGCTGCCGGCCGCGCACACCGCCGCCGTGCTCAGCGTCGCGGGAAAGCTGCCGACCAGTCCTCTGACCGCCACGGACAAGTCGCTCGCCGGCAGCCTGCCCTACCTCGTCGCGCTCGTCCTCGACTCGCCGTCGTTCCAGCTGAGGTGATCATGAAGCTCTCCTGCTGTGCCGAGTTCTCCCGCCGCTCACTGCTCGGTGCCGCGGCGCTCGGCGGACTGGCCGGCGCCGGCCTCGCCACCCAGATGGCCTTCGCCGCGCCCGGCTACACCGGCGACACCCTGATCGTGCTGTCGCTGCGCGGCGGCTTCGACGGGCTCTCCGCGATCGTCCCGATCGGCGACGCCGACTACTACCGGGCCCGGCCCGCCATCGGCGTACCGAAGAGCCAGGTCATCGCGGGCGACGGCGGGTTCGGCCTGCACCCGGCCATGGCACCGCTGCTGCCGCTGTGGCAGGCGGGCACGCTGGCCGCGGTGCACGCGGTCGGCCAGCCCAACCCGACGCGCTCGCACTTCGCGGCGATGGAGGCCATGGAGAACGCCGCGCCCGGCACCTCGATCCGCAGCGGCTGGCTCGACCGGATGCTGGGCGGCACCGGCGCCACCGGCCCGCTGGCCGGCGTCTCGCTCGGCGGCGCCCTGCCGGCCCGGCTGCTCGCCGGGCCGGCGCCGGCCGTCTCGATGACCTCAGTCGACGGATTCACGCTGGCCGGCGACTCCGCGAAGCGGCCGCTGGCCGGCGCGCTGCGAGCCATGTACGCCGACGCGCCCGCGCCGCTGGCCGGCCCGGCGCAGGCCGCCGACCGGGCGCTGACCGCGACCGCCGCGCTGCGCGGTGCGGCGTACCCGCCGGCGAACGGGGCCGCCTACCCCGACACCGAGCTAAGCGACGCGCTGCGCGACGTGGCCCGCCTGATCAAGGCGAAGGCCGGGCTGGCCGCGGCCGCCGTCGACTGCGGCGACTGGGACATGCACGACGGTCTCGGCACCCCGGTCAAGGGCCAGCGGATGCACGACAACCTCACCGAGCTGGCGCTCGCGCTGGCCGCCTTCGCCACCGACCTCGGGCCGGAGAACATGGCCCGGGTGACGCTGCTGACCGTCAGCGAGTTCGGCCGCCGGGTGCAGGAGAACGCCTCGCGCGGCGCGGACCACGGGCACGGCAACGCGATGCTACTGCTCGGCGGCGGGGTGCGGGGCGGCCGGGTGTACGCCAAGTGGCCCGGGCTCGCCCCCGGAGCGCTCGTCGCCGGCGACCTCGCCGCCACCACCGACTATCGGGCGGTGATCGGCGAGGTGCTGCAGAAGCGGTGCGGGTTCGGGTCGCTGTCCTCGGTGTTCCCGTCGGTCACGCCGTCCTCGTTCGGGCTGGCCGCCGCCCGCTGACCGCGGTCGCTCCCGGTTTCCGGCCTTCCCGCCGCGTGTGTGACTTTCCGGCACGCATGGCGACCCAACTCCACACACCCCGGGGTGTGGGAAGTTCGGGCGAACATAGTGGCCCAGCTTCACACACCCCGGGTGGGCACCCGGGGTGTGTGGAGTTCGGGCGCACATAGTGGCCGAACTTCACACACGCTCGAGGCGGGGCCGCAGCGTGGGGAGTTCGGGCACGCGTGGGTGGCAGAGCTCCGCACACAGCGTCGAGAAGGCGACGGGTCAGCGGCTGGCGGCTGCCGAGCGGCGCTTGGTCCACACGTCGAAGGCGACCGCGGCGAGCAGCACCGCGCCCTTGACCAGCATCACCTGCTCGCTCTGCGCACCGATCAGGCTCATCCCGTTGTTGATCACGCCCATGATCAGGCCACCGGTGATGGCGCCGACCACCCTGCCGACGCCGCCCTGGACGGCGGCGCCGCCGATGAAGGCGGCCGCGATGGCGTCCAGCTCGAACTGGTTGCCGGCGGTCGGGTTCGCCTGGTTGAGCCGGCCCGCGAAGATCACGCCGGCCAGCGCGGCCAGCACGCCCATGTTGACGAACAGCCAGAAGATGACCGACTTGACCTTGACGCCGGAGAGGGTCGCGGCCTGCAGGTTGCCGCCGACCGCATAGATCTGCCGGCCGAACACGGCCCGGTTGGTCAGCACCGAGTAGCCGATCACCAGCACGGCGAGCAGTACCAGCACCCACGGCAGGTTGCGGAACCGGGCGAGCTGCACCACCACGAACATGACCAGGACGGCCGCCACGGCGATCTTGACGATGAACAGCGGCAGCGGGTCGACGACCTGGCGGTAGCGCAGCCGGGCGGCCCGGGCGCGCCACTGGGTGAGCACGATTCCCGCCACCGCCAGCACGCCGACGACGAGGCTGACCAGGTCGGCGCCGCCGAGCATGCCCAGGCCGACGTTGCCGAGGTAGCCGTCGGTGAAGCCGTTCGAGAGGGTGCGGACCGCCTCCGGGAACGGGCCGATGCCCTGGTTGCCCAGGATCATCAGGGTCACCGCCCGGAACAGCAGCATGCCGGCGAGCGTGACGATGAACGCCGGGATGCCGAAGTACGCGATCCAGTAGCCCTGCCAGGCGCCGATGAGGCCGCCGCCGATCAGCGTGATGAGCAGCGCGAGCGGCCACGGCAGGTGCATGTCGACCATGAGCACCGCGGCGAGCGCGCCGGTGGCGGCCACCACCGAGCCCACCGAGAGGTCGATGTGACCCGCGATGATCACCAGGATCATGCCGATCGCCAGGATCAGGATGTACGAGTTCTGCACGATGATGTTGCTGATGTTCTGCGGCGCGAGCATGTCACCGCCGGTCAGCACCGTGAACAGCAGCACGATCAGCGCGAACGCGATGTAGATGCCGCTCTGCCGCAGGTTGAGGTTGAACCGGCGGCCACCGGCCGGCGTGCCCGGCTCGGCGGGCAGCTCGTCGACCGCGAGGTCGGCGTTGGTGGGTGCCGTGCTGGTCACGAGGGCACCTCCTGTCCCTTGGTCATCAACGTCATCAAACTCTCCTGGGTGGCCTCGGCGCGCGGCACCTCGCCGGTGATCCGGCCGAACGACAGTGTGTAGATGCGGTCGCAGAGCCCGAGCAGCTCGGGCAGCTCCGACGAGATGAGCAGGATGGCCTTGCCCTCGTCGGCGAGGCGGTTGATCGTCGTGTAGATCTCGTACTTGGCGCCGACGTCGATGCCGCGGGTCGGCTCGTCGAGGATGAGGACGTCCGGATCCGTGAAGATCCACTTGGACAGCACGACCTTCTGCTGGTTGCCGCCGGAGAGCTTGCCCGTCACGCTCGACACGCTGGGCGCCTTGATGTTGAGGCGGCGCCGGTAGTCGTCGGCGACCTGGTACTCCTCGTTGTCGTCGACCCAGCCGCGCCGGGCCAGCTTGCCGAGGGCCGCCGCGGAGACGTTCCGCTTGATGTCGTCGATCAGGTTCAGGCCGTACCGCTTGCGGTCCTCCGTGGCGTACGCGATGCCGTGCCGGATCGCGTCCCGCACCGACCGCAGCGTGATCTCCTTGCCGTCCTTGACGATCCGCCCGGAGATGCCGATGCCGTACGCCCGGCCGAAGACGCTCATCGCCAGCTCGGTGCGGCCGGCGCCCATCAGCCCGGCCAGGCCGACGATCTCGCCGCGGCGCAGCACCAGGTTGGCGTTCCGGACCACGACCCGGCCGTGCTGGGTGGGGCTGTGCACGGTCCAGTCCTCGATCCGCAGCGCCTCCTCGCCGATCTTCGGGGTGTGCGGCGGGAACCGGTGGTCCAGGTCGCGGCCGACCATGCCGGAGATGATCCGGTTCTCGGTGACCTCGTCCTCGGCCATGTCCAGGGTGCTGATGGTGCGGCCGTCGCGCAGGATCGTCACCCGGTCGGCGATCGCCAGCACCTCGTTGAGCTTGTGCGAGATGATCACGCAGGTGATGCCGGAGTCGCGCAGCCCGCGGATCAGATCCAGCAGGTGCGCCGAGTCCTCGTCGTTGAGCGCCGCGGTCGGCTCGTCGAGGATCAGCAGGCGGACCTTCTTGGACAGCGCCTTGGCGATCTCGACCAGCTGCTGCTTGCCGACGCCCAGGTCGACCACCGGGGTGACCGCTCTCTCCCGCAGGCCGACCCGGCGCAGCAGCTTGGTGGCCTCGTGGTTGGTGCGGTTCCAGTCGATCAGCCCGCGGTGCGCCTGCTCGTTGCCGAGGAAGAGGTTCTCGGCGATCGACAGGTTCGGGGCCAGGGCCAGCTCCTGGTGGATGATGACGATGCCGCGGCCCTCGCTGTCGCGGATACCGGAGAACCGGCAGGGCTCGCCCTCGAACTCGATCTCCCCGGAGTACGAGCCGTGCGGGTGGACGCCGGAGAGCACCTTCATCAGCGTCGACTTGCCGGCCCCGTTCTCCCCGCAGATCGCGTGGATCTCGCCCCGGCGTACCTCCAGGTTGACGTCCTGCAGCGCGTTGACGCCGGGGAACGTCTTGGTGATGCCGCTCATCCGCAGGATGGTGTCGGCCATGGACCTTCCTTCTCTCCGCCCGCGGTGACCCGCGCCCCGCCGGGTCGCCGGCGGGGCGCGGAAACCGGTCAGCCCAGCTGAGACTCGGTGTAGTAGCCGGTGTCGACGAGCTCCTTCTTGTAGTTGCTCTTGTCGACGATGACGGACTCCAGCAGCATCGACGGGACGACCTTCACGCCGTTGTCATAGTCCTTGTCGTTGTTGGTCTGCGGCTTCTGTCCCTTGAGGATGGCCTCGGCCATCTCGACGGTGGTCTTGGCCAGCTGGCGGGTGTCCTTGTAGATGGTGGAGTACTGCTCCCCCGCGATGATCGACTTCACCGAGGCCAGCTCGGCGTCCTGGCCGGTGACGATCGGGTACGGCTGGCTCGAGGTCCCGTAGCCGTTGCTCTTGAGCGCGGAGAGGATGCCGATGGACAGGCCGTCGTACGGCGACAGCACGCCGTCGACCTTGGCGCCGCCCCGGTACGTCGAGGTGAGCAGGTTCTCCATCCGGTCCTGCGCGGTCTTGGCCTGCCACCGCAGGATGGCGACCGTCTTGAAGTCGGTCTGCTTGCTCTTGACCACCAGCGTGCCGTCGTCCAGGAACGGCTTGAGCACGCTCATCGCGCCGTTGAAGAAGAAGGTCGCGTTGTTGTCGTCCGGCGAGCCGGCGAAGAGCTCGACGTTGAACGGGCCCTTGGCGGTGCCCTTGGAGCCGTCGGCGTTGAGCACCTTGAGGCCGGTCAGCAGCGAGGTCGCCTGCTGCACGCCCACCTTGAAGTTGTCGAAGGTGGCGTAGTAGTCGACGTTCGGGCTGTTGCGGATGAGCCGGTCGTACGCGATGACCGGGATCTTGTTGTCGGCGGCGCTCTGCAGCTGGGTGGTGATCGCCGTACCGTCGATGGACGCGATGATGAGCAGCTTGGCGCCCTTGGTGATCTGGTTGTCCAGCTGGTTGACCTGGGTCGGGATGTCGTCCTCGGCGTACTGCAGGTCGACCTTGTAGCCCAGCGCCTCGAGCTGCTTCTTGACGTTGTCGCCGTCGCTGATCCACCGCTCGGAGCTGCGGGTGGGCATGGTGACGCCGATCAGCGCGCCCTTGTTGTCGGCGGCGCTGCCGGCCTGCTGGTCGACGGTCTTCTCACTGGAGCCGCACGCGGCCAGCGCGGCGGTCAGCACGGCCGCCGACGCGACCGCGGCCAATCTCTGCCGGTTTTGCATCAGTTTTCCGCCGCGGGGCAAGCCCAGAAATGGCATATTCGAAACTCCTTAAAGGGGACGGTTCAACCGGTAGTAGGCCTGATTCCAGCGCACCCGATCGGCGAAGTCCGCGGTGGTGGTGCGCTCGTCGATCATCAGCAGCTCGGTGCCGGTCATGGTGGCGAAATCGCGCAGCGTCTCGACGCCGACCGCCTGCGTGAGCACGGTGTGGTGCGGGCCGCCGGCGGTCAGCCAGCACTCCGCAGAGGTGGACAGGGACGGCGCGGGCTTCCAGACCGCCCGCGCCACCGGCAGCCTCGGCAGCGGCTCGTCCGGCGGGGTCACCTCGATGGCGTTGGCGACGAAGCGGAATCGGTCCCCGAGGTCCACCATGCCGATCACCACGCCGGGTCCGGGCGCCGCGTCGAACACCAGCCGTACCGGGTCCTCCCGGTCGCCGATGCCGAGCGGATGGATCTCGCAGCGCGCTCGCCCGGCCGCGATGGTCGGGCAGACCTCGAGCATGTGCGCGCCCAGGATCTTCGGCTCGCCCGGCCCGAAGTGGTACGTGTAGTCCTCCATGAACGAGGTGCCGCGGCCGCCGGCGGCGCCCATCGCCTTGACCGTCGCGAGCAGCGCGGACGTCTTCCAGTCGCCCTCACCGCCGAAGCCGTAGCCGTCGGCCATCAGCCGCTGCACGGCCAGGCCGGGCAGCTGGCGCAGGCCGCCGAGGTCCTGGAAGTTGGTGGTGAAGGCGCCGAAGCCGCCCTCGGTCAGGAACCGGCGCAGGCCGGCCTCGATCCGGGCGGCGTAGCGCAGCGACTCGTGCCGCTCGCCGCCCTTGGCCAGCTCGGGCGCCAGCTCGTACGCGTCGGCGTACGCGCCGGCGAGCGCGTCGACCTCGGAGTCCGGCGCCGCGTCGACCAGCGCCACCAGGTCGTTCACCCCGTACGTGTTGACCGAGACGCCGAAGCGCAGCTCCGCCTCCACCTTGTCGCCCTCGGTGACCGCGACGTCGCGCATGTTGTCGCCGAACCGCGCCAGCCGCAGCCCGCGCAGGTGCCGCAGGCCCGCCGCGGCCCGGATCCACGCGTCGATGCGCGCCACCACCAGCGGGTCGCCGGCGTGACCAGCGACGGTCTTGCGGGGCACACCGAGACGCGCCTGGACGAACCCGAACTCCCGGTCGCCGTGCGCGGCCTGGTTGAGGTTCATGAAGTCCATGTCGATGGTGGACCACGGCAGCGACTCGTTCAGCTGGGTGTGCAGATGCAGCAGCGGCTTGCGCAGCGCGTCCAGCCCGGTGATCCACATCTTGGCCGGCGAGAACGTGTGCATCCAGGCGATCACACCGAGGCAGGCCGGGTCGGCATTGGCGTCCAGCATCACCTGCCGGATCGCGCCGGAGTCGGTGAGCACCGGGCGGCCCACGAGTTCGGCGCTCAGGCCGCCGGCGACCAGGGTCCGCTGGATCTGCCCGGACTGGGCGGCGACCTGCTCCAGCGTCTCGGGACCGTAGAGGTGCTGGCTGCCGGTGAGGAACCAGATCTGCGGCTTCATCGGGGCTCCTGTCCGTAGGCGTTCTGGTAGCGGGTGTAGAGGGCGTCGACGTCGGCCGGCGCGATCGGGAGGGGGTCGCCGAGCTGGCGCGCGACGTGCACGGTACGGGCCACGTCCTCGCACATCACCGCCGCCTTCACCGCGTCGCGGGCGGTGGCGCCGACGGTGAACACGCCGTGATTGCGCATGAGCACCGCCGGCGAGCGGTGGCCGCGCAGCGTCTCGACGATGCCGTGGCCGATCGAGTCGTCCCCGATCATGGCGAACGGGCCGACCGGCACCTCGCCGCCGAACTCGTCGGCGATCATCGTGAGCACGCACGGGATGGCCTCGCCGCGGGCCGACCACGCCGTGGCGTACGTGGAGTGGGTGTGCACCACGCCGCCGACGTGCGGCATGTGCTTGTACACGTAGGCGTGCGCCGCCGTGTCGGACGACGGGCGCAACTCGCCCTCGACCAGGTTGGCGTCGAGATCGGTCACCACCATGTTCTCGGGCGTGATGTCGTCGTAGCTCACCCCGCTCGGCTTGATCACCAGCAGGTCGGCGCCGGGAACCCGGGCCGAGACGTTGCCCGCGGTCCACACCACGAGGGCGTTGCGGGGCAGCTCGGCGTGCAGCGCGGCGACCTGGCGGCGCAGCCGGACGACGGTCTCGCGGACGGCCGCTGTAACGATCATCATGTCCTTCCCGATGGGGGGCCGGATGTCTTCTCGCCGACAATTGTTATCGCTAACATTGGCGCTGTCAACGCTGGTGCGCGGTCGACGGGCGCGGTCAGGCAGGCGGGGCCACGCTGTCGCGCGTGATCAGCCGAGGTGCCAGCACGGCCCGGCCCGGCGCCGCCGCCCCGGCGCCCGGCGCCGCCGCGTCGTCCAGCTGGGCCAGCAGCAGGTCGAGCCCGGCCTTGGCGACCTCGTCGAAGGCCGGCCGCACGGTGGTCAGCGGGGGGATGAAGTAGGCGGCCTCCGGCACGTCGTCGAAGCCCACCACGCTGACGTCCCGCGGAACCCGGCGGCCCCGCTCGTACAGCGCGCGCAGGATGCCGAGCGCGAGATGGTCGTTGGCCGCGAACACCGCGGTGACCTCCGGCATCCGCGCCAGCATCTGCCCCGCCCGATAGCCCTCGGCGGCCGACCAGTCGGCCGCCACCAGGGGCGGCACCTCCGCCCCGGCGGCGAGCAGCGTCTGCCGCCAGCCGTCGACGCGGCCCGCCGCGTCGAACCAGTCCGCCGGCCCGCAGACGTGCCAGACCGTACGGTGCCCGGCGTCCAGCAGGTGCTGGGTCGCGGCCTGGGCGCCGGCGACCTGATCGACGGTCACCAGCGCCCGCGCGGACCGCGGATCGCCGTCGACGGTCACCAGGGGTACGCCGGCCGGCATGTCCTCGAGCGCCTCGGCCGCGGACACCACCGGGGCGATCACCACCAGGCCCGCGACGCGGTGGTCGAGGTGCCGGTCCACCGCGGCGGCGACCGACTTGCGGTCGAGGCGGCGCACGCTGCCCACGCTCACCGCGAAGCCGGCCTCCGCGGCGGCCTGCTCGAACGCCGCCAGCATCGAGGCCGGGCCGTAGAGCGTGCTGTTCTGGGCGACCACCCCGATCAGCTGGGACCGGCCGGTGACCAAGGCCCGGGCGGCCCGGTTCGGGCGGTACCCCAGCTCGGCGATGGCGGCGCGGACCCGCAGCCGGGTCTGCTCCTTGACATTGGGGTGATCGTTGAGCACCCGCGACACCGTCTGGTGCGAGACGCCCGCCAGCCGGGCGACGTCGGTCATGGCCGGACGGCGGGCCTGTCTGATGTCCACTAGCACCTCGTCACTGTCCCGGGATGTTAACGATAACCAGTATCCTCTCAAGATCGGCTCGCGGAACCTACGCGCCGCCACGTACGCTCGAAGCCGATGACCGAGCCGCCGGCGAGCAACGGCCCCGTCGTGTCCTCCACCGGGCAGGACGCGGGCTTCGCCTCGTTGCGCATGCCCGCCCGGCCCCGCGCCGAACGGTACGAGCTCGGCCGGTCCCTGCGCGAGAGGGCACACCGGTCGGACATGGCGTATTGGACACCGCCGCCCGGCCGGGCCGATCCGGTGCGCCAGGTCGCCGCGGCGAACGAGGGCCGCAAGCCGGAGCTCGTGCCGATCCGGGTGGGCCGGATGATCTCCTCGCCGTACGCGTTCCTGCGCGGTTCGGCGAACATCATGGCGGACGACTTCGCCGCGCTGCCGGCCACCGGCATCACCCCGATCATCTGCGGCGATGCCCACCTGGGCAATTTCGGCTTCTACGCCTCGCCCGAGCGGGAGCTCGTCTTCGACCTCAACGACTTCGACGAGGCGCACCCCGGGGCGTGGGAGTGGGACCTGCGGCGGCTGACCGTCAGCGTGTACGTGGCCGGCCGGCAGAACGGGTTCCGCGAGAGTGCCTGCGCGGAGGCGGTACGGCACTGCGTCGAGCACTACCGCGAGCAGATCGCGTACCTCGCCGAGCAGCCGCTGCTGGCCCGCTCCTTCGACCGGCTCGACGTGGACCGGATGCGCTCGGCCGCGTCGCAGGCCGGCTTCCGGGCCGAGATCGAACGGGCGGCCCGGCGGGCGCGCCGGCGCACCAGCGACCGGGCGCTGCCCCGCTTCACCGAGCGGCACGACGGCACCGCCCGGCTGGTCGAGGAGCCCCCGCTGATCACCCGGCCGAGCGAGCGGGAGCGGGACCTGCTCGCCGAGGCGCTGGACGGCTACCTGCACACCCTGCCCCCGCACTGGGCGCGGATCCTGGGGGGCTACCGGATCGTGGACATCGCGCACAAGGTGGTCGGGGTCGGCTCGGTGGGGCTGCGGGCGTACGTGGCGCTGTGCGAGGGCAGCAGCCCGGACGACGTGGTCTTCCTCCAGCTCAAGCAGGCTCGCCGGTCGGTGGTGGCCCGGCACCAGCACGGTGACGCCGCGTGGCACCGGCACCAGGGACAGCGGGTGGTGGAGTACCAGCAGGCGTTGCAGACCGTCAGCGACCCGCTGCTCGGCTGGACCACCGTAGGCGACCTGCAGTTCTACGTCCGCCAGTTCCGGGACATGAAGGGCGCGATCGTCGTCGAGGGAATCGACGCCTACGCGCTCGGCGACTACGCCGGCATCTGCGGCTATCTGCTCGCGAAGTCGCACGCGCGGACCAGCGGTGCGTCGATGATCGCGGGATACATCGGAGCGAGCGCGAAGCTGGACGAGTCCCTGTGCCGGTTCGCCCGGGCGTACGCGGACCAGGTCGAGAGCGACCACGCGGCCCTGGTGGCCGGGGTCCGCCGCGGTCTGCTGCCGGCGGACCCTCCGTGATCCGCGCCGGCCGGGGTACCGTCGGGACGGTGAGTAGCTTCGAGGCGGATCCCGAGGTCGGCCCGGCCGGGCCGGCCGCCGAGTTGCTCGAGGGCGCGCCGGTCGCGCTCGGCGGGCCGCGCGGCTTCGCGGTGACCCGGACGCTGCCGAACCGGCGGCGGCGGACGGTGGGCGCGTGGTGCTTCCTGGACGCGTACGGGCCGCACGACCTCGCCGGCTCGCCCGGCATGCGGGTCGGCCCGCACCCGCACACCGGCCTGCAGACGGTGACCTGGCTCGTCGCGGGCGAGGTGCTGCACCGGGACAGTCTCGGCACGGTGCGGGAGATCCGGCCGGGACAGCTCAACCTGATGACCGCCGGCCGGGGCATCGCGCACTCCGAGGAGTCGCCTCCCATCCCCCCGGGTTCTCCGCGCCATCCGCAGGACCAGGTACTCCAGGGCGTCCAGCTGTGGGTGGCGCTACCGCACGCGGCGCGCGACATGCCGCCCACCTTCGCCCATCACGCCGATCTGCCGGTGGTCGCCGACGGCGGTCTCACCGCCACCGTCCTGATCGGAACGCTCGCCGGGGTGACGTCCCCGGCGCGCTGCCACACCCCGCTGGTCGGCGCGGAGATCACGCTGACCGCCGGCGCCGCCGGCACCCTGCCGCTGCGCGACGACTTCGAGTATGCCGTGCTGGCCCTGGACGGAGCGCCCACCGTGGACGACGCCACCCTCAAGCCCGGACCGCTGCTCTACCTGGGTGCCGGGCGTACGTCGGTACGGCTCGCGACCGGCTCCGCGTCCCGGCTGTTGCTGCTCGGCGGCGAGCCGTTCGAGGAGCGGCTGGTGATGTGGTGGAACTTCGTCGCCCGCGACCACGACGAGATCGTCCAGATGCGCGCCGACTGGGCCGCCGCGACGCCGCGGTTCGGAACGGTGCGCGGCTACGACGGCCCGCCACTGGCCGCCCCGCCGATGCCGATCACGCGGCTGGTTCCCCGAGGGAGGGTTCGGTGAGTTTCTGGCTTGACGAGCCCTCGCTCCCGGCGGATCGTCGAGGGATAGGGCCGACGGCCCGGCCGGCACCGCGCGGCCGGCTCGGCCGGCTCGGTCGCAGGGAGCGCACCGTGGACATCATTGATCTGGGGAAGCTCGCGCTGATCGTCTCCACGCCGACACTGCTCGGCGCGGTGGCCATCTACGCGCCGAAGATGTGCGCTTCGATCGCCGCACGGTGGGCGGCACACCGCCCGAGTCCGCCCGAACCGATCGGGCCGCCCATCGAGCAGCTCGCCGCCGATCTGCGACGGTTGCTGCGGTTGCACGGCGAGCTGACCACGTCGGCCCACCTGGCGATGCGGGCGCACCGGCTGTGGGCGGTGGAGGCCGCGATCGGGGTACGGGCGATCGAGGCCGCGAAGGCGCTCGGCGTGCCGTGCCGCGAGCCGGAGAAACCCGGCGCCCTGAACCGATCCGAGCTGCTGGATCTGCTGAACGCCCTGTCCGCGGCCGGCCTGGTGCTGCCCGCGAAGGTCGGCCCCTTCACCTCGGACGGCCGGCTCTAGGCTGCGCTCCGCGCCGGTGCGGGTGAACCGCCGGTCTTCGCCGTGCGTACTCTCCGGCGGAGACGGCTCCGTGGATCGCTTCGCGGGGTGCTGGCGCGCTTCACCAACCAGTGGTTAACCTTTCCCATCCGGCACCGGGAGGGGAAGTGGCGAGGACGGGGGGACGCATGCGGCACCGGCCCTTCCGGCACTCCCCCGGCCCTCCCGCGTCCGCCGGCGGAGCGGCCGCATGAGCTTCGAGGACGACGAATACTGGGACGAGGAATACTCGGTTTCGGCCCGTACCGCGCCCGACCCGGTGATTCCCACGCGGCGCCCGGTTCCGTCCGGCCCGGTCGACGAACTGGCTGCCCGCCGGCAACGGCGGGCGGGCGCGACACCGCCGGTACGCCGGCCGCAGGCCGCGTTCGACGCCGAGCGGCCGAGCTGGCTCGACGACCCCGGTTTCGTGCCGATCGACACGTCCGCCGCCGCGGACGCCGACGATGCCGGCCGTCCCGGCGCCGGCGCGCCGTCGTCGCGGGACGACGGCCCGTACCGGCGGCCGGCGGCCCCACCACCGCAGTCACGCGGGGTGCCGGCGACCGAGGCGGCCCCGGGCGTACGGGGACGGCCCGGCCCGCGGGCTGCGCATGTGGTCGCGCCGGAGGCAGGTGGCCCCTGGTCGATGGTCCCGGACCACGCTCCGCCCGCGCCCCGGCGGCCGGGACCGGCGGCTGCCGCCGGCGAGGCCGGCGCTGCCCCGTACATGGACGCGGACGGCACCCTGCACAACCTCCGCCCGATCGCCCGGCTCGAGGTCTGCGGCCCGGATCCGGCGCCGCACCGGCCGGCGGACACCGAGTTCGCGGGAAAGTGGTTCGCGGCCAGGACCCCGGCTCCGGCGGCCGAGCCGGCGGAGAACGCCGGGCCGGCGCAGGCAGCCGGCGCGCCGCACGCGATGGATCTGGCGGCGATTCGGTGGCGGCTGGACGGGGCGACCCTGCGCGAGGTGGTCGACGATCCGAAGGCGCTTCGGGAGCTGGGTGAGCGGCTGGACGGACCGCTCGCCACGGAGGCCGACAGCGTCCGCAAGGCGGGACTGCTCAGCCTGCGGGCGGAGGTGTACCGGCTGCTCGGCGAGCTCGGCATGGCCGCCGCCGCGAGCCGGCTGGCGCTCGCACACGCCGAATCGGTGACCGACCCGCAGGCGACGGTGATCGCGCAGGCCGAGCTGGCCCACGTGCTGCGGCTGCGGGGCGATTTCACCGAGGCGGACCGCCTGTTCGCGAAGGCGCTCGGCACGCGGGTGCCCGGCCGCGTGCACAGCGTCGTGCACGAGAATGCCGGGCGCTGCTGCTTCGACCAGGGCCGGCACATGGAGGCGCTGGACCACTTCGCGCGCGCGGAACGGCTCGGCGGGGCGGACGACGCGGAGCTCGCCGAGCGGATCGGGGTCTGTCTGCAGGCGGTCTACATCCACGTGTTGCGCGACGGGTGGGGGCCCTACCCGCGGACCCCGCGGGACATCCTCGGACCGGCGCAGGCGGTACCCGCTGGGCCGCACGCCGTCGACCGGCCCGCCGAGCAACCGCGCACCGTGCCGCCGAGCTGAGCACGACCGGCGGTCAGGCGCGGATCGCGGTCCGCGGCGTCCGCCGGCCGGTGTCGATGCGGGATGCCGGTAGGCCCGCCCACGCGGTGCGCCCGCGGCCGCCGGACTTCGCCTCGTAGAGCGCCGCGTCCGAGGCGGCGGCGAGCTCGTCCGCGGTGCTCGCGTGACCGGGCAGCAACGCCACCCCGATGCTCAGGCCGGGCGGGCCGCCGGGCAGCGCGCCGATCCGCCCGACGCCGGCCCGGACGTCCGCGACGGCCCGAGTGGCGCCGTCGCGGCCGGTGCGCAGCAGCACCACGAACTCGTCGCCGCCCAGGCGCGCCACGGCGTCCTGCGGGCCGTGTGCCACGTCCCGCAGCGCCGCCGCCACCAGCTGCAGAGCCCGGTCGCCGACGGCGTGGCCCCAGGCGTCGTTGATCTTCTTGAAATGGTCGACGTCGAGCGTGAACAGGGCGATCGGCTCACCGGTGCGGTGCGCCCGGGCCACCGCGCGGGCGAGTTCGCCGTCGAAGGAACGCCGGTTCCCGACGCCGGTGAGCGGATCGGCCAGGGCCTGCGCCTCGAGCACCTGGCGCAGGGCGTCGTTGCGGCGGCGCAGCGAGGTGACGATGACCGCCGCCAGCACCATCGCGACCGCCAGCGACATCCAGTCGGAGATCGCCTCGTGGCGCTCCAGCAGCGGGAAGACGGTCGCGGCGTGACCCGCCGACACCAGGACCAGGGTCAGCTGGACGATCCTGCGGCCGAGGAAGTTGGCCGCGTACAGGACCGGCCACAGGTAGAAAAGTTGCGCGCCGGTGGTGGCGTCCGCGGTGGCGACGTTCAGGCCGGTGATCACGGTGATCGCGAAGAACGGCGCGATCAGCAAGCAGACGGCCGGCACCCGCTCCGGCCACCAGCGGCAGACCGCGCCGCCCACCGCCAGTGCGGCACTGAGCAGCGTGACGGCGGCGATTCCCGCGGCCGGCCGGTGCGGGGCCATGACCACGCCCGTCACGAGGATGAAGGGAGCCGCCGCCATCGCCAGGTACGCCACCGACCGGGACGCTCCCTGGCTGTCGCGAAGCTCGTACCGCACAGCATTTCCCTTCGGCGCGAGGGCGGCCGGACCTGAGGATTCAGAGCGGCTCCACCACCGCCTGCGGCGCCGGGCCGCGGTCCCGGTCGCGGCGGGCCAGGGTCACGCCCGCGCTGGCCAGGGTGACCAGCAGCAGCGCGACGATCTCGGCGGCGCCCAGCCGCTGGCCGAGCACGAGCAGGCCGGCGAGGGCGGCGGCCGCCGGTTCGAGGCTCATCAGGATGCCGAACACCCGGGTCGGTATGCGCCGCAGCGCGTTGATCTCCAGGCCGTAGGAGAAGACGGACGAGAGCAGGGCCACCACCGTCGCGCCGATCAGCAGGCCGGGTTCGCCGATCACCGCGCCCGCCCCGCCGGCGCCGAACGGCAGGACCAGCAGCGCGCCGACGGCGAGCGAGACCGCGAGGCCGCCGGTGCCGGGCACGAGACTGCCGAGCCGGGCGCTGAACACGATGTAACCCGCCCAGCAGAGGCCGGCGAGCAGGGCCAGGGCGAGCCCGCCCAGCGGCGCGCCGGCGGACGGCCCGGTGCCGCCCGACTCGAGGCCGAGCAGCGTCACCCCGGCGGCGGCCGACAACGCCCAGAGCAGATCGAGCAGCCGGCGCGTCTGCACGAGGGCGAGCAGCAGCGGCCCGACGAACTCCACGGTGACCGCGATGCCGAGCGGCACCGTCCGCAGCGACAGGTAGAAGAGCAGGTTCATGCCGGCCATCACCACGCCGAGCAGGGCCGCGGCGCGCCAGGCGGCGGCCGGCCAGGCGCGCACGTCCGGCCGCGTCGCGACGGCCAGGACCAGCGCGGCGATGCCGAGCCGGAGCAGGGTCACGCCGGCCGCGCCGAGGTCGTCGAAGAGGGTACGGGCCACCGCGCTGCCGAACTGCACCGAGGCGATGGCGGCCAGGACCAGCACGGGGGCGGGCAGAACGGGCCGGGTCATGGTACGAGCCTTCCCGCCGTACGCCCGGGGCGCCCGGCGGGCGGCACGGACGTGTGGCGGCTCACTCCGTGCGCAGCGCCACCACCGGATCGAGCCGGCCCGCCCGCTGGGCCGGGACCACGCCGAAGACGATGCCCACGGCGGCGGACACGCCGAACGCCAGCGCCAGCGACCACCAGGTGATCGCCGCCGGTACCGGGGTGAGGCGGTCCACCAGCAGCGCGGCCGTGACCCCCAGGGCCATGCCGAGCACGCCGCCGATCGTGGTCAGCAGCACGGCCTCGAGCAGGAACTGGACGCCGATGTCGCGGGGCCGGGCCCCGACCGCCTTGCGCAGCCCGATCTCCTTGGTGCGCTCGCGCACCAACACCAGCATGATGTTGGAGACCCCGACGCCGCCGACCAGCAGGCTGATCCCGGCGATCGCGGCGAGCACGCCGGTCAGCACCCCCAGGATGTCGCCCAGCACGCCCAGGATCTGCTCCTGGGTCACGGCGCTGAAGTCGGTGTCGGGATGGCGTTTCACCAGGGCCGCGACCACGGCGTCGCCGAGCGCGGCGATCCGGTCCCGGTCGGGCGCCCGGATCGCCAGGCCGTCGATGCGGTCCGTGCCCAGCAGCCGCTGGGCCGCGGTGACGGGGACATGCACCTCGCCGTCCCGGTCGACGCCCAGGCTCTGGCCGAGGCGCTCGAACGTGCCGATCACCCGGAACCGGACGCCGCCGATCGTGATCTGGCGCCCGAGCGGGTCGCGGTCGCCGAACAGGTCCCGGGCCGTGCCGGCGCCGAGCACGGCCACCCGGCGCCCGGTGGCGATGTCGGTCCGGGTGAGGTAGGTCCCGCGGTCCAGGCGGCGGACGAAGACGCTCGGCGTGGTCTCCAGCACCCCCTGCATGCTCGCGAACGCCGACCGGGAACCGGCCCGGACGGTCTCGCCGGAACTGATCGCGACGGCGACCCGGGACCGGTCACCGACGACCCGGGTCACCGCGTCGACGTCGTCCATGGTCATCGTCGAGACGGTGGGCGCGGCGCCGGGGTCGAGCCGGCCGGGCACGACGAGCAGCAGGTTCGAGCCGAGGCCCTCGACCTGCTGCTCGATCTGCCGCTTGGTGCCGGTGCCGATGGAGATCAGCGCCACGACGGCGCCCACCCCGATCACCACTCCGAGCATGGTGAGAGTGCTGCGCAGCCGGTTGGCCCGCAACGCGTCGAGGGCGACCCGCCACGCCTCGGCGATCCTCACGGCGCACCCTCGGCCCGGACGATCTCGCCGTCCCGCATGACGATCCGGCGGTGGGCCCGGGCCGCGACGTCCCGGTCGTGGGTGACCACGACGACCGCCACGCCCTCCGCGTTCAGCGACTCGAGCAGGGCCAGCACCGACCGGCCGGTCGCCGAGTCGAGGTTGCCCGTGGGCTCGTCGGCGAGCAGCACCGACGGCCCGGTGACCAGGGCCCGGGCGATCGCCACCCGTTGCTGCTCGCCGCCCGACATCTGGTTGGGGCGGTGATCGAGCCGGTGGCCCAGCCCGACCCGGTCCAGCATCGCGGCGGCCCGCTCCCGGCGTTCCCGGCGGCCCAACCCGCGATAGACCAGGGGCAGGGCGACGTTGTCCCGCGCGGTCGTCCGGGCCAGCAGTTGGAACGACTGGAAGACGAATCCGATGGTCTCGTTGCGCAGCCGGGCCATCTCGGCGGCGCCGAGCGTCGCGACGTCCCGGCCGCCGATCAGCAGCGTGCCGCTCGTCGGCCGGTCCAGCGCGCCGAGCAGGTGCATGAGCGTCGACTTGCCCGATCCGGAGGTGCCGACGATCGCCAGATAGTCGGACGGCTCGACACTCAGCGACACCCCGCGCAGCGCCGGGACGGCCACGCCGTCGAGCTGATAGACGCGGGTGACGCCGGTGGCCACGATGGCGGGCGCCCCGGTCATGACGAGACTTTGTCGCCGGGCCGGACCTGGTCCGCACCGGCGACGACGATCTGCTGGCCGGGGTCGAGGCCGGAGGTGACCTGGACGATGTCCTCGCCCTGGACGCCCACCGTGACCGGCACCTTCTCGTACCGCCCCGCGCGGACGGCCCAGACGGTGTCCCGGCCGTCGGTGTTCACGATGGCGGAGGCGGGCACGGTCACCGCGCCGGTGGCCTGGCGGACCCGGATCCGGACCACGGCACTCATCCCGGGCCGGGGCTGCGGCGCGGCGGCACCGCCCGGGTAGCTGCCCTTGCCGAGGTCCAGACGCACCCGGTAGGAGACGCCGCCCCGGCTGGACGTGATCGGCAGCAGGTCGACCGTCCGTACGGTGGCCGAATAGTCGGCGCCGGTGGCGGCGTCCAGCTCGACGGTGGCGGTTCCGCCCGGCTTGACCAGGAGCACGTCCGTCTCGTCCACCTCGGCGGTCAGGCCGAGCCGCGTGACGTCGACGACGGTGACGATCGGCGTGCCCGCCGCGACGTAGGCGCCCTGCGGCACCGCGGCGTCGACGCCCGGCAGACCGGAACCGGACGCGGCGGCCGGTGCGGTGGGTGCCGCGCCACCGCCGGCGAGCAGATCCGTCAGGGACGGCGTGCCGCCGCCGGCCGCGCCGCCGAGCTGCACGACGCCGGCGACGGGCGCGCGCAGGGTCAGCGCCTCGACGGCCGCGTCGGCGAGCTCGTACGCCTGCTGGGCCTGCAGCCGCTGCGCGGTGGCGAGCGACCCGAGCGCCTCGCCGAGCGAGGCCACGCCGCGCTCGGCCGCGCGCAGGGCCGCGGCGGCGGCCGCGGAAGCGGCGGCGTACTGCTGCCGGGCCGCCTCGAGCTGCTTGAGCAGTACGGTGCGCAGCGCCGGATCGGCGATCCCGGCGGCCGCCTCGGCGGCCTCGTCGAACGCCGTCGCGGCCTGCTGGTCGGTACGGCGCTGGACGGCGACGAAGTCGCCGGTGCCGCCGGACAGGGCCGGCGACCGGCCGGCCCCGTCGAGTGCGCGCTCGGCGGAGCGCCGGCGCGCCTCCAGCTCGGGGGCGTCGATCACGGCGAGGACCTGCCCCTTGCCGACCCGGTCACCGGACTCGACGCGCAACTCCGCGAGGGTGCCGGCGGCCGGGGCGCTGACCGTCGCGGCGGCCCGGGCGGTCACCGAGCCCGGCGCCTCGACGATCTCGTCGACCGTGCCGCGCCCGGCGGTGCCGAGCGCGACGCCGCTCTGCTCGTCGCTGCAGGAGGCGGCGGTCAGCGAGACGAGCAGCACGACCGCGACGGCCGAGGCGGCCAGGCGGCGGCTCGGGTGAACGTGAAACACGCAGCCACTCTATGCCGCGCGGGGCGTCGCGCATCGGCCGTGATCGTTGACTCCTATCCGGCGGGAGTGGCGAAGTCCTGCACCCAGTACGGGGTGTCGTCGCGCGCGATGGCCAGGCCGATGCCCATCTCGTGCAGGCGGCAGTCCAGGATGTTCTCGCGGTGGGCGGGACTGTGCATCCAGCCGTCGACCACCTCGTACGGGCTGTCCGCGCCCCGCGCGATGTTCTCGCCGTACCGCTTCCACCGGTACCCCGCGTCAGTCACCCGGTCGCCGGCGCGCTCGCCGTTGGGCGACTCGTGCGCGAAGTACCGGCGCCGGGCCATGTCGGCGGCGTGCTCGTTGGCCGCGTCGATCAGCCGGCGGTCCAGCGACAGCAGGTCGCAGCCGCCGCGCCGGCGGTGCTGGTTGACCAGGGCGAGGACCTGCTGCTGCACGGGCGCGGCCGGGCTGGACGAGACGTCGGCCGCGCTCACGTCCTCGCGCGACGCGGCGATCAGGTCGGCGCGGGGCCGCTGCGCGAAACCCAGGTCGGAGGCGGCGGGCCGCCGTACGGGCCGGCCGGCGAACTGCCCGCCGTTGCCCGGCCCCTCGCCGGGCTGCCCGTCGTCGCTCTGCCCCCGGTCGTCCTGCCCCCGGTCGCCTTGCCCCCGGTCGTCCTGCCTTCCGTCGTCCTGCCTCCCGTCGTCCTGAGCCCGGTCGGCCTGGTCCCCCGTGGCCTGGGCGCCGGCGGCCTGGGCCGGGCCGTCGGGCCGGATCGAGCCCGGCCGCCCGTCGTCCGCTCCGGCGCCGCCGGGCCGTGCCCCACCAGGTCGTGCCCCGACGGGCTGCGCCGCGGCGAACCCCGCCCCGCCGGGCCCGGCCCCGTCGCGGGTGCCCGAGTCCGTCGCGTCGTCGTCGCCGGTGTCGTCGGATCCCGGCCCGTCCGCGCCGTCGTCGCCGGTGTCCCCCGCGCGGTCCGGCCCGTCGCCGAACGGCGCCAGCAGGGGCCAGTCCGGCATGGCGAATCCGGTCAGCCCCGGCACGTCCGGCGCCTCCTCGGCACCCGCCGTCGTGGCCACCACGCCACCCGCGAGAAGCAGCGCCGACGCCGCCACGCAGACCACCACCAGACGTTTGCGCATACCCCGTAATCCCCATCGATCGTGGCGGCCGGCCGCTCCGGGCCGCCTGTCGCCAGGGGTCAACGTCACAAACCGGGCACGGACACTTCCCGCGTACGCGGCCGTCACCCGCGGCCATCCGCCGTCGTGCCTTCCCGCGGCCGTACGACCTGGGCTTATGCGTGCCGAGACCGGATCATCCGAGTCGCACACCCGCACGGACAATACGGACACTTCATTCGTACGGGGTAAGCCGGGCAGGTCATCTTGCCGACCGCCCGGACGGTCCCTCGCCGCGGCCGCCGATGGCAACCTCTTCGCGGTGCGCAACCGATACCTGGACCTGCTCCGTGCCGCCGCGATCGTCCGGGTGATCGTCTACCACCTCTTCGGCTGGCCGTGGCTCTCCATCGTGCTGCCCGCCATGGGCCTCATGTTCGCCCTGGCCGGCTCGCTCGCCGCCGCGTCGCTCGACCGGCGGGTCGCCGGCCGCGTGATCGTCTCCCGCCTGCGGCGCCTGCTGCCACCGCTCTGGCTGCTCGGCCTGATCGCCGTGCCGGCGATGCTGATCGCCGGGTGGGCCCGGGAGACCGACGGCGACCACCCGTTCAACCTGCCGGCCCTGGCGTTCTGGATCCTGCCCGTCGGCGACCCGCCGGGCAGCGACCTCGGCATCGAAATCTGGGAAACGCTCTGGTACATCCGGGCGTACGTCTGGTTCCTCCTGCTCTCGCCGCTGCTCCATCCGCTGTACCGCCGGCTCGGCTGGCTCGCCGTCGCGGCGCCGATCCTGCTGATGGGTGCCGTCGACGTCACGGGATTCGCGCTGCCGGAGACGGCCGACGCGGCGCTGTGGGACTTCGTCACGTACGGGGCGTGCTGGATCGCCGGGTTCGCCCACCACGACGGCCGGCTCCGCCGGATGCGGCCGCCGGCCGTGCTCGCCGTGGCGGCCGCGCTGGGCGGCGCCGCGCTCTACTGGCTCAGCCGTCACCAGGGGGAGCAGGCGTGGGACCTGAACGGCGTCCCTGAGTCGCAGGCGCTGTGGTCGCTCGCCTTCGTGCTGGTGGCGCTGCGCTGGCAGCCGCCGATGGACCGGCTCGCCCGCGGACGTGGGCTGGACCGGGCGGTCACCCTGGTCAACGCCCGGGCGGTGACGGTCTACCTGTGGCACAACATCGCCATCGCCGCGGTGTGGCCGGTGCTCACCCTGGTCGCCCTCGACGACCTCGGCGGCCCCTTCGAGGGGGTGGTGGACCTGGCCATGGCGCTCGCGCTGACCCTGGTCGCGGTGCTGCTGTTCGGTTGGGTCGAGGATCTCGCCGCCCGCCGCCGGCCGCGGCTCTGGCCCGTGCTCCGGCCGGCGGGGCCGCCACGTGGAGATCAGCCGCTCGTTTCGTCGATCGACGCCGCCCGGCCGATGCACGGCGCCCGGCCGGTAGACGCCGCCCGGCCGATGCTCGACGCCCGGCCGATGCACGGCGCCCGACCGGTGGACGGCGCCCGCCTTCCCGAGCCCGGTGTCCAGGGCCTGGGCGCGTCTGCCCGGCTCGGACGGCACGCCGCTCCGGACAGCGCGGACAGCCGAGACCTCGGCCATCCGGTGGCCGGCCGCCGGACCGCACCCTGGGACCCCAGCGCCGCCCCACTCCCCGGCAATCCGCCGGACGCCACGGATCGCCGCGACCCGGACTGGTTCCGGCCGCATCCCGCCGTCCCGGAGATGTGACCGGCCATCTCGGTGCGCGGAGTGGCGGAGCCGAAACGTCTACACTCCGGCGGCGCCGAAGCTGTGTGGACTTGCGCCAGCCAGCACGCCCAAACTCCCCACACCCGCCCTCGCGACCGCCGCTGTGTGGACTTGCGCCAGCCAGCACGCCCAAACTCCCCACACCCACCCCCGCCACCGCCGCTGTGTGAACTTGCGCCAGCCAGCACGCCCAAACTCCACACACCCACCCCCGCGCGCGGGAGAGGTGTGGCGACTTCGGGCTGTCGGGACGCTTGGCTCCAGCGCCGGGGACGGCTCCGATGCGGTTGAGGACGGCCTCGCGCTCGTACGCATGCTGAAGGTTTCTCGGAAAAGCAGGATACTTCCTCGCTAACCTGAGCGAATGCGGCAGTACGGACAAGCGACGGCGGCGCCCGAAGAGGTCGGCGGCATGGCCTCGCTCGTCTTCCGTGCGGGTTCGCTGCTCTGTGCGCTGCGGCTGGACGAGGTCGTGGAGACCATGCGGCCGCTGGAGACGCGCCCGCTCGCCGGGACCCCGCCGTTCGTGCGTGGCGTCAGCGTGCTGCGCGGCGTGCCGACTCCGGTGATCGACGTCGCGCGACTGCTCGGTGGCGGGCCGGCCGAGGTGCAGCGATACGTCGCGGTCCGCACCGAACGGGGGCCGGTCGCGCTCGCCATCGGGCCCGTCCTCGGCATCCGCGCGGTCGACGCGGACGCCGCGACCGGGCATCCGGCGCTGCTCGGCGCGACCAGCCGGCTGGTCGCCGGCGTCGGCACGGTGGGCGCGGAACCGCTCCTGCTGTTGCAGAGCATGCGCGCGGTACCGGACGAGGTGTGGGAAGCCGCGGCCGAGGCGAGCGTGCCGTCGTGACCGGCGGGCGGGAGATCGTCCGCTTCCGCGAGCTGCTCTCCCGGACGCTGGGCTGGGCCTTCGCCGATGCCGACGAGGGGCAGCTCGATCAGTTGCTCGGCGACCGGGCCGGCGTGCACCGGCTGAGCCGCGGCGACTACCTGAACCGGCTCGGCGCACGACCGTGGCCGGACGAGCTCACCGAGCTGGTGGAACGGCTCAGCATCACCGAGACGTACTTCTTCCGGCACGCCGAGCAGTTCCGGGCGTTGTCCCGCCGGGCGCTGCCGGAGCGGGTGGCCGCCCGATCCGCCCAGCGGACGTTGCGGATGTTGTCGGTGGCGTGCTCGTCCGGCGAGGAGCCGTACACCATGGCGATGGTCGGGCGGCAGGTGCAGCCTAGACCGGACTGGATCATCAGTGTGCTGGGTGTGGACGCCAACCGGGGGATGCTGCACCGCGCCCGGGCCGGCTGGTACTCGGACTGGTCGCTGCGGGAGACTCCGGACCGGGCCCGGAATCGCTGGTTCCGCCCGGTCGCCGGGGGCTACGAGGTGGTCGAGCAGGTGCGCCGCCTGGTCCAGTTCCGGCAGTACAACGTCGCCGAACCGGACGACGCGCTCTGGCGGGCCGGCCAGTACGACGTGATCTTCTGCCGGAACCTGCTGATGTACCTCACGGCGACCGTGGCGGACACGCTCGTCGACCGGATGGCCGTGGCCCTGGCGCCCGGGGGCTACCTGTTCCTGGGCCACACCGACTCGCTGGGCCACCGGCCGGCGGATCTCGAGCTGTGCCACAGCGACCAGGCGTTCTACTATCGCCGGCCGGGTGGGCCGCCGCCGGTTCAGCGGCCCGCGCCGGCCGAGCCGGACACGGCGCGGCCGGCGGCCCCCGCAGCCGAGGAGGTCTACAACCGCACCGTCGCGCTGCTGCGCGAGGAGCGCTTCGACGAGGCGCTGGCCCTCATCGGCTCCGGGCCGCCCGACCGGCCGACGCCCCGCGACCTGCTGCTGCACGGCGTCCTGCTGGCCCAGGCCGGGCGGTTCGACGAGGGCGGCGCGGCCGCCCGCCGGCTGATCGACGACAACGGCCTGTACGCCGACGCGCACCAGTTGCTCGGCCTGTGCCGGGAGGGCACCGGGACGATCGACGACGCGATCCGCCAGTACCGGCTCGCCGCGTACCTGGACCCGGCGTTCGCCCTGCCTCGGCTGCGGCTGGGCCAGCTGGCGCTGCGCCGCGGCGACGACCGGGACGGCGCGGCCGAACTGGAGCGCGCGCTGGATCTGCTGGCGCGCGAGGACGAGGAACGGATCATCCTGTTCGGCGGCGGGTTCGGGCGGATCGCGCTGACCGTGCTGTGCCGCTCCGAGCTCGAGGCCTGCGAGGCCCGGCGATGACGCGCGCGGGAAACGTCGTCGCGGACCGGATCGAGCGGCTGCGCGCCGAGTTCGACCGGTCCTTCGCCGAGCCGGCCCGCAGCCATGACGAGGAGTACGTCGAGCTGCTCGCCGTCCAGGCGGGCGGCCGCCGCTACGCGATCCGGCTGTCGGAGACCGCCGGCCTGCACCCCGACCGTCCGGTCACGCCGCTGCCCGGCCCGCTGCCGGCGCTGCTCGGCCTGGCCGGATTCGCCGGCCAGGCGGTGCCGGTCTACGACCTGGGCGCGCTGCTCGGGCACCCGGTCACCGAGCGCCCGCGGTGGCTGGTGCTGGCGGCCGGCACCCCGGCGCTCGGCCTGGCCTTCCACGATCTCGACGGGCACATCCGCGTGCCGGCCGCTGCGGTGGTCGGCGAGGGCTTCGAGCCCGGTCCTTCGGACGGCGCTGTGCCACGACCGGCGCCTGGTCCTACGGACGGCGCTGTGCCACGACCGGCGCCTGGTCCTACGGACGGCGCTGTGCCACGACCGGCGCCTGGTCCTATGGACGGCGCGGAGAACCACCACAAACCTCGCATAAGCTGCGTCCGCGGCATGGTTGCGCTTCCGGACGGCGCCCGCCAGCTCGTCGACGTCCCGGGCGCCCGCGCCGCGGTGCACGCCCTGACCGGACACGCCCACGTCACCGGGGAGGAGACCGCACCATGATGGCGGGACGCACCTACGGCACCAAGCTCGCGGCCGGCTTCGGCCTGACCGTCCTGTTGACCTTGTTGATGACCGTCACCTCGGTCCTGGCCCTGCGCTATGTGGTGACCGCCAAGGACGCGGTGATCAGGTCGGCGACGCAGAACCTGCTCAGCACCGAGGAGCTGAGCCGGACGATGGAGTCGCGGATCGCGAACTACCGCGCCTACCTGCTGACCGGCACCGACGAGTACCGCAAGGCCACCGCGGACGACCGTACGTCCTTTCTCGATCAGGCGGACCGGCTGCGGTCGGGGCTCCCGGACGCCGAGTCGCTGAAGCTGCTCGACACGATCACCGCGGCCGAGGGCACCCACGCCACCGCCCTGGCGGCGGTGATGGCCCGGCGCGCCGTGCTGAAGGATCTGAGCACCATCGACGACCTGGCCGGTAACGGCGATGTACGGGCGGCCCGCCTGACGGTGCAGGGTGCGCTCGCCGCCCTGGTCGACCGGGTGCAGGCCACCGTGAACGCCGACCGGAGAGCCTCCTCGGCGCGGGCCGTCCGGGCGATGATCTTCATCGTGGGGATCGGCGTGGTGCTCATCGCCTGCTCCGCGGCGGTGGCCTGGCGGCTGAGCCGGGATCTGCGCCGCGAGGTCGCCGCCGCGGTGGGCCACATCCAGAGCTCCTCGGCCGAGCTGGAGGCCGCGGCGGCCCAGCAGGCGTCCGGCGGCCGCGACCAGGCCAGCGCGATGAGCGAGATCACCACGACGATCAGCGAGCTGCTGATCACCTCGCGGCAGATCGCGGACAGCGCCCAGCGGGTGTCGAAGATCGCCGAGGAGACCGCGGACGCGGCCCGCGGCGGGGACGCCACGATCGACCAGACCCGCGCCTCGATCGCTGCGATCCGCACCCAGGTCGACCAGATCGTGCAGCACATGCTCTCGCTCGGGGAGAAGTCGCAGCAGATCGGGGGGGTCGTCGAACTCGTGTCGGAGCTCGCCGAGCAGACCAACATCCTGGCGATCAACGCGACCATCGAGGCCAGCGGCGCCGGCGAGTGGGGACGGCGGTTCGCCGTCGTGGCCGAGGAGATCCGCAAGCTCGCCGACCGGACGGCCGGGTCGGCCAAGGAGATCCGGGCGCTCATCGAGGACGTCCGGGGGGCGGTCAACACGACGGTGATGGCCACCGAGATCGGGGCGAAGGCGGTCGACGCCGGCTCCCGGCAGTTCGACGACGCCACCAGCTCGTTCCGCCGGATCGCCGAGCTCGTCGCGACGACCAGCGACGCCACCCGGGAGATCGAGCTCTCCACCAAGCAGCAGACCACCGCGGTGGAGCAGGTCAACGTGGCCGCCTCGGACACCGCCCGGGTCACCCGCGAGACCGAGGCGAGCGCGGTGCAGACCAAGCAGACCGCGGCGCACCTCACCACGCTCTCCGGCGACCTGCTCGACCTGGTCGGCACCGGGCGCCGCTGATGGGCTGCCGGTCATGACCGAGGGCCGGGATCCGCTGCGCTACTTCCGGATCGAGGCGCGGGAGCTCGTGGACCAGATCAGCGCGGGCGTGCTGGAACTGGACCAGCAGCCCGGGCCGGAGCCGGTGGCGCGGCTGCTGCGGCACGCGCACACTCTCAAGGGCGCGGCCCGGGTGGTGCGGCAACAGGAGATCGCCGACCGGGCGCACGAGTTCGAGGAGGTGCTGGTCCCGCACCGCGGCGACAGCGCGCCGCTGGCCGCCGACCAGATGCGCGAGCTGCTGCGGCTCAACGACGAGATCGAGCGGTACGTGACGGCGCTCGACCCGCCGGCGTCCGGGGCGGACGCGCCGGACGCCGCCCCCGCACCGTCCGGAGGACCAGCCGCCGGTGGCGGCACAGCGCCGGAGGAGGAGCCCGCGCCCCGCGCCGCCACCGCCGACCTGGACGAGCTGCTCGACGCGATCGGCGAGGCCAACGCCCGGATCGCGCCGCTGCGCGAGGGCAGGCGGACACTGGCCCGGCTGCACCGCACGGTGATCGGGCTCGGCGAGCGCCTGCGCGCCGGGAGCGAGCCGGCCCGGGACGCCGGCGCCCGGGCCACGGTGCAGCGCCTCGCCGGCGAGCTGGGTGCCCTCGGCCGCCGGCTCACCGACGCGGTGGACCAGGTCGAACGGGAACTCGACGAGGTGCGCGGCCGGGCCGAGGGACTCCGGCTGGTGGCCGCGGGGACCATCTTCACCTCGCTGCACCGGGCGGTCCGGGACGCGGCCGACGCGGAGGGCAAGCGGGTCCGCTTCGTCGGCCGCGGCGCCGAGGTGCGGATGGGCCCCAACCTGCTCAACGCGGTGAGCGGCGCCTTCCTGCACGTGGTCCGCAACGCGGTGGTGCACGGCATCGAGCCGGCCGCCGACCGGCTGGCCGCGGGCAAGCCGGCCGAGGGCACCGTCACCGTCGAGGTCGAGCGTCGCGGGCGGTGGGCGGCGTTCCGCTGCGTGGACGACGGGCGCGGATTCGACCTCACCGCCCTGCACCGCACCGCACAGGTCCGCGGCCTGCTCGCTCCCGGCGACCCGGCGCCCGGCCCCGAGAAGCTGCTCGACCTGGTGCTGCACGGCGGAATCAGCACCTCCGCCGCGGTCACCGAGGTGGCCGGCCGCGGTATCGGGATGGACGTGGTGCGCGACGTGGCGGCCCGGCTGCACGGCCAGGTGTCGATCCGGAACCGGCCCGGCGAGGGCGCCACCGTGGAGATCGTCATCCCGCTCACCCTGCTCAGCATGAACGGGCTGATCGTCGAGGCGGCGGGCACGGTCACCACGGTGCCGCTGGACGCGGTCCGCCGCTGCGTACGGATGCCGCCGGAGGCGGCCGCCGCGGCCACCGCCACCGGCCGGCTGACCCACGACGGCCGGGTGGTGCCGTACCTGCCGCTGGCCCGGACGCTGACGGCCGGACCGGCCGTGCCGGACGACTCCGGCGCCGGCGTGGCCGTCGTGCTCGCCGCCGACGGCGACACCGTGGCCATCGGCGTGGACCGGCTCGCCGGCACCACCACGCTGGTCGCCCGCCCGCTGCCCGACCTTGCCCCGGCCGCGCCGGTGATCGGCAGTGTCTCGATCGACCTGGACGGCAACCCCCGGCTCGTGCTGGACCCGCACGGGCTGGTCGCCGAGGTCCGGCGCGACCGGGTGGGCGCCGGACCGGCACCCGCACCGGCCGCGCCACCGCCGCCGATCCTCGTGGTCGACGACTCACTCACGACCCGCATGCTGGAGCGCAGCATCCTCGAGTCGGCGGGCTACGAGGTGGACCTGGCCGCCTCCGGCGAGGAGGGTCTGGAGAAGGCCCGGTCCCGGGCGTACGGGCTGTTCCTCACCGACATCGACATGCCGGGCATCGACGGGTTCGCCTTCGTCGCCCAGACCCGGGCCGACCCGGCGCTGGCCCACGTGCCGGCCATCCTGGTGAGCTCGCGGGCCACCGCCGAGGACCGGCAGCGCGGCACCGAGGCCGGCGCGGCGGCGTACGTCGTGAAGGGCGAGTTCAACCAGGAGGAGCTACTCGCGCACATCCGGAGGCTGATCGTCCGATGATCCGGGTGCTGCTGGTCGAGGACTCCGCGACGATGCGCAACCACCTGCGCGAGTCGCTCGCCGCCGACCGCGAGCTGCAGGTGGTCGGCGAGGCGCTGGACGGCGCGCAGGCCGTGGAGATGGTGCGCAGCCTGCGCCCGGACGTGGTCACCATGGACATGATGCTGCCCAGGATGAGCGGGCTGGTCGCCACCGAGCACATCATGGCCGAGCACCCCACCCCGATCCTGGTGGTGTCCTCGGCCGACCGCCGGGAGCTGTTCAGCACCTACAACGCGCTCGCCGCCGGCGCGGTGGACGTGCTGGAGAAGCCGCGCGGCGACGCCAGCGACGCGGACTGGGGACGGCGGCTGTGCGCGGCCGTACGCCTCGTCTCCCGGATCCGCGTGATCACGCATCCACGGGCCCGCCTGGAGGGCCGCGGCCGGGTGCCGGACGCGGCCCCGCTGAGCCTGCGCGGCGCCGAGCCGCTGCGGGCGGTCGCGGTGGGCGCGTCGACCGGCGGGCCGGGCGCCCTCACCGACCTGCTGCGCGGCCTGCCGGCCGGCTTCCGTCCGCCGGTGCTCTGCGTGCAGCACATCGCGGCGAGCGAGCCGTTCGCCGTGGCCTTCTCCGACTGGCTGGCCGGCCAGACCGGGCGGGACGTCAGCTACGCCCGGGACGGCACCCCGATCGCCGCCCTCGGCGGCCGGGTGATCCTCGCCCCGCCGGACCGGCACCTCGCGGTCCGCGACGGCGTGCTGCGGCTGAGCGACGCGCCGCCGCGGCACTCCTGCCGGCCCTCGGTGGACGTGCTGTTCGACTCGGTGGCCGCCGAGCTCGGGCCCGCGGCGGCCGGCTGCCTGCTCACCGGGATGGGCCGCGACGGCGCCGAGGGCCTGCTGCGGATGCGGGGCCGGGGCGCGGTCACCTTCGCACAGGACGAGGCGAGCTGTGTGGTGTACGGGATGCCGCGGGAGGCGGCGCTGCTCGGCGCCGCCGGGATCGTGCTGCCGCCGGCCCGCATCGCCGCGCGGCTGGCGGAGCTGCAGCCGGCCGGGAGCCCGCGATGACGTACCGGGTGCTGATCGTGGACGACAGCCTGACCGTCCGGATGGATCTGCACGACGCGTTCGAGGCGGACGGTTTCGCGACCGTTCTGTGCGCGAGCGGCGCCGAGGCCCGGGCCGCGTTCGCCGCAACCCCGTTCGACGTCGCGGTGCTCGACGTGCTGCTGCCCGACGCGGACGGCCTGGAGCTGCTCACCGAGCTGCGCACCAGGCCGGAGCGGGCCGGGGTGGTCACGCTGCTGCTGTCCAGCGAGGACGACGTCGCCGGCCGGCTGGCCGGGCTGCGCACCGGCGCGGACGAGTACGTCGGCAAGCCGTACGACTCCGGATACGTGGTCGCGCGGACCCGGCAGCTGCTCGGCGACACCGCCGCTCCGGCCGGCGACCGGATGCGGGTGCTCATCGTCGACGACAGCGTGACCTTCCGCGAGCAGCTGCGCGATCTTCTCGAGACCGAGGGGTACGCGGTGCTGACCGCCCCGAGCGGCGAGGAGGGCCTGCGGATGGCGGCGGACCGGCGGCCGAACGCGGTGATCGTCGACGGCGTGATGCCGGGCATCGACGGCGCCACGGTGATCCGCCGCATCCGCCTGGACCCCGCGCTGCGCGACATCCCGTGCATCCTGATGACCGCGGCCGACGACTACGCCACCGAGCTGCAGATGCTCGACGCAGGCGCGGACGGGTTCGTCCGCAAGCAGCAGAACCTGGCGATCGTGCCGGCCAAGCTGAACGCCGTGCTGCGGCAGAGCACCGAGCAGCTGCCGATCGAGGCGACCGGGAGCCTGCACGGGCCGAGCAAGGTGCTGGCGCTGACCCCGGACCGGGACCGCCTCGCCGACCTGGCCACCGCGCTGCGCGACGAGGGGTACGACGTCATCACCGTGACCGGGACCGGCGACGCACTGGACCTGCTCGCCGCGCAGCCGGTCGACTGCATCGTGCTGGGCCGCGGCCTGTCCGGCGACGCGGGCCGGGAGGCCTGCCGGCGGATCAAGGAAGTGCCCCGGATCGGCGAGACACCGGTCGTGATGACCGGCGAGAACGACGACGATCTGCTCGCCTGCCTGGCCGCCGGCGCCGACGACTACGTGCGGGCGGGCAGCGGGGCGGCGGCGCTGCGGGCCCACGTACGGACGCAGATCCGGCGCAAGCAGTCGCACGACGAGAGCCGCCGCATCCGCGAAGAGCTGATGCGCCGCGAGCTGGACGCGGCCGAGGAGCGCGCCGCGCGGCAGCTGGCCGAGACCCGGGCCGCGCTGGTGGAGGAGCTGGAGTGGCGCAACCGGGAGCTGGAGGCCTTCTCCGGTTCGGTCTCCCACGACCTGCGCGGGCCGCTGCAGGTGATCAGCAGCTTCACCGAGGTGATGCTCGACGACGACGAGGATCCGCCCAGCGCCGAGGCCCGGCGCCGGCTGCACCGCATCCAGTCGGCCGCCGACCGCATGGCGGACCTGGTGGAGTCGCTGCTGATCCTCGCCCGGGCCAGCCGCGGGCAGCTGCGCCGGGACCGCTTCGATCTGACCGCCACCGCCCGGCAGGTGATCGCCGAGGTGGCCGCCCGCAACCCCGACCGCACGGTCGAGTTCACCGTGCAGGAGGGCATGTCCGTCGACGCCGACGAGGGCCTGGTCCGGGTGATCCTGGACAACCTGATCAACAACGCGGTGAAGTTCACCCGCAAGATCGAGCGCCCGGCTGTAGAGGTCGGCTGCGTGGGCGGCCGGTTCTACGTCCGGGACAACGGTGCGGGCTTTCCGGCGGGGCAGGCGAGCCAGCTGTTCCGGCCGTTCGCCCGGCTGCACGACGCCGCCGAATTCCCGGGCACCGGGATCGGGCTGACCACGGTGCACCGGGCGGTCGAGCGGCACGGCGGGGAGATCTGGGCCGAGGGCGAGGACGGCCGCGGCGCGACCTTCTGGTTCACCCTGCCGCCCGGGCCGGACGGGCTGGGCCCGGCGGGTGAGCGCCGGACCCCGCCGCGCCGGGCCGGGTAGGGCCCGGGTCAGGCGACGTACGCCAGGCCGTCGGCGACCACGGTGGGCCGGCCGCTGGTGCCCACCACCACGACGGTGACGGTGTGCTTGGCCGCGGTGACCGACCGGACCCACAGGCCCTGCCGGTACGCCGTGGTGGTCTGCCGGGTGTCGACCGTGGCGACCCGGACGCCGTCCAGGTACACGTACGCCTGGCCGGTCAGCGAGCCGCGCGAGAAGATCAGCGCGGCGGAGCGGCCGGTGAACGTGTACGCGAGCTTCGCGCCGGCCCGGTTGGCCGCGAGCGCCCGGCCACCCAGGTAGGCGGTGCCCCACCGGGTCGTCCAGGTGCCGCCGCGCACCGCCGACGTCTCCGCCACCAGCAGCGCCTTGCGCTGCACCGCCGCGGTGCGGGCGTTGCCCGGGTAGTCCTTGGCGACCAGCGTGAACGTGGTGGCCAGGCCGGGTCGTACGCCGGTGTACCAGGCGGTCGACGCCGGCGACAGGGCCACCGCGGACGGCGTGGTGGCCGCCAGCGAGGCCACCGTGACGTTGTCCGCCGCCCGGTAGCCCACGGTGACGGGTGCGTATGTCGAGGAATACGTGCCGGTGCGGAGCACGACTCCGGGCGCAACCGGGAAGGTCGGCGCGGTGGTGTCGCCGATGACGTTGGCGGCCGGGGTCGTCGCCGTCGCGCCGGATACGTGCACGGCACGGATCGCCACCGTGTGCGCGTCGGCCGGGATTGCCAGCGTGCCGGTCCGGAGGGTGGGTTCGACGGTGGCCGTGACCTCGCCGTCGAGCAGCAACTCGAAGCGGGCGAGCATGGCCGAGGGAGTCGTCACCGTCCAGTTGAGCGTCACCGAAGTCCGCACGTAGTAGACGCCGCCGGCGAGCGTACCGCCGGTGAGCGGCTTGGCCGCCAGGCCGTAGACGGTGTCGACCGACCGGGCGCGGATCGCCGGGAGCCGGGCGTAGAGGTTCGTCCCCGGGCACTCGGTCGCGACGCCGTCGCGGTGCCCGGAGATGCGCTGGAACGTGACGACCGCGCCGTACGGGAACTTGCCGTCCTTGACGCCCTCGGTGAGCTGGGTGGTCGTCGTGGGGCTGAACCCGTAGGCGCCGAGCCGGGCGGCGGCGACCTGCGCGATGGTTCCCTCGGCCGCGGTGCTGCTCAGTGCGGTGTTGTAGTCGCCGAGAAGCGCGATGCCGGCCGTTCCGGTGTTGAAGCCGTACGTGTGCGCGCCGATGATCGCGTTGGTGACGCCGCCGTGCCGGCCCTCGAAGAGGGTGCCGCACTTGTCGACCAGGAAGTTGTAGCCGATGTCGGCCCATTTGTTGACCGTCACGTGGTACTTCTGGATCGCCCGGATGATCGCCGCCGACTCCGTGCAGGAGTAGTCGTTGGTCCCCGCAGTGTGGTGGACGAAAAGCACCTGGACCGCGGGCGCGGCGCTGGTGGCAGCGACGATCGTCTCGTCGGCCGACCAGCCGGCCCGGGAGACGTACGGCGGCAGCGGGGCGAGCTGCGGCCCGGACGAGGTGGGAACGGGCGTGGCCGTCGACGGCGCGGTCGTGACGCCGGTGGCCGGCGCCGTGGTGGCCGGGGCGGTGGTCGGCGGCGCCGTCGTCTGCGGGGCGGCGGTCTCCGGTGCCGTGGTCGAGGGCTCGGTGCCGGGAGTCTCGGTGGTAGCCGTCCCGGTCGGTTCCGCCGGCGGTATGGTCGGGGACTCGCTGGGCAGTGGTTCCCCGCCGCCCTGGCCGCCGCTGCCGCCCTTGCCGCCCGGGTCGACGAGGTCCAGGCGGAGACCGGCCGGGAGGGGCGCCGACGTGACGCCCGCCGCCGGGATGATCCGGGCAGCTACTCCCGTCGACGCGCCGACCCACGTCGGCTCGGTGGCGCCGCGTGCCCCGGACGCGGCGTCCACGCCGGGGTCCGCGCCGCCGTCCCCGCGGCGCAGCACCCGCCAGGGCGACCAGGCGCCCGTCGCGGCGCTGCGGGTGCGCACCTGCACCGAGCCGTGCGGCTGGGCGGCCGGGTCGTTCCAGCTGATGCCGAGCAGGCTGAACGGGCGGGTGGCGCGCCTCGGCACGTCGAGCGTGGTCGCTCCGGGATCGCGCGGCGCGATGTCCAGGCTGGCCAGGACCGCGCGGAACCTCGGCGGCGCGGCGTGCGAATCCGGCAGGATCGTCGTGACGCCCACCCCCGCGGACCATTTCGCCGGCGAGGCGTACGGCCACCCGAGCGCCGCCACGCCGCCACCGGCGGCGAGCACCGCCACCGCCGTTCCGATGCCGATGGCCAGCCGTCGATTCACCCCAGGTCCCCCATTGATCACATCGGTGGTGAAAGCCGGCAGTGAGGGTACCGGACGGGAAGATCTTTCGTCCGGTGGGTCTCAGGGTGTGCGCCCGAACCAGGGCAGGCACGGCTCCAACCCGTCGACAGCGACGTCGGCCCCGGGCCACTGATCCACGGTGAGCCGCAGATGCCGCAGCTCGACCACGTCGCCACCGGTGTCGACGATCCGGCTCACGCCGTTGTCGCGGTAGCCGATCCGCCGGGAGACGCCCAGCGACGCCGAGTTGGTGAGGGTCGCCGAGCTCACCGCGGCGACCGCACCGAGATGGTCGAACGCCAGGCCGAGCGCCGCGGTCCGCATCGCCACCCCGACACCCCGGCCGCGCACCCCGGGCACCAGCCAGGAGGCCGAGTCGACGGTGCGCAGCGCGGGAAAGTTCTCGCCCTCCAGCGTCTGCACGCCTACCTGCTCCCCGCCGTACGTCACAACCAGGTGCAGCACCCAGGAGGCCGGATCCCAGGTGCCGAGCGCCCGCCAGTAGCCCTGGCAGAACAGCCGCCGCTCGTTCTCGGCCAGGTCCTGCGAGGCGAACAGCGGCAACCGCGGATCGTGGCCGACGTCCGCGGGCAACACCGAGCACAGGTACGGCAGATCGGCCTCGCGCATCGGCCGCAGGGCGACGTCACGATAGCGCAGCCGCAGGTCGAACAGCGGCCAGTCGGTGGTCATAGGGCTATATAGCGCATCGAAGTCGCGCGCCATACGCCGACGCGCGGATCGCAAGCCGGTACTCGCCCCCGAGCCCCCGACTCCATGTCCACCTCCTGAGACGCAATCCGGGGACCCCGCGATCTTGGCACCGCCACCCCACCACAACGTGGTCGCGATACCAAGGTCACCAGCCGACGGCCGACGCCCCCCGGCGCACGCGCACGCCTCCGGCGGCATGACCCTGTCATCGGCGTGGCCGGTGCCGTCGGGCGGCGAGGGCAAGCCGGGCGGCGAGGGCAACCCGGGCGGCCGGCGCCGCTAGGACCGCCGGTCGAGGAACTTGTACACGTCCTGCGCGTCGACCCCCGGGAACGTGCCCGGCGGCAGCGCCGCCAGCAGGTGCGAGTGGACGCGCGCGCTCGGCCAGGCGTGGCCGGCCCAGCGGTCCACCAGCGCCGCGGGCGGGCGGCGGCAGCAGTCCGGGTCGGGGCAGCGGGAGATCGTACGCCGGGTGGTGTCGCCGCCGCGGAACCAGCGGGCGTGCTCGTACGGCGTACCGACGGTCACCGAGAATTCGCCGGAACGGGTGGACTCGATGTGCACGGTGCACCAGTAGGTGCCCGCCGATGTGTCGGTGAACTGGTAGAACGACGAGTACGGGTTCTCCGCCTGGAAGATCGTCCGGGAGGCCCACTTACGGCAGATCGGCTGGCCCTCGATCGCGCCGGTGACGTCGCTGGGAAAGCGCACCCCGTCGTTCTCGTACGCCTTGTAGACGATCCCGCTCTCGTGCACCCGGGTGAAGTGCACCGGGATGCCGAAGTGGTGGGTGGCGAGGTTGGTGAAGCGGTGCGCGGCCGTCTCGTACGAGACGCCGAACGCGTCCCGGAGGTCGTCGATCGCGAGCGCCCGGTCGGCCTTGGCCTCCGTCAGGAACTCGACCGCGAACCTCTCCGGCATCAGCAGCGCGGCCGCGAAGTAGTTCGCCTCGACCCGCTGCCGCAGGAAGTCCCCGTAGTCGGCCGGGTCGGCGTGGCCGAGCACGAAGTGTCCGAGGGTCTGCAGCACCACCGCGCGCGGGTCGTGCCCCTTGCCGCTGGCCACCTGCGGCAGGTAGATCCGCCGGTTGCGCAGGTCGGTCACCGACCGGGTGGAGCCGGGCAGGTCGCTGACGTGGTGCAGGGTGAAGCCGAGCGTGGTGGCGATGTCCAGGATCCCGCGCTGGGACAGCGGCCCGGTGGTGTGCCGCACCGAGCGCAGCACCCGGGCGGCCGCCTGCTCGATCTCGGCGAAGTAGTTGTCCCGCTCGCGCATGTTGACCCGCAGCTGCGCGTTCGCCCGGCGGGCCACCTCCGGGGTGGCGCTCTGCTCGGTGTGCACCCGGTCCAGCTCGCGGTGCAGCCCGACGAGCGCCTCGAGCGCGTCCGCCGGCAGCCTGCGGCCGCCGCGGACCGCGGGCAGGCCCAGCTCGGCGTACGCCGGCTCCTGCTGGAAGTGTGCCAGCTCGATCTCCAGCGCGGCGCGCCGGCTCGGCGCCTCGGGGCGCAACAGGTCCTGCAGCGGTACGCCGAGGGCGGCCGCGATCGCCTGCAGGACGGAGAGCTTGGGCTCGCGCTTGCCGTTCTCGATGAGCGACAGCTGCGACGGTGCCCGGCCGACCGCGGCACTGAGCTGGTCCAGCGTCATGTCCTTGGCCTTGCGCAGGTGCCGGAGGCGCTGGCCGAGGGTCACCAGATCGACGGCGGAGCCGTCCGGGGACGAGGACGGTGACGAGGACGGGGACGAGGACGGCGACGAGGACGAGGACGAGGACGGGGACGACGAGGAAAGTGAAGCGGTCACGGGTTTGACGCTAACAGAATTTTTCCAATTCTTCTGCTCACAAGCCTCTCCTACCGGGCTTGCGGCATACGCGACAGTCGAATTCTTCCACCAAGCAGAGGGAAGGGATTCCGATGACTGATCAGCTGACCGACGTCAGGGGCGGTACCGCTGCGGACCTCACCAGGGCATGGGCCGGCGATCCCCGGTGGTCCGGCATCAAGCGCAGCTACACCGCACAGGACGTGGTCCGGCTCCGCGGCACCGTCCAGGAACGGCACACCCTCGCCGAGCGCGGCGCCGCGCGGCTCTGGGAACTGCTGCGCGGCGAGGACTACATCAACGCGCTCGGCGCGCTGACCGGCGGGCAGGCCGTGCAGATGGTTCGGGCCGGGCTCAAGGCCATCTACCTCTCCGGCTGGCAGGTCGCCGCCGACGCGAACCTGGCCGGCCACACCTACCCGGACCAGTCCCTCTACCCCGCCAACTCGGTGCCCGCCGTGGTGCGGAGGATCAACAACGCGCTGCTGCGCGCCGACCAGATCGACACCGCCGCGGGCAGGCACGAGCGGGATTGGCTCGCCCCGATCGTCGCCGACGCGGAGGCCGGCTTCGGCGGCCCGCTCAACGCCTTCGAGCTGATGAAGGGCATGATCGCCGCGGGCGCCGCGGGGGTGCACTGGGAGGACCAGCTGGCCAGCGAGAAGAAATGCGGCCACCTGGGCGGCAAGGTTCTCGTGCCGACGTCGCAGCACATCCGTACGCTCAACGCCGCCCGCCTGGCCGCGGACGTCTGCGGCGTGCCGACGCTGGTCGTCGCCCGCACCGACGCCCTCGCGGCGGACCTGCTCACCACCGACGTCGACGAGCGGGACCGGCGGTTCGTGACCGGCGAGCGCACCGCCGAGGGCTTCTTCCGGGTGCGCAGCGGCCCGGACGCGGCGATCGCCCGCGGCGTGGCCTACGCCGACTACGCCGATCTGCTCTGGGTGGAGACCGGCAAGCCGGACCTGGAGTTCGCCCGGCAGTTCGCCGAGGCGGTGCACCGGGCGCACCCCGGCAAGATGCTCGCCTACAACTGCTCGCCGTCGTTCAACTGGAAGCGCAACCTCGACGACGCCGACATCGCCCGGTTCCAGAAGGAGCTCGGCGCGATGGGCTACAAGTTCCAGTTCGTCACGCTGGCCGGCTTCCACGCCCTCAACCACTCGATGTTCGAGCTGGCCCGCGGCTACGCGGAGAGCGGCATGACGGCGTACGTGCGGCTGCAGGAGGCCGAGTTCGCGGCCGAGGCGGACGGCTACACCGCGACCAAGCACCAGGCCGAGGTGGGTACCGGCTACTTCGACGCGGTCTCCACCGCGCTGAACCCGCAGAGTTCCACCACCGCGCTGGCCGGTTCGACCGAGGAGGAGCAGTTCTGATGGGCGGCGAAGAGATCACCGTCACCGGCACCACCGAGGGCCGGTACGCCGAGATTCTCACCCCCGAGGCGGTGGACTTCGTCGTCGCGCTGGACCGCGAGTTCGGCGCCCGGCGGGTCCGGCTGCTCGAGCGCCGCCGGTGCCACCGCGTGGTCGGCACCGCCGGCCTGGACTTCCTCCCGCAAACCGAGCACATCCGCGCCGACGACTCGTGGACCGTCGCGCCGCCGGCGCCGGACCTGACCGACCGGCGGGTGGAGATCACCGGGCCGCCGGAGCGGAAGATGACCGTCAACGCCCTGAACTCCGGCGCCCGGGTGTGGATGGCGGACTTCGAAGACGCCACCGCACCGACCTGGGAGAACGTCGTCCTCGGCCAGCTGAACGTGCGCGACGCCCTGGACGGGCGGCTCGACTTCACCGCCCCGGACGGCCGGGAGTACCGGGTCGGCGCGTCGATCCCGGCCATCATGGTCCGGCCCCGCGGCTGGCACCTGCCGGAGTGCCACCTGCGGATCGGCGGCCGGGCGGTCTCCGCCTCGCTGTTCGACTTCGGGATGTACCTCTTCCACTGCGCCCAGCGGCAGCTGAGGCGCGGCAGCGGCCCGTACTTCTACCTGCCCAAGCTGGAGTCGCACCTGGAGGCCCGGCTGTGGAACGACGTGTTCGTGTTCGCCCAGGACTACCTGGGCATCCCGCGCGGCACGATCCGGGCCACGGTGCTGATCGAGACGGTCAGCGCGGCGTTCGAGATGGACGAGATCCTGTACGAGCTGCGCGAGCACTCGGCCGGCCTGAACGCGGGCCGGTGGGACTACCTGTTCAGCATGATCAAGAACCGGCCGGACGCGGTGCTGCCCGAGCGGTCCCAGGTCACGATGACGGCGCCGTTCCTGCGGGCGTACACGGAACTGCTGGTGCGCACCTGCCATCGCCGCAACGCCCACGCCATCGGCGGCATGGCCGCCGTCATCCCCAGCCGCGACCCGGTGGCCGCCAAGCGGGCGCTGAACCAGGTCCGGCAGGACAAGCGGCGCGAGGTTGGCGACGGTTTCGACGGATCGTGGGTGGCGCATCCGGCGCTCGTGGCGACCTGCCGGGAGGTGTTCGACCAGTGGCTCGCCGACGAGCCGCACCAGATCGTCCGCAAACGCGAGGACGTCCGGGTCACCGCGGATGACCTGCTCGACATCAAGGCCGGCGCGGTGCGGGTCAGCGAGGTGGCGCTGCGGACCAACGTCAGCGTGGCCCTGCGGTACATCGCCGCGTGGCTCGGCGGGCGCGGCGCCGTGGCTCTCGACGGGCTGATGGAGGACGCCGCCACCGCCGAGATCTGCCGGGCACAGCTCTGGCAGTGGATCGCCAAGGGCACGCCCACCGATTACGGCGTGCCGGTCAGCGCCGGGCTCGTCACCCGGATGCTGCGCGAGGAACTCGACGTGCTGAGCGAGACCGGGGCGCTCGACGAGGACTCGGCACGGCGGTTCGGCCAGGCGCGGACCCTGCTGACCGTGCTGCTCACCGAGCGCACCTGCCCGGAGTTCCTGACCCTGCCGGCGTACCTGCGGCACCTGTCCGCCGGCACGAGCGCCAGGCGACCGGCCGAGGCGGCCGTCGTCTGAGCGGCCGGACAGCGGCGCGGCCCGGTTCGGGCCGCGCCGCTGTCGGTAAAGCCCGCCTGGGGACGGGTGTCCGACGCCGTTGCCGGCCGGCGAAGTCGCTCAGCAGCGATGCCCGCGTGCCGATAAGGGGATGGGAGCTATTACGTCTCGGTGACGAGAGGGGCAGCTGTGCGTGACAGCATGACCGTGCCGCGGGTCCTCTTCGTCGATGACGAGCCACGCATCCTCGACGGCCTGCGCCGGTCGCTGCGCGGCAAACGGCGTGGATGGGAGCTGACCTTCGCCGGTGGCGGCGCGCACGCCCGGGAACTGCTGGCACACGGGTCGTTCGACGTGGTGGTGTCCGACATGCGGATGCCCGGCATGGACGGCGCGGAACTTCTCTCGTACGTCAGCAGGAATCATCCCGAAGTCGCCAGGGTGGTGCTCTCCGGGCACATCGAGCCCGAGGCGATCATCAAGGTGGCCGTGGCGAGTCATCGGTTCCTCAGCAAGCCGTCGGACGTGGACGGCCTGATCGGCGTGGTGGAGCAGCTGCTGATCCGGACATCGGCCGGGCACCAGAGCGCGGCGCGCCGGCTCGCCGGAGCCGTCCCGGCCATCCCGGTGCTGCCGCAGAACGCCCACGAGCTGAATGCCCTCCAGGCGCCCGAAGCGGACCTGTCCCGGGCGGTCCGCCTGGCCAGCAACGACATCGGCTTGACCGCGAAGGTCCTGCAACTGACCAACTCACGGGTCTTCGGGCCGCGACCCCGCAACTCGTCCGTCGAGTCCATCGTCCATGCGATCGGCCTGCCGATGATCCAGTCGGTGGCCGCCGCGGGACAGCGGCTCTGGCCGCACGATCCGTGGGCGCCGGGCAGCGCCACGCTCCTCGAGACGACCTGGCGTCACGCGGTGGCCACCGCCAGTCTGGTAGAGCAGGTGGCCTCGCCGGCGAACCGGCCGCACGCGCAGGCCGCCGCTCTGCTGCAGGATGTCGGCCGGCTCGTGTGCCTCGCGGTCGGGGACGGCGACGGTACGGCCGACCTCGACCTGGAGGCCGGCACCCGGGACGGCGTTCCCTTTCGTGACGTGGGCGTCGAGCTCCTGCACCTGTGGGGCGTGCCGATGCCGGTCATCACGGCGGTCGCCCAGCGGGACACACCACAACGCCCGGAGGCATCAGGACTCGGCGTGGCCTCCGCCCTCCGAGCGGCCCATCTGCTCATCCAGGAAACCGATGCCGGGGACCCCGTCGCCGGCACCCATCCGAGCGAGCTCGGGGTCCTGCTCTCCCACCCGCAGTTGCAGGCACGACCGATGGACTGGCGGCAGGCCGCCGAGGACGCCTCGCGGCACGCGGAGCTGGTCGCGTGCGGCAGCGGGCGGTGAGCCGTCGGACCGCCGCTGGACAGTGAACGTCGAAGGGGGTGACATCCGTGGCACGCATTCTGGTGGTCGACGACGACCCATCCATCCGCAGCCTGCTCACCGACGTGCTCAAGCTGGAGGGACACGAGGTCGCCATCGCCGTGGACGGCCTCGCCGCCGTACGGGCGGTAGAGGCCGTCGATCCTGATTTCGTCATCCTGGACGTGATGATGCCCGGCTTGGACGGGTTCGCTGTGCTCGAAGCCATCCGGCGGCTGGAGGGTGCGCCCGTGCCGGTGCTCATGCTCACCGCGGCGGCCGAGTCGGCGGCCAACGCCCGGGCGTGGGCCGGCGGCGCCGACTATTACCTGGCCAAACCGTTCACCGCCGATGCCGTCCTCGATCTGATCGACGGCGTGCTAGCCCAGGAGGTGCGGGTCGGCGACCTGTGACAGCGCGTCGCTGAGAACGTCGGCGGCTCGGGTTTGCCTCAAGTCGATCGCCCGTCCGCCGATGTTCCTCGCGTGCTGCGGCCAACCGGAACACGGGAGATCCGCGTACGAATCCAGGCGTTCCGCTGACAACCCCCGAGGAACACGCATGAACCTTCATTGGCGGGCGGCTCTCCCCCCAGCCCTCTTCGCGCACCGACGAGGGGCCGCCCTTGCCGCGGCGACCCTTGCCGCCTTGACCAGCGTGCCCGCGTCCGGCCACGGACACATCCGCGCGGCCGCATGGCGCGAGGTCGTGGTGACCGGCGCGGGCGCTGATGGAGCGGCACACGCCGTCAAGGCGGCCGGCGGCGAGGTCATCGCCGCTCTTCCGGTCGCCCGTGGCGTCGCCGCACGGCTGCCGCAGGGCACGTCACTGGGCGCGGAGTGGACCGTGGCGCCGCAGCGGGCGATCACCGTAGCGGAGGCCGCCACGCCGGCCGCCACCGGATCCGCCATGACCGTGCGGCAGATGGTCGGCCTGCCCGCGGACGGCGACGAAGGGCGGGGCGTGACGGTGGCCGTCGTCGACACCGGTGTCGCCGACGTGCCGGACCTGGCCAGGCGGGTGGCGCAGCACGTGGACCTGACCGGAACCGGCAACGGGGACGGCTACGGGCACGGGACCTTCATGGCGGGCCTGATCGCGGCGTCCGGGGCGGCTTCGGGCGGCGCCTACCGCGGGGTCGCCCCGGGCGCCCGCCTCATCGACGTCAAGGTCGCCGACGGGCAGGGCCGGACCGACCTGATCACCGTTCTGCGCGGCCTGCAGTGGGTGAGTGACCACCGTAAAGACGTGCAGGTCGTCAATCTGTCGTTGTCCTCCGGTAGCCCGCTGCCGTACCAGATCGACCCACTCAACCAGGCACTCGAGTCGTTGTGGCAGCGGGGCGTCACCGTCGTCGTCCCGTCGGGCAACGACGGGCCGGACACCGGTTCGGTGACGTCTCCGGGCAACGACCCCCTGCTGCTGACCGCCGGTGGCCTGGACGCCGCGGGCACGCCGGATCGCAGCGACGACGTGGTCGGCGTGTGGTCCGGCCGGGGGCCGACCAGGCAGGGCGACGCCAAACCCGACCTCGTCGCGGCCGGCGGGCACGTGGTGAGCCTTCGCGCGCCGGGCAGCGTGGTGGACGAGAGCTACGCGCACGCCCGGGTCGGCGACGACTACTTCCGCGGCTCCGGTACGTCCATGGCCGCGGCGGTGACCTCCGGCGTGATCGCGGGGGCCCTGGCGGAGCAGCCCCAGCTGGACCCGGACGCGATGAAGAACCTGCTCCTCAGCACCACCTACGCCAGTGCCGGGCTGTCGGCCGAGGCCGGGGCGGGCAAGGGCGGCCTGGACGCCCGGCGGGTCCTCGCCGCGGCCCCGGACTGGCATTCCAGCCGGGCCCAGTCCCGGTACGACCAGGACACCGACGCGGTGCGCCGGGATGCGCAGCGCTGGTCCGCGTTCGCCAAGGCCGTCGCGGACGGCGACGTGGACGCCGCCGAGGACGCCTGGAACAAGCTGAGCCCGGCGTCCCGGGACTGGGCCGCGCGCGCCTGGGCCCAGCTCGACCCGGCGGCGCGGGCCTGGGCGGCGCGCGCCTGGGCGGCGCGGGCGTGGGCAAGCGCGGACGCCGGCTGGGCGGCGCGGGCCTGGGCGGCCCGGGCCTGGGCCGCGCGAGCCTGGGCCTCGGCCGACTGGTCCTCGGCCGACTGGGCCGCGCGGGCCTGGGCCGACGCGGAGTGGAGCGCACGGGCCTGGGCCGGCGACGACTGGACCGCGCGGGCGTGGGCGCGTGAGGGGTGGAGCGCTCGTTCCTGGGCCTGGTCGCCCCGGTCGTGAATCGATCGGCGTCGCATGCCGGCCGCCCGGCCATCGCCCGGGCGGCCGGCGTGCTGCGCGCACACGCCGCCGATCCGATCCTTCGGAGGGTGGCCGCCGCCGGGCTGCTCGGCACCGTGCTGGCCGCCGCGGTCGCGGTGGGCCTGGCACAGCACGACGCGGTGCTGCACGGTATCGGCCTGCCGACTGCCTGGCTGCTGCCCGGCCTGCTCGTGCTCACCTGCCTCGCCGAGATCACCGTCGTGCGGCTCCGGCACGGGGAGGCCGTCGAGGAACTGAGCCTCTACGAGGCGGCACTGGTCATCGACGTCCTGCTGCTGCCTCCCGGCGAGGCGCTGGTCGCCGCGGTGGGCGGCCTGGTCGCCGCCAGCGCCGTGCAACGACGGCCGCTCGTGAAGGCGGCATTCAACCTGGGCACCTACACGGCAGCCATGTCGGTGCTGATTCTCATCGTGCACGCGATCGGCGGCACGCCCGGCACGGTGACACCCCGCGTGCTCGTCGGTGTCATCGCCGGCACGCTGGCCTTCACGGCGGTGAACCTCTGCTGCCTGGCTCAGGTGCTCGCCCTGATCAACGACACGTCCCCGTGGGGCATCGTGCGGGCCGAGGCCCGGCTGTCGGGATACATGGCCGTCGGAACGGTGGCGACCGGCCTGACGACCACGGTGATCGCGTTGCACGCACCGCTGTTGCTGCCGTTCATGGCGATGCCGGCTCTGGCCGTGACGTACGCCTACCGCGCTGCCGCGCGCGAAGCCGAGGAACGCGCCCGGTCCGCGTGCCTGCTTCAGCTTTCGCACGCACTGGCGGAGCGCCAGAACGTGGTCGACAAATTCCTCTTCCTCGTGCGCGAGGCCTTCGACGCCGAGCTCGGCATCATCCTTCTGGACGGCGTGAACTCGTCCCTCTCGGTGTCTGCCGCCGAGCCGCTCACCGTGCACGACACTCCGGTTCCGGGGCACCTGGCCGACGTACGCGGTACCGAGGGTCCGCTGCAGCTCGTGGAGAACCTCCCGGCCGGTCTTCGGCAGATGGTGGTCGTGCCGGTGGAGGGCGGTGGCAGTCGCTTCGGGGTGGCGGCATTCGCGCCGCGTGGCCGCAACCGGATGTCGACGGGCGACATCACGCTGCTCGCCTCCCTGGCGAACTCACTGGCGGTGGCCATGCGCGGTGCCGAACACCTGAACCGTCTGGTGGAGGAGACCAGCAAGCTGCAGGCGGTCGTGGAACAGTCCGCCGAGGGCATCATGGTCATCGACGGGGATCACCTGGTGCGGATGTGGAATCCGGCCCTGACCGATCTCACCGGGATCAAGGCCGACGAGGCAGCCGGCCGTCCGCTCGCGGAGTTGCTCGACGTGCCCGCCGACGAGGAGCGCAGTCTGCTGGTGCCGGTGTCGGCGGACAAGCCGAAGGCGGCCACCGAATTGACGATCCGCCGGCATGACGGCGAGGAGCGGCGGATCCGGCTCGCGCACTCGGCAAGCTTCGCGGAGGACGAACTGATCCGCGACGTGATCGTCATCAGCGACCTGACCCGGGAGTACCGTACCGAGCGGTTGAAGTCGGACTTCATCGCCATGGTCTCGCACGAGCTGCGGACGCCGTTGACGCCGATCATCGGCTACGTGGACCTGCTGCGTAAACGGGGCGAGCGGATGACCCCGCAGAAGCGCCTGGACGCGTTGGAGCTGATCGGCGACCGTGCCGTCCACCTTTCTCGGCTGGTAGAGGATCTGCTGCTCGCGTCGCGGTTCGGCGACCACGCGGACGACGTGGCGCTCGAGGTGACGGCGGGGGTCCACGACCTCGGTCCGCTCGTCACCCAGGCCGTGCAGGACCTCGGCTCGGACCGGGTGGTACTGACGCTGCCGGAGGGTACGGTGTCGGCGCATTGCGACAGCGGGCGGACCCTGCAGATCCTCGCCAACCTCGTCGGCAACGGCCTGAAGTACTCACCCGCGGACGAGCCCGTCGAAGTCGCCGTGCGCCGGGAGACGGACCGGATCCACGTCGACGTCCGTGACCATGGGCGCGGCATCCCGGCGGACTCGCTGGAGCGGGTCTTCGAGAAGTTCCATCGGGTCGAGGACCCGATGACCATGAGCACCAGCGGTACGGGCCTCGGCCTGTTCATCGCTCGCCGGCTGGCCCGGGCCATGGGCGGCGACGTCACGGTCGTATCGACGCTGGGCGTCGGCTCCGTTTTCACGCTGTCTCTGCGGCACGCCGAGGACGCCTCGTGACGACGGGTGATCGCAGTCTCGGCACAGCAGCTCTTCGAAAACCACGGCAAGGTCGGTCCTTCGCGGCGCGGGTGTTCTTCGGCGAGCGATGCGATGCTGAGGGTGGATCCATCCACCGCTGGGAGGACACCGACAATGCTGCCGCTCAACGCCGAGACACTGTCATCGCCGCCCGCCGGTCTCGCCGTGCCGTCCTACGACCGCACGGCGCTGCGCACCGGGGTCGTCCACTTCGGAGTGGGCGGCTTCCACCGCGCCCACCAGGCCATGTACCTGGACCGCCTGATGAACGACGGCAAGGCCCTGGACTGGGCGATCTGCGGGGTCGGCGTGCTGCCCGCCGACCAGCGTATGAGAGACGTGCTGACCGCACAGGACGGGCTGTACACGCTGGTCGTCAAGGCGCCGGACGGCACGCTCGACGCCCGGGTGATCGGCTCCATCAAGGAGTACCTGTTCGCCCCGGAGGACCCCGAGGCCGTGATCGAGAAGATGGCCTCGCCCGAGATCCGGATCGTCTCGCTGACCGTGACCGAGGGCGGGTACAACTTCAACGCGGTCACCGGCGAGTTCATGGCCGACAACCCGGACGTCCGGCACGACCTCGAGCCCGGCGCCCGACCGCGGACCACGTTCGGGCTGATCAGCGCCGCGATCGAGCGGCGGCGCGACCGCGGGCTGCCGCCCTTCACGATCATGAGCTGCGACAACATCCAGGGCAACGGCGACGCCGCCCGGCGCAGCTTCGTGGCGTTCGCCGCGCTGCGTGACCCGGAGCTCGGCCGGTACATCGAGGACCAGGTACGGTTCCCGAACAGCATGGTGGACCGGATCACCCCGGTCACCACCGACGACGACCGCGACGAGGTGCGCAAGCACTTCGGCGTCGACGACGGGTGGCCGGTGGTGTGCGAACCGTTCACCCAGTGGGCGCTGGAGGACAGCTTCTCGTCCGGCCGGCCGCCGTTCGAGGACGCCGGCGTGCAGGTGGTACCGGACGTCGAGCCGTACGAGTTGATGAAGCTGCGCCTGCTCAACGCGTCGCACCAGGCGCTCTGCTACTTCGGCTACCTGTCCGGCTACCGCCTGGTGCACGACGTCGCGCAGGACCCGTTGTTCGCGAGGTTTCTGCTGGCGTACATGGAGCGCGAGGCGACCCCGACACTGGAACCGGTGCCCGGCGTCGATCTGGGCGAGTACCGGCACCAGCTCATCGACCGGTTCTCCAACGCCCAGGTCAAGGACACCGTCGCGCGGCTCTGCGCGGAGAGCTCGGACCGGATCCCGAAGTGGCTCCTGCCGGTGATCCGGCACAACCTGGAGGCCGGGGGCGAGATCCTGCTCTCCACCGCGGTGGTGGCGTCCTGGGCGCGCTACGCCGAGGGCGTCGACGAGCAGGGGCAGCCCATCGTGGTGGTGGACCGGCTCAGCGACGAGCTCACCGCGACGGCGCGGCGGCAGCGGGAGAACCCGCTCGCCTTCATCGAGAACCGGGAGCTGTTCGGCGATCTCGTGGACGACGAGCGGTTCGTCTCGGCGTACCGGTCGGTGCTCACCTCGCTGCACACCAAGGGCGCGCGGGCCACGCTGGAGGAGCTGGCGCCGTCGTCCTGACCGGCGGTTGCTACACCTTCGCGCGGTGCAGTGCCGGTCTGTGCGCCTGAAGGTCGGCGCGGGCCGTCCGGGTCAGGAAGGCCCGCGCCATGATCACGAGGCAGGTGGCGCCGTTGAGGAAGGACGCCGCGATGTCGCTCGGGTGGTGCATGCCGCGGTACAGCCGGGCCACCCCCACCGCGACCGGAACCAGCAGGAGCGCCCAGCACAGCGCCTTCAGCCAGGTGCGCCGCACCAGCATGGAGAGCACGAGGGCGAGGCCCGCGTAGAGCGCGAGCGCGGCGGAGGTGTGGCCGGAGGGAAAGCTCGAGGTCGGCGGCGACTGGTCGAGGTGCTGCACCGCCGGCCGCTTGCGGTCGATCAGCAGGGTGGTGAAGAAGAAGACCACCGCCTGCGCGGTGACCGCGGCACACAGGAAGATCGGTTCGGGCCAGCGGTGCAGCGTGAGGCGCAGCACGATCGCCACCAGCGCGGTCACCGCGATGATCCAGGGGGTGCTCCCCACGCCGCTGAAGAACGCCGAGGCCGTCGTGAGTGGATCGGCGCGATCGGCGGCGAGCCCGCGGTTGATCCCGTCTTCCCCGGGAATCGGCACGACCTTGGTCACGAGTAGTCCCAGCCCGATCATGACGAGCAGCAATACGACGACCGGAAGGAGAACCCGTTTCACGACTATGCTCAGCACGATCGCACCGTTACCCAGTTGGCCTTCCGGTTACGCCTGGGTTACGCCTCGGTGACCTCCGGCTCGAGACCCTCGCGCACGACCCGCCCGCGGCGCGGCCCGCGCCAGACGAGAAAGACCGCGGCGGTCACGCCGACGACCGCCACACCGAGCAGCCAGCCGGCCACCACGTCGCTGGTCCAGTGGACGCCGAGCAGCACGCGGCTGATGCCGGTCAGCACCGGCACGACGATCGCCGCCGTCCACAGTGCACCCCGCAGCACCGGCCGATCGCGGGTGAACGGCAGCAGCACGAGCAGGAAGACGGCCGCGCCGAGCGCGCTGTTGAGCGCGTGCCCCGAGGGGAACGAGTACCCGGCGGCGCGGGCGACGGGGTCCAGCAGGTCCGGCCGGTTCCGGCCGACGAGCAGCTTGAGCAGTGCGGCGAGCAGGCCGCCCGCGGTCATGGTCAGGGCGACCCACAGGGCGAGCGCCCGGGCCTGGCGGCGGACCAGCCAGACGACCAGCAGCAGTGCCCCGACCCGGAAGACGTTGGGGTCGAAGACCACGGCGCAGACCGCGGCCACGTCCACCCAGCCGGAATGCGCGAGCGCGAAGGTGTGCAGCGCGTCGGTCACGTTGAGGTCCAGGCGGTGCAGCCAGTCCGCGTCCCCCACCACGAAGATGCCGATCAGGGCGACGGGGACGAGCAGCAGGATGGCGCCCGTGGCCGCGACGACGAGCCGGACGCCCAGCGAGAACTCATGATCGTGGCGCATGGGAAAGGCTATACCCGGATTCGCGGCGGATTTCCCGCGCGTCGTCAGGCGGCTCGCACGCCGGCACGGCGGGCGCCGTCCTCGACGCCGTCGCCGCCGGACCGCTTGATCCGGTACATCGCCTCGTCGGCGCGGCGCAGGGTGTCCGCGACCTCGGCCGCCGGCCCGGTCGCCACGCCGATGCTGACCGTCGCCGGGCAGTCCGGAATGTCCCGAACGGCCTGGACCATGCGCAGCGCGATGCCGGCCGCCGCCGCACCGATGCCCGTGAGCACCGCGCCGAACTCGTCGCCGCCCAGCCGGGCGAGGAGGTCATCGTCGCGCAGCTGAGCGGCGAGCGCCCGGCTGATCGCCCGCAGCGCGGCGTCACCCGCGTCGTGGCCACGGGTGTCGTTGATCTGCTTGAACTTGTCCGTGTCGATGACGAACAGGGTGACCGGCCGGTCGTCGAGCCGGCAGCGCTCCAGCGTACGGTCGAAGGCCCGGCGGTTCGCGACGCCGGTCAGCGGATCGACGTCCGCGGCCCGCGTCGCCTCCTCGTGCCGCAGCCGCAGCGTGTCGAGCGCCTTGAGGGTCTCCGCCGCGTGCAGGGTGCGCTGCCGCTGCCGCCAGAGCGCGACCGCGAGCATGTCGCCGTACGCGAGGCAGGCCCGGGCGTCGGCCGACCCGCGTGCCGCCAGCAGGACGGCATGGGTGCGGTGGGTGGCCGCGATGGTCAGCCAGCCGGCGTCCGGCGGCAGCTCGGCGACGGCGCGCTCCATGACCCGCAGGGCCTCGTCGTCGCGGCCGGAGCGGCGCAGCGCGACCGCGTGGAACGGCCGGCTGTAGGCCAGCACGTTGGCACCGATCCCGCGCGCCTCCTGCGCCCGGAGCCGCTTCTCGATCTGCACCGCGGCACCGGCCGGATCGTGCCGGTCGGCCCCCGCGCAGGCCGCGGCGAGCAGGGCGTTCTCCCGCCAGGCCGCGGCGTCCGCGCCGCTCGCCTCGGCGGCGGCGCGCAGCGCGTACCGCTCCGCCTCGGCGGTGTGCGCCTCCGCCTCGGCGGTCTGGCCGACCTGGTACAGCTCCAGCGCCCACTGCAGGTGCAGCTCGGCGAGGTTGGTGAGCCACATGGCCCGGTTGCCGTTCTGGTCGCGGTCGGCGACGCTGATCTCGTACGCCGCCTCGAACTGCGGCCCGACCAGCTCGTAGAGGCGTAGTTCCTGGTAGCCGACGGCGATCGCCACGCGGGCGTTCACGGCCGGGATCGGGTCGGGTTCGCCGATCACGAGCGCCTCCGCCGCCACGAGATCCCGCAGCGGCCCGTCCAGGTCGTACTCGGTGGGGTCCATCTCGCCGAGCCGGAGCCGCTCCGAGGCGCGGGTGGCCAGCGCACACGCCTGCCATCCGGCGCTGCCCTCGCGCTCGGCGGCGTGCAGCATGAGCTCCACGGCGGCCAGGGCCGCCGGCAGGTCACCCAGCACGATGTACGACACGGCGCGGACGAAGTGCATGCCGGCGCGGCCGTCGGCCAGGTCGCCGGTGTGTCCCCGCAGGATGCCCTCGACCAGCGCCAGCACCGGCTCCGCTTCCCCGGTCTGCGCTCGTTCGAGCAGGCGTACCACCCGCAGCGTCGTGTCCCGCATCAGCCCCTCCCCCGGTGCCTATCGGCGCCCGCGGCGGCGACTGGAGGACAACCCGCGACCAGCCGGCCGATCAGTGGGGCGGCCCGGCCGGCGTACGGCGGTCGGGAAAGACCACGAGCTGCCGAAGCGCGGCGCCGTCGGCCAGCCGGTCCAGGGCGGAGTTGATCTCGCTCAGGTCGATACGGGCGGTGACGAGCTCCTCCGCAGGAGCATGGGCAGCGGCCGCACCCGGTCTCCGTTGACGACCGACAGGTCGGAGTGGCACAGCCCGGCCACCTCCAGCCGTCCGGGCCGGCTCCACCCGATGATCCAGACATCGGGACGGGGCACACGCCCCCGTTTGACCATAGGTGCTCATATGGATCTATGCAGAAACTGAACAGGCGGGCGAACCCCTCCGGCGCGCTGACCGTCCCCTCGGCCGGCCGGGTCGGGCTGTGGATCGGCGGGTTGCTCGTGGTCGCGCTGGTCCTGCTGGGCACCGCGATCGCGCTCTTCTCCGGCTTCGACAAGACCACGGGCGGCCAGATCGGCGTGGTCCGCAACGGCGGCGCCTTCGACAACAACCGGATCCGCGGGGTCATCCCGCCGGGATCGGGCCTGACCTGGACCGGAATCGCGTCGGTCACCCACAAGTACCCGGCGCAGCAGCGCTTCTACACGATCACCGCGGACACCTCCCGCGGCGACACCAGCGGCGTCGACGTGGTCACCACGCCGTCCAGCGACGGCGTCGACATGGGCATCGAGGGCACCATCTACTTCACGCTCAAGCTGGATGAGGCCAGCATCAAGGCCTTCGACGAGAAGTTCGGCACCCGCCAGTTCCGCGGCATCGACGGCGACCTGCGCCACGCGTACGACGACGAGGAGGGCTGGAGCACGTTCCTCGACTCGATCGTCCGCCCGGTGATCGAGAACGACCTGCGCATCCAGGTCAACAAGTTCCGCTGCGCCGAGCTCGTGTCCAGCTGCGCGCTGGTGCAGAACACCGCCGCCGGGACGACCCCGCGGGCGCCGATCACCCCGGGCGGCGCGCAGAACAACACCAACATCGCCAAGATGCAGGACGCGGTGAACGAGAGCCTGCCCAAGGATCTCCAGGACATGCTCGGCGGCGACTTCTTCGAGGGCATCCGGTTCAACCTGGCCCGCGTGACGCTGCCGCAGAACGTCCAGGACGCGGTCAACAAGGCACAGGCAGCGTACGCGGCCGTCAGCGAGGCGCAGGCCCGGGTGGCCCAGGCGCAGGCCGACGCCGAGGCGAACAAGAAGCGCCAGGAGGGCTACAACGCCTGCCCGGCCTGTGCTCAAATCGACATCATCAAGGCGCTGCCGCCCGGCCTCACCACGTACGCCCCGGGCGGTGCGTCGTCCGTGCCGCTGAAGTGAGGCCCTGATGCGTGTCGTCGCGCTCCTGGTGGGCGTGCTCGCGGTGATCCTGCTGGGAGTCCTCGTGGCGTCGATGGTCGGCGTGGCCGCACGGCGGCGGGCCGTCCGGGTGTCGGCCACGGCCCGGTGGCGCATGCGTCACTACGCCCGGCAGGGCGAGACGGTCGTGACGGTGGCGCTGACGCCGCCGGACGGGCCGGTGATCGAGGAGCACGTGGTGGACCGCTTCCCCGACGACGACGCGGCGTGGGAACGGCGCTTCCTCGCGGCCCGCGAGGAGGCGGAACTGCGGGCGTACCACCTCAACGCCGACCGCCCGGAGATCGGCGGATGACCGGGCCACCCGTCCGCACCCGCAGACATCGGCGCCGGGCTCTGGCAGGATGCCTCCCGTGTCGTACCCGCCCGCCCCGGAGACCGACTTCTCGCCGACCGCCCGGCTGCCGCGGGTCGGCCGGCGCCGGCACCTCGACTCCGGCGGCCCCAGCCGGCTCATCTGGATCCTGGTGGCCGCCGCCGTCGTCATGACCGTCGCCGCCGTGATCGCCGTGCTGAAGGTCGGCGACGACACCCGGCCGCTCGCCGCCCCGCCGGTCGCGAGCGACGCCCCGCTGCCGGAGGAGCCGGAGCCGACCTTCACCGAGGCCGCTCCGCTGCTACCGTCCCTGCCGGCGCCCTCCTCCTCGGCTCCCCGCCCGTCCGCGACGCCGGCCGCTCGGCCACAGCCGCGGCCGGCGGAGATCATCGCCGCGCTGCGGGGCACGGTCCGCGCGCTCGTCGCCGACGGGCAGCTGAACCGCAGCGCCGGTGAACAGCTCGACGACCGGCTGCGGACGATCGGCGCCCTGCTGGCCGACGGCAAGCTGCAGCGGGCGCGCCGGCAGCTGAACGACCTCGCGCGCAACGTCATCGCGCTGCACGAGGGCGGTAAGCTGTCGGACCAGGGTTTCCAGGCGCTGACCGCCGGGATCTCCCTGCTCCAGCAGTCCTTGACGGCCCGCTGACGTCTGCGCCCTACCGTCGGTGGTCGCGGGTAATCTGCGAGAGTGAGCGGTGCCACCCATCTGGTCGTCAACCAGCCTCCGCCGCTGGTCGACTACGACGTCGCCGCGGATCCGGCGCTGCTGAGCGGCGTCGCGCGCGAGGGCGCCGCCTGGGCGGCGGACGACCTGCACCGGCTGGGCAAGCTGGCCGGCACCGCCGAACCCCAGCGCTGGGCCGACGAGGCCAACCGGTACGAGCCCCGGCTGCTCACCCACGACCGGTACGGGAACCGGATCGACGAAGTCGAGTTCCACCCCGCCTGGCACCGGCTGATGGAGACGGCGGTCGCCGAGGGCCTGGCCGGGACGGCCTGGGCCGCGGGCCGGCCGGGCGCCCACGTCGCGCGCGCCGCCGGGCTGTACGTGTGGTCGCAGGTCGAGGCCGGCCACACCTGCCCGATCTCGATGACGTACGCCGTGGTGCCCGCCCTGCGGCACGAACCCGACCTGGCGGCCGCCTACGAGCCGCTGCTCACCAGCCGGGCGTACGATCCGGGCCTGCGCACCCCGGCGACCAAGAGCGGCCTGCTCGCCGGCATGGGCATGACCGAGAAGCAGGGCGGCTCGGACGTGCGCGCCAACACCACCACCGCGGCGCCCGCCGGCGACGGCACCTGGCGGCTGCGCGGTCACAAGTGGTTCACCAGCGCACCGATGTGCGACCTGTTCCTGGTGCTCGCCCAGGCCCCGGCCGGGCTGTCGTGCTTCCTGGTGCCCCGCGTGCTGCCCGACGGCAGCCGCAACGTCTTCCGCATCCAGCGGCTCAAGGACAAGCTCGGCAACCGCAGCAACGCCAGCGGCGAACCGGAGTTCGACGACACGGTGGCGTGGCTGGTCGGCGACGAGGGCCGCGGGGTGCGCACCATCATCGAGATGGTCGCGATGACCCGGCTGGACTGCGTGACCGGCTCGGCGGCGGGCATGCGCGCCGCGGTCGTCCAGGCCGTCCACCACACCCGGCACCGCCGCGCGTTCGGCGGTCTCCTGGCCGGCAAGCCGGCGATGCGCAACGTGCTCGCCGACCTCGCCGTGGAGTCGGAGGCGGCGAGCGTGCTGGCGCTGCGGCTGGCCGGCTCGGTGGACCGCGGCGAGCGGGCCTTCCAGCGGCTGGCGATCGCGGTCGGCAAGTTCTGGGTGTGCAAGCGGCAGAGCGCCGTCGTCGGCGAGGCGCTGGAGTGCCTGGGCGGCAACGGCTACGTGGAGGACTCCGGCCTGCCCCGGCTCTACCGGGACGCGCCGCTCAACTCGATCTGGGAGGGCTCGGGCAACGTCCAGGCGCTGGACGTGCTGCGCACCCTCGGCCGGGAGCCGGACGCACCGGCCGCCTTCCTCGCCGAGGTGGAGGCGGCGGCGGGCGCCGACCGGCGGCTGGACGCGGCGATCGCGGCGCTGAAGGATCAGCTCGCCGACCGGGACGATCCGGAGGGACAGGCCCGGCGGATCGTCGAGCGGATGGCCCTGGTGCTGCAGGGCTCGCTGCTGGTGCGGCACGCCCCGGCCGAGGTGGCGGACGCGTTCTGCGCCGGCCGCCTGGCCGGCGACGGCGGCCGCACGTTCGGCACGCTGCCCCGCGGCGTGGCCACCGCCGCACTGGTCGAGCGGGCGGCGCCGGCCTAGCGAGACCGCAGCCCGAACGGGAACCGGAGGGCACCCGGCCGGCAACTCGGGCAGCGCTCAACCGCCGCCGATCGCGCCCGATAGACCTGGACATGTGGGCGTGGCGATGGTGGACGACGGGGGCGATCCTCGCGTGCGCCGCCTATCCTTTCGTGCCGGCGCACACCGTGTACTCCGTCGCGCTCTTCAACGGCGTGGGCATTCTCTCGTGCATCGCCCTCTTCCTCGGCGTACGGCGGCACCGGCCACCCGGCGAGGCCGCCTGGCACATCTTCACCCTGGGCATGGCGATCCTGATCGCCGGCGACGTCGTCGACGAGATCAGCGGCGTGGTCTTCGCCAGGCATCCGTATCCGTACTGGGACGACGCCCTCTACTTCGCCGCGTACCCGCTGCTCTGGACCGGCCTGCTGCTCGCCCGCCGCAGTCGCGGCCCGTCCGGCCGGGCCGGCGTGCTCGACGCCGTGATGATCGCGACGAGCGTCGGCCTGGTCTACTGGGTCTTCCTGGTCGACCCGGTGCTCGGCGACGCCGGCACGCCCACGCTCACCCGCCTCGTGACCGTCGGCTATCCCATCTGCGACGTGATCATGTGCGCGGTGCTGATCCGCCTGCTGACCCGCGCCGGCTCGCGCGGCGCGAGCTCGCTCCTGTTCGCCGCCGGCGCGCTGCTCATGCTGGTCTCCGACGCGACGTGGCCGCTCGCGTCGTCGCTGTCGGCGTACTCCGGTAATTTCGCCAACGCCGTCTTCCTGCTCGGTTACGTCTGCTGGGGTGCCGCCGCGCTGCACCCCTCGATGGGGGTGCGGGCCGCGGACGTCCCGGACTCCGCGTCGCCCTTCGGCCGCGGGCGATTCGTCCTGCTCACGGCGTGCACGCTGCTGGTGCCGGCGGTGCTGTTCGTGCAGGGCGTGCGGCACGACGCGATCAGCTGGGTGGCGATCGGCACCGGCGCCGTCGCGCTCTTCCTGCTGGTGTTCGCCCGCATGTCCGGGTTCGTGGGCCAGGTCCAGATGAAGACCACCCAGCTCGAGGAGCTGGCGATGCACGACGAGCTGACCCGCCTGCCGAACCGGCGGCGCTTCGAGATGCGGCTCTCGGAGGCGGTCGCGGCCGGTTCCGTGCAGGTCTGCCTGCTCGACCTGAACGGCTTCAAGGTGGTCAACGACCGGCTCGGGCACGCGGTCGGCGACCGGTTGCTGGTGGCGGTCGCCGAGCGGCTCCCCC